>Ga0187886_1000213_pt1 | contig 80462 bp, 68 predicted proteins | sample June2016WEW_20_1_FD_133001 | JGI IMG/M metagenome (GOLD analysis project Ga0187886, IMG submission 133001) | Peatland microbial communities from SPRUCE experiment site at the Marcell Experimental Forest, Minnesota, USA - June2016WEW_20_150 | ecosystem: Environmental > Terrestrial > Soil >... | reverse complement strand
TTCCCTCCGTCGGGTCGCGGGTTTGTCCCGGCGAGCCAAACCCGCTCGGTTCCGGGCTTCGCTCCCCTCTCCCGTTGGTCGAGGGCCCGTGCCCGCTCCGCCCTCCACACGCCCTCCTCCGGGAACACCCCCTGCGCATTCTTCCCTTATTGCTTCAGCCCTCTCCGAAGCCCCAACCGCCCCTGACGTTCCGGCCATTCCCCGAGTCCCGAGGACCAGACTCCCGATCTCTTGCGCTGAGACTCGGAATTTGTTTAAATGAGGGTCCCTGACGGGCGGATTCACGCCCTTCGGCGGACCGACTCCGGATACCCAGGAGGTTCCATGAGCGAAAATGAAAAGAACCAAAGCCGGCGGGATTTTCTCAAGATAGGGGCGGCGGCCGGATTGGGCGCCGCGGTCGCGGGCCTCGACCTGAGCGGGCGCGAGAAGAACCTCGGCTCGCGTGGGGCAAGGTCCCAGTTCAAGATCGCTCCCATCCCGACCGTACGGGTGGGATTCGTCGGCGTCGGGGGTATGGGCTCCGCTCATGTCCAGAATTACCTCAATATCGAGGGCGTCCAGGTCAAGGCGATCTGCGATATCGTGCCGGAGAAGGTCGCCCGGGCCCAGAAATGGGTCGTCGCCGCCGGCCAGCCGGAACCCGCGGGCTATTCCAAGGGCCCGCACGATTTCGAGCGCATGTGCGCGACCGAGGAGCTCGACCTGGTCATGACCGCGACGCCATGGGAATGGCATGTGCCAGTCTGCCTCTCGGCCATGAAGCACGGCAAGCACGCCGTGACCGAGGTGCCCGCGGCCATGTCGCTCGACGACTGCTGGGCGCTCGTCGAAACGGCCGAGAAAATGGGCAAGCATTGCCAGATGATGGAGAACTGCTGTTACGACCGGATCGAGCTCATGACCCTGAACCTCGTCCGCAAGGGCGTCCTGGGCGAAGTCCTGCACGCCGAGGCCGGCTATCTCCACGACCTGCGCGACGTCAAGTTCTCCAAAGAGGGCGAGGGGTTGTGGCGGCGGGCCTGGTCCCAGAAGCTCAACGGCAACCTCTATCCGACGCACGGGCTTGGGCCCGTCGCCCAGTGCCTGAATGTCAACCGGGGCGACGCCTTCGATTTTCTGGTGTCCTTGAGCAGTCCGACGCGCGGGCTGCACGAGTATGCCGTCGAAAAGTTCGGCCCGGATTCGCCCCAGGCCCAGGAAAAGTACGTCCTCGGCGATGTCAACACGAGCCTCATCAGGACGAAACACGGGAAAACGATCATCCTCATCCACGACACGAACCTGCCCCGCCCCTACACCAGGATCAACCTCGTCCAGGGCACGAAGGGCCTCGCGCACAAGTGGCCCGACAGGATTTACATCGAGGGCCAGGCCGCGAAGCCCCACGAGTGGGACGACTTCGAGAAGTTCGCCGCCGAATTCGAGCACCCGCTATGGAAGGCCATCGCTTCGAAAGGCGAGGGCCGAGGCCACGGCGGCATGGATTACATCGAGGACTACCGGCTGATCCAGTCGTTGCGCAGGGGCGAGCCGCTCGACCAGGACGTCTATGACGCCGCGGCCTGGAGCGCCGTCGTCGGGGCGAGCTGCGAGAGCGTCGCCGGCAAGGGCCGTCCCGTTCCGATTCCCGACTTCACCCGCGGTCTGTGGAAGATGAATCCGCCCCTCGGAATCATCGAAGCCTGAACGATTACTGAATCCGGCGGGCAAGCTCGCCTCAAACTGCCTGCTTAACCAATGGGGTTGACAAAAGCAAGTCAGCAGCCTATTAATTAAATGGGGGGATGTATTAGTCTTTTCGCCAAGTGCGTGTCGGTTGCCACTTAAGACCCCTTAGTGTTGAGAATTGGCCAGAAAGAATGAATATTCTTGAAATCAGTCTTGAAGATTGGGACTAAGGTAAATAGCGGAGGTAAACGACCGTTGGGGAGATCTTCCCACCGTTCTCCGAAAATGGAAAACTCTACTATGAATCCGTTCCGATGATACCCAACGCACCAAGGTTGATCATGGTCCAAAGCGCGCCGCCTGCCGGCCCAGGGGGACAACCCCGCGAGGCGGTCGTCGATTTCAGCGGGATCAGCCTGCAGGCCGGCATCAAGATTCACTTTTAGGGGCTCAGGCAAAAACCGCTTAGCCTCTCACGGAGCGGCCAGAGACAGATTTGCCCGTCAACAAGTCAATCATATCGACGGCAAGGGGACCCTCCCAGAAGGCGCTGTGTCCTTATTCCGTTAGCGGCGGAGACGATTTTGGCCAGAATGATTCCCCGCAATTTCCGGATAGGAGGGACGTATATTGGGGCGAACCTTTGCAGTATCCCCCGCTGCTTCCCCCGGCGCACCCCGATTCTTGACAAGAGCGGTTCGGCCTCCGATATTATGTACGGGAGGGGTTGCGTACGATGAAGCTGCCGGTTGGATCCTTTTCTTTTGAAACAATCCGCTAATTATTCGTGGAACAAGAATTGGGCCATCTATTGGGTTCCTTACAGAGAAATAACATAAATGGAACACGTAATTTTGCGATCTGACTCATGGAGGGGGAAATGAAAAAATTAGCGATTGTAATTTTGACCGCCTTATTTGTTTGCCTGTTTTTCCTGCTCATAGGGACGAATTCAAAAGCCACTCAAGCATCTCAACCAAAATATAGTCCAAAAGAATATGTCCCCAATGAAGTCATTGTTAAATTTAAGCAAGATATCATCGGGGATGTTATTCATAGCAAGTCGCTCATTGAGAATGTCGTTAGTTCGGCTCACGGGAGAATCAAAACATATCTACATCAAGAGATTGACATGCTCAATTGGGATCCGGCTATTTTTGCCCATAGATCATTTATAGGTGATCCTTGTCTTTTCCTTATCAGAATCCCTGGATATATTAGCGTTGACGACGCGATAACGCTTCTTCAGTCTGATCCGCGTGTCGAATATGCGGAAAAGAATGGTATCCATCGTGAGCAACAAACGTATCCCAATGATCCATATTTTCTGGATCTTAAGCAATGGGGCTTATATAATACTGACCCCAATAATTATCGAAAGGATATCCATGCTGTCGAGGCTTGGGATATTTTTACTGGGAGTTCACAAGTGGTTGCAGCTGTCTTGGATACTGGGATAGATTTGCTCCATGAAGATTTGGCTGCGAATCTATGGGCAAATGCGAACGAAATAGCGGATGGCGATGATAATGATCATAATGGATTCGTAGACGACCTGCAGGGTTGGGATTTCGTTAATGGAGATAATGACCCAACTGATGATAAAGCTGATGATCATCATGGAACGCACGTTTCAGGCATTATCGGGGCTGTAGGAAATAATCTGAAAGGAATTAGCGGAGTTTGCTGGAATGTGAAAATTATGCCTATCAAGATTTTGGATGCCGATGGGACTAACGATGATCAGGATACGGTTAATGGCATAGATTACGCAACACAAAATGGAGCCTTTTTAACAAACAATAGCTATGGGAAAAAAGATGAGGCAAGTTACTCGGTACAAGCCGCCATTGAAAGAGCCCTGAAAAAAAATAGACTTTTTATCACTGCCGCTGGCCAAGATGAGACGCATCGGGATAGTGGATACGACGAGGATGAAAAAAACTTCCATTGGTATCCTGCCTGTTACACTTTAGACAATATTATCACCGTTCTCGCCACCGATCCGTCTGATCAAAAATGCAATTTTTCTTGCTGGGGAGAAACGTCTGTAGATATCGGGGCGCCCGGCATTGACATCTGGAGCACAGAACTTGGCACCACATATCATAAACTTACGGGAACTTCTATGGCCGCACCTCATGTTGCCGGGGTTGCAGCTTTGGCGCTTGGAATCTGCCCGGGCTTAACAAGCAGCCGGCTGAAATCCATGATTTTGGGTGGAGCGGATAAGGTGCCTGGGCTAGGAGACAGATGCGTCACTGAGGGTAGGTTAAACGCCTATAATGTCCTCAATGCGCTTGAGGGAACGACTCAGCCGAATGCAGCATCAATTTTGACTGCGTGTGCAACGGCATGGAACATAATTCAGCTTAATTGGCATGATAATTCAAATAATGAACTCGGATTCGAAATTCAAAGAAGAGATCAGTATCAAAGCAGCTTTCTTCATGATAATTGCGCGGATAGCAACGCGACTTCCTTTGTATCCCTTCAGGATAACTCTATTGATCATGAACAAGAGAGGACCTATATTTATCGGGTTAGGGCCGTGAACAAAGCCGGTATCTCTTCTTTCACTAATACCGCCTCCGCGTCGGTTCCTCTCACCCCTCCCGATGCTCCCACCGACCTCGAAGGTCCATCGCCGGCCGTTTATCCACTCGTTCATCTTTATTGGTCAGACATGGCCATCAATGAGCTTACCTATATCGTCGAAAGAAGGATTTCCGGAAATGGGCACTGGTCGGTTATCGACACTCTGAGCAGCAACAGCAATTCCTATACGGATTCCAGTGCTCGGGCCAGCTCCACGTATGATTATCGTGTTAAAGCGTATAACCCACTCGGGTATTCCGGCTATTCCAATGTCGTTACGGTGGAGGTTATTAGTTGGTAAAAAGATATATAAATCATATCTTGTTCGCAGATCTAAATCGGGGGGAAGGCGGAGGTAAAATGTCATGGTAAAAAAAGAATCTTTTGTTATGGCGATAGTATTCGTACTGTGCCTAATTCCCGGTTCGACTCTAGCGAAGGGGAAAATCAGTCTCAAAATTCAGGGTGGATTGAACTACCTGCAGGCCGGCGACGTGAATCCCGGGACTCTGGCGTTTTTCGACTGGGGAAAAATCTACTTCGCCCCCCCAACCGGAGGTCTGATCGAAGGGGGGGACACGGCATTACACCGGGGTTATGAGTTCGGCGGAGACCTCATTTTCGAGCTCACCCGTAATATCGGCATCGGTATCGGCGCGGGCTACCTACAGATGTCCAGGAATCCACCGCAATCTATGATGAGGATCATTGATGACCCGCAAGGAGGTGGAGGATTCACTAAGTATTTCACTGCGGTCACGAAATTGAAGGCAATACCGATTCGGGTGGGTTTGTTCCTGAGCTTGCCGATGAGCAAGAAAATTGATTTCACGGCCCATGCCGGGATTTCATATTACCTTAAAGCCGAGTACCAGGCCGATTGGTACGTGGCTGTTGCGAGCGCGGTTGAAAGTCCAGGCCAGCGGCTGTCGACAAATGCCGAAAAAAAGGAAACTCCTATCGGCTTCCAGGGTGGGCTGGGCATCGATTATAAGCTTATCCGGAGAATAGCCCTTTTTATCGAAGCTCAGGGACGGTATGCCAGGTTCAGAGGCCTGGAAGGGACGAGTACTTCCGAGCCCAGCAGGTGGGGAGGGGTTTTGCCTTCATTCTCCGAAAATGGAAAACTCTACTATGAATCCGTTCCGATGATACCTAACGCACCAAGGTTGATCATGGTCCAAAGCGCGCCGCCTGCCGGCCCGGGGGGACAACCCCGCGAGGCGGTCGTCGATTTCAGCGGGATCAGCCTGCAGGCGGGCATCCGGATTCGTTTCTAGCAGCTGAAGCTGAAATCTCCATACAGACTTTTGAGCGACGTGGCTTTCTATTTTTGCCCCGCGCCGCAACACTTAAACCCCGTCGGCTATTTTTGGGTACTCTGACTTCTTTTGTTGGCGGCGCCGCCGATTTCCGCTAGAATGGTTCCTTGCAATTTCCGGGAAGGAGAGACGCATGCTGAGAACGTCCGGGAGGCGGGCTGCCGCCGGCATCATCGTTTTTTTATCGGCGGCTTGTCTGGTTTCGGCCCAGGCCAATCTTACTCTGAAGGATGTTTTCCGGAAGAACCTCGAGGCCGCGGGTGGAAAGGCCAAGCTCGGCCAGGTCAAGAACCTGTCTTTCAAAACGGGCGGGACGCGGGTTCTCGTTTCAGCCGCCGGCGAACTCAAGGTCCTCACCGGCAAAGACCCCGTCGTCACCGAGGTCATTCTCGTCAGGGGGGACAAGGTCCAGCGGAATTCGCTTAACGTGATCAGCGAGGTTACCGAGCCCCAAAAGACCGTCCATCAGACCCTGGCCAAACTCTATGCCGGCCTTTTCTCCCTGGCCAAATTCGAGGGCCAGCTCAAGCTCGATGGACTGAAAAGCTTCGGGCCGGCCAAGCTCTATCACCTTACGCCCAAGGCCCAGGGCGGGAAGGTCGCCGTCCACTTTTACCTGAATTCCGACGATTTCCGCCTGAAGCGCCTCGTCTTTCAGGGATCGACTCCCGAGGGAGACAAATACGAGGTCAACTACGACTTCGCGCCTTTCGAAGAGACCAAAGGCCTGACCATCCCTCTTTCCTGGTTCGCCTCCCAGGTCGGGACGCGCGGCAACATGACCGAGGTTACCGAGCTCAAGACGAACCAGCCGCTGGCCAAGAATTTTTTCGCCACGTTCGGCATCAACGCCGGACGGACAGAAGCCGGTCCGGGCGAAATGAAAGGGAACGTCCTCGATGTCAATTCGTCGCCCTTCGGCCTGGCCATCGCCACCAACTGGACGAGAAAAGACGTCGAGAAGGCCGGTTTCAAGACGGGGGACAAAGTGATCCTGCTCGTGGATGAGGACGAATACGAGCTCGCGTTCTACGCCCAGTCGTCCGAAGTTCCTCCCCCGAACGAGATGGCCAAAGGCGCTCGCCTTCTCGCGCCCGCGTCCCGCGGCGACGGCTTCTCGGTCCTCATGATCGGCGGGGACGCCGGGCTCCAGGCTAAGCTCAAGGTATTGGCCCCCATTTCCGTCAAGAAGATAGGGAATTGAAGGAGAACGTCACATGTCAGGTTTGAAAAGACGGCAGTTCATCACATCGCTCGCCTCCGGGGCCGTCGGCCTCGGCGTCGCCGGAAAACTCGGCGGCGGGACCCCGGGTTCGGGATCGCCGGCCGGCCGCCAGGACGCCAACGCCCCCAAAATAAAAAAATACAAAGATCTCGGAAAAACGGGCCTCAAGGTCCCGGACGTCAGCTGCGGGGCCATTTCCCTTTTCGAACCCAACGTGCTCCGGTACGCCTACGAATGCGGTGTGACCTATTTCGATACGGCCGAAAGCTACCTCAGGATGAAGGGCGAAGCCTATGTCGGCCAGGGCCTCAAGGGAGTTCGCGACAAGGTCGTCATCACCACCAAGCACGGCATGAATCTCAGACAGAAAATCGAGAAGGCCGCCATCATCAAGCGGATGGAGGACAGCCTCAAGCGGCTCCAGTCCGATTACGTCGATGTCGCCATGGTCCACAGCATCGACGACCTCACGCCCCTCCTCAAGAACGAGGAGGTGCTCGGCGCCTATGAACAGCTCAAAAAAGACGGCAAGGTCCGCTTCACCGGTTTTTCGAGCCATAACGCCAAGGTCACCCTGAAACAGGCCCTGGACACGGATTTTCCCCAGGTCATCCTGGTCATGTACAACCACATGGAGGGCAAGGAGATCGAACCGCTGGTCAAGGCCGCGCGGGCCAAGGGCATCGGCACCGTGGCCATGAAGATCTTCGCCGGCGGCGCCCAGGGCAACCTAAAGGGCATGGTCGGCCCGGACACGAGCTATCCGCAGGCGGCCATCCGCTGGGTCCTGAGCAACCCGGATTTCGACACCTGCATCCCGACCATGAGCAGTTACTCCCACGTCGAGGAGTATGTCGCGGCCTCAGGCAAGACGCTTGACCGCGCCGCGCTCGGCATGATCGCGCGTTACCAGGAACAGGTCAAAGATACCTACTGCCGCGTGAGCTGCACGGAGTGCCTGTCCGCATGCCCGCAGAACGTGGCCGTCAACGATGTCCTTCGCTTCGCCATGTATTACGAGAATTACGGGATGGAGAGGATGGCCACGGACTATTACGCCGAGCTTCCGGACGTCAGCAAGCCGCTCGGCTGCGGGAGCTGCTCAGGGCCCTGCGAGGGCGCCTGCCCGCACGGCCTGAAGGTCAAGACCCGGCTCCTCCATTCGCACGAAATTCTGACGGCCTGAGGCCGCTCATTTTTTCAGCGAAACGTCTTCTTTGAGCCCGGCCTTCTTGTAGAGGTCCCGGCGTCCGCCCTGGTCTTCCTCCATGATTTTCCTGGCGTACTTGGCGACCGCCTCGGCCCGGCTCCGCGGCACGACCACGACGCCGTCGCCGTCGGCCACGATGATGTCCCCGGGGACGACGAGCACGCCGCCGCAGACGATGGGCCGGTTGACGGACTCGAGCTCGTTCCGGCCGGGCCGGATGCCGCGCCCCGGCTTCTTGAAGTAGAGGGGGACGCGTTCCATGGTGATTTCGTCCGCGTCCCGGGCCGTCCCGCTGGTGACCACGCCAACGCAGCCGCGCATTTTCCATTCCAGGATGTTGAAGGAGCCGATCGATCCGACATCGGCGGCCGCGGCGTCCTCGACGACCAAGGCCGTGCCCTTGCGGATGAGGTCCGCGTAAAGTTCGGTCGAGCGCTGTTCGTACCAGTTGCCGGCCCACTCGTCGTAGGCCGCGGTGGTCATCTTTCCGGCCCGCGGCTGCTGGGTGGGGACATACCGGGCCGTCACGGCCACGCCCACAAAACGGTGGCCGAGGTTCTGGGTGTCCCGCCAGAGAGGGTGGATCTCCGGGTCCATGGTGCCGATGTCCTGGAGTCCCGCGGCGTCCATGCCGTCGACGACATCGGAGACCCGTATTCCCTTGAACAGGGCCAGGATCTTCTGGTCTTCGGCTTCCGGATAGACCGGCGTCGCGATCAGGTTCTTCCCGGCTTCCAGGGCGGCCGCGGGCTTCTCAGGCGGGACCTGGCCCGTTCCGAGCAGGCCCGCGAGTAAGAATAGGATGGCTGATACGGTCAGCAGGCGGGGGATTGGGGTCGATTTCATGTTTTATCCCTCCTATCTTCAGATCGTGGGGCCCGGGGCCCGTCCGCGTTATATCTTGGCCCCTGAAGAGAGTCAACCCCTCGACCCCCCGGCTGCCAGTCCGTGGAGCTTCAAGCGGGCGGGGCCCCGGGTCCTATCCGTCACCCGGCTGTCCCCGGGGGGGGATAAACTTTCGATTCCTTTTTTCGTATAATAGGGGGTAATTCTCGGCGAATGGCGCGAGCATCCGCCACTCGGCGGTCCGCGTTTCGAGGGAGGCCATGCTTAGAGACATCATCAAAAAAGAGATCCTGGACAACATCACGAGCCCGAAATTCGTGTTCACCTTTCTCCTCTGCGCGGTCCTGATCCTGCTCTCGGTCTATACCGGGGTGGCGAATTACAGCGCGGAGCAAAAGGAGTACACGGCGGCCGTGGCGCTGAACAAGAAAAACATGGAGAGCCAGCCGAATTACCAGTCGCTGGCCTTGCCCGGCATCAAGGTCAGCAAGCCGCCCCAGCCGTTGGGAAGCGTCGTGAACGGCATCGAGGAGGCCGTGGGCCGGGTGGCGCCGGTCAATATCGTCGCCGACCCCAACCTCGTCGATTCGAAGTACAGCAGCAACCCCGTCTTCGCGGTGTTCGGCCCCCTGGACCTGATGTTCATCGTCAAGATCGTCCTCAGCCTGTTCGCCATCCTTTTCACATATGACGCCATCGTCGGCGAGAAGGAAAAGGGGACCCTGAAGCTGGCCCTGTCGAACGACGTCCCCCGCGACCGGCTGATCCTGGGCAAGGCCATCGGCGGCTATATCAGCCTGCTCATCCCTCTGCTCATCCCCCTCGTGCTGAGCCTGATCATACTTCTTGTCGCCCCCAATCTGGCTTTGAGCGGGGGAGACTGGGCCCGGCTTTTCCTCATCTTTCTCATGTTCTTTCTCTACCTCTCGGTGTTCTTCAGCCTGGGACTCTTCATCTCCGCCAGGACCTCGCGTTCCTCGACGAGCTTCCTCGTCCTTCTCTTCATCTGGGTGGTCATCGTCATGGTCATCCCCAAGGTGGCGGTGATCACGGCCTCCCAGATCAGGCCCATCCCATCGGTCCATGAGATTACGGCCAAGAAGGACGCCTTCTACCAGCAAGTCCAGCAGGAAGGGCAGAAGGGGTTCCGCGATTGGATAACGAAGAACATGGCCGACGCGGCCAAGGACCCCAAGGGCTACCAGGATAAGTTCAAAAAGTTTCTCGAGGATTATCAGCAGGAGTTGACCTCCAAGATCGACGCCAACAACGCCGCCCTCGAGCGGGACTACCAGCAGAAAATGCGGGCCCAGCAGGGCCTGGCCGTCAACCTCTCGCGGATCTCGCCGGCCTCGGCCCTGACCTTCGGATCCATGACCCTGGCCCGGACGGGCATCGATGAGTTCGACCGCTTCCTGGCTTCGGTCAGGGCGTACAAGCCGATCTACACGAAATGGCTGAATTCGAAGCTCGGCCAGAGCATCAACTTTCAAACGGGGGAAATGGCCAAGCTTAAACTCGACGACATGCCCCAGCACTCGCTCGAGCCGGAGAGCTTGGGCAAATCGCTCGTCCGGACCCTGCCGGACTATGTCCTCATGGTCGTCATGATCATCATCTTCTTCGTCGGGGCCTACGTCTCGTTCCTCCGCTACGACGTTCGCTAAGGAGTGTTCCATGCTCGAAGCTATCGATCTGACCAAACGGTATGAAGACGGGCAACTGGCCCTGGACGGTCTGACCTTCAAGGTCGAGCCGGGAGAGATTTTCTGCATGTTCGGAGCCAACGGGGCGGGGAAGACGACGACCATCAACCTGTTCCTGAATTTCATCCCGCCGACCTCAGGGACGGCCCTGATCGAGGGGATCGACGTGGCCAAGGACCCGCTCAAGGCCAAAAGGCACGTCTCGTTCGTCTCCGAGAACGTCATGCTCTACGGCAATTTTACGGCCATCCAGAACCTGGACTATTTCAGCCGCCTGGCCGGCAAGCGCACCCTGGCGAAAAAGGACTATGCCGAGGTCCTGGGCCGGGTCGGGCTCCAGAAAGAGGCCTTCGACAAGCGCATCAAGAATTTCTCGAAGGGCATGCGCCAGAAACTCGGCATCGCCATCGCCCTGGTCAAAGACGCTCCGAACGTCCTGCTCGACGAGCCGACCTCGGGCCTCGACCCCCAATCGGGGAGGGAGTTCCTGGAGATCCTCGTCCAGATGCGCAACCAGGGAAAATCCGTCTTCATGTCCACGCACGACATCTTCCGGGCCAAGCTCATCGCCGACCGGATCGGCTTCATGAGAAAGGGCAAGCTCGTCATGCTGAAGACGGCCAAGGAACTCGAGCACGAGGACCTGACGGAACTCTACATCCAGTACATGGAAGAGCAGCCGGCAGCGCCCGCCGCCGTCTGACGCGCGCCGACCTCGGTTTGAAGCAGTCCTCTCTGCCACCAGGCAGAGGCCGGGAGAAAATTCCGCCTCTCCCCCGGAGATTCAACCCGTCAGAAGACGGGGAAATCGCCGAACAGCTTGACAAAACCGAATTCCGGCTTATAATAAAACTGTGAAAACTAAACGAGTTTTTATAGTTTCCAAATCCCGGCCCGCCCCGGACGCCACCCTCCGGGCGAGAATCGTCGGGGCCGGCGCCGAGCTGTTCCTCAGCCGGGGCTTCGTCCGGGTCACGGCCGACGAGATCGCCGGCCGGCTCGGGATCAGCAAAGCCACCCTCTACAAATCCTTCGCGAGCAAGGAAGCGATCCTCCGGGCCGTGGTCCGGGAGATCATGAACGACATCGCCGGGCGCGTCGAGGGGATGCTCGACGACAGCCGTCTGAGCTTCGTGGAGAAGCTCGTCGCCCTCTTCGCTTATGTCGGCGGGCGGATCTCCCTGTTCGGGCCGCTTCTCGTTCGCGACATCCAGAAGAGCGCGCCGCAGATCTGGAAAGAAATCGACAGCTTCCGGCACGACAAGATCCTGAAGAACTTCAAGGTCATCCTGGAGTCGGGCCGAAAGGAAGGCCTTTTCCGGGGCGATATCGACCTGGACCTCCTCCTGCAGATGTTCACCTATCTCATCGGGGAGTTCATCAACCCCCAGGCGCTTTTCCGATCCGGCCGGTCGCCGGCCGAGGCGTTCGAGTCGGTCATCAAGGTTTTCTTTCAGGGGATCTTGACGGAGCCCGGCCGTGAACATTTTTCTGCCCGAACCCCGGCCCTTTTCGAGCCCCGAAAGGAGGGCGCGTCATGAAAGAAAAAATCCTTCCCCTCTGTTGCGTCCTGCTCGGCCTCCTCGCTTGTTCGCGCCCAGGCGCTAAGGACGTTATTTCCGCGTCGGGAACGATCGAAACCATCGAGGTCAACGTCGCTTCCAAGGTGGCCGGCCAGCTCGAGGAGCGGGCCGTCGACGAGGGAGCGAGAGTCCGGGCGGGCGACAAACTGGCCGTAATCGATCACGCGAGCCTTGACATCCAGCTCCGCCAGGCCGAGGCCGGGGTGGACTTATCCCGGGCCCAGCTCGTCCTCCTCCGGAACGGCGCCCGCACTGAGGATATCCAGCAGGCCGAGGCGGCCCTCAAGCAGGCCCAAGCCTCCCTCACGGTCGCCGCGGACGACGCCCGGAGGATGCGCGAACTCGTAAAAACCGGGAGCGTCACTCCGAAACAGAACGAAGATGCCGAAGCCCGCCTGACGGTCGCGGAGTCCCAGCGCAATGCCGCCGCCGAGGCCCTCAAAAAGACCCGGACGCTGGCCCGTCCCGAGGAAATACAAGCTGCGGAGGCTCGGCTCGGCCAGGCCCAGGCGGCCGTCGATCTCCTGAAGAAAACGATCGCCGACTGCACGATCACGGCCCCGGTCGGCGGGATCGTGACGCATAAGGCCCTCGAGGCCGGCGAGCTCGTGACCCAGGGCGCGACCATCGTGACCCTCTCCGAGCTCGACAGCGTGTACGTCATGATTTACGTCACGGAGAAAGAGCTGGGCCGCGTCCGCCTGGGCGACGCCGCCGAGGTCAAGATCGACGCCTTTCCGGACAAGGCCTTTTCCGGGAAGGTCACCTACATCTCGCCCGAGGCCGAGTTCACCCCCAAAAATATTCAGACTAAAGAGGACCGGGTCAAGCTCGTCTTCGGCGTCAAGGTCGAGATCGAAAACAGGGAAGGGCTCCTCAAGCCCGGGCTCCCGGCCGATGCCGTCATCAGGGTCGGCCCGAACGCCAGGTAGAAGGCGGAGCTGCGCCGTGCCCGGATTGGCAGTCGAAACGCAAACCCTCGGCAAGACCTTCGCATCGGTCGAGGCCGTCCGCTCGCTGGACATGACCGTCCGGGAGGGAGAGATGTTCGGCCTCGTCGGGCCGGACGGCGCCGGCAAAACGACGACCATTCGCATGCTCTGCGGCATCCTCAAGCCGACCTCGGGGCGGGCCCGTGTCCTCGGTTACGACCTGGAGACACAGGGCCAGGAGATCAAGAACCATATCGGCTATCTTTCCCAGAAGTTCAGCCTGTACGGCGACCTGACCGTGGATGAGAATATCGAGTTTTTCGCCGAAATCCACCTTGTCGGCGATTTCCGGAAGCGCCGCGACGAGCTTCTCGAGTTCACGCGTCTTACACCCTTCCGGACGCGTTTGGCCGATAAGCTCTCCGGCGGGATGCGCCAGAAGCTGGCCCTGGCCTGCACCCTCATCCATACGCCCCGGCTCATTTTCCTGGACGAGCCCACGACGGGGGTCGATCCCGTTTCCCGCCGGGACTTCTGGAAGATTCTTTCGAGCCTTTTGCGGTCCGGCATCACGATCGTCATGACGACCCCTTACATGGATGAAGCCGAGCGCTGCTCGAGGGTCGGCCTTCTCAGCGGGGGGAGGCTTTTGGCCGCGGACACGCCCCAGGCCGTCAAATCCCTGATGCGGGGCAAGGTCATCGAGATCGTCTGCCCGGAGATCCGCCGGGCTTTCGCCGTTTTGAAGAGCCTTCCCGGGGTCCGCGAGGTCCAGCTCTTCGGCGACCGGCTGAACGTGGTCGTCGATGAGGCCGAAAAAGAAACGGCCCTCGTCGAGGCCGCTCTTTCCAGAGCGGGCATCCCCATCATCCAGAAGCGCGTCCTCCCGCCGTCCCTCGAGAACGTCTTCATTTCCGTAACTCAATCCGTCGCCACGGAGGCCGGCCATGCCTAAGAACATAAAAATGATGATCGCCGTCCTGGCCCTTTTCGGAGTCCAGGCTTTCCCCGGGCCATCGCTGGCCGGGGCGGATAAAAGGCCGCTCAGCCTTGACGAGGCCGTCGCCGCGGGGCTCCAATCGAGCCCCGGGCTTCATTCCTCCCAGATGAGGGTCGACGCCTCGGCCGCCAAGACCCGGGAACTCGCGGCCGGCCGGTTGCCGTCCCTCAGGTTCTCCGGCGGATACACCCGGCTTAGCGAAGTCCCTCCCTTCCAAGTAAGCCTGCCGATCCTGCCTAATCCGATCGTGGTTTCGCAGAACTATTTCAATAGCTACGCGCTCCGTCTGGGAGTTCAGCAGCCCTTGTTCACCGGCTTCCGGCTAGAGGCGGGCTCGGAGTCGGCGCGGCTCCTCGAAAAATCGGCCGGCCTCGACCTCGAGAAGGACCGCGCGGAGTTCATTTTCGCCGTCAAGAGTGCCTATTGGGCCCTGGCACGGGTCGAGGAATTCGAGAAGGCCGTGGCGGAGAACGTCACTCAGGTCCGGGAGCACTTGAAGGACGTCCGGGCCTTTTTCGACCAGGGCCTCATCACGAAGAACGAGGTCCTCAGGACCGAGCTCCAGCTTTCCAACGCCGAGCTGATGGCTATCGACGCCCGGAACGCCGTCGAGGTCGCCCGGACCTCGCTCAACAGCCTGATCGGCTGGCCTCTCACGTCCGAGCTCGAGTTGACGACCTCGGCGGAGAGCCTTGCCGCGGCCATTCCGGCCGAGGAAAAAGCGGCTGAGGATGCGACCTTGACGCCGTCCCTGATCCAGACGGCACTCGCCGACCGGCCCGAGCTCAAGTCCGCCGACTTCAGGATTAAGGCGTCCGAAGCCGGCCTGAAGGCCGCCAAGTCCGGATGGTATCCACAGGTTTTCCTTTCCGGGAACTATTATTACCTCAACCCGAACCCCAGGCTCATGCCCGCCAGCAACAAGTTTTATGATACCTGGGACGTCGGAATCTCGCTTTCTTTCGACATCTGGAACTGGGGGCAGACCAGGAGCCAGGCCAGGCAGGCCGAGGCCCAGCTGGCCCAGGCCAGGGACTCCCGGAAACTCCTCAGCGACCAGGCCGTCCTCGAGGTCACCCAGAGCCGGCTGGCCATGGGCCAGGCGCGGCAAAAAACCGGAGTGGCGGGTCAGGCCGTCGACCAGGCGGAAGAGAATCTCCGCATCACCCTGGAAAGGTTCAAGCAAGGCGTGGCCTTGAACACCGACGTCCTGGACGCGGAGGTGGCCCTTCTGCAGGCGAAAATCACCCGGACCCAGGCCGCGATCGACCTGGCCCTGGCCCAGGCCAGGCTCCAGAAGGCCCTGGGTCATTGAGCGGGGATCGAAAGGGAGCGCGCGCCGTGCCCGAATCCTCCATCGAAGTGAAGGCCCTGACCAAAAAATTCGGAGACTTCACCGCCGTCGATGACGTCAGCTTTGACGTCGCCCGCGGCGCGATCTTCGGCTTCCTCGGGGCCAACGGGGCCGGAAAATCTACGACCATCCGGATGCTTTGCGGCATCCTCAACCCGACCTCGGGCACGGCCACGGTCGGCGGATTCGACATCAACCGTGAACCCGAGCGCGTCAAGACGGTCATCGGCTACATGTCCCAGAAGTTCTCGCTCTACGAGGACCTGACGGTCATAGAGAACATCCGGTTTTTCGGCGGCGTCTACGGGCTCACGAACAAGGCTGTCGCGTCAAGGTTGCCTTGGATCCTGGAAATGGCCGGTCTCAAGGGGCGCGAACGGAGCCTGACCCGGACCCTGTCCGTCGGCTGGAAGCAACGCCTGGCGCTGGGTTGCGCGATCCTCCACGAGCCCCAGATCGTCTTCCTCGACGAACCCACGGGAGGCGTCGACCCGGCCGCCCGGCGCCGCTTCTGGGAGCTCATCAACGAGCTCTCGGAGCGGAAGGTCACGGTCTTCGTGACCACCCATTATCTGGACGAAGCGGAGTATTGCAACGACATCCGGCTCATTCATGCCGGCCGGATCGTGGCCGGCGGCAGCCCGCGGGAGCTCAAGACGAAGTACATCCGGAACCCGATTCTCGAAGTGGAGAGTGACAGGGTCGTGGATGCCCTCGAAGTCCTTCAGAAGGAACCATGGGTCCTCGAAACGTCCATTTTCGGCACGTCCCTTCACGTCAGCGTGGCCGACGAGGAGGAAGGGCGCCGGCTCATCCAGGATCGCCTTCGGCGGGAAGGCATCACGCTCCTTCGGGCCGACAGGATCACGCCTTCGCTCGAGGACGTCTTCATCAACCGGATCGAGGAGCAGTCCCGGAACGCGCGGAACGCGGAGGAGGCGCCGTGAAAAGGCCGCCGTTCCGCTGCATCCGCCCGTTCATGAAGAAGGAGTTCCGGCAGATCCGGAGGGACACCCGCTCGCTCATCTTCATGATCTTCATCCCGGGTTTCATGCTGCTCATGTTCGGCTATGCGTTGAATTTCGATGTCAAGCATATCCCCCTCGCGGTCCTGGACCAGGACGGGAGCCGGGCCAGCCGCGATCTCGTCGACAAATTCCGCACCACGGAATATTTCGATCTCAAGGCCGAGCTCGGGAAGCCCGGAGAGATCGACCCCCTCATGGCGAGGGAGAAGATCCGCGCCGCCCTGGTCATCCCGGTGACATTTTCCGACGACCTCCTGGCTGGACGGAGTCCCTCGGTCCAGGTCATCGTGGACGGCTCGAACGCCATGAGCGGGACGACGGCCGCCGGCTACGTCGGGGCCATCCTCCAGAGTTACTCCCAGAAAATCACGCTCGAAGCCCTGGAAAGCCGGGGCGTTACGGGGCTGAAGCTGGCATTTCGGCCCGAGGTCCGGATCTGGTACAACCCCGAGCTCCGCAGCGCCAAGTTCCTGGTCCCGGGGCTGATGGGCTTCATCCTGATGGTCATTCTGACCGTGTCCACGGCCTTTTCGGTCGTCCGGGAAAAGGAGCGCGGGACGATGGAACAGATCATGGTCTCACCCGTCCGGCCCGCGGAGCTCATCCTGGGCAAATTGATCCCCTACGTCCTGATCTCCCTGGCCTCGGCCCACATCATCCTCGGCCTCGGCTGGGTCCTCTTCGGCGTCGGGATCAAGGGGAATTATCTGCTCCTCCTCCTGACCATCTTGCTTTTTCTCATTTGCGGGCTGGGCCAGGGGATCCTGATCTCTTCCGTCACGAAGACCCAGCAGGTGGCCTTCCTGATTTCGGTGCTAACGACATTTCTTCCGACCTTCATCCTTTCGGGCTTCGTCTTCCCCATCAGGAACATGCCGGCCTTCGTCCAGGCCGTTACATATCTCGTCCCGGCCAGGTATTTCCTGGCCGCGCTGCGCGCCATCATCCTGAAGGGGGCGGGATTCAGCGCTTTCTGGAACCAGGTCCTGTTCCTGGCCGGATTCGCCGTCTTGACCCTCGGACTCAGCACGGTCCGGCTCCGGCTGGGCGGCGAGGCCGGAGGGAAGCGGGGGAGGAGGGCCTGATGAAGACCATCCTGGCCATCATCTGGAAGGAGTTCGTCCAGCTGCGGCGGGACCCCCGGCTTTTCCCGGTGCTTTTCCTGTCCCCCGTCCTCCAGCTCCTCATCCTCGGTTACGCGGCCGACCTCGACGTTAAGCACATTCCGAGTGTCATTTGCGACATGGACCGGTCGGCGGCCAGCCGCGAGTTTCTCGACGGATTCATCAACTCGGGCTATTTCACCGTCAGGGCCCGCGTCGGCCGGATGCAGGAGATCGACCATTTTCTCGATGACGGCGACGCGGCCATGGCCTTCATCGTCCCCAGAGGGTTCGGGGACAAGGTGGCGGGGGGGAAGGAAGCCTCGGTCATGATCATCGCCGACGGGGCCGAAAGCCAGTCGGCGACGATCGGCGTCAACTATGCGACCTTGATCGCGGGCCGGTACGCCCAGAGGATCATCCTCCAGGCCTTTGAAAAGCTGAAAGGCTTAGGCCTCAAGCCGGTCGTGGTCAACCCCGAAGTCCGGGTCTGGTACAATCCCGAGCTCCGCAGCCGGAATTTCATGGTGCCCGGGGTCCTGGGGCTCATCCTGATGATCTTGACCACCTCGCTATCGTCCATCGGGATCGTCCGCGAGAGAGAGACGGGGACATTGGAGCAGCTCATCGTGACCCCGATCCGCCCGTATCAGCTCATCCTCGGCAAGCTTGCGCCCTTCGTCCTGATCGGGCTCGTCGAAGCCGCCTTCGTGATTGCCGTGGCGAAGTGGTGGTTCCTCGTCCCGATCCGGGGCAGCGTGCCGCTGCTTTTCGTCCTGAGCCTGGCCTTCATGCTTAACACCCTCGGCATCGGCCTATTCATCTCGACCATTTCGAAGACCCAGCAGCAGGCCATGCTGACGTCCATGTTTTTCATCCTCCCGATGATGCTCCTCAGCGGGTTCGTCTTCCCGATCGAGAACATGCCGAAGGTCTTCCAGTTCGTCACGCACATCGTGCCCATCCGCTATTTCTTCGTCATCATCCGGGGGATCATGCTGCGGGGGGCGGGCTGGCCGGAGCTTTGGGACCAGGCCGCCTCGCTCTTGGTCCTGGGGACGGCGATCCTGGGCCTGAGTGTGGCCCGCTTCCACAAGAAGCTCGAATAAGGGGTGGAGCTTCAGTCCGGTCTGAACTTCCGGCCTTCGAGCTTGCACAGTTTTTTGGCCAGGTTGCGGCCGTCGATGCTGCAGGGAGGAAGGCCGCCGCCGGGATTGACCCACTGGCCCACCATGTAAAGCCCCGACAGGCCGGGGAAGGTTTTGGCCATTTTTTTGCCGAAGGTCCCGGTGGACGCTCTCCAGCCTTCAAAGCTGCCGTGCCAGTTGTTGGTGTAACGGATGACGGTATGCAGGGTGGCCACGTCGACGACCTCGACGTCGTCCTTCAGGCCGGGAAAAACGCGGTTGAGGGCGGCGATGACCTTTTCCGCGGTCGACGTCTTCTCGGCGGCGTAAGCCTCGGGATGATCCGCCCGTAGGCCGGTCCAGTAGTCGTCGTTCGGCGTTTCGATCATCACGACCGCGGCCGTTTTCCCCGAGGGCGCCGACGAGGGGTCGAACGTGAAAAACCGGACGGCCAGCCGGTCGCGGCGGAGGGCGCCGTTCTCGAGGATGAGAGGCTCTTTCAGCGCGAAAATCTGGCAGGGCGGGATGGCGGAATAATCCTTGCCCAAGCCGAGCGATACGAGGATCATGGACGGAAAGCGCTCGTAGGACTCGAAGGCCTTGGCCAGGTCGGGATTGACGTATCTTCCCCCGAGCATTTTGGTGACGGTATCGTGGGCGTCCGCCGCCGATATGACGATGTCCCCCCGGACTTCCTGTCCGTGGCCTTTGAGGCCGACCGCCTTATCCTTCTCAACGGCGATTTCGTCCACTTTGAAGCCGTAATGAATCTTCCCGCCGAGCTTGAGGTATTTATTCTCGATCGCCCGGGCGAACGCCGCCGACCCGCCGAGCGGATAGCCGTTCGATCTCTTGGCCATGAATCCCAGCATCATCAGGAGGCCGCCTACGGGAAAATCGACCATATTTTTCTCCCCGACGAGAACCGTCAGCGCCTCGCGAAGTTTTTCCCCGTGAATCCCGGCCACCGTCTCCGAGACGGGAGTCCTTATCCACTTTTTGAAAACCGTGGCCAGAGCCAGGAGGAAGCGGGGGAGGAGGCGAAGTTTCTCCGTGATCGTCATCCGGTCCAGCGCCGCGGGCAGGTCGAGCCGGCTGATTTTCTTGATCCCGCGTATAAGGAAATCCACCGTTTTCCGGTCGTCCGGACCGAGCCGCAGCATTTCGGCCTCGAGTTTATCCGGATTGGTGTAAACTGTGAACGTATCGCCGTCCGAGAGCCTGACCACCATATAGACATCCCACTCGATGTAGTTCAGATCTCCGGCGCCGAGCTCCTTCCATATCCAATGGAGGTTGCTCGAGGGTCCCGAGCCCATGAGCCAGTGGATGCAGCCGTCGAAGGTGAACCCGCCGCGTTTCCACGCGGTGCAAAGGCCTCCCGGCTGCGTGTGCATCTCGAAAACTTCGGTCTCGAACCCGTTCCGTTGAAGGTAGCTCGCCGCGGACAATCCGGCGATCCCGGCTCCGATGATAAGAACTCGCCTGGGCATGGTGACGTCTCCTCCCGGCTATAATACACCCTTTTTCCGGTCTGTCTTGAGCGTCTGACTCGGAGCTAGACGATCAGCATGCAGTCGCCGTACGAGAAAAAGCGATAGCGCTCATGGACGGCCTCCCGGTAGGCGCGCATGATCAGATCGTGCCCGGCGAAGGCCGCGACGAGCATCAGGAGCGTGGATTTCGGCAGATGGAAATTCGTGAGAAGCCGGTCGACTACATGGAACTCGAATTCCGGATAGATAAATAACGATGTCTCGCGGCGGCCGGAGCGCATTCTGCCCTCCCGCCAGGCGCTTTCGAGGGTCCGGACGACCGTCGTGCCGACGGCGGTGACCGGACGCTCTCCCGTTTTGGCCGTGTTGATTTCCCGGGCCACTGCCGGCGAAATGGAATACCATTCCTCGAGCATTTTGTGCTCCGTGACGATTTCCGCGCGGACCGGCTGAAACGTCGCCAGGCCTACGTCGAGCGTGACGTGCCGGACTCCGACGCCCTTCGATTTGAGCTCCGCCAGCGCCTCATTGGTGAAATGGAGTCCGGCCGTCGGTGCCGCGACGGCCCCTTCTTTTCGAGCGAAAACGGTCTGGTACCTATCTAAGTCTTCGCGGCGGCATCCCAAGTCTTCCCGGCCTCTTTTGATATAAGGGGGGAGTGGAGCGTAGCCGATCCTTTCGAGCTCGGCGCGGACATCCGGCGTGTCGAACCGGAGGACGCGTTTTCCTTCTTCCCCGTCCTCCTCGACAAAGGCCTCGAAACCGGGGGCGAAATGGATCCGGTCTCCTTTTCCAAGCTTCCTAGCCGGCCGGCACAGGATTTCCCAGAGCCCGGGCCCGAGCTCCTTGAGGAACAGGAATTCAATTTTCGCGCCGTCCCGTTCGCCCCAAGCCCTGGCGGGAATGACTTTTGTGTCATTGAGGACGAGAAGATCTCCGGCCGCGAAAAAGCTGCTGAATTCTCTGAAGTGTCCATGCCGGATACGGCCGGTCCGCCGCTCGACGATCATCATCCGCGAATCGTCGCGGCGGGGGAGGGGATGCTGGGCGATTAGCTCCGGGGGCAGGTTATAATCGAAATCCGCCACCCTCAGCATTGGCTCGCCGCCGGCCGCCGTTTTCGAAAGAGACGGAACCCCTGATTCAGGAGCACTATTGGGATTGGACATCGGCGGCTCGCGCGATTATGAACCGGGCTACCTCAATCCTTGAACAGCTTTTTCTGCCCGATGGGCCGCGCTCTTCCGTGATCTTTTCCAGCCGCGTGCGCCCGCGACGCCGCGTACTCATAGCCCAGGTGGGCGTAGGCCCGAGGCGTGATCACCCGGCCGCGCGTGGTCCTGTCCAGAAAGCCGATGCGCATGAGGAACGGCTCGTAGATGGACTCGATAGTGTCCTTCTCCTCGTCGATGGACGCGGCGATCGTGGCGATCCCGACCGGGCCGCCGCCGAAATTTTCGATAATGGTCGAAACGATCTTCCGGTCCACGTCGTCGAGGCCGAGCGAATCGACCTCCATCATGTCCAGGGCCTTGCGGGCCTCCCGGGCCGTGATGACGCCGTCGCCCTTGACGTCGACGTAATCGCGGACCCGCCGCAGGAGGCGGTTGGCCACGCGCGGCGTCCCCCGCGACCGGAGAGCGATCTCGCCCGCGCCTTCGTCGTCGATCTTGACCTTGAGGATTTTGGCCGATCTTTGGATGACCTGCTTCAGGTCCTCGTCCTTGTAGTAGTCGAGGCGGTGGATGATGCCGAACCGGCCCCGGAGCGGCGCCGTAATCCGCCCGGCCCTTGTCGTCGCCCCGATCAGCGTGAACTTCTTGATCTTGAGCTTGTGGCTCCGAGCCCCGGGGCCCTGGCCGATGACGATGTCCAGGCTGAAGTCCTCCATGGCCGAATAGAGGATTTCCTCGACCGAGGGCTGGAGGCGGTGGATCTCGTCGATGAACAGGACCTCCTTCGTCTGCATGTTGGTCAGGATGGCCGAGAGGTCGCCCGTCCGTTCGATGACCGGCCCCGCCGTCGGTTTGATGGGGACGCCCATCTCTTTGGCGATGAGGTAGGCCAGGCTCGTCTTGCCCAGCCCCGGCGGGCCGTAGAGGAGGACGTGGTCGAGATGCTCGCCCCGCTTTTTCGCCGCCTCGATGAAGACTTTGAGGTTGGCCTTGACGGTCTCCTGGCCCACGAACTCGTCGAAGGTCCGGGGCCTGAGGCTGTCCTCGAAGAGGACGTCCTCCTTGGTCCGGATGGGGCTGAGGATGGCGGGCATCGTGGCTATCTCTCTGTTATTTTACTCATCTCAAATCCTGGCCAGGCGCTTGAGGCAATCCCTCAGGAGTTTTTCGAAACCGGCCCCCGTCTTCTGGGCGCCGATGGCCTGGTCCACGACCCGCTCGACTTCCCTGGGCCGGAAGCCCATGTTGAGGAGGGCGGAGACGAGATCCTCTTTTTCCGGCGACCCCTTGCTGGCCAGGAGTTTCTCTTTCTTCTCGAGCTTGTCCTGAAGCTCCATGGTGATCCGCAGGGCCGTTTTCTTTCCGATCCCGGGGACGAGCGAGATGCGGGCGACGTCGCTCTTGCGGATGGCCTCCTCGAGGGCCGCGGGCTCGATGCCGGAGAGGATGTTCATGGCCAACTTGGGCCCGATCCCGGAGATCCCGATGAGCTTGAGGAACATGTCTTTCTCTTCCTGGGCCGCGAAGCCGAAGAGCGAGAGCGAGTCGTCGGTCAGGTGGGTATAGATGAAGAGCTCCACCGGCTCCGGGACCTCTCCCAGCTTGAAATAGGTGCTGAGCGGGATCTTGGCCGCGTAGCCCACGCCGCCGGTCTCGATGATGACCTGGCCGGGGGTTTTGTGGATGAGAATGCCCTTGAGATAGGCGATCATGCCGGGTCCGGTCCCTCCACCTTGAGCTGATAGAGCCGGGTATTGAGGTGGCAGATGGCGGCCGCGAGCGCGTCGGACGCGTCGAGCGGGATGCGGTCGTCCTCGAGGCCGAGAAGGGCCTGGACCATGGTCTGGACCTGCTCCTTGTCGGCCTGGCCGTAGCCGGTCACGGCCTTCTTGATCTCGAGGGCCGAGTACTCGTGGAATCCGCAGTCGGTCCCGGCGATGGCCACGAGGACGGCGCCCCGGACCTGGCCCAGGAGCAAAGCCGTCTTCACATTCTGGGCGTAAAAAGGGTTCTCGATGGCCGCCTCATCGGGGTTGTAGGCGCGGATGAGCTTCTCGATCTCCTCGCGGATTTCGTTGAGTTTTTTGAAGAAGGGGAGGCGGCCCGTCGGTTTGATGATGCCGTACGCGATGGGCCTGGTCCGGTCGTCGTCGCTTTCGATGATTCCGAACCCCGTGGACTGAAGGCTTGGATCGATCCCGAGGATCCTCATGGACCTTGGACGGCCGTCAGCCGGCTTGAGAGAAGCTGGCGACTTCCTCTTCGGAAATGTCGAAATTGGACGAGACGTTCTGGACGTCGTCGTGGTCCTCGAGCTCCTCCATCAGCCGCAAGACCTGATGGGCTTCCTTGCCCTCGACCTTGATGTAATTCTGGGGGAGATAGCCGACATCGGACGCTGCGATCTCGATATTGTTCTTCTTGAGGGCCTCGAGGACGGCCTCATATTTTTCGGGGGAGGTCGTGATTTCGAAGATGGATCCGTCGTCCCTGAGATCGTCGGCTCCGCTCGACAGGGCGATGTCCATGAGCTGGTCCTCATCGGACTTCCCTTTGGCGACGTCGATGTACCCCATGCGCTTGAACATCCAGGCGACGCATCCGGTTTCTCCGATCCGGCCGCCGTTCTTGGCGAAGACGTGCCGGAGCTCGGAGACCGTCCGGTTTTTGTTGTCGGTCACGGCCTGGATGAAGATGGCAACCCCGCTCGGGCCGTAGCCCTCGTAGGTGACTTCCTCGTATTGGGCGCCCTCGAGCTGGCCGGTGCCTTTCAGGATGGCCCGCTTGATGTTGTCGGCGGGCATGTTCATGGCCCGGGCGTCGTTGATGGCCTTGCGGAGGCGGGGGTTCTTGTCGGGGTCCCCGCCGGCGGCCCGGGCGGCCAAGCTGATCTCGCGGATCAGCTTGGTAAATATCTTGCCGCGCTTGGAGTCGGTCGCGGCTTTTTTATGCTTGATGGAAGCCCATTTGGAATGACCGGACATGAAACTCTCCTTATTTTCCGGTGAAATTCTAACACAAAAAATGGCCTTTGGCAAATAAGCCATGGGCCGCTAACCGGGTCATTTTTCATCCGTTTGGCGCGTCAGGGGGGGATGGAATTGTGATTCCGGCCGGCCCTATGCTATAATTCCCTAACAAGGAGGTTTCCATGAAATGTAATATGAGCACGGCGGACAGAATCCTCCGCATCGTCTTGTCCGTCGCCGTTGCCGTTTTCTTCTTCATGGGATTGGTGTCGGGAATCGCCGCCATCGTCCTGGGGGTTCTGGCCGTAATCCTCTTTCTGACAGCCGTCATCGGCTTCTGCCCGGTCTACGCCGTTTTTTCGACGGGCACAAAAAAAGCTTGCCCCGCGGAGCGGGAAGGACCCGGCACGAATTAGCGGCCTTTAAGCCCGAGTGGTGCCCGGGGAATTGGCGCCCGGGGAATGAACCTTGAGGTCATCATGCTCACGGGCGATGACCGACGGACCGCCCAATCGATCGCCTGAAGGCCGGGGTCCTCTATCCCTTTTTCGGCCTGCTCCTCAACCGCATGATTGCGTCGGCTGCTGTCCGGCCGCAAGAAGCCGCGGCGCCGGTGATCAGAATTTGAACCAGAGGGTCAGGGCGAGCCGCATATAGGATGGGTTTACCCTGATCGAGCCGAGGTGCATGGCGGTCTCGATCGGCGCAGCCGGATCCTCCAGCCCCTCATTCGGCGTGACGTGCATTTGAAAATCGGCCGAGGCGCTGTAAAAATACCGGAGGTCGAGCGATAGAATCATGATCCTCATCAAGGTCAAGGCCAATTCGCCGCCTGCGTTGAGGCCGAACGTGGTCCTGGGGCCGAAATCGTAGACCAGCTGGTAGGTCTTGATGTACAAGGTGTCGACGCCGTCCGGCTGGTCGAGCCGGAAGCTCCAGAAGCCGATGGGAGTAGCCTGGCCCCTGAGGTAGAAGGCGGTCGCGCCGCCGGAAAAATTGAGGGAGAGGTCCCTGGCCACGGGAAAACGGACGATGCCGTTCAGGCTGAACGTTGTTTCCGAGAAATCGCCCCTCGAATCTGGCCAGCCCCCCTGCTTGGTATACACGAAGAGGTCGTTCGGGTCTGTGACGAAATAGGTCAGGTTCACATCGTAGGCCGAGTTGGACCCCCCGAGGCCCGGCCGGTAATCGTCGACCAGGACCTGGATGCCGTAGCGGTCACCGAGGAGGACGTTGAGGAAGCCCGATAGGCCGAATCCCGTTTTCCCGTTCAAGCGGACGGTCTGCGTCGCGGAGCTGGAAATGGCGTTGACGGCGGGCGTCATCGGCGGCGCGAAGTGGTTCACGTAGGACGTGCTGAAGGCCGGGGAGATCATGGACCAGCCGAAGCCCAACTCGACGTGGACATCAGCCATAAGCGGTCCCGCCGCGGCCAGGAGGGCGAAAATTAAAAAGACCTCGAAGGCCCGCAGATATCTCATATGCGCCGCCTCCTTCCCGGGGGGAAAGTTAGCACGGGCGGGACAACAAGTCAACTTACCCGAAGAAGACCTTGGCGACGGCGTAGAGGTCTTCGTCCACGGTCTTGGGTTCGGCCAGGGCCTCAGCGAGCGGGACTGAAATGACCTTATTTCCCCTGAGCCCGGCCATGGCGCCGAATTTTCCCTGGTTGACGAGGTCGATGGCCGCGATGCCCAGCCGGGTCGCCAGGACCCGGTCGAACGCCGTCGGCGTGCCGCCGCGCTGGGTGTGGCCAAGGACCGTCACCCGGGTCTCGATGCCCGTGCACTTCTCGATCTCTTTGGCCAGGACGTTGCCGATGCCGCCGAGCCGGACGTGGCCGAAGGCGTCTTTTTCTTCCGTCTGGGTGATCAGCGAGGCGTCCTTGGGCAGGGCGCCCTCGGCGACGACGACGATGCTGAAGAGCTTGCCGCGCTCCCGGCGTTTGAGGATCTGGGAGCAGATCTCCGGCACATCGAAGGGGAATTCGGGGATGAGGATAATATCGGCGCCGCCGGCGAGGCCGCCCTCGACGGCGATCCAGCCGGCGTGCCGGCCCATGACCTCGACGACCATGACCCGGTGGTGGGCTTCGGCCGTCGTGTGAAGCCGGTCCAGGGCCTCGGTGACCACGGTGATGGCCGTGTCGAAGCCGAACGTGTAGTCGGTGCCGGCCAGGTCGTTGTCGATGGTCTTGGGAACGCCGACGCAGCGGAGGCCCCGTTCATGGAGCTTAAGGGCGACGCCGAGGGTGTCCTCGCCGCCGACCGCGATGACGGCGTCCATCTCGAATTTCTCGACCTGGGAGAAGATCTTCCCGACACCGTCCTCGACCTTGAAGGGATTGGTCCGGGAGGTGCCGAGAATAGTCCCGCCGCGCGGCAGGATCCCCGATATCGCGTTCAGGTCCAGGGGAATGATCTTGCCCTCGATGAGACCCTGCCAGCCGTTCTTGATGCCCAGGACGTCATAGCCGTAAACCGTGATGCCCTTGCGGACGACGGCCCGGATGGCCGCGTTGAGGCCGGGGCAATCCCCGCCGCCGGTGAGGATTCCAACTCTCATGCGCTTGTCCTTCCTTGGGAAGTCGTAGTCCTTCAGGAGAAAAACCGCCGAGATTATACACTTCACCGGCATCCGATTCAATCCCCTTCGCGGAATTCCGCGGACGCCATCAAGAGGCCGCCCTCGGCAGCCTCCTGATGACTGCGGGGGTTCAAGCCAGCAGGAGCCCCCCACTGTAAGGGCGTGGAGCTTCCAGCGATCTTGTCCAGCGGTTGTCGGGGGCTTGACCATCCCGGCGGAATATCCTATATGATAGGCGTCGAGGCGTCACGGGCGATCGCCAATCCCGTGGAGTTCACGTCAACCCCGAAGGGAGGAACGGATGCCAGCCAAGATCATCAGCGGGAAAGATGTCTCCGGGGAGGTCCGGGAAGAACTCAAAGGCCGGGCGGCCCGTCTCAAGGAGAAGGGGGTCGTGCCCGGCTTGGCAGTGGTCCTCGTCGGCGAAGACCCGGCTTCGGTCTCGTACGTGACGGCCAAGGCCAAGGCCGCCGAGGAGATCGGCATCTTCGAAACGACCATCAGGATGCCGGTGACCTCGACCGAAGAAGAAATCCTGAAGACCGTCGACGATCTGAACAAGGATGGCCGCTATAACGGTTTTCTCGTCCAGCTCCCCCTGCCCAAGTATGTCAGCTCCGAAAAGGTCATCAACCTCATCTCGCCGGAAAAGGACGTCGACGGCTTCCACCCGGTCAACGTCGGCAAGATGCTGCGCGGCGAACCCTGTCCGCTGCCGTGCACGCCGTATGGCGTCGTCCAGCTCCTCGTCCGGAGCGGCTATAGCCCGGAGGGGAAACACGTGGTCATTTGCGGCCGGAGCAACATCGTCGGCAAGCCGCTGGCCGCGCTCCTCATGCAGAAGAAGAAAGGCGCTAACGCGACGGTCACCGTCTGCCATACGGGCACGCCCGACCTTCCCCGTTTCACCCTCCAGGCCGATATCCTCGTCGCGGCCATGGGCGCCCCGCGCATCATCAAGGCCGAGATGGTCCGTACGGGCTGCGTCGTCGTGGACGTGGGCGTCAACCGGGTGGCCGACCCGACCTGTCCCAAAGGGTTCCGGCTGGTCGGAGACTGCGATTTCGAAGCGATCAAGGAGAAGGCCGAGGCCATCACGCCGGTGCCGGGCGGGGTCGGCCCCATGACCGTGACCATGCTCATGATGAACACCATCGAAGCCGCGGAGCGCAAGGCCGGGTTGATGTCCTAAGATCGCGGGGTCCCATGAAAATCGGAAAAATCGACGACGCCACGTTCCACGCCCTCATTCTGCGCCGGCTCGGCAAAAGGGACCCGACGGTCCTCGTGCCGCCGGCGGCCGGGGTGGACGCCGGCGTCGTCGACCTCGGCGGGGGGAAGGTCCTGGTGATCGCCGAGGACCCCATCTTCACCATGCCGCGGCTTCCGCTCGAGACGTTCGGCTGGTTCACGGTCCATATCGGCGCGAGCGACGTCGCCGTCATGGGCGTCAGGCCCCGTTACATGACTTATTCGCTCCTCCTGCCACCCGAAACGGGCCGCGAAGACTTCAAAACGATCGTCGACTCGATCCACAGGACGGCCCTCGACCTGGGCATCGCGATCGTCGGCGGTCATACCGGCTTTTACCCGGGGTTCGCCGCCCCGACGATCGGCGGGATCACGGTTTTCGCCGTGGCCCGGAAGGGCGAATACGTGACGCCCGCCGGCGCCAGGCCCGGGAACGAGATCCTCTTGACGAAGGGCCCGGCCATCGAAACGGCGGGGCTGCTGGCCGCCCTCCGTGAGGACGAACTCCTTGCGGCGCATCCGGCGGCACTCGTCGAGAGAGCCAAATCCCTGTGTTTTCAAATGAGCGTCGTGGAAGACGCTCTCACGGCCAAGGCGGCCGGCGGGGTGACGGCCATGCACGACGCCACCGAGGGGGGAGTCATCGGAGGCCTCTTCGAGATCGCGGCGGCGAGCCGCGTCGGGATGGAGGTCGACGAGGCGCTCTTCATTTATCCCGACGAGGTCCGGATGGTTTGTGAGACGTTCGGGATCGACCCGGTGAAGGCCATCGCCGAGGGAAGCCTCCTTATAACTGCGCGTCCGGGGGCCTCGCGCGGCATCATCTCCCGCCTGAAACGGAAACGGATCGCGGCTTCGGTCATCGGCCGTGTCGTCGCGGACCCGCGCCGCCGGACGTTGAGGCGGCGGGACGGCAGCGCCGTGCCGCTGGCCATCCCCGGACAGGACCCTTTCTGGCCGGCTTTCTTCAGAGGCCTGGAAAAGGGCTGAACGCGGACGCCTACCGTCCTGTTTTGCGTGGGGAGAAGGGAGGAGGGCGGCGCCCCGAAGGGTCAGCGGGCCTTGGCCTTGGCCTTGGGCTTCTTTTCCTTTTTCTCGGCCATCACGACGATATCGCTGAGAAGGATATTGTTGAAGTAGTTCTTCAGGAGTTCCGACGCGCCCTTCCAGATGTCGTACGTCGGGCAGGTTTCGATCCGGTCGCAAAAATCCGGGTCCTCCATGCATTCGACGAGGCAGCAGCTCCCCTCAAGGGCATGGAGGATCTCGCTGAGCTTGATCTCCTGGGGGTTGCGCGCTAAGGTGTAGCCGCCGCCGGCCCCCCGGACGCTCTTGACCAGCCGGTTGATCTTGAGCGGAATGATGATCTGCTCGAGGTAGCGGATGGAGATCGCTTCGTCGGTCGAGACGTCCCTGAGAATGACCGTCCGGTTACCGTTGGCGTAGTGCCGGGCGAGGTTGAGCATTAAACGGGTTCCGTAGCGACCTTTGGTCGATAGCCTGATCATGCCGGACTCCTTCGCGAAAAGTGGGCCGCCTTTAGGCTCAGTGTTATCTTAACGCAAGCCTCCGGGCATTTCAACATAATTTTATAGGAATTATCTATTTACTATGAGGCCCGCCCCGCTGCCCTGTTTTCCGCCCATCCGCCCTCCCCGGGGCCGCGCCGATGGCGGGCGGCGGCCTGAAGCTCCACGGACTCACAGCCGGGGGGCTCCGGTTGGCCTGAACCCCCGCAGTCATCAAGAGGCTGCGGAGGGCGGCCTCTTGATGGCGTCCGTGGAAACCCGCGGAGGGGATTGACACCCCACGGACCGGGTTGTATTCTAACTCTTCAACCCATGTTCGATGCGCCCCCTCCTCCCGCACCGTCGGGGGGCCGTCCGCGATAATTTCGAAACGAGGGATGCCCATGGCAAAATGCGTGTTGCTCGGCGACGAAGCGGTGGCCCTGGGGGCCGTTCACGCGGGGCTGTCCGCCGCGTATTCCTATCCCGGGACGCCGGCCTCGGAGATCATGGAATACCTGATCAGCCTCGCGGAAAAGGAAGGGGGGTTCAAAGCCACCTGGTCCGTGAACGAAAAGGTGGCCTACGAGGAATCCCTGGGCGTGTCCTTCGCCGGCAAACGGGCCCTTGTTTCCTTCAAGCACGTGGGCCTCAACGTGGCCGCGGACCCGTTCATGAACTCCGCCATGACCGGCGCCAACGGCGGCTTGGTCGTCGTGAGCGCCGACGACCCCGGGATGCACAGCTCGCAGAACGAGCAGGACAGCCGGTTCTACGCCCAGTTCGCCCGGATTTTCTGCTATGAGCCGTCGGACCACCAGGAATGCTACGACATGGCCCGCGAGGCCTTCGACGTCTCGGAGAAGCTTGGGCTGCCCGTTCTCATCCGTCTCGTGACGCGGCTTTCCCACAGCCGGTCGTCGGTCGAGACGCGGGAACCCCGGGCCCAGAACGGGCTCAGCCCGGGCGACTGGAAGGACTGGACGCTCCTGCCGGCCAACGCCCGGCGGAGGTTCAACGTCCTCATCGGACGGCAGGCCGAGATGGTCCGGCTGTCGGAGGAGTCGGCGGCCAACACGCTGTCCCTGAACGCCACGGACCGCCGCCTCGGCGTCATCGCCTCGGGGATCGCGGCCAATTATTACCGTGAATCCGCCGCGACGGGGGCCCTCGCGCCGTCGTTCCTCAAGATCTCGACATACCCCCTGCCGGAAAAGCTCGTCCGGACGCTCGTCGGACACGCGGATACCGTCCTCGTCCTCGAAGACGGGTATCCCCTGATCGAGAGAGAGCTCAAGGGCTTCTTCGGTATTCCCGGGAAAACAGTCCTGGGCCGGATGAGCGGGACGCTCCCGGCTTCGGGCGAACTGTCGCCCGATATCGTCCGCCAGGCCCTCGGCCTCGCGCCTCTCCCGGCCCAAGGCCCGGCCGGCATTCCGCTCGCCAGCCGGCCGCCCCAACTCTGCGTCGGCTGCCCGCACGCCGACACCCTGAAGGCCCTGAACAAGGCCCGGGAGGGCTACCCTCAATCCAGCGTCTTCAGCGATATCGGGTGTTATACGCTGGGCGCCCTGCCCCCGTACAGCGCCGTTCAGAGCTGCGTCTGCATGGGCGCGAGTGTCGGCATGGCCCGGGGCGCCTCCGACGTCGGCATCCGCCCCTCCGTGGCGGTCATCGGTGATTCGACCTTCGCCCACTCCGGAATGACACCGCTCCTGGGCGCGGCCGCGGCCGACACGGACATGACCGTGATCATCCTCGACAACGCGACCGTAGCCATGACCGGCGGCCAGCCGAGCTACGGGTCGGGCGAGCGGCTCCTCCGCGTCGTCGAGGGCGTCGGCGTCCCCAAGGCGCACATCCGGACGATCGAGCCGTTGCCCAAAAACCACGACAAGAACGTCCAGGTCATCAAGGAAGAGCTCGACCACCGCGGCCTGTCCGTCATCGTGGCCGTCCGGGAGTGCATCCAGGTATCGCGCAAGAAAAGGAGCTAGGGCATGAAACAGGACATCATTCTCGCGGGCGTGGGCGGCCAGGGGATCCTGTCCATCGCCTTCGTCATCGACAACGCGGCCCTGGCCGACGGCCTCCAGTTCAAGCAGGCCGAGGTCCACGGCATGGCCCAGCGGGGAGGGGCGGTCCAGTCCCACCTCCGGCTCTCCAGCGAACACATCTGGAGCGACCTCATCCCCAAGGGCGGGGCCGACATGATCCTCAGCGTCGAGCCGCTTGAGGCCCTCCGGTATTTCGATTATCTCACGCCCGACGGGATCGTCGTGACCAGCTCCACACCCTACAAGAACGTCCCGGATTATCCGGACCTGGACAAAATCCTGGCCGCCGTGCGGAAGGCCAAACGGAGCATCATCGTGGATTCCGAGTCCGTCGCCAAGGAAGCCGGGACGTCCAAGGCCCAGAACATCGTCATGCTCGGCGCGGCCTCGCCCTTCCTCGTCTTGAAGGAAGCGAGCCTCCGCTCGCTCGTCGAGGTCCTCTTCAAGTCCCGCGGGCCGGCCGTGGTCGAATCGAACATCAAAGCCTTCGAGCTCGGGCGGCGCGCGGCGGCCGGGGCGCCCTGAGCCGGGGTCCTCACATGGCACTCAACGTCCGCAGGATCGAGCGCGTTTTCGAGGTGGCCGAAAAGGACGGCCGGAATTTCCTCCTGGAGCCCGAGGTCTACGAAGTCCTCAGGCTGAACGGGATCGCGTCGCCGCGTTTCGTCTTCGTCCCGGCCGGAAAGGCGATCGCCCGAAAGGCCCTGGCCGCCCTTGGCTCAGATGCGGCCGTCGTCAAAATCGTCTCCCCGCTCATCATCCACAAATCCGACGTGGGCGGGGTGGAGTTCGTCAGGGCGGACGCGGCCTCCGTTAACCGCGTTTGTCGACGAATGCTCCGGACCGTCCCGCTGGGTTATCTTCAATGGGCAAAGAAGCTCGGCGCCTCCGGGCCCGGGAAGGGACCCGACCTCAGGGCCGTCCGCGAATCCGTCCGCGGCTTCCTGGTCATGGAGAAAGTCCGGTTCGAGAATGCCGGCTTCGGTTCCGAGGTCCTTCTCGGCGTCAGGAATTCCCGGGATTTCGGGCCCATCCTGACCATAGGCGGCGGCGGCCTGGACGTCGAGTACATGAACGAGCGCCTCCGCGAGGGGCGCGCTGCGGCCGTGAGCGCCGTTCACCTCGTCCGCGACGCCGCGGTCCCGGGCCTTCTCGAGCCGCTCGCCTTCTTCGGCAAGCTGGCCGCCGAATTCCGGGGTCGGAAGCCTCTCGTTTCGCCCGAAACGCTGGCCGGGACGTTCCTCCGCTTCCGGGACCTGGCTGAAGCCTTCTCGCCTTACGCGGACCTCTCGCCCTTCGTCATCGAGGAGGCCGAGGTCAATCCATTCGTCGTCCGGGAGGGGAGGCTCGTGGCCCTCGACGGCGTCTGCCGGTTCTCGCGCGAGAAACGAACGGCCTCGAGCAGGCCCGCCGGGGCCATCCGGGGGCTCCTGCGGCCGGAATCCATCGGGGTCATCGGCGTCTCGGAAAAAATGAACCTCGGTCACATCATCCTCAACAACATCCTGAAGAATGGCTTCCCGCGGGGGAGCGTCGTCGTCGTCAAGCCCGGACTGGCCGAGATCGAGGGCTGCCGGTGCGTTCCCTCCGTCAAGGACATACCGCAGGCCGTGGACCTCTTCGTCCTGACCCTGGCCGCCGAACAGTGCGCCGGGATCATGAAGGAGCTGGTCGAAAACGGCAAGGCGCGCTCGGTCATCATCATCGCGGGTGGGATGGGGGAGAAAGCCGGCGGGGGCTCGATCGAGGAGGACATCCGCGAACTGATCGCCCGCGGCCGGGCCGACGGCAAGATAACGCCCATCGTCAACGGCGGGAACTGCCTGGGCATTTACTCGAAACCGGGCCGCTACGATACGACATTCATCCCCGAGCATAAGCTTCCCCGGCCCAGGAGCGCCCGGTCGAATCTGGCCGTCATCAGCCAGAGCGGGGCCTTCATGATCTGCCGGATGAGCAAGCTGCCCATGATCGAGCCCCTTTACGCCGTCTCTTTGGGAAACCAGATCGACCTGACGGTCTCCGACTACATGAACTATCTCAAGGATGACCCCGACGTGCGGATTTTTGCCGTCTACATGGAAGGCTTCAAGCCCGGGGACGGCCAGGCCTTCGCCAGGGCCGTCGGCGAGATCACGGCCGGCGGCCGCCGCAAGGTCCTCGTCTACAAGGCGGGGCGGAGTCCCGAAGGCCGGGCCGCGACCTCGAGCCACACGGCCTCGGTGGCGGGGGACTACTCCGTCTTCCGCGCCGTCCTAGAGCAGGCGGGCGCGATCGTCGCCGCCGACATCTTCGAGTTCGAGAGCTTCATGAAGGCCCTTGTTTTCCTGGATGGGAAAAAGGTCGGGGGCCGACGTGCCGGGCTCCTCAGCAACGCCGGTTTCGAGTGCGTCGTCCTGGCCGACAACCTGAAGGACGGCGCCGGGCTTGACCTCGCGACGTTTGCGCCCGAAACCCAGGCGAAAATCGTTTCGGCCCTCCGGCCCCTGGGCATCGACCGGCTTCAGGACGTCCACAATCCGCTCGACGTGACGCCCGTGGCCGACGACGCCGTGTTCTGCGCATGCGCGCGGGCCATCCTCGAGGACCCGGGCGTCGACTGCGCCGTCATCTCGAACGTTCCCATGACGCCGGCCGAGCAGACGCTCCCGGCCGGCGAAGGGCACGGGGAGGACTTCCTGCGGCCGGAGAGTTTCGCCAGGCGGATCGTCGAAATCTCCCGGACGACGGACAAGCCGTTTGTCGTCTGCATCGACGCGGGGGAGCTCTATACGCCTCTGGCTGCGTTCCTCGAGAACTCGGGGATTCCCGTCTTCAGGCGGGCCGACGAGGCCGTCCGTTTCCTGAGGGCCTACGTCGGGCATGAGCTCGGGGCCGGCAAATAAGGGGGTGAGCATGAACCTGAAATTCAAAGAAAAATTCCAGACCCTTTGGAAAAGGTATTTCGCCGATTCGGAACTCCCGGTCGCGTTTTATTACACGAACGCGGAGACGCAGGGCCGGCGCGTTTCAGTCGACTCATCCAACCGCTGTCTCATCGCCAACCTGGTCAAAGTCCGCAAAGGGAAGGCCTTGCGGTTCGACGCGGACTCCGTCGGCTGCCCCGGCGGAAAGAGGTATCTGGGATTCTCGGACACCATCCGGCCGGGATTCGAATATTTCCTGTCCTGCGGCATTCCGGGGAAGATGGAAGGCGAACGCTATAAGAAATCGCCGGAGCTCGTCCGCGAGGTCATGGCCAGGGCGCCCGCTTTCAAGGCCCCGGCCAAGTTCATCGTCTTCAAGCGCTGGGACCTCCTCGAGGATACGGAAAGCCCGGACGCCGTGGTCTTTTTCGCCGGCGCCGACGCCCTCTCGGGCCTTTTCACCCTGGCCAGCTTCGACGAGGCCGAAACGAGCGGCGTCATCGCCCCGTTCTCGGCCGGCTGCGGCTCGGTCGTCGAATATCCTTACCTTGAAAAAGCCTCCGAAACGCCCCGGTGCGTCATCGGCATGTTCGACCCTTCGGCCCGGCCGCACGTCGAACCGGACCGGTTGTCCTTCGCCGCGCCGATGGAGAAGTTCGTGCGCATGGTCGAAAACATGGAGGAGAGTTTCCTGACGACCCCGACCTGGAAGAAGCTCCGCGACCGCATTTCCCGCCGCGGTTAGGGCCTCGCCCGGGCGGGCGGACCGTCTTGCCTCCCGGTTGAACGCGTGATACAATTCTTCTCAATGAAAAGGGTTTCGGTCCTCGTCGCCCTCGTGATCCTCGTCGGAGGAGGTGCCGGCCTGATGAGTCCCCAGAATCGCGCGGCGGCCCCTCGCATGGCCGCGTTCATCCCGAAGACCGTCGGCCCCTGGCTTTCGGAGGCGGACCAGGTTTACGACGCCGAAACCATTTTCCAGTACATCGACGGGGCCGGGGAGGTCTACCGGTCCTACAACATGAAGCTCGTCGTCTCCCGCCGCTTCCACAAGGACGGACGTCCCGATATCGTCGTCGACCTCTTCGACATGGGCGCGTCCGAGGACGCCTTCGGCGTCTTCACCCACGACCTCGACGGGGAGAACGCCGGAATCGGGCAGGGGTCGAACTACAAGGCCGGGCTCCTGTCTTTCTGGAAGGACCGTTACTTCGGCTCCGTGTTCGCCGAAGAGGAGACCAAGGACACCAAAGACGCCGTTCTCGAACTGGGGCGCCGGATCGCGGCCGCCATTCCCAAGGAAGGGCCCAGTCCGAAGCTCCTGTCCTATCTCCCGGCCGACGGCCTCGACGCAGGCCGCGTGGCCTATTTTCACAATTTTACGGTCCTGAATTACCATTTCTTTATCGCGGACGGCGATATTCTCCTTCTCGAGCAGACGGCTGCGGCCCTGCTGGCCCCCTACGCGAGGGCCGGGGGCAAGAGCTATCTTCTCCTGGTCCGCTATCCGGACGAGGCCAAGGCCGGACGGGCGTTCGAATCGTTTTCCAAAAGCTACATGCCGGACGCCAAGCGGCCGGGTATCGTCCGGACCGAGGATAAAAGGTGGACCGCGTCCGCCAAGGCCGGCGACATCGTGATCGTGGTCTTCAACGCGGATTCGGACCAATTCGCCTTGAGCCAGCTGGCGTCCGTCCAGGAATTGATCGCCGCGGCGGAGAAGAAATAGGGCCGCCGGGAACCGCGCCGCAGGCCGGCGGGCCGGCGAGAACCAGGCAGGAAGGAGGCCAGAATCCCATGAACCCCAAAATGATCACCCGCAGGGATTTTCTGAAGGTCGCGTCCGTCGCTCCCCTGGCCGGTGCCCTCCTCCCGTCCCTCAAAGCCGCTTCAGCGGGCCCGGCCGAGAAGGTCAAGGTCATCCTGGTGCGCGATCCGAGCGCCCTGGACGCGGCCGGCACGCCGAGCGCCGCCGTCATCCAGCGCATGCTGGACGACGCGGTCATGGCCCTGGCCGGCGAAAGGGACCCCGCCAAGGCCTGGCAGAAGATCATCCGGCCCGACGACGTCGTCGGCATCAAGACCAACAGCTGGGGGAAGCTCCGGACGCCGACGCAAGTCGAGCAGGCCATCAAGGGCGGCGTCATGAGCGCGGGCGTGCCCGAAGGCATGCTCTCGATCGACGACCGCGGCGTCCTCAAGAACCCGATTTTTCAGAATGCGACGGCGCTCGTGAACGCCCGTCCTGCCAGGGTCCACCAGTGGGCCGGCATGGGGAGCTGCATCAAGAACTACATCCAGTTCGTGCCCAGACCCTCGGACTACCATGGCGACTCATGCGCGGACCTGGCCGCGATCTGGAGCCTGCCGAACGTCAAGGGAAAAACCCGGCTGAATATTCTGGTCATGCTCGCGCCTCTTTTCTACGCGCCGGGCACGATCCAATACGATAAGCAATATGTCTGGCCTTATAACGGGCTTATCGTCAGCCGTGACCCCGTTGCCGCCGATGCCACCGGGCTACGCGTCCTCCTGGCCAAGGGGCGCGAGCATTTTGGCCGGGAACAGCCCCCGCGGATGTCGCCGCATCACATCTTCCTGGCGGACACCCGGCATCACCTCGGGGTGAGCGGCGAGGATCGGATCGAGCTCATCAGGCTCGGCTGGAAGGACGGAGTCCTGATCTAGATGCCCATCTACGAATACCGCTGCTCGGACTGCGGCAAAAAGACCCAGATTCTTACTCTTTCCATCAAGTCGCCGATCGAGGCCAAGTGCCGGCATTGCGGCGGGGCGAACATGCAGAAACTCGTTTCCCGCGTTGCCGTCCGCCGCTCCGAGGGAAGCCGCCTGGAAAGCCTGGCCGACCCCTCCTCGCTTTCCGGCCTCGACGAAAGCGACCCCAAGAGCGTGGCCCGCTGGATGAAGAAGATGGGCAAGGAAATGGGCGAAGACGCGGGCGAGGATTTCGACCGAGAGGTCGACCAGGCCATGGAAGAGGCCGAAGGGGGCGAGGGGGAAGGCACAGCCGGCGGGGGACCGGCGGGCGATGACAGCGAGTTTTGAGCGGCTCCCCGTGAGCCAAGGAGAAGGAAAATGCCAGGACTGACCGGAGTATACCTGTTCGTCGGCGGGGGCGTCTTCGGCGCCGCCATCGTCCTCATCATCCAATTGGTGAAGAAAAAAGAGGCGCGCGAGATCGCGCGGGAGCTCGTCAGCGAGACGGAGAGCCAGAAGATCGAGAACCTGGAGACGTTTCTCGGGCGGGTCAAGGATTCGCTGGGCGCCATGTCCTTCGACGCCCTGAAGAAGACCTCGGAGGAGTTCCTGAAGCTGGCCGAGTCCAAGCTCGGTCAACAGACTCAGATGGGCGAGAAGGATCTCGAAGGGAAGAAAAAACTCATCGACCAGACCCTCGAATCCATGCGAGGCGACCTCAAGAAGATGCAGGACCTCGTGTCCGGGTTCGAGATGGACCGGGTTCAGAAATACGGCGAGCTGTCCGCCCACCTGCGGACCGCCGCGGAGCAGACGGCCAAGCTCCAGGATACGGCGAACCACCTGCGGCAGGCCCTGGTCAGCACCAAGGCCCGGGGCCTGTGGGGTGAGCGGATGGCCGAGGACGTCCTCCAGCTGGCCGGTTTCGTCGAGGGCGTCAACTACGTCAGGCAGAAAGCCCTCGAAGGGACCGGGTCCCGCCCCGATTACACCTTCCAGCTCCCCCAGGGGCGGAAGGTCAACATGGACGTCAAATTCCCCCTGAATAGCTACCTCCGCTACCTCGAGACGGAAAACGATATGGAGCGGGACGTTCAGAAGGGGCAGTTCCTGCGGGACGTCCGGAGCCGGCTCAAAGAGGTCACGACCCGCGACTACATAAATCCCGAGGACGAGACGCTGGACTACGTCCTGGTCTTCATCCCGAACGAGCAGGTCTATGCCTTCATCAACCAGAACGACCCCGCCATCATCGACGAGGCGCTCAAGAACAAGGTCATCCTGTGCTCGCCTTTCACCCTCTTCGCCATCCTGGCCATCATCCGGCAGGCTATTGACAACTTCAGCACGGCCAAGGCGGCGAACGACATGCTGCGGCTCATCGGCGGATTTAACAAGGAGTGGGAGAAGTTCCGGGAGTCCATGGACAAAATGGGCCGGAGGCTCGAGGACGCGAGCGACGAATTCCAGAAGCTGTCCACGACGCGGCGGAACAAACTCGAAAGGCCCCTTCAAAAAATCGAGGAGCTGCGCCGCCTGAAGGGGATCGAGCCCGAGCTGGCCATCGGGGAAGCCGAGGTCCTGGCCCTCGACGAGGCCGAGGAGAGGGGCGAGAAGCCCTGACGCCCCGGGGTCAGGCCGCGGAGCGGGGCCCGAAGATCGCGGTCCCGATCCGAACCAGGTTTGCGCCTTCCTCGACGGCGACGCGATACGAGTTCGTCATGCCCATGGACAGGTATCGCATCTCGACCCCGGGAATCGAGAGAACCCGGAGCGCGTCCCGGACCTTCCTTGTCTCCCGGAAATAGGGCCGGGAGTCTTCCGGGTCCCCTTCGAAGGGGCCCATCGTCATGAGCCCCTCGACCTTGACGTTCTCAAAGACCGAGATGTCCCGGACGAGTTTTTCCACGTCTTCGGGCCGGACCCCGGATTTCTGCGGCTCCCGGCCGCTGTTGACCTCGATCAGGACGGGCATGGTTTTGCCGATCGCCGCCGAACGCTTGTCAATCTCCCGGGCCAGGCCGGCGGAGTCCACGGTTTCCACGAGGTCGAAGACCTCGACGGCTCTCTTGACCTTGTTCGTCTGGAGATGCCCGATGAAGTGCCAGCGGGCTCTGCGGCCGACGGCCTGGAACGCCTCCCAACCGTCCTGGACATAATTCTCCCCGACGATCCTGACCCCGGCCTCGATAGCCTCGAGGATTTCGGCCGGGGTCCGGGTCTTGGCCGCGGCGACGAGCTCGACGCCGGGCGGAAGCGCGGCCAGAATGGCCCGAACGTTATCGGCGATCATTCTTCCTCATGGAAGAACCATTTTATCATAGCCCGTTCCGTCCTTGGCAACCGGCCCCGTTTTTTTGTTATAATGAGGGGCGTTCAATCCCCTTCGGGGGGCTACGGAACCCCCGCGAAGGGGGCAGGCGCTCCAAAGCCTGCGAAAGTTGGATCCCATGGACGGTAAGTCCGGGGAGCTTCGGGGAGGGCCGGCGTGACGATCCGCGAGGAGCTCGAACGAACCGAGCGGAAGATTCTGTCGCCACGGGCCTGCCTTAGCTCCTGCTCCAAGGGCCGGGAGAGACAGGAAACCCAGCACCCGATCCGGACGGAGTTCCAGCGCGACCGGGACCGGATCATCCACTCCAAATCTTTCCGGCGCCTCAAGCACAAGACCCAGGTCTTTCTCTCGCCGTTCGGCGACCACTACCGGACGCGTCTGACCCACTGCCTCGAAGTCTCGCAGATCGCCCGGACGATCGCCCGGGCGCTCCGGCTCAACGAGGACCTGACCGAGGCCATCGCCCTCGGCCACGACCTCGGTCACACCCCCTTCGGTCACGCCGGCGAAGATACGCTCGCCAAACTGCTCCCCGGCGGCTTCCAACACGCCGACCAGAGCGTCCGCGTCGTCGAAAAACTCGAATACGAAGGCAAGGGTCTGAACCTGACGTTCGAGGTCCGTGACGGCATCGGCCGGCACTCCAAGGGCCGGGGCGAGATTTTCGACGCCGGCCCCGAGGACCTGCCCTCCACGCTCGAGGGCCAGATCGTCCGGGTTTCGGACGTCATCGCCTACGTCAACCACGACATCGACGACGCCCTGCGGGCCGGCATCATCCGGGAGGAGGACATCCCCCCGCACCTCATCCGGGTCCTGGGCAAATGGCCCGCGACGCGGATCGACCGGATGGTCATGGACGTCGTCGAGGCCAGCCTCGGCAACGGGCTCGAACGGATCGCCATGACCGACCGCATCCGGAAGCCCGTCCTTGAGCTTCGCGAATTCCTGTACCAGAGGGTTTACTACAACTCGACGGCTCGCGAGGAGCTGCGGAAGACCGAAAAGATCATCCGCGACCTTTTTGCCTACGTTATCGAGCATCCCGAGGGGTACGTCAAGGACTATCCGCCCGGCGATCCGCTCATCGTCCGGGCGGGGGATTTTGTCGCCGGCATGACGGACCGCTACGCCATGGCCCTCTACGAACAGATCTTCCTGCCCAGGGCCTGGCCGATCCTGTGATGTGCCACGGTCGCGATCCGCGAGAAACAGATCCCCGCTGCGGATCATTCACGGCCTGCCCGCCCGTTGAGTTCCCGAGCCGGACCGGCTCCGCGGCAGTCGATACAAGGAGTCGATCGTGAGAAAACGCGGCCGCCGACTGTTCGCGCTTTTCTTTGTCTTTATGTATCCCGCTCTGGCCGCCGCCGGGGGGCCGGCCGCGGAACGTGCCGCGCGGGCCTCCGAGGAGAAGCTCGTCATCCCGACCTATGCCGTCGGGCCGGCCGAACCCAACCCCATTTTCTTTAACGGCCGGGCCTACCAGGGGGCCAAGGGGCCGGTCTATCCTTATGCGCTCCTCGACCGGCTTTCAGACCGCAAGGAAGACCGCGCCTACAGGGCCCTCGTTCTCGAAAATCCCTATATCCGGATCGTCGTTCTGCCCGAGATCGGCGGCCGGATTTTCGAAGCCGTGGACAAGACGAACGGCTATGATTTCGTCTACCGCCAGCACGTCATCAAGCCGGCCCTGATCGGGATGCTCGGCGGCTGGATCTCCGGCGGCGTCGAGTGGAACGTCCCGCACCATCACCGGGCCACGACCTTCATGACCGTGGATTCGTCAATCGAGAACCGCGCGGACGGAAGCGCCACGATCTGGGCCGGCGAGATCGAGCTCCGGCACCGGACGCAGTGGCTGGTCGGCCTGACGCTCCGTCCCGACTCATCGGCCCTGGAGGTGACGATCAGGGTCTTCAACCGGACCCCCCTTCCGAACTCCATCCTCTGTTTCGCGAACGTCGCCGTCCACGCCAACGAGGACTATCAGATCCTCTTCCCGCCGACGACCGAAGTGGCCACCTTCCACGGAAAAAATCAGTTTTCCGGATGGCCGGTCTCCCACGAAACCTATAACGGCCAGGATTACACGCGCGGGGTGGACGTGAGCTGGTGGAAGAACCACTTGACGCCGACTTCCTTTTTCGCCTTCGACGCCGAGGAGGATTTCCTGGGCGGCTACGACCACGGCCGTAAGGCCGGCGTGGCGTTCGTCGGCGACCACAACGTCGTGCCCGGGAAAAAGCTCTGGACCTGGGGCACGGGTTCCGAAGGGAAGACTTGGGAAAAAATCCTCACCGATACCGACGGGCCCTATCTCGAGCTCATGATCGGGTCCTACTCGGACAACCAACCGGACTACAGCTGGACCCAGCCGTACGAAACGAAGACCATCCAGCAGTTCTGGTACCCGATCCGCGGGCTCGAGGGCCTGAAGAACGCGACCCGGGAGGCGGCCTGCAACCTCGACGTCGCCGGCGGAAAGGCGCGCATCGCTTTTAACTCGACCTCGGACAGAAAAGCCGTGAGGGCCGTTCTCAAGTCCGGGGACAAATTCGTCTTCCAGGACACCTTCGATATCGGACCGGCGACACCGTATGTGAAAGACGCGGTTCTGCCCCCCGGGGCGGACCCGCAAACCCTCAGCCTATGGCTTTATTCGTCGGACGTCCGCGAACTCGTCCATTACGCGCCGGTAGCGAAAAAGAACGGGCCGTTGCCGGCCCCGGTCGTTCCCCCGCCCCCGCCGAAGGACGTCAAGACGAACGAGGAACTTTATCTCGCGGGACTCAGACTCGAACAATTCTACAATCCGGCCCTCGAGCCCTATCCGTACTACGAGGAGGCCCTGCGCCGTGACCCGGGAGACGCCCGTGCGAATACGGCTTTGGGAATTCTCTATCTCAAACGGGGCATGTATCGCGAGGCGGAGGTGCGATTAAGAGCCGCTCTGGCCCGCCTGACATTCAATTACACCCGGCCGAAAGACGGCGAATCCTACTTTTACCTTGGCTTTGCCCTGCGACGGCAGGGGAAGCTCAAGGAAGCCGAAGACGCCTACCAGCGGGCCGCCTGGAGCGCGGCCTGGTACGAACCGTCTTTCTATCAGCTGGCCGAGCTGGCCTGCGCGGAGACGGAGTATGATAGGGCGCTGGGATACGTGGACAGGGCGCTTTCTGTCAACGCCTTGAATATCAAGGGCTTGGGCCTGAAGACCGTCCTCCTAAACCAGGTGGGCAGGACGGAGGAAGCTCTCCGGGCCGCCGAGTCCGCGCGGTGCCTTGATCCTCTCGATCCCTGGTCCCTGAACGAGATCTACGCCAAAAAATATTTGGCCGAAGATTCAGCCGACGCTAAAAAGGCCCTTAGGGAGCTCACCTCCGTTCTCGGGGATTCGGAGACGAATAGTCTTGAGCTGGCCGCGGACTATGCGGACTGCGGCCGGCTCCCTCAGGCGTACCAGGTCCTGGCGAGGAGGATTTCGGGTTCCGGACCCCGCGTCAATCCGCTATTCGATTATGCCCGTGCCTTCTATAACGAAAAAATGGGAGACCATGAGCCGGTCATCGACAGTCTTAAGCTGGCCGCCTCCAGGGCGCCGGATTATGTTTTTCCCTTCCAGCTCGAATTCGTCGAGATCCTGGAATGGGCGGCCAAGGAGAACCCCGCCGATGCCCGGGCGCCTTATTACCTCGGCAACCTTCTTTTCGACATCCAGCCCGAGAAGGCCATCGCGGCGTGGGAAAGATCCCGCAGCCTCGACCCTTCTTTCGCAACCGTTCACAGGAACCTGGGCCTGGCCTATGCCCGCGTGAAAAACGACCTGCCCGCGGCAGTGGCCAGCCTGGAAAAAGCCGTCGCTGCCGACCCGAAAGATCCCCGCCTCTACTACGAGCTGGACGTCCTTTATGAGGCCGCCGGGGCCGACCCGCAGAAGAGATTGGGGATTCTCGAAAAGAATCACGCCGTGATCGCCGGCCACGACGACGCCCTTGGTCGCGAAATCGGGCTCCTTGTCCAGGCCGGCCGATTCGACAGGGCCCTCGAGCTCCTCCGCGGCCATCATTTTCACGTCTGGGAAGGGGGAGGGGGGATCTACGGCAGCTGGGTTGAAGCGAACGTCCAGCGAGGCCGGAGTTTCCTGGACGCGAAGAAATACTCGGAGGCGCTGAAGGATTTCGAAGCGGCCGGGACATATCCCGCGAACCTCGAAGTCTCGCCGCCGTCGAGAGGGAGCGGGTCGGCCAAAATATTCTGTCTGATCGCCGCGGCCGACGAAGGCCTGGGCAGGAAGACTGAGGCCGCGGCTAACTATGCGAAGGCCGCGGGCCTCCCCGGCGGATGGTCCGAGCAGAGCTACTTCCGGGGCCTGGCCCTGGCGCGCCTGGGCAGAGCGGACGAGGCGGCTTCGGTCTTCGACGGGCTCCTGCGGTTTGCCAGGGAAAAACTCGGCTCGTCACCTTCCACAGACTTCTTTGAAAAGTTCGGGGAACGGCAATCGGCCAAGGCTCATGACGCCCAGAACCATGTCCTGGCGGGACTGGGGCTCCGGGGCCTGAAGCGGGACGCGGAGGCGGCGGTCGAATTCAAAAAGGCGCTGGCATTGAACGCGAACCTGCCGGAGGCGAGCCGCCAGCTCAAGGAGATCGGGGCGGGGCGCTAAAGCGAGGCTTGGGGCTGTCCCCAGGGGAAAAAGTCGCGCCTCGATTTCACCAGGAGGTTGGCTATGGCCATTAAAAGAAATCGGCTTTTGAAAGGCCTGCTAATTCCGGCCATCGGAGTTGTGCTACTGACGCCGATCGTTGTCCGGGCCCGGGCGGATGAACGTCCCTTTCTCGCGGCGGCCGAGAGCGCGGCGGCCTGGATTCAATCGTCGGCGATCCGGACTCCCGGCGGCTTGAACTGGCCGGCCGACCCGAAGGACCCGAAATCCGTGAACACCTCTCTCTACGCCGGGACACCCGGGATCGTCCTGTTTTTCCTCGAAGCCTATTCGTCGACCGGGAACCAGGCCTATCTTCAATACGCCAGGGGCGGAGCCGATACGCTTCTGGCCTCGTTGCCTCAGGAACAGGGGATGGGCCTTTACGAAGGGCTGTCCGGGGTTCTTTTTGCCCTCGAGGAAACGTTCAAGGCGACGGGGGACCAAAAATACGAAAAGGGATTCCTTGACGGGCTGGAGAGGATCCAGGGAGGCGCCGTAGGGAAGGGGGCCGGCGTCGAATGGGGCTCCGTCACCGACATCATCAGCGGAAGCGCAGGGACGGGCCTGTTCCTGATCTATGCCTATCATGAAACGAAGGACGGGGCCTGGCTCGACTTGGCCGCGCGGGCCGGGACGCGCCTCATCGAACTCGGCAAGCCGGAAAACGGCGGGCTCAAGTGGGCCATGGACCCGGAGTTCCCGCGGCTGATGCCGAATTTCTCTCACGGGACGGCCGGCATCGCCTATTTTCTGGCCCGTCTCTATCAGGAGACGAAAAAAAAGGTATTCCTCGACGCGGCCGTGGCCGGGGCGAAATACCTCCTTTCGGTCGCTAGCACCGAAGGCGAGACCTGTCAGATTTTCCACCATGAGCCCGACGGGAAAAACCTCTATTATCTCGGCTGGTGCCACGGGCCCGTCGGGACGGCCAGGCTGTTCTATGTTCTCAGCGAAGCCACCGGAGACTCGTCCTGGCTGGGTTGGGTCCGGCGGTCCGCGAACGCCCTGCTCAAGAGCGGGATTCCGGACAAGGAAACTCCCGGCTTCTGGAACAACGACGGAATCTGTTGCGGTCTGGCCGGGGTGGGGGAGTTCTTTCTCGACCTTGGCCGGGCGTTGAAGGACAAATCGTATTTGGAGTTCTCGGACCGGGTCACGGCTCGGCTCCTGGCCAAGGCCACCCAAGCAGGAAACCAGATGTTTTGGGTCCAGGCCGAGCACAGGGTCCGGCCCGATTTCCTGCTCGCCCAAACCGGCTACATGCAGGGGGCGGCCGGGATCGGGACGTTCCTCCTCCAATTGGACGCGGCCCAGCGGGGCAAGGCGGCGAAAATCATCTTTCCTGATACGCCCTTTAAATGAGGGTTCGGATCACATTCCCTTTTGCACGGAATTCTATATAATAGATGGACTTTGTCGCCGGATGGGCACATGACGCGCGCGCGCAATCCTCTCGAATTTGACCCTCACAAGGAGCGGGACCTCTGCTCTTTCTCCGGCCCGGCCATCGAACTCCAGGACGTCACCAAGCGCTTCAATTCCTTCACGGCCGTCGGCGGCGTCAGCTTCGAGGTCAGGCCCGGAGAGATCCTCGGCCTCCTCGGGCCGAACGGCGCCGGCAAGACGACCATCATCCACATGCTCCTCGGCCTGACGACGCCGACGTCCGGGTCCATCCGCATGTTCGGGCTGGACCTCCTGCGGAACCGGGAAAGGATCCTGGGCTGTGTCAATTTCTCCTCGAGCTACGTCTCGATGCCGTTCTCGCTGACCGTGGCCGAGTGCCTCAAGGTCTTCGCCAGACTGTATGACGTGCGCCGCCCGGGCGCGAGGATCGAGGAGCTCCTGGCGACCTTCGAGATGTCCGAGGTCAAGAACAAACAGGTCCGGACCCTATCGACGGGCCAGGTCAGCCGCCTCAACCTGGCCAAGGCCTTCATCAACGACCCCAAGATCCTTCTCCTCGACGAGCCGACGGCGAGCCTAGATCCCGACATCGCCGACAAGACGCGGACGCTCCTTCTCCAGATCGCGGAGACGAAGAAGACGGCCATCCTCTACACCTCGCACAACATGCAGGAGATGGAGAAGATTTCGGCCAGGATCGTCTTCCTTCACCGGGGCCGGGTCATCGCCGAGGGCCGGCCCGACGAAGTCGTCCGGAAGTTCGAGGGGCGCGACCTCGAAGACGCCTTTCTCAGGGTCATCCGGGAGCCGGGCCCGTGAAGCTCCACAGGGTCGTGGCCGTCTTTGTCCGGCAGATGTACCTCTACAAGCGAAGCCTGCCGCGCCTCATGGAGATATTCTACTGGCCGCTTCTCGACCTCCTCCTCTGGGGATTCATCAGCGTCTACCTGGCCCGCTTCCAGGCCAACCTCCCGAACTTCGTGTCCTTCTTCCTGGGCGCCCTGATTCTCTGGGACATCCTGTTCCGGTCCCAGCTCGGCATCTCGGTCTCGTTCCTGGAAGACGTCTGGGCCCGGAATTTCCTCAACCTTTTCGTCAGCCCCCTGAAGCCGAGCGAGTACCTCGTTTCCCTGATGCTGGTGAGCGCCGTCAAGATCGTCATGGCCGGGTCCGTCATGTCCCTCCTGGCCTGGGTGTTTTACTCTTTCAACATCTTCATCATCGGGATGTCCCTCATCCCTTTCATCCTCAACCTCGTCGCGCTGGGCTGGGCCATCGGCATCTTCACGACCGCCCTCATCCTGAGGTTCGGCCAGCAGGCCGAAATCCTGGCCTGGGGGATCGCCATTCTTTTCCAGCCCGTATCGGCGGTATTCTACCCGGTCGCCGTCCTGCCCCCGGTCCTCAGGACGATCGCCCGCTTTGTCCCCTCGTCATATGTCTTCGAGGGGATGCGCGAGGTCATCGCCAACGGGCGCCTGCCGGTCGGGAAGCTGCTCTGGGCGACCGGCCTCAACGCCGTTTATCTCGTCGTGGTCGTCGTCATTTTTTACGGGATCTTCCGGGCGGTGAAGAAAAAGGGCCTGCTGGCGCGCATCGGGGAGTGAGCGCCGGAGTTTTTGACGCCTTTTTCGCTTAGAGTTGGGGTTCCAAAAATGATATAGTTGGTTCTCCGCGTATCCAGGCGCGGGTTGGTGAACCCGGAATTCAACGAAGGAGCGTGAACCGATGCCGAAGATCGACGACCTGCGGAAGATCGCGACCCGCCTCCGCATCCATTCGTTGCGCATGACGACGGCGGCCGGCTCCGGCCATCCGACGAGCTGCCTTTCGGCGGCCGACCTGGCTGCCTGCCTGTTCTTCAGCGAGATGCGCTTCAACCCCAGGAATCCCGACGACCCGGCCAATGACGAATTCGTCCTGTCCAAAGGCCACGGGGCGCCGCTCCTCTGGGCGGTGTACGCGGAGGCCGGGATCATCCCGATGAAGAGCCTGCTGGGCCTCCGGAAAATCACGAGCGACCTCGAGGGCCACCCTACGCCCCGGATGCCGTGGGTCAAGGCGGCGACAGGGTCTCTCGGCCAGGGGCTGTCCGTCGGCGCCGGCCTAGCCCTCGGGCAGCGGCTCGACGGGGCCCCGGCCCGGACCTTCGTCCTGATGGGGGACGGGGAGTGTGCCGAGGGCTCGGTCTGGGAAGCGGCCGCCTTCGCCGCCCACGCCGGGCTGCGGCACCTTTGTGCCATAGTGGACGTTAACCGGCTGGGCCAGTCGGACGCGACCATGTACGGGCACGACATGCAGGCTTACGCCAGGAAGTTCAGGGCCTTCGGCTGGGACACTGTGACGGTCGACGGCCACAAGATCGAGCAAATCCTCGAGGCCTTCAAGAAGATCGGGAAGAAAGGAGCGCCAACGGCGATCCTGGCCAGGACGATCAAGGGCAAGGGCGTTTCCTTCATCGAAGACCGGAACGGCTGGCACGGCAAACCCCTCAAGATCGACGAACTGGCCAGGGCTCTTCAGGAAATCGGCCGCCCGCCCGACATCGATGCGCGCAAGCTCGTCCACCGGCCGAAGCCGTTCCGTAAGCCCAAGGTTGCCGCCGTCTTCGATTTTCCCCGGACGGCGTACAAGGACAAAACGGCCACGCGGATGGCCTACGGCAACGCGCTTCTCGCCCTGGGGAAGGTCAACCGGTCGGTGGTCGCCATCGACGGGGACGTCAAAAACTCGACCTACGCCGACAAGTTCTTCGAGGCCTATCCCGACCGGTCCTTCGAAGGCTACATCGCCGAGCAGAATATGGTGGGGATGGGCATTGGCCTGGCGGCCAGGGGGTACATCCCTTTCATCGCCACCTTCGCCGCCTTCCTGACCCGCGCCCACGACCAGATCCGGATGGCCGGTTACTCTTTTTCGAACATCAAGCTCTGCGGCTCCCACGTCGGCGTGAGCATCGGGGAGGACGGTCCCTCGCAGATGGGGCTCGAGGACCTCGCGATATTCAGGTCGATCCCCGGCTGCGTCGTCCTTTACCCGAGCGACGCCGTCTCCGCGGAGGGCTGCGTGGCCGCCATGGCCGCCTACCCGGGGCTGGCCTATCTCCGGACGACGAGGCCCGCGACGCCGCCGCTCTATCCGGCCGGCGAGGCTTTCCCGGTCGGCGGGGCGAAGGTCCTCCGAAGGGGGGAGCAGGATGCCGTCACGGTCATCGCCGCAGGCATCACTGTTCACGAAGCCCTGAAGGCCCGTGACGAACTCGAAAAGGAAGGCCTCGGGGTCCGGATCATCGACGCTTATTCCGTGGCCCCTCTAGACGCCCTCACGATCTGGCGGGAGGTCGCCGAGACCGGAGGCCGGGCCGTCGTCGTCGAAGACCATTACGAGGGCGGAGGGCTGGGGGAGGCCGTGGCCGCGGTCCTGGCCGGAAAGGCCGCCATCACACACCTCTGCGTCCGGGATCTGCCGCGTTCGGGGAAGCCGGACGAGCTCCTGGACAGGTACGGCATCAGCGCTCGGCACATCGTCGAGGCGGTCAGGCAGATGGCCGGGACATGAGACGAGGGCAAGGCGCCGTCCTCGCGCTCGCCGTCCTTTGCGGGCTATGCTTTTCGGCGCCGGCTTCGCCGCGGCTAAATCCTCAGCCGGCCGGACCTCTCGCCGGAACGGTCACCTATGTTTATGACGGAGATACGGTCAAGCTCCGCCTGGATTCCGGTGAGGAGAAAAGGGTCCGGCTCATCGGGGTCGACGCCCCGGAGTATGATGCCCCCCAGGAAAGCGTCCGGCTATCGGCCTTCCTGGCCCGCCGTTTCGCCTATTCAAAGCTCTATCAGAAACCCGTCCGCTTGACCCTGGACAAGGAAAAGACCGACGTGTACGGGCGGCTTCTGGCCTATGTCTGGACGGATGACCGCACGCTGTTCAACGAGGTCCTGGTCGCGGAAGGCTATGCGTACGCCTACCTGAAATATCCATTTGACGAGGCGTACAGGAAACGCTTCCAGGAAGCCGAGGCCAAGGCTCGCGGCGAAGAAAAAGGCCTGTGGCGGAAAGGGCCCTATCCCGTGGTCGCCGCCGCCGAGGCGGCAAGTTCCCTGGGCCGGGTCGTGACGGTCACGTTCCGCTGCGCCCGTGCCTTCGACCGCTCCCGATATAGGATCCTGGTGCCGGCCGAGGGCGACTTCGAAGCCGTGGTTCCGCTCGACGTCCTGACGACCTTCCCCGGCTCGCTCGAATTCGAAAAGCGGGCGGTCGAGGTCACCGGGCTCGTCGAGGAATACCGGGGCCGCCCCCAGATCATGATCGGCCTCCCGATCCAGGTCAAAGTCTCGGAGTTCCGTTTGACAGCCGCAGAGTCTTGGATTATATAAGCTACTCCATATTCGGGTCACGGAGTCCTGCCCATGTTTGAAAAAATCACGCCCCAGATCCAGGAAGCCATCGGGGCGATCGTCGGCCCGGAGAATCTTCTTTTCGGGGCCGAAAAGACGATCGACTACGGCCACGACGAATTCTCCCTCCGCGACATCACCCGCCAGCCCGACCTCGTGGTCAAGCCGGGGACGGAATACCAGGTCTCCGAGGTCCTCAAGCTGGCCGGCGAGCGGAAAATCCCGGTGACGCCGCGCGGAGGCGCGACAGGGTTGGTCGGCGGGTGCGTTCCAACCTACGGGGGCATCGTCCTGTCCCTGGAGCGGATGAACCGCATCCTGGAGATCGACCCCGACAACCAGATGGCCGTGGTCGAGTCCGGGCTCAGGCTGTCGGACCTCGCGACGGCCGTCGATTACGCCGGCCTCTACTTCCCCCCGCATCCCGGGGACGAAAGCGCCATGATCGGCGGTCTCGTCTCCACCAACGCCGGGGGCAGCCGGGCCGTCAAGTACGGCACGATTCGCAACTACGTCCGCGGCCTCGAGGTCGTCTGTCCGACGGGGGAGATCCTCAAGCTCGGCGGCAAGTTCATCAAGTCGAGCACGGGCTACAACCTCATGGCGCTTTTCATCGGCTCGGAGGGGACCTTGGGGGTCGTCACCAAGGCGGTGATCCAGCTCATCACCAAGCCGGCCCTGAGCCGCTCGCTCGTCGTCCCCTTCGCCGAGCTCGAACAGGCCATCGACACCGTGCCGCTCCTGTTGAAGAAGGGCATTTTGCCCATGGCCGTCGAGTTCCTGGAGATCGAGCCCATCGTCCTGGCGGAGGAATACCTTCACCTGAAGTGGCCGACGAAGATGGGGAAGACCCATCTCCTGATCATCCTCGACGCCAACTCCGAGGAGGAAATGGACCGGCTCTCCCAGGCCGTCGCGGACGCCTGCCTCGAAAAGGAGGCCATGAATATCTTCATCGCCGAGACGCCCAGCCGCCAGGACGAGGTCCTGTCCATCCGGTCCAAGATCTACGAGGCCATAAAGGCCGGGACCGTCGAGATCCTGGATATCTCCCTTCCCCGGGCTGAAATCGCCGGACATGTCCGCAAGGTGGAGGAGACCGCCCGGAAGTACGATATCTGGCTGCCGACCTTCGGGCACGCCGCCGACGGCAACGTGCACACCCATATCATGAAGGCCCGGTACATGAACGGTAAGATGGTCCCGGTCCCCCAGAGCGAGTGGCGGGACAAGGTCGACAAAGTCCGCGAAGAACTGTTCAGAGACTGCCGCGAACGGGGGGGCGTCATCTCGGGCGAGCACGGGATCGGTCTGGTCAAGAAGCCCTTTCTTTCCCTGGTGCTCGACGAAAAACAGATCGACCTTATGAGGAGCATCAAGAAGGCCTTCGACCCGGCCGGCATCATGAATCCCGGAAAGATCTTCGATTGATCCCGAGCCCCTCCTCAGGCGGCAACAGCTGAAGCTCTACGGACTTACAGCCGGGGGGCTCCTGTTGGCTTGAATCCCCGCAGTCATCAAGAGGCCGCCCTCGGCAGACTCTTGATGGCGTCCGCGAAATCTCGCGAATGGGATTGAACGCGACGCCGGAACGTGTTATAAAGGAAGCGTGGGGGACAATATTTTTGGCCGGCGGGTCCTGCTGTGTCCCCGGATACCTTCAGTCTCGGTGAGGGGGTAAGGGCATGATCGAACGGATAACGGAACTTTATGTCATCCTGGAAAACAAGCCGTCCATCCTGGGCGACCTCTGCAGCTTTCTGGCGGAGAACGAGATCAACATCGATGCCATCGGCGTCTTCCATGACACGGCCAAGCTCTACGTCCAGAACCTGAATAAGGCCGTCAAGCTGCTGGGCAAGCTCAACTATATCGTCGAGCTCCGCGACGTTCTCAAGGTCGACCTCGAGAACCGGGCGGGGGCCCTGGCCGACCTGACGACCAAGCTCGGCGACGAAGGGATCAATATCGAATATTGCTATGGGACCCTGGCCCGCAAGGGGAACACCGTATCGGTCATTATGGACGTCTCGAACATCGACCGGGCCATCCAGGTCCTGGGCGGATAAATCCCTAAATAAAGATCGTCACTTCCGATTCCCGGGCCTGCTCGAGGAAGAAGGCCACACCGACGCAGGCCTCGACCTCATCGATCATCGCCTCCCGGGGGATTTCCATGACGCCCATGCTCGTCGTGCAGCCGTAGAACTTCACCCCGAGTTCGACGGCCGTGCGCCGCATGTCGGGCAGGGACGGGACCTTCTTGGCCTGCATCATCTTCTTGAACATCCAGCGGCCGACTCCGCCGAAGCCGAACTTGCTGGGTCCGGCCCGTTCGATGTCGCCGCCGTACATCCAGCCGATCAGCCGGCCGAAAAGGGTCGTCCCGGTCCGGACCTTTTTCTTCAGGGCCCGGAGACCCCAGAAAGTGAAGAACATGACCACCTCCATGCCTGAGGCCGCCGCGCCGGTGGCCAGCGTGAAGGCGGCGAAGAGCTTGTCCATGTCGCCGCTGAAAACGATCAGGGCCAGCTTTTTTCGTTTTTCCGGGGCCATCGTCCTTTCCTCCTTCTCTTCCATCATCTTACTCCAGGCCTGAAGCGGACTCAACCGGCGAGGGGACGGCTTGCGCGCCTCGCGAATTCCCGTGACATCGTCCGGCCCTTTGATTAAAATAAGCACCGGAAGCGGCGCGGGACAAGCGGAGGGAAGGCTCATGGGACAAAACTCGAGGAGTTGGATTCGATCCGCATCGGGAATAATTCAGGTCCTCCTGGCTTTCGGCTTGGGGGGGGTGCCCGCACTCGAAGGCGCCGCCTATCCCGCCAACCGACACGATCTCGTTTCGACGGCTCTGGCCCGGAGCTGGGATGAGGGGGTTCCGCTCGGCAACGGGCTCCTCGGCGCCCTGGTTTGGCAGAAGGGGAGCTCTCTCCGGCTGTCGCTCGACCGGGCCGACCTCTGGGACTTGAGGCCGGTCAAGGAATTCTCATCGCCGCTCTTCCGCTTCTCGTACATCCGCAAGCAGGTCCTGGCGAAGGATTACGAGCCCGTCCACCAGATGGGCGACGTTCCCTATGACCGGGACCCCGCGCCGACCAAAATCCCGGCGGGCGCCTTGGAATTCGATATCGCGTCGCTCGGCGAGGTTGAGTCCGTGCGGCTCGTCCTGCGCGACGCCGTTTGCGAAGTCCGCTGGAAGAACGGCGCCAGGTTGACGGTTTACGTCCACGCCGTCGAGCCGGTCGGCTGGTTCAAGTTCGAGGGCGTTCCGGCGTCGCTCGTGCCGCGTCTCGTCCCGCCCGCTTACGCCGCGGCCGCGACGGCCAAGACCGCGAATGAGACCGCCGGGAGTAAAACGCTGGCCAGTCTGGGCTATCCGGCGCCGGAGCTCGTGGAGGACAAGACCTCGATCCGCTATCACCAGAACGGCTGGGGCGGTATGAGCTATGATCTCGTCGTCGAATGGACGAAGCCCGATGCCGGGTCGATCTCGGGGGTCTGGAGTGTAAGCGCCCGCGTCCCGGGCCGGGACGGCGGCGGGGATGCCGCCGCGTCGGTCGCGGCCGCCCGGAAGCGGCTGGCCGCCCTCGACCTCGAATCCCACAAGACCTGGTGGAAGAAATTCTGGGCCCAATCGACCGTCGAGCTGCCGGATCCCGTGCTTGAGAAACAATGGTACCTCGAAACTTACAAATTCGGGGCCGCCTCCCGCCGGGGAGCGCCGCCAATCACGCTTCAAGCCGTCTGGACGGCGGACGACGGAAACCTGCCGCCGTGGAAAGGCGATTATCATAACGACCTCAACACCCAACTGAGCTATTGGCCCTGCTACAGCGGCAACCACCTCGAGGAGGGCCTGGCCTACCTCGACTGGCTTTGGGAGATCAGGACAGCCTCCAGGCGCTATACGAAGCTCTTTTTCGGGGCCGAGGGGCTGAATGTCCCCGGAGTGTGCACCCTGGCCGGTGAGCCCATGGGCGGCTGGGCCCAGTATTCCCTCGGACCGACCGTTTCCGCCTGGCTGGCCCAGCATTTCTACCTTCACTGGCAGTTCAGCCGGGACCGGACTTTCCTCGAGGACCGGGCCTACCCCTGGATCAAAGACGCCGCGCTCTTTATCGACGCTATCGCCGCCCGCGGGGAGGACGGGAAAAAGCGCCTTCCCCTGAGCTCCAGCCCCGAGATCAACGACAACCGGATAGACGCCTGGTTCCTCGAGACGACCAACTTCGACCTGGCCCTCATCCGCTGGCTCTATGGAGCCGCGGCCGAGCTCGCGGGGGAACTCAAGCTTAAGAAAGAGCAGACGCGCTGGCTGGGCATCCTCGCTGACTGGCCGGAGCTCGCCCGGGCCACCGAAGACGGGCGGCTTCTGGTCGCGCCGGGATATCCTCTCAAAGAATCCCACCGTCATTTCTCCCATCTCATGGCCATCCACCCGCTGGGCATCGTGGACTGGTCGAACGGGGAGAACGACAGGCGGACGGTCCGGGCTTCCCTGGCCGAACTCGACCGCCTCGGGCCGGACTGGTGGTGCGGTTACTCCTACAGCTGGCTGGGCAGTTTGGCGGCCCGGGCCATGGACGGCGACAAGGCGGCCAAGGCCCTCAAGATTTTCGCCCAATGCTTCTGCCTGCCCAACAGCTTCCACGCGAACGGCGATCAGAGCAAAAGCGGGAAGTCCAAATTGACTTACCGGCCGTTTACCCTCGAGGGGAATTTCGCTTTCGCGGCCGCGGTCCAGGAGATGCTCCTCCAGAGCCACACGGGGACCGTGCGGATCTTCCCGGCAGTTCCGGCAGCGTGGAGGGACGTCGCGTTCGACCTCCTGAGGACCAACGGCGCGTTCCTGATTTCGGCCAGGAAGCAAGCCGGGAGTGTGACGGAAGTCCGGGTCATCGCGGAAAAGGGCGGCAAAATGAGGCTCGAGAATCCCTTTGGGACGGGGATTTCGCCCTTGGTCAAGGGCATTCAGGAATCGCAGATCAAATCCGCCGGAAACATCCTCGAGATCGACATGAAGCCGGGCGAGTTCGTCCTCTTGAAAGCCAAATAAAAAGGGCGTCCTTCCCGTCCCGCTGGGGAGAGGAAAGACGCCCTGTCGTTTTCGAGAACGCGTTTCTTCCGGCGGCTGCCCTCGGCCACTCCTTTATTGCCCCGGGTAGAGGAGCGCGTTCAGGAGGAACTTGTAGGTGCCGTGGGCTTGGGCCCGGTTCTGGCAGCGGATCCCGATAAGGATGATCCGGCCGTCCTTGTATTTCGTGTCCACAACGGCCGCCTTTCGGGTCAGATACTCCTCGCCCAAAAGCCAACCGCTGAGCAGGACGTTGTCGTCGGGATAGGCCGCCACGACCTTACGGTCCCAGTCGAAGGGCGGCGAGAAGGTGTCCAGGGCCAGGCTGCCCACGAACATGGCGGCGGCTTCCTTGGGCATGCCGTAGCCGATGGGCGTTTCATTATCGACGAGGATCTTGAGGATCGACGTCGGGCAAAAGAATTTCGCCTGGTCCACGCCCTGGAGGGAGTTCCGGGCCGGGGCGCTGAAGTCGCTGATGGCGAATTCGGAGGCCCGGTTGAGCGTCACCATGATGCCGCCCTTCTCGACGAAGGCCTTGAGCGCGTCGACGCCTTCCTGCCCGATGCCCCCCTCGTATTCGGGCGGGACGTTCTGCTGGAACATCCGGAACATCGGGGACTCGGCCCCGCCGGGGCCGCCGCCGGGGCCGCCGGCGCCTGGGCGCACGCCCTTGATGGCGTTCGTGTTTTCGTCGGCGAATATGATGACGTCGTAGTCGGCCCGGAGGTCGGCTTTTTTCTCCTTCGTCCCTTTGATATCCTCGTTATGAAGCGTTTTGTAGGGGATCCCCATGTCGTCGAAAACATAGCGTGTCCACCCCTCGTCCATGTTGCCGCGCCAGGACTGGAAGAGCCCGATCCTGGGGTTCTTGACCGCCGCCTTCTCGACGGCCGCGACGTCGTCGAGTCCGAAGGCTTCGGTGTGCCTTTTCTCGAGGAGTCCGGGCAGCGCCTTGAGCACCTCGGGGGTGCCCTTAACGAGGAAGCTGCCGGTGACCGCGGAAAAGCCCTTGCCGTTCACCGGGACCTTGGAACGATAGATCTCGGCCTTGTCCTTGAGAAGGGCGAACGCGACGGCGTAGGAGGCGTTGGCCTTGGCGTCGAGGACGATCCAGGCCGCCCCGCCCGGCGCCTTGACGGCCGGATAGGGGACGCTGTCGATTTTCTCGAGCCGGGCCTCGAACGCGTCATCCACCTGGTCACAGGCGACGCCCATCTGGAGGGGAAGGGTCCAGGCCGCGTTGTCGTAAGGCGGCACCGGCGGCCCTCCTGGGAACTGACGCATATCGGGATATTTTTGCTTCTCGAGGAGGGCCCAGGCATAAGTCTTGTATGGCTGGGCCATCTTGACGACGAACGAGCCCGCGGAGTAGAAGCGGCCGCCGGCCACGAAGTCGGCCTTGGCCTGCTGGATCTCGACGCCGCCCGTCATGAGGACCTCGAGCATCTTGAGGGTCGTCGGATAATCGCGCTGGCGGGCCGGGATGACGAAGGCGTAGGGCTGGCCCCGGTCGACCTTCTCGATCGAGTTCTTGTACATTTGATAGAAATTGAAGAGGAGGTCTTCCTTGTTCAGCGCGGCCGTCTTGACTAGGCTCTTGGTCAGGACGAGCTCGTAGTCGACGATGTCGCGGAGACGCCACCAGCCGCCCGGCCAGGGGTCGACGAAGTCCATCCGCTTTTCGTAGAAAGTTGTGGGCAGCTCGTTCGCTTCGATCGAGATCGGTGTCGCGACGCGGACCGATGCGGCCTCGCTCAGCATCCCGATGACGTTGTGGAGCCAGGAGGTGTCGTCGCAGGCGCCGATCCACCACGCGGTGTAGGAGCGGCCGTTGACGACACCGCTCAGGCCCTGTTTCTGAAGGTCGTAAGCCATGCCCGTCCCGAACAAGTTGACGCTCCGCCAGACCATAGGCTGGATGTTAGGCAGGGGTGGGTCCATGAACGGCGGGATGAAGAGCCGGCCGCCGTTCGAACCCTGCTGGTGCTCGTCGATGTGGGCCTGCGGCAGCCAGTCCTGGTACAGGACTTTGGTCACGGCCCTCGTCTCCGGGAGATTCATCATGTACCAGTCTCGGTTGTTGTCGTGGCCGGCGTACACGTGGTAGAGCCAGGGCATGCCGCCGCCCTCGAATTTCGTGCCGACGTACTTCTTGTACCAGTCGACGACCATCTGGTTGCCGTCCGGGTTATGGGACGGCACGAGGAGGACGATGACGTCGTTGAGCATTTTATTGGCATCGTAGAAGGTCTTCCCGGTGACCAAGTCGTAGGCGAGCTCCATGGACATCTGGGAGGCGGCGATTTCCGTCGCGTGGATGGAGCAGGTGACAAGGAGGATGACCTTGCCTTCCCGGGCGAGCTTGCGGGCTTCGTCGGGCGTCGTCAGACGCGGGTCGCGGAGTTTGTGCGTGATCTCTTTCCAGCGGTCGAGCTTGGCCAGGTTCTCGGGCGTTGAGATCGCGGCCATGATGATCGGCCTCTTTTGGACCGATTCGCCGATGGTGAAGAGCTTGAGCTTCGGCGACTCCTGGGCCAGTTTCTGGAAATAGGCCGTGATCTGGGTAAAATCGGCCAGCTTCCGGTCGGCGCCGACCTTGAAGCCGAGGAATTTTTCCGGCGTCGTCTGGGCCGTGACGAAGGCGGCCATGGACAGAACGGCGAGGATAAGCGCGAAACGTTTGAGGAGAGCTTGATTCACGGGGACCTCCTTGTTGAGATCAAGAAGCCCTATTTATCACTCGGGGTGGGGGCTGTCAAGCCGAGGTGAGGCGGGCGGTCCGCGGACGGCGGCCGGGCGCGCGGCAGGCAAGGATTGAACTTGGGTGTGGACAGAAAATATCCCGCCCGGCCCGGGTGGGCGCCCCGGCCGGGCGGGATATAACATCGCTGCGTTACTTGAGGGTGACTTCGACGTCTCCGGTGAGTTCAGGTTTGTTCTTGGCGGTGACCTTGATGAGGATCTTGTCGCCTCTCTTGAGGCCGGGGTTCTTGAAATAGAGTTTTGTCCGGAAGCCCGTGAAATTGTACATGGAGCCCTGGTCCGTTATGAGCTGGGCCTTGGGCAGCACGGGCGGAAAAAAGTCGCCGCTCGCGGGGAACTCATAGAAGCGCATCCAGGACGAGATGATGCCCTCTTTGCCGAGCTGCCGGTAGAGATTGACGTCCTTGACCTCTCCCCGGTAATCTTTCTGGAGTTCCTTGTAGGACGGCATCTTGTACTCCTGGCCGTTGTAGACCATGACGACCCCGTCCCTGTGGACCACGATGTTCTCGTTCTCTTTCTTGGCCCCCATGTACATGACGAACATCACGTAGGGGCTGTTGATATCCAGGTTGACCAGGCTGGCGTCGACGGCCAGCATGATAGGGCCTTTGTTATTCGAAAAAGCCCCCATTCCCAGGTCTTCCGTCTGGGGGTACGCGAATGCGCATAGAACGAGCAGCAAGAAAACGGTTTTTAGAATTTTCATAGTGACCTCCTCACTTCATCCAATTTTAATGCAAGCCGCGTGCCAAATTTAGTATTTTTGCGAAGATAAGTTTTCCCCTGTTAAGCCCGCCTCGCCGCGGGCGTCCCGCTTGAGGGAAACAAAGGCCGTCGGGCGGATTCCCGGCCGGCAGGATTTTTTTATCCGGCGAAAAATATACTCAACCGATCGGGTAGATATAGTATGCAGGTGTCCTCTTTTAGGGACGCCCCGGATTCACTGGGAGCGAGAGTCAAATCTTCAGGATTTACCTCCTTCCGGTGTATAATGGGGGCTCGACCGTGCTAGATGGGGAGCTAGCGGTGCCCTGTTACCCACAATCCGCTCCAGTGGGGTCGAATTCCCTGCCGAGGCTCCTCTCTTTCTGGCCGGTGCCTCCGCACGTGGCGATGAGGGTCGGGGCCCTGCGCAAAGGGCCGCCCGTGAACCCCGTCAGGACCGGAAGGTAGCAGCGGCAGCGGGAGGGCTTCTTGTGCGGCAGTCAGCCTCGCCTGAGCCGGCGGCGGGGGACACGCGGGGAGAGCGGTGTCGGAGCAGGGTGCACGGTCGTTTCTTTTCTGTCCGGGTCTCAGGCCTTCCAAAGTCCGAGCTTCTTCATCTGGGACTCGATGTCGCGCTTTCCTTTCTCCTCGACCGGAAGGAGGGGAAGCCGGACCGGCCCGCCGTATTGGCCGCGGAGGTCCTGGGCATACTTGAGCCCGGCGATGCCGTAGGTCTCCGTGACGGCTTTGTTAAGGGGGATGAGGTCCAGCTGGAGTTTTCGCGCGCCCTCCCTTTTTCCCGCCTTGAACAGCCCCAAGATCTCGGCGCTCATCTCGGGCGCCGCATTGGCGACGGCCAGAATGGCGCCGCATGCCCCCATTTCGAGCCCGGGGTAGACGACATGTCCGGAACCAAGGAAATAATGGAAATCCGGCGGGACGTCGCGGATGACCTCTCCCAGAAAGGCCAGGCTCCCCGAGCTCTCCTTGAGGCCCGTGATATTCGGGTGCGGGGCCAGGTCGACGATGAGCTGAGGCTCGAGCGAGATCCCGGTGTTCTGGGGCATGTTGTAGATGAGAACCGGGAGCCGGCTCCGGTCCGCGACGGCGAGGAAGTGCTTCTTGAGCGCCTCGCGCGTCATTTTCGATTTGTAGTAGGACGGCGGCCGGACCAGCGCCGCGGAGACGCCCCGGCCGGCGAACCGGTTGGTGAATTCGATCGTCCCGCGGGTGGATTCGCGGGCCGTTCCCACGAGGACCTTTTTCCCCGGACCGGCGGCCTCGACGACGGCCTCGACGAGCTTTTCCGACTCTTCGTCGCTCAGAAAAACGCATTCCCCGGTCGAGCCCAGTACGAGGTATCCGGCGAGCCCGGTCCGGTTGAGCTGCCTGACGTTGGCCTGGATCCTCTCCGTAGAGATCTCGTCGTCGACGAACGGTGTCGTCAGGGCGACGTAGACGCCTTCGAACGGCTTGCTCATTTCTTTTCTCCTTGGCGCGACCTTCGAACCGCCTTCTCGATCTCCCTGAGGTCGTCCTCCTCCAATCCGAAATAGTGGCCGACTTCGTGGAGCACGACCTCGCGCACCTTGTCCTTGATCTCATCCGCGGTCCGGCAGATGCTTTCGATGGGCCTTTGGTAAATGACGATCACGTCCGGAGGGATGTTCCCGTAGTAGCCCGGGCTGCGGTGCTTGTAGGGGACCCCGTGGTAAAGGCCCAGCAGGTTCTGCCCGGGAGGCGGGTCGTCTTCGACCATGACGGTTACGTTCTCGATGAGCTTCTTGAAGCGGGAGGGGATGCCGCTCAAGGCCTCTTCCACGAGGCGCCCGAACTCGTCTTTCTCCATGAGCGGAACGAAGGGGCTTTTTCCGAACGGCTTGGGGATCCTCCTCATTTTTCGATACCCTCCCTGGCCCTGACGCCCCGGTCGAAGTAATGCTTGAGGTCTTTCATTTCAGTCACGAGATCGGCCTTCTCGAGAATCGCGGGCGTCGCGTAGCGGCCCGTCAGGACGACCTCGACCTCCGCGGGTTTTTTGGCCAGGAAATCCAGGACCTCCTGTTCCTCGAGGATCTTGAAGTGAACCGCTGTATTGGCCTCGTCCAGGACGATGATCCGGAATTCGCCCGAGAGCATGGCCTCGAGGCAGGCCCGCAGGCCGCGGCGGGCCCGGTCGACGTCTTCGTCGTCCACCTTGTCGATGACCAGGAGGAATCCGCGGCGGCCGAACTGTTCGATGCGGATGAGCGGGGCCAGTTTTTCCGACGCCGGAATCTCGCCGGAGGGCTGGCCTTTGAGGAACTGGCCGATGTACGTCCTCACGCCGTGGCCGGCGGCCCGGAGCGCCAGCCCCAGGGCCGCCGTCGTTTTGCCCTTGCCGTTTCCGGTATAGACCTGGATCATCCCGCGGAATGAAGTCGGACCGCCGCCGGTTTCCATGGCCCTATTGTTGAACAATTGGCCGGCCTTGTCAAAAGCCGCGAATTCCTTTTTTTCGCCGCCCGGACCTGTGCTATAATCGGGGGCATGCTAGACCCGAAGTATGTCCTGGAACATCTTGATTTCGTTCAAAATAGGCTCGAAACGCGGGGCCAGAAGATCCCTCTCGGGGATTTCGTCCGCGCCTCCCGCGAGAAAAAAGACCTCCTCCTCAAAGTCGAGGAACTGCGGGCGGAGAAAAACCGCGCGTCCGAACAAATCTCCCGCATGAAAAAGGCCGGGGACGACGGCTCCTCCAAGATCCTGGAAATGAGAAAAGTCGGGGAGGAGATTTCCGGGCTCGAAGACCGTCTCAAGGCCTTCGAAGAGGAAATCCGGACGACGCTGCTCAACATTCCGAACGTCCCCCACGAATCCGTTCCGGTCGGGCGCGGTTCGGAAGACAACCGGGAGGGCCGGCGCTCCGGCGCGCCGCCGGCCTTCGGCTTCGAGCCCCAGGCCCACTGGGATATCGGCGGGAAGCTCGGCATCCTGGACTTCGAGCGGGCCGCCAAGATCACGGGCTCGCGCTTCACCGTCTACATGGGACCAGGGGCCCGGCTGGAGCGCGCCCTCATCAACTTCATGCTCGACATCCACACCAGGGAACGGGGATTCACCGAAGTCCTGCCGCCGTTCATCGCCAACGCCGAAAGCCTGACAGGGACGGGAAATCTGCCCAAGTTCAAGGAGGACCTTTTCAAGCTCGAAGGCTTCGACTGGTATCTGATCCCCACGGCCGAGGTGCCGCTGACGAACATCTACCGGAACGAGGTCCTGGATGGCGGGATTCTCCCCCGCCGGTTCGTGGCTTACACGCCCTGCTTCCGGAGCGAGGCGGGATCCTACGGCAAGGACATCCGGGGCCTCATCCGCCAGCACCAGTTCAACAAAGTCGAGATGATGATCTTCAGCCCGCCGGAAAAGTCCTTCGACGAGCTCGAGTTCATGACCGCGTCGGCCGAGGAGATCCTGAAGCGCCTGGGCCTCCATCACCGGGTCGTCCTCTTGTGCACGGGGGACATGGGGTTTGCCAGCGCGAAAACGTATGACCTCGAAGTCTGGATGCCCAGCCGGAACGGCTTCATGGAAATCTCGTCCTGCTCGAATTGCATGGACTTCCAGGCGCGCCGGTCCAATATCCGCTTCAAGCGCGAGCCCAAGGCCAGGCCCGAGTTCGTCCACACGCTCAACGGGTCCGGCCTGGCCGTCGGCCGCACGGTCAGCGCGATCCTCGAGAATTTCCAGGAGAGGGACGGCTCGGTCGTGATCCCCGAAGCCCTGCGGCCGTACATGGACGGTCTCGAACGAATCGTTAAATGAATACGCGGAGGGATGGCCGAGTGGTTGAAGGCGGCGGTCTTGAAAACCGCTTTCCGGTCTCCGGAACGGGGGTTCGAATCCCTCTCCCTCCGCCACCCACGCTCCGATAAAGCGGACCGCGGCGAGGAGGCCCCATGATGAAGCCCGTGAGGAAAGCCGGAAAGCTGACCGACTTGCCGAACATCGGCCGGACGACGGCCGCGAAACTCGAAAGAATCGGGATCAGGAGCCAGAAGGATTTTCTGCGGCGCGACCCCTACAAAGTCTTCGCCCGGCTCCGCCGGGAGGTGGACCCGACCCTCTGCCGATGCGCCCTGGCGGGGATCGTCGGGGCCAAGACGGGGGAGCCCTGGCACAAGATCACCAAGACAACGGCCGAGGAATACCGGAAACGCCACCCCCGCCACACCTGGGGCCCTTGCTGACGTCCTGACGGGCCGGAATTCCCGCGGTTCGCCCCGGAGGTTTTCATCTCCTTCGAAACATGTTAGAATAACCGCACATTCCGAAGGCCCGCGGAGAGGTGCTGGAGTGGTCGATCAGGAACGCCTGCTAAGCGTTTGTCTTGGTGAAAGCCGGGACCGCGGGTTCGAATCCCGCCCTCTCCGCCACTCAATCCCCTTCGCGGGATTCCACGGACGCCATCAAGAGGCCGCCCTCGGCAGCCCTTGATGACTGCGGGGGTTCAAGCCAACAGCAACCCCCCGGCTGTAAGTCCGTGAAGCTTCAGCTCCATTCCCTTGACATTCGGTTTCCGTTCCCTTAAATTTGGGCGGAATGTATTCGCTCACCTTCACTCCTCGGCCAGCCGCCGCATTCCCGGCCGAGCGAAAAGGGGACATCCCATGACAAAAACACCGAGGATTCCGATCCTCTGCCTCCTAGCCATCGCCGCCGGCCTCGTCGGCTGCGCGGGAAAATCCACGGGCGAGACTTACGCAACTCTCCTCAAAGCCTTCCGGAACCCTCCGGCCGAGTTTCGGAGCGCGCCCCTCTGGGTATGGAACGACCGGGTGACGAGGGACGAGATCCGGCAGCAGCTCGCGGACTTCAAGGAGCGCGGCATCGGCGGCGTTTTCATCCATCCCCGGCCCGGACTGATCACGTCCTACCTCTCGGAGGAGTGGTTTTCCCTCTGTCAATATGCCGTTGAAACAGGGAAGTCCCTGGGCCTGAAGATCTGGCTCTATGACGAGAACTCCTATCCTTCCGGTTTCGCCGGCGGCCACGTCCCCGCAGCCATGCCGGACGCCATCCGGAGCGGCCTCCGGATGACGCGCGTCCAGGGCCCGCCCAAGGCCTCGGCCCGGCCGCCACTCGTCGTCCTGCGGCAGATGCTCGGGGGATTCGAGGATGTCACGGGAAAGGTCCCGCCCGGCGCGGCCGACAAGTCCGTCTATTATATATTCGAGGTCGTCCCCCAGGCGCCTTCGCCCTGGCATGGCGGCTTCGCATACGTCGACCTGATGCGCAAAGACGTCACGGATAAATTCCTGGACGTGACGCTCACCGCCTATAAGCGGGCGATCGGCGGAGACTTCGGCACGACCGTGCCCGGCGTCTTCCAGGACGAAGCCGAGATCGCGCCGCCCGCGGGCGACATGATCAACTATACCCCGGCCCTTTTCCAGGCCTTCCAGACGACATGGGGCTACGACCTCAGGCCCCGGCTGGTCTCCCTCTTCAACGAAGCCGGCGATTGGAGGCGCGTCCGTCACAACTATTATTCGACGCTGCTCGACCTGTTCATCGAAAACTGGGCCAAGCCGTATTACGCCTATTGCGAGGACAACAACCTCCAGTTCACGGGGCACTATTGGGACCACGAATGGCCCAATCCCCAAGCCTCCCCCGACAATCTGGCCATGGCCGCGTACGCGCACATGCCGGGGATCGACATCCTGATGAACGACTGGTCGACGGGGCCACACGCCCAGTTCGGAAACGACCGGGCCGTCCGGGAAATCCGCAGCTCGGCCAACCAGCTCGGCCGCCGCCGGACGCTGTCCGAGACTTACGGCGCCGGCGGGTGGGACATGACCTTCTCCGACCAGAAAAGGATCGGCGACTGGGAGTTCGCCCTCGGGGTAAATTTTCTGAACCAGCACCTGTCCTACGTTACGATCAAGGGCGCGCGCAAACGCGACCACCCGCTGTCGTTCTCCTATCATGAGCCCTGGTGGAAATCCTACAACGTCCTGGCCGACTATTTCGGCCGGCTGGCCGTCGTCATGAGCGGGGGGGAACAGGTCAACCGGATCCTGGTCGTCGAGCCGACAACCTCCGCCTGGATGCATTATTCGCCCGGGGCCGAGGGCGCCCGGCTGCAGGCGCTCGCGGAGGATTTTCAGCGCTTTATCCATCTCCTCGAATCCCACCATGTGGAATATGACCTGGCCAGCGAGAAGACGCTCGAGGAGTTCGCCTCGATCAAGAATCTGAAGCTGGCCGTCGGTCGGAGGTCCTACGACCTCCTCCTCCTCCCGCCGGGATTCGAAAATCTCAACGACTCGACACTCGTCCTCATCCGCGACTACCTCATGCGCGGCGGGAAGATCATCTGCTGGCCGGCCCCCCCGGATTATGTGGACGGGAAAGTCACGGACGACATCCGGCTCCTGGCCGCTTCGTATGCCGACCGGTGGCTCGACCCCGGGCCGGGGGGCGGCTTCGATAAAGTCCGGCAGTTCAGTCCTCCGCGCGTGGTTTTCTCGGAGCCTTCAAGCCATCCCTGGCTCTTCCATCAGCGCCGGGAATTCGCCGGCGGACAGTTTATTTTCCTGGCCAACACGAGCCCCGTCCTGCCCGCCGAGGGCCGGATGAGTTTTGAGGGCGGGTCCGTTGAGGCGTGGGACCTTTTCACCGGCGCCGTGAAGCCTTATCCCTTCTCGCGGCGCAAGGGGGAGATCGAGACGCGCTTCTTCCTGCCTCCCGGCGGCAGCCTGCTCCTCTGCGTCCAGGCGAAAAGGGCCCGGCCCGCCGAGGTTTTTCCCGGGGCGCGGGAGGAGGTGCCGGCCCAGGGGGAGACGTCCGTCGAGCGGCTCTCGCAGAACGTCCTGACGATCGACTACTGCGACCTCGTCCTCGGGGGAAAGACGGAAAAGGACCTTTACTTCTACGACGCGCAGCGAAAAACCTTCCAGTATCACGGCCTTGCCAGGAACCCCTGGGACAGCGCCGTTCAATACAAGACGAACATCCTGGACCTTGACAAATTCCCGGCGAACTCGGGTTTCGAAGCCGTTTTCTGGTTCACGGCGGTCAAAGGGGATGCTCTCGATTACGCCTCGCTGAAGGCCGTCGTCGAAAGGCCCGAGGTCTTCGGCGTCTCGGTCAACGGCCACGAGGTGAAGCCGCTGCCCGGAGAGTGGTGGCTCGACCGGGCCTTCGCCGTGTACCCGATCGGACCCCACGTCGTCTCCGGCAGAAACCGGATCACCGTGAAGGCCAGGCCGTTCACAATCCATTCCGAACTCGAGCCGGTCTACGTCCTGGGGGATTTCCGGCTGGCGGGAGCGCCGAGGGGCTTCGACCTCGCCCCCCCGGCCCCGATGACCCTCGGGCCCTGGAACGGGCAGGGGCTGCCGTTTTATGGGGACCTGGTCCGCTACGGGAAGACCTATGACATCCCCGCCTCCAAAGGAACAAACGACCGCTACGTCGTCCGGCTCGGGTCCTGGCGGGGCGCGGTCGCGGAGGTCTTCGTGGGCGGGAAGTCCGCTGGGGTCATTGCCTTCGCGCCGTTCGAGCTGGATATCACGGACGCCCTCGTCCCCGGCCCGAATGACGTTTCCGTCGCGGTCTGCGGGTCGCTCAAAAACACCCTCGGACCCTTCCACAACAGCCCGCCGCTGGGCCGGGCCTGGCCCGGATCCTTCCAGCAGGGGGCCAAGGGCGGCTATCCCCCCGGTTCGGCGTATTCGAACGTCGATTATGGTCTTTTCGAGGACTTCCGGCTTTTCAAGACATCCGGCCGATGACACAAATTAAAAGAAAGGAACTTCCCTCTCGATGACGCACACGATCGGATTTGACAATGACCTCTACCTCAGGGAGCAGGAAAAGGCCATCCTGGAGCGGATGGCCAAGTTCGGAAGCAAGCTGTACCTCGAATTCGGCGGCAAGCTCCTTTTCGACTATCACGCCGCCCGCGTCCTGCCCGGCTACGACCCCAACGTCAAGATGAAGCTCCTCCGCGACCTCCGCAGCCAGGCGGACATCATCCTTTGTATATATGCCGGCGACATCGAGCGGAAAAAAGTCCGGGCCGACTTCGGGATCACCTACGACGTCGACGCGCTGAAACTCATCGATGACCTCCGGGACTGGGGCATCGAGATCCGGACCGTGGTCATCACCCGTTTCGATAACCAGCCGTCGGCCAGGGTCTTCAAGAACAAGCTCGAGCGCCAGGGGATCCGGGTCCACACGCATCGCTTCACCCGGGGCTATCCCACGGACGTCGACCTCATCGTCAGCGACGAGGGCTACGGTGCCAACGACTATATCGAAACCGAACACCCCCTGGTCATCGTCACGGGCCCGGGGCCCGGCAGCGGCAAGCTGGCGACCTGCCTGTCCCAGCTCTACCACGATTACCGGCGCGGGCGTCCCTCGGGCTACGCCAAGTTCGAGACGTTCCCGATCTGGAACCTGCCCCTCAAGCACCCGGTTAACGTGGCCTACGAGGCGGCGACGGCGGACCTCGCCGATTTTAACCTGGTCGACCCGTTTCATCTCGAAACCTACGGCAAGGTGGCCGTGAACTACAACCGGGACGTCGAGGTCTTCCCCGTCCTCAAGAGGATCCTGGAGAAGATCACGGGGACCCATTCCGTGTATAACTCGCCGACGGACATGGGGATGAACGCCGCGGGCTTCGGGATCAGCGACGACGAAGCCGTCCGGGACGCGGCCAAGCAGGAGCTCGTCCGCCGCTACTTCCGTTATCTCTGCGAGTATGTCCTGGGGTTCGCCGAAAAAGAAACGGTCGAGCGGGCCGAACTCCTGATGAAAGAGCTCGGGGTCAAGCCCGAAGACAGGCGCGTCGTCGGCCCGGCCCGTCAGGCCGCCGTCGACGCCCGGGACGCGGGGAAGGGGAACAAGGGGGTTTTCGTGGGCGCGGCCCTCGAGCTCCGTGACGGGTCCATTATCACCGGCAGGAACTCGCCCCTCATGCATGCCGCCTCGGCCCTCGTTCTGAACGCCATCAAGAAGCTGGCCGGGATCCCCGACACGATCCACCTTCTCTCGCCGGGCATCGTCGGGTCGGTCGCCAACCTCAAGGAAAAAATCCTGGGCGCCCGGACGGTCAGCCTGGACCTGTCGGAGGTCCTGATCTGCCTGAGCATCAACGCCGCGTCCAACCCCATGGCCCAGCTGGCGTTGGAGAAGCTGAAAGACCTTCAGGGTTGCGAGGTCCATATCACGCACATCCCGACGCCGGGCGACGAGGCGGGGCTCCGCCGGTTCGGGATCAATCTGACGACCGATCCGAATTTTTCGACGAAGAGCCTGTTCGTGAGCTGAGGGGACCTACGCGATGATGAGCTTCGCCTTCTATACCGTGGCCACGGCTTATGCGCCCCTCAAATCCATGCAGCGGCTTCTCGGCGAACCCCGCCCGCTGCTGGCGTCGGCCCGGGCCGTCGGTTTCGTCGGCGTGCTCTACGCCCTGACGTCGATCGTCCTGGCCCTTGTGGGGGCCGTGCCGCTGGCCCCGGTCTTTATAGGGCTCAGGCCCGAAAACTACTATGTCTGGCAGATGATTTTCGTCGTCCCCTGCATCCTCCTAGCCTGGGGCCTGGCAACCGCCGTCGTCCTCGGCCCGCGCAAACGGTGGCGGGGCCGGACGGCCGTCAAGAAGACCGTGGCGCTCACCGGCGTCGCCCTGGCCGGGTCGCTTTTCATCGCCTGGGTCCCCACGGCTATCGAAACCGTGTTTATGGTGATCGGGATGGGCCAGGTGGAACTGGTCGAGTTGCTGTCCCGGCCGGGCGGCTGGCAGGCCCTATATGTCGGGCTCCACATCCTGGCCGGCATGGCGGCCGCCGTCCTCCTGACGCTGGCCGCCGGACAGGGGTGTTTGCCGAAAGCCGGCCGGGGAAGGACGGGAGCCGTCGGGATCGCCGCAGCGGCCCTGGCCGCGGTCGTCTTCATACTGTTCATCCGTTGATCAGGGGGATCCGCCGGGCGGGAAAAACAAAGATAGGGGGTGTCGTATGCCGCGAGTTCTTGGGGAAGACCGGGTCCGTATCAGGAATTTCACCATGGCGGATTACAGGCGGGTCGTCGACATCTGGACGGAGGGGCGGCTCCCCGTCAAGCCCCAGGGCCGGGATAGCCGGGCCAATATCGAAAAACAGATCGCGCTTCGAAACGTCCTCTTTCTCGTGGCCGAATCGGGGGGCCGGGTCGTCGGGACGGTCCTGGCGACGCACGACGGCCGCAAGGGGTGGCTCAACCGGCTGGCGGTTGACGCTTCCTGCCGCCGGAGAGGCATCGGGCGGAGGCTTATTCTCGAAGCCGAAAAACGCCTGGCGGCCGCCGGCATGGAGATTTTCGCCTGCCTGATCGAGGACGACAACGCCGTTTCCATGGACGTCTTCGAGCGGCTGGGCTATACAAAGCACCCGGAGATCATCTATTTCGCCAAGCGTCAATACCCGGGAGTTTGACCATGGCGATGAAGGCCGCCCTTTGAAGATGTCCTCGGCTTGAGTCCCGGCCTGAAATACTATAATATAAGTAGGGATTCGTCGCTCAAGGAGTCGACAACATGAAGCAAAGAGAGATCACATCGGGTGTCCTGTGGGTCGGAGCCGAAGACTGGGACCGGAGGCTCTTCGATGCATTGATCCCGCTTCCGGACGGCACGAGCTATAACGCCTACCTCGTCCGGGGGACAGGGAAAACCGCGCTTCTGGATACCGTCGAGCCTTCGACCCTCCAGGCCTTGGAGGCCCATCTCGAAGGGATCAAACGCATCGATTACCTGGTCTCCCACCACACCGAGCAGGACCACTCCGGGTCCATCCCCTGGGTCCTCGACCGCTATCCCGAGGCCAAGCTCCTGTGTTCGAGCCTCGCCAAAGGCATGCTCATCGACCACCTCTGCGTCCCCGAGGCACGAGTGCGCGTCGTCGAAGACGGGAAAACCGTGTCCCTGGGCGGCAAAACCCTGCGCTTCGTTTATACGCCGTGGGTCCACTGGCCGGAAACGATGTCCACGTACCTCGAAGAGGACAAGATCCTGTTCAGCTGCGACTGGTTCGGGTCGCATTTGGCTTCCACGGACCTTTTCATTGACGGCGTCGAGTGCGTCCACGAAGCGGCCAAGAGGTACTACGCCGAGATCATGATGCCGTTCCGTAAGATCATCCGGCAGAACATGGACAAAATCCGCGGCCTGGATATCCGAATGATCGCGCCGAGCCACGGACCCGTTTACCGCCAGCCGGCCTCCGTGATCCAGGCCTACCAGGACTGGACCGACGACAAGCCTCACAACCTGGTCGTCCTGCCATGGGTATCCATGCACGGGACGACGGCCGCCATGGTCGAACACCTGGTCGCGGCGCTCGCGGAAAAGGACGTCATCGTCCATCCCTACAACATGGCCACGGCCGACATCGGCAAGCTGGCCATGAGTCTGGTCGACGCCGCGACAATCATTATCGGGGCCCCCACGGTCCACGTTGGGCCGCATCCCGCCGTCCTCGATGCCGTCGTGTTGGCTAACGCCCTGCGTCCCAAGGCCCGCTTCGCTTCGATCATCGGCTCCTACGGCTGGGGGGGCAAGATGCCCGAGATCATCAAGGCGAGCATGCCCAATCTCAGGGTGGAATTGCTGGACCCGGTGATTTGCCGCGGATATCCGAGGGAAACGGATTTCCGGGCCCTCGATAACTTGGCGGAGTCCGTGGCCCGGAAACACAAGGAGATCGGGTTAGGGTGACAGGCGCTCCAAAGCCTGCGAAAGTTGGATTACACGGACGCCGTCAAGAGGCCGCCCTCGGCAGCCTCGTGATGACTGCCGCGATCTAAGCCAGCAGGACCCGCGGCGGTCAGTCCGGGGAGCTTCAGCGGTCAAATCCTGGTTTTCCGCGCGGCCAGGAAATCGACGATCTTGACGCTTCCCGACGGCAGCGGGTAGCGTCGGACCGATCGCAAGGAAACCCAGCGCCGGTCCGGCCGCGTGACGGGGCCGGGGCCCTCCAGCCGGCATGAAAAAACGTGAAGGGTCACTTCGTACTGCGTGTAGGCATGCCTGACAATCGTGAGGGGCCGGACATGACCGACCCGCGCCCCCAACTCTTCCCGAACCTCCCGCCTCAACGCCGCTTCGGGACTCTCGCCCCCCTTGATTTTTCCGCCGGGGAATTCCCAGAGCCCGGCGAGAAGCCCGGACGGCGGCCGTTTCTGGATGAGGAACCGTCCCCGGTCTTCGATCACGGCGACCGCGGCCGCGATCTTCTTCGTTGACCTCTTCCCGGGCCGGGGGATGACCTCCTGGGTTCCCTCCCGCGCGGCCAGGCACGCATCCTGGACCGGGCAGATCAGGCACTGGGGGTTCCGGCCCCGGCAGACAAGTGCCCCCAGCTCCATCATGGCCTGATTGAAAAGCCCCGGCCCGCGGGCCGGAAACACGCCCCGGAGATACGCCCTGATCATGTTGTCCATACGCGACGACGCCTCGCCCCGGAGGCCCATGATCCTCATGACAACTCGCCGGACGTTGGCGTCCACAACCGGCAGCGGCCGGGCGTAGGCCAGGCTCAGAACCGCCGCCGTCGTATAAGGCCCGAAGCCGGGCAGCCCGCCCAGGATCTTTTCGTCGTCGGGAACCCGGCCGGCGTGGTCGCGGACGAGGACGCGGGCCGAGCGGTGGATATTCCTGGCCCGTTGATAGTAACCGAGACCTTGCCAGGCCCGGAGGACTTTCTGAAGAGGAGCGCGGGCCAGCGTCCCCACATCCGGGAAGAGCCGGGTCCACCTCTCGTAATGGGGGACGACGGCCCGGACGGTCGTTTGCTGAAGCATGATTTCTGAGATCCATATCCTGTAGGGGTCGGCGTCCTCGCGCCAGGGGAGCTTGCGGTGGTGGGCCTTGTACCACGAGGTGAGTTTCCGGGGAAAATCCCCGTCCCGCTCTCTCCCGGCGCCAATGGGGCGCCGGGAGAGAGCGGGGGCGGTGCGGTTCTTCTTCATCCGGCCGGCCGCCGCTACTTTTTCTTTTCCGCCGCGTTTTCCGGTTTGGGCGCCTCGGCCTTCCAGTCCTTGGCCTCTTTCGGGAAATCCTGAAGAAAGGCGGATTCGACGCGGAAAAGGTAGTCGAGCCTGACGTTCTTGACGACGACCTGCTTTTTAACCTTATCCTCCCTGCCGAGAAGCAGGCCGGTTTCGAGGACCTTGCCGTCGTTGCCCTTGGTCCAGACCTTGACCTCGGCGGCCGGCCTGTCGAGCCCGTATTCGGCCAGGCTCTTGGGATTGTCGATAAACCCGGCGGCCTCGAGCCCTTCGATTCTCCGGATGAAGTCTTCGATCTTGGTCTCGTTCGCGGCGTCCTTGGCGGCCGTCTCCAGGAGCCACTTGTCGGCGTCCTGGACTTTTTCCTTGGCGGCGGTAAGTTGAAATTCGCCGGTCTTTACATAAACGCGGTTGGCTTCCCAGCTGAAAAAGGCGGCCACCTTTTTCTCGCGGATCTCATCCACATTCTTTTCGAGGTCGCCGGGGAGCGTGCCTTCGAACGCGATGATCTTGTTCGTCTCCGAGCTCATAGCGGCGGACTTGGCGCCGTCCTTGCCCAAGGAAAAAACGATCTCTTTGCCGGCCGAGGGCAGCGATAGGGTCACCTGGCAGGCGGGTTTTTCCAGGCCGAATTTCTTCAGGTCAGCCGTCTTCTTGTCCTCGGACAGGAATTCCGTGGCCTTGAGGGCCGCCAGAGCGTCGAGCAGGGTATCCACCTTGCTTTTGGCGGCCAGGGCCCGGACCGGGGATTTGAGGAGCCAGCCATCGCCCTCGCGGACGGCTTCCCACGAAACGTCCTTGGCCTTGACGCGGACGGACTTGACGTCGGACGGCTCGAACTTGAAAATGGTCTTTTCCCGGAAATCGAAAACCTTCTTGTCGAGGGTGCTCTTCAGGGAGCTCGAGAGCAGGACGACGCGCGGGTCATCGGCGCGCTTGGCGAACACGGATTTATCGAGCGGATTCTCCATGCCGATGAGGACCCTCACCGGAGCGTCCTTTCCCTTTACCCAGAGCGCGACCTCCTCCTTGGGGATCTCATAAGGCTTGAGGTCCGCCGGGGTTTCCTCGACGACGCGCTCGAAACGGAGGCTTGAGAAGCTCGAGAGCAGGCCCTCGACCTCGGAGGCGTCGGCCCGGGCTTCCAAGGGGGCGGTGATGCGCCACGCGCCCTTGTCGTCTTTGGCGAACGAGATCGTTCCGTCTATTTTCTTGAGGTCTATTCTCTGGACGTCGGCCGCGGCCAGGTCGACGAGGTTGTCCGCTTTCTCCTTGGCGGCCGTGTCCCTCCGTCCCTTGGATTCGAAGAGAAGGACGACGGCCAGCAGGACCGCGAACACGGCCGTCAGGACGAGGGTCGTTTTGTATTTCACAGCGACCTCCTCCTCACCCAAATGAAGAGGCCCAGGGCCAGCACTCCGAACGGCAGGAGGTAGAGGACGACGAGTTTCATGAAGGACATCTCCACGGGAGTGAGCTGGATCGTTCGCGGCGTCTGCGTCTTGGGCTGGATGGAGATGAGGTCGGATTCCTCAGTCAGCCAATTGACGATGTTCAGAAAGAAGTTGCCGTTTCCGGAGAGGTTGTAGTAGCGGTTTTTGGCGAAGTCGGAGTCCCCGACGACGGCCATGCGGGTTTCCTTTTCCTCACCCTTCTTCTCCTCCGGCGCTTTTTCGCCGGGCTTGGCCTCGGCGGGCGGGATCCCCTCGGGCTTGACCTTGAGGGAGGCCACGGCGGCCAGGGTGATGGGGCCCTGACGGTCCTTGGCCTTGTTGAACTTGACCTGCTTTTCGTTGAGCTCACGCTCGGCCCAGGAGTTGGCGCTCGTCTTGGCCAGCGCCGTAAGCGTCTCGCCCTCCGGTTTCGTTTCGCTGATCTCGACGGACCGGGCATACGGATAGAAGGTCGCATAGCCGAACTTCCGCGTGATAGCGTGCTCCTCGTATTCGGTCACGACCGGCACGAAATCATCGCCGCCGAGGAGCTTTGATACCGTGTCGACCACGAGGTCGTCGTCGAGCTTGAATCCATACCGGGCCACAAACGCGGACAACCCCGGGATCGGGGTTTCCGGGTCGACCATGAAGAAGGCGCGGCCGCCGCCCTGGATGTACTTTTGGATGGTCGCGAGTTCGCCGGGCAGGAGGTCCTTCTGAGGGCCGGGAATCACCAGGAGGGCACAGTCCTTCGGGAAGCTCTCCGCCAGGGCCAGGCTTTGCTTTTTGACCTCGTAGCCCAGCTTCTCGAGCTCGGTCTTGGCGATCGAATAGCCATCGTCGCCGCTCTCGGCCAGCGTCGCCTCGCCGTGCCCTTCCAGGAAATAGATCACCTTTTTCCGGGCCCGGGTCACCTTGATGAGGGCGTTGGTGACGTCCTCCTCGGCAACGCCCGTGATCCGGCTCGACTGGGTTCCCGCTTCGAAGACCGTGGTCCCGTCCTGAGTGACGTCGTAGCGCTTCACCAGGCCGGGGTTCTTATCAGGATCGACGAACTCGGCCTTGATCTTCGAGGAATTGTAGGCGTAGAGCTTGAGCAGGTCTTCCATGGCCGCCCGGCTCTGGTTGCCCATCCGGAAAAAGCCTTTGATCGAGACGTCCGCCTTAAGATTCTTGAGGACGGTGAGGGACTGGTCGGAGAGGCTGTGGATCCTGGCCGCGGTCAGATCGACGCGATAAGAGTGTCTCGAAAGAAAATAGTTGGCCAGGACGAGAATGGCCAGGACAAGGACGATGACCAGGAGCATATTGCCCGAGTAGATGAACGATTTCCGGCCGAATCCCCGCTTGAGGGACGGAAGGTTGAGGATGATGTAAGCGACGATGGCCAGGAGGCCGGCCCCGCCGAGGGCGGCCAGAAGGACTTTTTTGTAGGGCCAGACCATCCCCGCGGCCAGGGCCGCGAGAATCAGGACGATGGCGACAAAGCCGAGGTTTTTCTTGAGAATGTCCATGACTCACCTCCACCGCCGGGACAGGATCACGGAATGCGTCAGGAAGAGCCAGAAGAAGCAAAAGCTTAGGAAATATACGATGTCCCTGGTGTCGAGAACGCCGCGGATAAGGCCGTCGAAGTGTTGCAGGAAGGAGAGGTAATCGAACACCTCCTTCCTGAGCCCGGAGGCCGAAGAGGCGGCCCAACTCAGGATATAGAGCATGAGGTTGAGGCCCATCGGCACGATGACCGCCACGACCTGGCTCTCCGTCAAGGACGAGAAGAAGAGACCCACGGCCATGAAGGCGGCGCCCATCAAGAAGAGGCCCAGGTAACCGAGCAGGAGCGGAGCGATTTCGGGATTGCCGTAGAGGAACAGGAAGAGGCACGAGACGGCGGACAGGGCCAGCATGACCAGGAGCATGATGAGCGAGGCCAGATATTTTCCCCCCAGGATCTGGCCCACCGAGAGGGGAGAGGTATATAGCAGCTCGTCGGTGCCGAGCTTTTTTTCCTCGGCGAAGAGCCTCATCGTTAGGGCCGGGAGCAGGAGGAGGAAGAAAATGGTGATATTCTGAAAAGTCGGGGCCAGGACCATCTGGTTAATGTTGAGCTGCTGGGCATAGTAGGGATTTTGGGCCGCCTGGAGGCTGACATCGTTGAACCAGCGGAGGGCGCTGATAAAGAAGAAGCCCCAGATGAGTAGAAAGGTGAAGAAGACCACATAGCCCACGGGCGAGCGGAAGTAGAGCCCGAGTTCCTTTTTGGCGATGGACCAAACGTTTTTCATTGTCCGAGCCCTCCCGAAACGATCTTCATGTAGAGCTCCTCCATGTTCAGGGCTGTCGGTCTCATCTCCAGGAGGCCAAGTCCCTTGGTGACGGCCAGCCCCGCGACCTCTTCCCGGAGGTCGCGGTCTCCGCTCCATTCGAGACGGATCTCATCCGCCTCGGCGGCAGCCGATTCGATGCCGGGGAGCCCCCGGAAAAGCCTGACGGCCTCCGCGGTCTCCCCTCGGACCTTGAGCACGACCCCGCCCTTCCTGTCCTTCTCCCGGAGCGTCGCGGTCAGTTCCGCGAGGGAGCCGGACGCCATGAGCCGTCCCTCATTGATGATGACCGCCCCGTCGCATACCTGGGTGACTTCGGGCAGGATGTGGGTGGACAGCATGATCGTATGCTCGCCGCGCAGGCTTTTGATGAGCTCCCGGATGTCTTTGATCTGGCCCGGGTCGAGCCCGATCGTCGGCTCATCCAGGATGAGGACCTGGGGGTCGTGGATCATGGCCTGGGCGATGCCGACGCGCTGCTTATAGCCGCGGGAAATGTTCCTGATGAGGCGCCCCTTCACGTCCTCGAGCGCGGCCGATTTCAGGACCCGGCTGAGGGCCGCTCTCCGCTTGGCCGCCGGGATCTGCTTGATCTCGGCCACGAAGCCGAGGTAGCCGGCGACCGTCATCTCGGGGTAGAGCGGCACGACCTCGGGCAGGTAGCCGATGGCCTTCTTGACCTCGTTCGGCTGCTCGAAAACGTCGAATCCCGCCACGGAGGCCTTGCCCTCCGTCGCAGGCAGGTAGCCGGTCAGGATGCGCATGGTCGTCGTCTTGCCGGCAGCGTTCGGGCCCAGGAGGCCCCAGATCTTGCCTTTTTCAACCTTGAAGCTCAGGTTGCGGACGGCCGTCAGTTCACCGTATTTCTTGGTGAGGTCTTGAACTTCGATCATGAATTACCTCCGTCTCTCGGATGAAGAAACTCGGCGCCGGCCCCAGGGGTTGCGTCACATCCGCTCGGGCAACGGAATGCCCAGCAGCATGAGCGCGCTTTTGAGCTGCTCCTTGACGTACCGGAGGGTCAGGAGCCGGACGGCCCTGACCGCTTTGTTCTCTTCGGACAAGACCGGATACCGGTGATAATACGTGTTGAACTTCTGGGACAGGTTGAAAGCGAACTTGGCCAGGTGCGAGAACTCGAGGGCCCGCGTCGAGCGCAGGACCTCCTCCTCGAACTGAGAGGCGTAAAAAACGAGGTCCCAGAAATCGATCCCCTCTTTTTCCGACAGCTCCCCGAGGCGGATGGCCGCGTCAGACGCGGACTGGAGGACCTCCTCTTCGGTTGTTCCCTCGCGCTCCCGGAGCTTGCGGAAAATGCTGTTCAGCCGGACGAACGTATACTGGAGATACGGCCCGGTCTCACCCTCGAAGCTCAGGGCCTCTTCGAAATCGAAGACGATGAGCGAGTTGCGGGCGAACTTGAGCATGAAATAGCGAAGGGCACCGGCCGCGATCTCGCGGGAGATCCGGGACTTCTCATTCGCCGTGAAGCCGGGGTTGCGCTTGTCGATCTCAGCCAGGGCCTTTTCCTCGAGGCGGTCGAGAAGGTCGTCGGCCTTGACGCCAAGCCCCTTCCGGCCGGAGACTTCGAGGAAGGACCTGTCCTTCTCCTCGTCCGAAACGGCGTAGTTGAGCTCTTTCAGGCTTTTGGGCGAGAGGGCGACCATTTCATAAGAGAAGTGAACCGATTTGGCGGCCTGGATGTCGTACTTGAGGGATCGGAGGCCCTGGACGACGACCTTTTGAAGGTAGGACTGCCGGGTATCGATGACGTTGTAGACCTTGCTGGCCCCGCCGAACGTGGGCTCGTCGCGTCCCGGGACGTCAGTCGAGATCCAGAGGGTCCGGCCGGCTTCCACGGCGAAGGGCTCGTAGTGAAAATCCCGGCCCAGGAGGCCGAACTTCCAGAGCTGGTAGGCGATGTCCTTTCCCACGTAAGTGACCGTGCCGTCGGAACGGACGATGATTTTTTCGCGGTCTTCCTCCTCCTCGAGCCGCATCACCCAGCAGCCCTTGTTCTCGCCTTCCGTGACGTAGGAAATCGCCTGCCTTCCCTTGAGGAGCTCGAAGGCCTTGTCCCAGAACTTGATATGGAGGATGGTGCTCTCGCAGGGGAGGACGTCATAGGTGATGCCCAGCCGGGCCATGGTGGCTAGATGGGCCCGGACGATGCGGCGCGAGACATAACGGGACAGAGGGTACTCCGGCTCCGCGCCGTGCTCGATCTTTTTCAGGACCTCGGCCTTGCGGGCCTGCGCTTCGGGATGTCCGGCCAGGTAGCCGGAAACGCGGGCGTAGAGGTCCCAGCAGTAGTAATCGAATTTTCCGGGCAGTTTCTCCAGGTCGGCGATGGTCTTGCCCTCGATCTCCATGAGGGCGAAAACGACGTCCACGACCTGGACGCCGGTGTCGTCGATGTAGTTCTGGATCTCGACCCTTTCGCCCTTGTAGCGGAGGCAGCGGGCCAGGGTGTCGCCCAGGCAGGCGTTGCGAAGGTGGCCGATGTGGGCGGCCTTATTGGGGTTGATGTTCGTGTGCTCGATGATGATCTTTTTTTCCTCGGCCACGAGCGTCGGCCGGCCAAGGTCGCGGAGGAGAAGGGCGAAAGTCATCTCCCGGTCCAACGAGAGATTGATGAAACCCGCTCCGGCAACCTCGACCTTACGGACGCCGTCGAGCCCCGCGAGGAGGGCGGCGGCCTGCTGGGCAATGACCCGCGGCGGGGTCCGAAGCTTTTTTGCCAGTTGAAGGGGAAAGGTGAGGGCCAGGTCGCCCAGGGACTGGTCGGGCGTCGGGGCGAATTCGACGTCCCCGGGCGACAGCGGGAAGGTCCCTTCGAGCCTTTCGCAGATCGATTGTTTCAGGCGGCTTTTGAAGTCGGGCATAACGGTTCAATATTATAGCAAATTCCGGGCCGGCGACAAGCCGGCCCTCGCGGGCAGCTCCGGCACTTGAACGAGTCCGCGGAATGTGATAGTTTTTATCTTCTTTCGAGAAAGGATGGCCCCATGGATAAGACCCGCTTCAATGAGCTGCATAAGAAACTCGGCGCCAAGATGGTCGAGTTCGTCGGCTGGGAGATGCCCATCGAATACAAGGGCATTATCGATGAACACATGGCCGTCCGGACCAGGGCCGGGCTCTTCGACGTCAGCCATATGGGCGAGGTTCTCGTCACGGGCAAGGGCGCCCTGGCCTACGTTCAGTGGCTGACGCCGAACGACGCCGCCCGGCTGGCGCCCGGCCAGGTCCAGTACACCGCGCTCATGACCCCTGAGTCGACGTTCGTCGACGACATGCTCGTCTACTGCATAGGCCCGGAAACGTACTTCCTGGTCGTCAACGCGGCCAATGTGGCCAAGGACTTCGCCTGGATCGCGGGCCATACCAAGGGCTTCGACGTCAAGGTCGAAAACCAGAGCGACGCCTATTCCCAGGTCGCCCTCCAGGGGCCCCTGGCGGAAAAAATCCTTCAGCCCCTGACCGACGTCAACCTGGCCGGGATGAAGTCGTTCTGGTGGGCCAGGGGCAAGGTGGCGGGAATCGCCTGCCTCATCTCGAGGACCGGATACACCGGGGAGGACGGGTTCGAGGTCTACACGACCGATCCGAAACCCGGCCCCATCTGGACCTCGATCATCGAGAAGGGGACCCCCCTCGGCCTGCTCCCGGTGGGACTCGGGGCTAGGGACACGCTTCGCCTCGAATCCAAACTCATGCTTTACGGCAACGACATCACCGACAAAACGACCGTCCTCGAGGCCGATTTGAAGTGGATCGTCAAGCTCCAGAAAGGCGATTTCCTGGGCAAGCCCGTGATCGAACGGCAGCTGGCCGAGGGCCTCAAGAAGAAGCTCGCCGGCTTCGAGTTGGTCGACAGGGGGGTCGCGAGACCCCACTACCCGGCCTATATGAAGGGGCAGAAAGTGGCGGAGGTCTGTTCCGGCACGTTCTCGCCGCTCCTCAAAAAATCCATCGGCCTGGTCTATCTCCCCGTCGAGGCCACGGCCGTGGGCACGGAGTTTGAAATCGGCATCAGAGACAAGAAGGTCAAAGCCAAAGTCGTCCCCACTCCCTTCTATAAAAGGGCCGACAGGAAATAACGAAACAGAGCCCGCGGGCCGCCGGCCCGCCGCTTGAGATCAAGGAGGAGGTTTCCATGTATCCCAATGACTTTTACTACACCAAGGACCACGAATGGATCAAACTCGAGGGCGACGAAGGCCTCGTCGGGATCACGGATTTCGCCCAGCACCAGCTCGGCGACATCATCTTCGTAGAGCTCCCCCAGGTCGGGAAGGAGCTCGGGACGCACCAATCGATCGGCGTCGTCGAATCGGTGAAGTCGGTTTCGGACGTCTATTCCCCCGTCGCCGGGCTGATCACGGCCGTCAATGACGATCTCTCCCATACCGCCGACCTGCTCAACAAGGACCCGCACGGCAAGGGCTGGATCGTCCGCCTGAAGATCAAGGACAAGAAAGAGCTCGGGGGGCTGATGAAGGCCTCCGATTATGAGAAATTCCTGGAGGGCCTGGAAGCCTGATACCCCCCGGGCGGGGGTCATGACAAGGGGTTGAGGCCATGAGCTATCTCTCTCTCAGCGACAAAGACAAGAAGGACATGCTGGCCGCCGCCGGGATCTCCTCTACGGAAGAGCTGTTCTTCTGCATCCCCGAAGCCGTCCGGCTGAAAAGGGACCTGGACCTGCCCGGGCCGCTCTCGGAGGCCGACCTAGTCCGCGAGCTCGAGGATGTCGGGAGCCGCAACTCCTACGCGCGCTACCTCTCTTTCCTCGGCGGCGGAGCTTACGAGCACTATATCCCGGCCGTCGTCGACGCCTTGAGCTCTCGGGGCGAGTTCGTCACCCCCTATACGCCGTA
>Ga0187886_1000212_pt1 | contig 80729 bp, 75 predicted proteins | sample June2016WEW_20_1_FD_133001 | JGI IMG/M metagenome (GOLD analysis project Ga0187886, IMG submission 133001) | Peatland microbial communities from SPRUCE experiment site at the Marcell Experimental Forest, Minnesota, USA - June2016WEW_20_150 | ecosystem: Environmental > Terrestrial > Soil >... | reverse complement strand
TGGTCCTCCACCGCTCTTTGTTGTCGACGGTTCTATCAAAGATATTTACATAAACAAAATTGATCCGGAGTCGATTGAATCAGTGACTGTCCTTAAAGATAAGTTTGCAACAGATAAATATGGCGAAAAAGGGAAAGATGGCGTTATTGAGATCACAACTAAAAAGAAAACAGCCGAAAATGCAGATAAAGTATGGAAAAACTATAACAACCCTGATTCACTAGGCAAATTGCTTGTAATTATTGATGGTGTTGTCCATGAAAAAGATGGTATGTCTCAGATTAGCCTTGACGATATAAAGTCAATGAATGTTTTAACAGAAAAATCAGCAATTGATAAATATAGTGAAAAAGGTAAGAATGGAGCGATTGAGGTAACAACTTATAAGAAAGATGAAAAAAGACCGGAGGTTATTGTAGTAAAATCATATCCGGGGGATCCAAAAACCGGCAGGGAACCAATCGAGGTTGTTCAGGCAGTACCTAAACCCAGTAAGGATGCATTTGTAATAGTTGAAGAAATGCCAGAATTCCCGGGTGGTAGAGTTGCCATGCAAGCCTGGATAGCTGCTAATCTGAAGTATCCTGCTGAAGCTGTAAAAGGCAAAATCACCGGGAAAGTATACATCAATTTTATAGTAAGCAGCACAGGGAAGGTAAAAAATGTAGTCGTTAGTAAATCAGCAAGCCCTTTGCTTAACGCTGAGGCTATAAGGGTTATAAGCAGCATGCCTGACTGGAAACCAGGAAGCCAGGCTGGTAAACCGGTTGATGTTCAGGTGAAGGTACCGGTGGAATTTAGCTTAAAATAAAATCAGCTAATTAGGTTCGAATTTTATAAATAAAGAAGGTGCGGATCAGTGGTCCGCACCTTCTTTATCATGTAGGAATAAAACCTTCTTCCAGCATCCGGGTATCACTTTAGGGAGTTTTGTTTATGGGATAAAGACCCCTCTGCCGCTTTGCGGCATCTCCCCCATTGGGGGAGAAAAAACTCGAAAGAAAGTGGATTTTTTCCCCCCTTGGGGGGAATAAAAAGGGGGTTTGTATACCCGAAACAGTACTATATTACGTGTCTCCCGCGATGTTACTCAATCTTTCTCTTTTATATTATCAGGCATAAAAAACGCTGCATGTACAGTTGGCGGACATGGTGATTCAAACCCTTTTACAGATTTCCATATAACTTCATTGAATTCAGCATCACTCACCATGTCTTCTTTTGCAAAATCAAACTGTTCACTTTTTTTCTGCCATATATTCTCAGCCATATTCGTTAAATTCAAATCAACCAGGCACGGTCTGACTGTAAAAGCAGGATGATCGGGGGTATTATTCAGGCTTCTCCACAAAGGAACTGATGATGCATCATACTGACTCATGGGAGGAAGCCCCAGGATCAGCTCTATTGTATGTAGAAGAGATGTCGTTGTATAGGCAGTATGATCAACGAAGCCTTTTTTCACATAACCTCCGGCAAGATAAGCAGTGCTGCGATGGGCATCCACATGATCCGGCCCGTTTTGTGCATCATCTTCGACTATAATTACCAGGCTGTTTTTCCAGATTCGGCTGTGACTCAGATAATCTACAAAGAGACCAACTGCAAGATCATTATCAGCCACATGTGCAAAAGGTGTTGGTTTTCTGAGAGAGAGCCCCTCGGTATGATCGTTGCCCATGCGTATGGTATTTAGCTGAGGCAGGACATCTGCTGCCAGAAGTGAATCAAAATCGTGTTTCCACTGGCCAAAACGGACAGTATCGCGGATTGACAAATCCCAGCTTGTATAAGATCTGCAGAAGTGTTTTTTTAAAACGGGGATGCTAGCTTTACGGCCCTCAATGAATTCACCGTAGGAGCGGTAACTCACTCCATTACGCTGACAATCATCCCACAGGAATCCATCTTTGTTGTTGGCAATTGCCATCTTCCCTTCGCCCGGATAGTTTCCTCCTCTTCCGCCATAGCTGGTTGGCCAGTTTTTTTCGAGATAATCGGTAGCATAGGCTCCCATGGTCCAGTTATGACCATCGGCACTAACCTCTCCGTTGACATAAAAATTATCAAGTAAAACAAATTCTCGTGCAAGAGCATGCTGATTTGGGGTTATGTTTTCACCAAAAAGCACAAGATTCCGATCACCGTTTCCTTCGGACATATCGCCCAAAACCTGGTCGTATGTACGGTTCTCTTTAATGATGTAAAAGATATATTTAATAGGAGAAAAATCACCTATTTTCAGTGGAACAGGATTACCCGGGGCTCCTTCGGATATCAACTCCGTATTCTTATTGTAAGGAGTGTTGTTATAAACAGCTTGTGAATAAAGAGCCATTTGGTTAGCATCCGGAATATTCATAATACTAAGGGTTCCTCTGAAGAGGCCACCTATGTATTGAACTTTTATTTTTTGTTCCCTGTCTCCTGTCTGATAAACCACCTCATCTCCTTTACGATTTGGATTCGGGCCATAAGGATTTGCATAGGAAGACAAACCTTTTCCGTTACTTATCAGAATTTTATTCTTTGCAATCCTCACACAGGTTGGATACCATGCGGTCGGGATAAATCCTTTACTTATGCTTGATCCGGGCAGACTAACATCAAATACAGCAAGGCAATTATTATCAGCATTTGCAATGTAAAGAGTCTTTTCGTCGGTGCTTAGTGCCACGCTGTTTGTTGTTGAACCGGCACGCGAATCTGGATATAATGCCGAATTAAGTGTTTCAATTACTTTCATTTGGCGGGTATCAATTACTGATACATTGTTATCATTTGCATTTGCGACAAATAGATAATGCCCATTTCCTGTAATGCATAAATCGTTGGGATTGTCACCAACAGCAACTGATCCGGTGATCTTCTGCTGATATGTGTCAAACAGTACAATTTTATCACAGCCCCAGCATGAAATGTACAGGAGTTTATGATCAGGAGATAAAATACAGGTATAACCTTCACCGCCTAACGGATATTGTGAGACTACTTTTTTAGATTGTGTATCAAGAACATAGAGGGAATTGTTTTCTTTTGTCACAACATACAGCCTGTTTTTGGCATCATCAAGCGCCATCCCTGCAACGGAGATCTTTACAGGCCAGGCTTTTCCTATCCTGATAGAATCATATACTGACAAGTGATTGTTCCGGATTGCATACCGGATGATTATGTTATCATTTCCTCCTGAAGCATATAAATATTTACCATCACCCGAGAAAGTTAATCCCAGCCAGGCTTTTCCGATAATTATTGAGTCAAGAATTACTTCCCGCTCAATATCCACAAGCTGAATAGTCTGATCACTTTCTCCATTGTTCGTAATTGCTGCAAGTTTTTTTGAAGGTGACACAGCAATATTAAGAGGTAAATCGCCAAGAGGCAACAATTTCCCTACAGGTGACAACTTCCAACCATTTGGCAGGGAAACACGATGAGATTCAATTTCTTTAAGAGTCTGGGCCCGAAGATTAATAGCAAAGCCAATCAGAATTATTTGAAACAGAATCAGTATTTTCTTAATAGTCCCGTTCATTTTCTCTCTTTTTTAAGTCTTCAGGCTTAAGTGTAATCAGGTGACCGATTGGTTTACCGTCACGATAAGTTATCACCCGTAATGTGACCGGGCCCTCAGGAAGATCGACGGGTTTTGAATATTTCGTTGAATAATTGTCGGGCATTGCACCATCAATGGTATAAAAAATATCCAGACCAGGTACTTCAGAATCCATCTCCAGAGTCATCTTGCCCTCTTTCCCCCTGACCTTTATAATTGCATCGTAAATTGCAATAGAATGATTAACCCCTTCTATATCAGCACGATCAAATTGTTTTTCCACACGTTGTACAAAATTTGCCCAGTTCTTCGACTCTTTTGGTGACCAGAAATCTTCAGCCAATGCCCAGCTACGAGGCCAGGTCATATACTCGGCATGACGCAGAGTAACCACCTGTTCTGTCCACAGGTTTCCCTGGCCACCCAGGATATATTTTGTGTCTACTCCTTCAGGAACGGGTTCAAAACTGTAACATTTTTCTAACAGTAAATTACCAGAAATAGTAGGTTCGATCGAAGGTTCTCCCTGTTGGTAATCGAGGTATGCAAAAGTAGTTGGAGTCATAACAACATCATGCCCCATTTTTGCTGCCTCTATTCCGCCTTTGATACCACGCCAGCTCATCACTGAGGCCTCAGGAGCCAGACCTCCTTCAAGAATTTCATCCCAGCCAATCAGCTTTTTCCCTTTCGCTTTCAAAATACCTTCTACCCGCTTCATAAAATAGGCCTGCAGTTCTTCAGGATGCGTCATATTCAATTTTTTCATGAGTGCCTGACAACCGGGATCCTTTTCCCAGAAGCCCTTATAACACTCATCTCCGCCAACATGAATATAGGGATTTGGAAACAGAGAGGCTACTTCAGTAAAAACCTTATCGAGGAATTCATATACTTTTTCATCTGATGGATTGAGAGTATTATCAATCAGCATCTTAAAGGTGCCATCGTTATGCCATTCTGAAAATGAAGTCCCCGGATTAACTTTTGTATTCGGATCTTTTGTACAGCTCAAATCTGGATAGGCTGCAATTGCTGCCATACTGTGTCCCGGAACATCAATCTCGGGTACGATTGTTACATTGCGATCTTTTGCATATTGAACGATTTCTTTGATATCAGCCTGGGAATAAAAGCCTCCAACGGTTGATGCTTCACCCGGTTTTGGTTCTGCGCGCTGGCCGAATTGTCCGAAACGAGGTACCCGCCAGGCGCCAACTTCGGCGAGTTTTGGCAATGACTTGATTTCAATCCGCCAGCCATTGTCATCTGTCAGATGCCAGTGAAAGGTATTGTATTTATACCTTGCAATCTGGTCGATATAAAGTTTAACATCCTCTTTTGAGAAGAAATTACGACTTACATCGAGCATTATACCTCTCCAGCCAAAACGGGGATAATCTGTAATTTTAACTGCCGGGATTGTCCAGTTCATATTAATTGCGGTTTTGCTTTCAATTTCTTTAGGCAAAAGCTGAAGCAACGTTTGCATGCCATAGAAGAGCCCGGCTGGTTCATTGGCAGTTATAACCACCCCTTTTGCGGAAGAAACCAGGGTATAACCTTCTTTACCAATTTGTGCAACAGGCACTTTATTCAGATTGAATTGTATTGCAGCGGCTGCGTTTTGTTGCACTTTAATTGAAAAACCGGTCGGGACATTCAGTTTCAGAGCAAACATTTCAGCAATTTTACGGCTTTCCTGGCTGTCGAAACCAATAGTCGAATTTTTTGTCAGCAGATAGATACCGTCAGATAGTTGTATTTCAACTGGTTGAGGAATCAGAATGATTGAAAAGTCTTGTCCGTAAACATTTGTCAGGAAGAAGAGAAGAAGAAATAAAATACGGGTTTTCATAGAGAGAAATATTTTATATCGATTAGACTGAATAAATTTATTTTTTGATCAATCCGCTGGTAATCTGAATATAAATCGAGTCGTTTTTTGCTTTAGGATATTGGCTGGTGCAGATTGTAACAATTTGATTGTCGTCCCGGAAGCCATTACAGGTTTGTGCAGCAGATATTGTATCCTGCTCAAAGCCATAATCTTTAAGGTAGGTGGGGATTTCTGTTAGTGCATCTGAAGTTAGTGGAGACAGTGCAGAAATGGAATAGCCTTTTAAAGAAAAACGCTGAGGTGACTGAGTGATGTCAGACCGGAAATCCCAATTCAAATCAGCAGGGTGGGGTGCTGAAAATTTCAAACGGCTGAATTTGGAAGAAATATTAGCCAATACCCTTATTTCCGGGTATTTAACTTCAAGCGGTGCTATACGCGAATAAATTTCTGCACCACCGTTTAAGGAAAGGGTATCATTAGAAAGAACAAAAGTATATGAAATAGATATTCCGTTATCCATAGTGATAAGGAACTTATTTTTATTGATCTTCCAGGTTCCATACACAACCGGCCGCATACCCTGGGTTCCGACAAAAATATAATTATTGCTGTCCTTCAGGAAGCTATATGCCTCCATATCTCCTTTGACAGCATACCATTCTCCAAGAAAAGTTTCTTCGGAGAGTACTGGCTTTTTCTGTTTGCAGTCAGAAAGAAAAAGGACAATGAAAATTAAAATGACATAATTCAGGACAGAGAGTTTCATGATATTAATTATTAATTCTCAGGACAGGGATATAAAAGTAAGTAGAATAAATCTATTAACCGAAACGCACGCATAGGATCACAAAGTTAATTCTAGATTGTTTACACCTGGGAATGATAGATTGCTTCGTCGTTTCACTCCTGGCAATGACCGTGTTATTTATCAAGTGCAGTGTAACACAAAACGAATTAACCTTACCTGAACAGTCATTCTGAGCACTGTCTTACAGATCAGGGTGTGAATTACCAACAAACTTATATCCTTTTGTTTTCAGGACTTTCAAAACCTCTCTTTTGATCCTGATCACGACTTTGCCGCATATTTCCAATGGTTCCCCATCGATATGGAACCTTGTTTCATCAGTCTCTATAACTATCTCTTTATCCGTTTGAATATGCCTGACATATTTTGACTTATTTATTCTTTTTGTAAAGAGTCTGATTATAAAAATCGGACCTAAGATCTTAGGGATTGGTTTTATTAAAACAATATCAATTATTCCATCATTTGGTCTTGCGTCAGGTGCTATGAAAGCATAATTCCCGAATTGTCTTGTGTTTGCAATAGTCAGGACAAATAATTTATCAGAGAATACTTCTTCTCCGCCGCATCTAATTGTAACATGAAAAGGACGAAGCTGCAAAAAAGTCTTCAATGTCAACCACACATAAGGCAGGAAACCGCGAAGCTTAAGGTTATTGAAAGAATGTGCAACGAAGCTATCGAGACCGATTCCGGCAACATTAAGACATAAGTTATCATTGATCTCAATCACATCAATATTCATGCTGTCGGCCTTCTTAATATCGGACAGAAGGGAGCGGACATTCATTTTAAATCCAAATTCCTTTGCAAACCCATTACCGGAACCCAGAGGCAACACTCCAAGGATTTTGTTGCTGCCTACCAATTCTTTTGCTACAGTGTGAACAGTCCCGTCTCCTCCGGCAGCGACAAAAACATCATACTTATTAAAGTTTTGCTTAATGAGTAAGCCGGTATCTTCTTTGGTCAATGATTTGCAGCAGGATAATTCATTTTTACGGTGCTCAAGATCCTTTGATACAATGAAGTTAATAGGAGGCACACCCGAACTTGGGTTTAAAACAAACAGTGCTTTATTAATATTTTCTTTTACAGGCCTTTTCATGCTCAAATTTAAGCAAGATTTCTTCAATGTTACGAAATAAACAATGAAGATGTTCCGGATAGGGCATTATTTCTTTACTTTTAGAGTATCAGGAATAGTTATTCCATGAAAGGATATTTAAAATCTGTAGCAGGAATTAGGGTCTCTTTGATTGTTCTCGGACTTACCCAGCGGAGAAGATTAAGGTGGCTCCCTGCTTTGTCGTTTGTACCGGAGGCCCTTGCTCCTCCAAAGGGCTGCTGACCTACCATTGCACCTGTCGGTTTATCATTGATATAGAAGTTGCCGGCTGCATAACGCAATACCCGGCATGCTTTTATCATTGCATATTTATCATTGCTGAAGATTGCTCCTGTCAGACCGTAGGGGGAGGTTTCATCACATAGCTTAAGAGTGTCATCAAAAAGATCATCATCATAGATATATATTGTCATAACAGGACCAAAAATCTCTTCTTCCATAGTGAAATAATGGGGATTATCAGTTACAATGACTGTCGGTTCAATAAAGTAGCCTTTTGATTTATCGCCGGTGCCCCCGGCAATTATCTTTGCATCACCCGATGATTTTACTATTTCGAAACAAGACATTATTTTATCAAACGAAGCTTCATCAATTACTGCATTTACGAAGTTTTTAAAATCCATAACATCTCCAACCTTTATTGCGGAGATCATTTTTATTATCTCTTTTTTGGTTTCTTCCCAGATTGACTTTGGTATATATGATCTTGAGGCGGCCGAACATTTCTGTCCCTGGTATTCAAATGAACCCCTTACAATTGCAGTCGCGAGTTCGAGAGGATCAGCTGATTGATGGGCAAAGATGAAATCCTTTCCGCCTGTTTCCCCAACAAGCTTTGGGTATGATTTGTAAACAGAAAGATTATCAGAAACCTGTTTCCACATGGCATTGAATGTTGCATTTGAACCGGTGAAATGAATCCCGGCCAGCTCCCTGTGTTTTAAAACGATACTGCTAATTAGAGATCCGGAACCTGGCACGAAATTAATAACTCCGGCTGGCATCCCGGCCTCTTCGAATACCTTCATCAGGTAGTAGTTTGAGAGAAGCGATGTTGTAGCCGGTTTCCACACAGTTGTATTTCCCATCAGGGCAACACTTGTGTTAAGATTTGAAGCAATAGCCGTGAAGTTGAAAGGAGAGACGGTATAAACAAACCCTTCAAGAGGGCGATATTCCAGTCGGTTTATGCTCTCATTTTCCGATATAGGTTGCTCCATGTAGATGAGCGAAGCAAAAAAAATATTGAAACGAAGATAATCTGCAACTTCACATGCGGAGTCAATTTCTGCCTGGAGGATATTCTTTCCCTGACCAAGCATTGTGGCTGCATTTATCTTATATCTGTGTTTTTTCGAAATCAGTTCAGCTGCTTTGGCCATTATGGCTGCCCTCTCCATCCATGACAGGGTCATCCATTCGCATTTGGCGTCAAGAGCTGCATTAATTGCCTGCGAAACCTCTTTTTCTGTGGCCATCTGATATGTTGCAAGAACATGATGATGATCAGAAGGCATCACAACCTTACCGGTTTTCCCTGTCCGGATCTCTTTCCCGCCGATAATGAGAGGGATATCGATAACCTGATTTTTTTGAACCTTTAGTTCTTCTTCAAGCAATAATCGTTCCTGGCTCCCCGGCTTATAGGATAAAATCGTTTCGTTTTTTGGTTCCCTGAAATTGTATATGGCATTATTCATCTTAATAATTTCATGCAAGATTGAATTTTTTGTTTATTATTTCCAATGACTTTTATTTTGTTTCGCCTCCCATACCCTCAAAAGTTCAGGGAGTTTTGCCCCCCATCCCCCTGATTTCTTGCCCCCCATCTCTAAAGAGGGGGGCTAATTCTCTCTCTTCGAATATAATTCAACTAAATATCAGAGTATTAGCTCCCCTTTAGGGGAGATGCCGCTTCAGCGGCAGAGGGGTTTTTCTCTGTGATCCTCTGTGTAATGTTCTTCTTTATATTTTAAAGTATCAGAGATTAAACACATCCATTGTAGAAATGTTCGGTCAACCGAGATTGAAAGAAATTTTCATGATATTGTTTTTTATATTACTTTGGATTCAGTTTTAGAAAAAGAATTTAATAAAATTATAACAATCAGGCTCATGTCAGAATCAAAATTCTACCATTTTTCTGCTGGAGGACCATCTTACGGTATTGAAACACTTGAAGAGGCTGTTGCAGCAACTACAGAAGGCGGTTTTATCTGGTTCAATTTTTATCAGCCGTCCAAAGAAACACTATCTTCCCTGGTTGATACAGTTGGCATTCATCCATTGTCTGTTGAAGATTGTTTTGATGAAAAACAGGTTCCTAAGATTGAATATTTCGCGAATAATACATTTATTATTTTTAATTCTTTCAGTTACGCAAAAAATGAACTTTTTATAGATGAGATAAATCTGTTTTTAGGGAAGAATTTTCTGATAACTGTCAGCGGGCACAATTCAGAAGAAAGAAAACCTTTGAATAATGTTGCAGAGATCATTGAAAACGGTCATTCAAATGCTAAGGCCGGTCCGGATTTTTTAATGCATATTATACTGGATTGGCTGGTTGATCAGAAATACAAAGCATTCGATGATATGGAAGATGAGCTTGAAGTAGCAGAAGAATCGTTGCTTGGCAATGTTGAAAAATTTCAACCGATGCAGCTGATCCATATGAGAAAAAATCTGATGTTGCTGAGAAAAACTTTATATCACGAAAGGGAAATTCTTGTCAAAATCTGCAGGCTGGACTGTCCTTTTGTTACTGAGAAGGCTATTGTTCATTATCGCGACATATATGATCATCTCTCTAAATTCTTTGAGCTGACGGAAACATACCGTGAGATTGAAACAAGTCTGATGGAGTTATATACATCCCTTCTTAACAATCTGATGACTAAAATGTCGAACGATACTAATACATCTGTAAGGCGACTTACTCTGATTGCCACCATTTTTATGCCTTTGACATTGCTTGCAAGTATAGGTGGTATGTCGGAATGGACAATGATGACAGGTCCTGATAACTGGAAACTTACCTATCCGCTCTTCATTTTAGCTATGGTGATTATAGGTATTATTAACTATTTTTTCATCAGGAGACTTGAAAAAAAGGGTGAAACCGGCTCCGGAGAAAGATTCAGTGGCTGAAATTCTTTCCGGACTTTACCCCGCAATCTTAAGCCTTTCAGATTCTTTCCTGTTCCCAAGATCAAACATTACAAAATGCTTTTCTCCGTAAGCCCTGATAGCATATGCAAAGAAAAGCCCGGAAAGGATGTCAATACTATAATGTCCGCGAGCCAGGAACAATGCGGTTATAACAAAAGCCAGACAAATGAAGATAAGCCATTTATAGTTCTTATCTTTTACAAGCAAAAACATTAAGAAAACATTTCCTGCATGTCCCGATGGATATACTCCAAGTTCAAAGTTTGAAAATCCATGAAATAAAGGGTCCGATCCATTAAACATTGGTGGATTTCCAAATGGTGTCAGAACAATAAAAATTCCTCTTACTATATAAAAAATGCCAGTCAGCAAAAAAAATAAGGGGATCCTGTTATAATCTTTTTTATGGACAATATATATTAATACCAGGAAAATAGGAATAAGGCAGGAAATATCATAAATCAGAGAAACATTATAAAAGGGAAGGTGGTCGAGAATAAAATCTGAAAGCATCGGTAAGGTTTTCCCTTCACTCATGTAATTATGGAGATAAGTTTCGGAAGCAAAGTTTAATCCGGCTCCGGCAATAACTGCAAGGATACCAAAATAAAAATACTTGCTTTTTATCACCGGTATAATGGAATGAAGCATCTCTGAAGTATAAGTAAGCAGGCTGTTTTTCTCTTTATTAATACGATTCATTTACCTGTAGTATAAACATTTGCGCATTCATCTACCAATGAGATCGGCATAAAAGATGAAGAACAAAGATAAAAACTTAAGTTAATAAAACGGATAATATAAAGAATAACGATTAGTGAGACATCTCATTATATGTCTGAAGTATTTCTTCCCTGTATTCTTCTGGTGATTCAACATGGCCCCATATAGTTTGGGTTTGCCATAATCCATCGTAAGCAGAATCGTGATATGATCGGATGATATGTGGAATTTTCTTTTCTGTTAATATTTCATCGAGAAGAATCGCCTCAATCTCGTTATGAAACATTAGTATTTTTACAGGATTACTCATAGTTTTATTTCTTATTCACGATTGCTGCACAATTATTAAGAAGTACATCTAAAGGTGGTTTCCCTGGAAATATCTGCGTATAACCGGAACATTCTCCACGGAGTATGATTTCATCACCAGTTCTGAACATTGCAGAATGGGTAACTGCAGGTAAGGTACAAATTACAGAAGAGATATCACTCCCTGTTTTAAGAGAAATGTTCAAATTATTACTATCGACCAGCGTTACAGACGCTATTGTACCAGTAACCTCAATAATTTTATTAATATACTTTGCAGATGCGGTTGCTTCATTATCTTCAAATTCTTTCTGCAAAGCCGCAGCGGGAACAACAAAATCCGGTTTGGATTTAGCCATATCAGTGTGTTTCTTATTATATAGAATCAGAGCGGCCAAAATTGTGATTAAAGCAATAAATAAGACAACAAATAATGCTATTTTAACATAGGGTTTCATTGCCAGGGGTAATATATTATGTTTTTGTCTTGGGAAAATCTTCTACTTAGTCGCAAGCGGAGAATATTTCATTGTAACGGTAACTTCCAGGTTTTTATTAATTTTTTCTCTTACAACACCAGGGATATTTATCTTATAATCTTCAGGAACAATATTGAATTTTGAGTTTGCATTTATTCCTCCTGTAACTATCTCGATGGTGCCATTTACACTGATCTTGTTGGTTACATCATGTATGGTTAGATCTCCTTCAACCGTAACATCATAGGTTCCGTTCTTTGAAAAATTTACGGATGAAAGGTTAGTGATCTTTCCCTTAAAGCTCGTTTTGGGGAATTTATCCGACTCCATATAGTTTTCGTTGAAATGTTCTTCCATAAGAGCTCTGTCGAAATGGAAAGATTTGATGAGTGCCTGGAAAACCATTTCTCCGGTTGAAATATCGAGAACCCCTGCTACCTGGTTATTATCTCCTTTAATATCCTCCATCGGAGTATGGGAAAAGAAACCGATATAGCCATTTTTGGTCATGTATTTCTGTGCATTTAATGCAAAAGCAAGATTTAAAAAGAGTATTAAAAAAAATAAACGTTTCATAATGATACTTTTAAGGATATAAGTAATTAACGTAAAAAATATGAATTTCTTGTAACCGCAAAGATCGCAAAGCTTAGCAAAGAACGCAAAGGAACTTCTGTAATATTTATCATTTGAGTTCTTATTCCGTTCTTTTTGTACCCTTTGCGCATTCTTTTCTATTAGTTTGAAGGTTTCTTATTTTTCTTCAGCGTAAACACTCTTGAAATATTAAATCCGAAATGGATATCTCCTTTTTTCCACTGTCCTGTTGTTTCTCCTATAAACCCTTTTTCGATAGTTCCAACAGAGTTTGTGAAAAACAATTGAAATACGTGTCCCCCGGTTTCAATATCGAAACCAACTGATAACGGATTGTAAACCTGCTCGCTCATATAGGTTCTTGGATTTATCAGGTAGAAATATTCAGCATTCAGGCTTATTCTTTTAGTAAGCTTTATTCTGCCACCGGCACCTATAGAATAGAGATCGTTTGGATCAAGTTCTGTGACAACGAGATTACGGTGGATATATGTTGGTGTCAGCTGGAATGAAAATCCCTGGCTGATTTTCCGGGCAACAAGGATCTGCCATACATATGTTAACCGGGATGAAAAGTAATTTGTTCTGGTTGGGTCGGTCCACTTTAATGATTTAAGGGCGACTGAAGATAAAACCGAAACAGAGACCGGCATAACTTTGGCGCCAGAAGATTGTCTCAATATTGTGAACTTTGAAAATCCGTCAAAAATCTTTTCGAATGATCCCCTCCCGACACCAATCATCAGCCATTTAAATATTCCATATTCAAGGCTTAAATGTATATTCGACTGGTCAAGACCAAAAAAATTGTAACCCCCTGAATTAAATGTTCCGAAACGGTGCGATATCCTTACATCAAGTTGTCCGGGAGGCATACTCTCTACTGAATGGCCATTCATTATCCGGGTTGATTTGAAGGTGGCTGTAGTGTAATTAATTACCTTGGAAGAGTCTTGGTTAAGAATGTTCATCAAGTCATCCTGGGCAAAAATACATAATGGGATCAGAAAAAAAAGAAAGACAAAGGATAATCGTCTCATATTATAAATGTTATTATATTCATTCAATTATTAAGCATTCCGTTTCTTATCCAGATCCGGAACTGTGCTATTTTGCATTTAGCTAAGGATCCTGAAGTGGGCATTACCGGAACTCCATTACCGTTAAGTGCATTCATAAGTAATCCCGATGAAGCGACAGTCTGCACACTGGCAAAATTTGTCAGTAAGATACCTCCTGATGGTATGGACCCACCATGGCAGCCTGTACAATTATTACTCAGTAAAGGAGCAATTGTTCCACTGTAGGTGACATTAGTGGTGTCGCATGCATTACTGAGTGTAGGATATAATGCCTCTTCATTATCGTAATAACAGGAGACGAATAACAACAGGAATAAAGCAAGAGATGCAAGAGAAACAAGTAATCGCTTCATGTTAAATGAATATCTAATTATTTAAAGATCCGTTATTTACCCATATCTCAAATTCTCTGATCTGGCAGGTTGAGAATGCTCCATTCAGTGGCATTTTGGGGACCCCGGTTCCAGTGAGAGAATTTATAAGACTTCCGTTTGCCGCTACTGCCTGGACATTGGCATAATTTGCCAGCGCAATTCCTCCGCCCGGAGATGCCCCGGTATGGCATCCTGTGCATGAAGTTTGCATTAATGGCCATATAGTTCCGGAAAATGTGACAGGGTTTATTGTGTCACACACTTCGCCACAAGTCTCATTAAGAGCTCCATAGCTGATCCATTTGCCAATTGAATCGATTTGTGCAGTGGACAATTGAGGGCTGTTTAAAGGAGGCATTTTAGATTCCTCGCCGGAAGATGTAATAACAGTGTACAATCTGCTTGCACCCGGATTTCCTGGTGTAACAGAATTTATTATATTGGTATAAGTTGTATAATTATATCCTTCTTTATGTGAAGCCGCATCGTGGCAACCGGTAGTAGCGCAATAAGATACTATCACCGGCAGGATGTCTCGCGTAAAACAGGCACGCGCCACATGACTTCCACCGGTATGTGTGGTATCCGTACAAACAGTTTGTGCCGCACCCTGCTCAATCCATAATCGGATTATTGTTCTGTTTTGCTCGGAAAGGGGTTGTTTCGGCGGCATCATATTTCCCCATTTTGTTATTATTGCCTGGTAGAGTCTACTGCCATTAGGATTGCCAGGAACAACGGCCTGACTTATATCAGCATAGTTATTCAGGGCCATGCGCGATTCTCTCCCTCCTCCATCATGACAACCGGAAATGGCACAATTATTAATAAAAATTGGCAAGACATCCCCTGTAAAACAGATCTCAGGGATATTAGCAATATCGGTTAGATGAGTGCATGAAGTGAACCAGGAAAAGGTTGTGAGAATTATAAGTAGTGCAAGGGACAAATAAATTTTATCTAACTTCATAATTACTTGATAGTTTAATAATCCAATATACTCTAAATATACTCAATTTCAGGTCATTTATTGTTTAAGGTGAAATGATAAAAAGCATTTAGTTTTACCCCCAATCTCCTTTCTTTCGTTGGGGGCAAAAAAGGGCTATTTCGAAAACAGCATCTTAAATTCGTGTTTAAAATTCGGAGTAAAAATATCTTTTCCGAGGCTTTTCTTTATTTCCCGGATCGACCAGAATTTTCCTTCCTCAATTTCATCTTTATTAATTACAGGGGGTATATCAGTGATCGTTGAGAAAGAATTAACAAGTTCTCTTTCGCGCGAAGATTCCCAAATATATTTTCCCAAAAATTCAGGTATAAAATTATTCAATCCAAGCTCCTCACCAGCTTCCCTTTCAAGAGCCTTTTCGATGGTTTCACCGGGGCTGACATGACCACCCACTGATGTATCCCATTTTCCCGGCTGGATATCTTTTGTTATAGCTCTTTTCTGTAAAAACAGTTCACCACTGGCATTAAAAAGATGAAGATGAACAACAGGATGAAGAAGCATGCTATTCCCATCATGGCATACGCTCCTCAAGGCTTTGCCGATGGTTTTGCCATCTTCATCGACGATAAGGAACCATTCTTCGGGATCAGAGTTTTTCATAATGTGGCAAATTTAGAAAATTTAATTCTTCTCCAAAAACCCCTCCGTCCCGCCAAAGCGGGACATCTCCCCCGTTGGGGGAGAAGAAAACATACTAAAAAGGCAGATTCTCTCCCCCCTTGGGGGGAGTGCCCGAAGGGCAAGGGGGTTTCAATCACTTTTCCCAATTATCGTAAAAGGGCACCTAATCATATTCCCGTCTTCATCCACAACAGTGAGAACATGATTGCCTGACCCGGCCAATATTTCGAGCTGATGAATAAACCTGGTGGTGCCGATATATGTTTCGTCGAGGTGCCAGAAGATTTTCTTTGAAGGGTTCCTGTGGGCAACTTCAGTTATCACCCTTGTTAATGCTCCGGTATGATCACGCGGGATAAATATTTTAATTCCTGATGTCGGATAGATGAACTCCATAACCGGTATATTTTTACTGATGAAACAACCTGGAGCAACAGGAGGAAGGGTTTTATATTCAGGATGTTTCTTCCTGTAAAAATACTCCATCGCCGGAGGCAGGACGAACCAGGATTCATTGGTAATCTCATTGGGTGAAGCACAATCTGAAGTTACCTGCAGGGTTTTAGATTTATTTAAATGTATGATCTGATGATAAGGGCAGGCTTCACTTCTTAATCCATTCAAACTGGCCGGTATTTCTATGATTTCCGGACAATCGGGTCCTGCACGGAAGCCGCTCTTACTGCATACTCGGATCATTGTGAGATCTTCATAAGGTGTTCTGAACCAGGCACCAGACCCCAACAGGTTGACAAGATCAAACATTACCGGAGCTGCTGCTGAAATTCCTGTCAATCCCGGTCTTCCTTCACCGGTAGCATTTCCTACCCATACACCTACAACGTACTTTGGAGTGGTTCCGACAGCCCAGCCATCTCTGAAGCCGAAGCTTGTACCTGTTTTCCACGCAAGATCGGGAGAAGAAGCAAAATACTGCCATCCGGTTTCACTCTCGGGCCTGTTAACCCTTTGAAGAGCTTCGTATGTCAGCCAGATTGACGAGGCTGAAAGGGGGGGATTGGGCTCTTCGGTCTTCACAGTTTTTATATCCGGTTTCCGGATAAGAACCGGCGGATGATAATCCTCTCTGTAATATTTTTTGCTATTGAGGTACCTGTTCAAAACCCTGGATAGAGATGCATATGTTCCGGTGAGATCCCATAATGATGTCTCTCCGCCTCCAAGAATCATAGAAAGACCATAGTAATCTGCGGATTTATTGAAAGTTGTAAATCCGGTTTTATGAAGGAGATCCTGAAATTTCTCAGGGTTATATTTCTGAAGCATTTTAACCGCCGGAATATTCAGAGATTGAGAGAGCGCAGAGCCGGCATTTACTGCCCCGCTGAAGCTCTGGTCAAAGTTCTTAGGCGAGAATCCCGGGAACCTTGTGGGGACATCAGGTATGAGGGTATTTGGCAAAATATCACCCGACTGCTGCATACCTGCATAAAGAATTGGTTTGAGGATGCTCCCTGTGCTGCGCAAAGAACGTATAATGTCAACATCTCTTCCATGCGACTGAGCATCTTCGAGGGTACTGTTCCCCACATAAACCAGGACATTCCCTGTTTCAACTTCCACTATCAGGCAGGCAGAATTGAAAATGTAATTTCCTGCGAGATCTTTTTGATGAGTATTTATGATTTCTGCTGCTCTCTCCTGAAGCACCGGATCAATGGTCGTCCTTATCAACTCGCCCTTGTTGGTCATGAGAAAATGATCTGTAAGATGCGGAGCTTTCGAAGGCAGCGTTTTCGGCTCTCCGGGAACGGGTTCGTCGAGAGCCAGAACCAATGTGATTGAATCAATGTATTTTCTTTCATACAGACGTTTGAGAAGAGCATCGCGCCTGGTTTTGAGTGTCTTCTGATTTCTTCCGGGAAAGATAAGCGCCGGAGAGTTAGGGAGAACAGCAAGTGCGGCAGCTTCGGACCAGGTAATATCTTCTGCTGATTTTCCGGTGTAACGCCAGGCAGCTGCCTCGACACCAACCGTGTTTCCTCCGAAAGGGGCATTGGCCGCATACATCTGAAGTATTTCCTTTTTTGACCTGAACATCTCCAGTTTAAGTGCGGAAAACATTTCGATAAATTTCTCTGTGTAATTCCGTGGTTTATTTCCTCTTGAAATTCTTGCAACCTGCATGGTGATTGTGCTCCCTCCACTGACTATCTCTCCGGCTTCAATATTACTTCGCAGAGCCCGGAATATTGAAACAGGATTTATACCGGGATGATAATAAAACCAGCGGTCCTCAAAAGTCAGTAGAGATTTTTCAAATTTTACAGGAACCTGTGCATTCCCTGGAAAACGCCACTGCCCGTCATCAGCTATTCTTGCTCCAAGCAGGCTTCCATCGCTTGCCTCTACAACAGTTGAGAGTGACATCCTGAACCGGGGTAATGGTGAAAGTAAAACCGGAGTAATAACTACTCCGGTTGCAATTACAAATATTTTAAGTTTTCTATTCAATTTTCTGTCCGGTTACTTTTACAGGATTTCCGGGATATCTTGAATAACAATTTGGGATGTACATTGCTTCACACCAGACTGATGGCTGATAAAATTCACCTTTATATGCGGCATTGAGAATCAAAACGAAAGTCTTGGTTTGCCCCTGAGTTAAATTGAAATAGGTGTTTACTCTGTCATCCCTGAAGTCGCGATAATCATAGGCACTTTCCTTGATGCCATAGTCCGCTTCAAACAACCGGGTATTCTGAATCTCCCAGCCGGAAGGAACCATTTCCGTGAGCGCAATATTATCTACCATTGCAAAAGTGTTGTTTGTCACCTTCACAACCATCATGAAATCGGATCCCTGTTTGAGGTTTTTCTGATCGACCGGTTTAAGGTTCATATCCATATAATCGATCTTCATGATTAACCCTTTGTCTTCACGCATTACGTCGGAATTGAGTGGAATTCCTTTCCTTGTAAGAGTGATATAGAGAGGTTTATCAGAACTGTTTTCGACTATCAGTGAATTATTCCCGTTGTTCTGCTTTAGATCCTTTGGCCAGACTTGTTTTGACAGGATTGTCTGTTCCGATTTATTGCCGTTTAAGGTGATCTTTATTTTTGACGGACTGTTTTTATCCCCCGGTAACGACTCTGTCCATTTCATATAGGAAAAGAGACCCCATGAAATTGACTGGGTGCTTAACCAGTCATCATTATTGAAATTGTCGCAGATCACTTTCAGCAGAGACACTGCCTGTTCTTCATTTTTCAGAAGAGTAAGGGTATATAATATAATTGCTTTATCGCGCATCTCACTGCCGTAGTAATAATTATAGTACTCCTGTTCTGTTCCTGTGTTCCTGACATCCAGAAGATTAGCTGCAACCTCCGGACGTCCGGTTGTTGCAAATGCTGCCGCCAGCAACCAGTGGGATAACTGAGGAATTCCGGACGATTCCCTGAGCCTGTTCATTGCCCCTTTTTCGGGCTGACCGGCAAGAGCCAGGGTAAAGAGCCTGTATGCCTGGTCGTTGGCCGACTGTTTATACCTTGTGTCAAAACGCCAGTCCTGTGCAGTCTTCTTCTGATAACTGATCCACTTCTGTTTGAATCCTGAGGGGATACTATATCCTTTTCTTTCAGCTTCAGTCATAAAATGTCCGGCATAAGATGTCACCCAGTTATCAGGCTGTGAGGAACCGGGCCATAAAGCTATTCCTCCGCTGATCATCTGCCGGGGAATAAGTTTATTGATAGCTTTCGTGATATTGGCAGATGCGGATTGAGTAGCCGATGGATCATTTGATGTAAGTTCACTGAGCCACAACTGCGGAAAAGCTGCCGATATGATTTGTTCGGAACAGCCATACGGATAATCGAGAAGATAGTCCAACCTCTTTTCAAGATTTATTGAAGGAAGGGAAGAGACTTCAAGAAGAGCTGAGTTAGACCCTTCAATTCCGAATGGTTTGAAGGTCGTTTCAAATTTTTCCCCCTGCCTGATAACTTTTACTTCAGAACGTATTTCAGGCGGGTTCGGACTTCTTACTTCAATCTCCATATTGTATGTCGTACTCTCTCCGCCTCCGGTTGCAGTGACACTTATTTTAGCCACCCCTGTTTTTTGGCCTGCTGTAAATGAAAATTCAGTATCCTTTTCTCCTGTTCCTGACACTGATACGGGTTTTGTTTTCTCTTCAAAGCTTATAAGATCATTGGCTTCGGCTTTTAGGGTGATATCTTTAATCCCTTCTTTCTGAATGAAAAGAGAGATTGGAAGAGCCACTTTTTCGCCCGGACTGATAACCCTTGGAGCGGTAACCAATAATATCAATGGGTCCTTTACAAAGACAGATTTTTCTGCAATTCCAAACGCCCTGTCGCTTCCGGCGATAATCATCGTTCTTACCGAACCGGTATATTGAGGAAGAGTTAATGTGTGAGTATTTGTTTTCCCTGCTCCAAGACTAAAGGGGCCGAGGAATTTTACAACAGGTACAAATCTTTGGGCTTTATTTGCTGATTTATCAATAACAGTCTCATCTCCTCCGATCGCAAAGATCCTTTCAAGAGTTCCGCCAAAAGCCCCTAACACAAAATCGTAGAGATCCCAGGTCTGGACCCCGAGAGCTTCACGGGCATAGAAATACTTCCATGGATCGGGAGTTTTGAAACCCGTAATATCGAGTAAACCCTCATCTACAACTGCCAGCGTATAGGTCATTGGTTTCTTGTTGGTTTCACTGACCTTTATCATAACAGGTATTTGTGATCGGATCTCATCGGCCATTTCAATTTTCGGTGCAAGCCGGGTTTGAGGATCCTCAACCATTACCGGTACAACGCCATAAAGTCTTACGGGCATATCATTGACAGTCTGGGCATGAGGCTGAATAACTGTAACATATGCATAGATGTTCGGAGCCATTTCAGGTTTGGCCCTGAAGGTGACAACAGTGCTGCCTTTCTCTGTATTAACCCTGATCTCATCGAGAACACCGGTTGAGTTTTCGAGAGTTACAATGGCCCTTGCATTTTCAGGAGCCGGGAAAGAGAGTTTTATTTCGTCTCCCGGGTTGTATTTTTCTTTATTAGTATTGATCGCGAGCAGTGTGGCCCCTTCAGTATTTCCTTTCATCCCATATTCCCATGGCCAGTCGATAAGTAGTATTTTTCCTGTGGAATGACCTGCAGGGGTTGTTGCTCGTATCAGGTAACGGCCCCACTCTTTTTTATCAATATTGAAAGAGAAAGATCCCTCTCCACCGGAGGTGGTAATTGTTTTTCTTATCACAGGTTTGTAATGGTTATTGGAAATAAAGGATGCAAGGTTTTCCTGGTCCGATTCCCACCACCATCTGTAGGAGATTTTATATACAGTTATTTTAATCTCCGATCTTACCGGTTTGCCTTTCTCATCAACAGTAACTAATTTAACTTCATTGTCAGTATCAGTAAAAAGCATTCTGCTTGTCCCTTTCAGTCCGGGAAGGTTAATCCCGACGAATACCGGGTAAGGAGCGTATTTCCAGGTAGTCTGGGTAATGCTTTCATCGCCTCCAGGTTCCGAAGCTTTGGCAGTAAAAACGGCATTCAGCATCCCCGGAGCATTGATCTCTTTTCCGGGATCAAATACAACAGATGCATTTCCATTATCATCGACCGCATTTTTAAAAATATTAACAGATTCGGAGTGGAATTCATTTATCGGGTCATCAAAAATATACTGTCCGTATTTTTCAAATTCGGTTTTTGTATGTTTGAGAATATACTCAACAGACGATTGAAGATTCCTGGCAACGGCCCCGTTGAGCCATTTTACATTAAGAGTGCCTTTTGTAACAGGATTCGACCCGCCCAATACCTCTGACGGGAAATTAAGGTTTATTTTTAACCTGTTTGGCTTGACTGTCTCAATCCTTATACGTTTTGTAAACGTTGCTCCTCCGATCCTGAACTGAGCTTTATAGTTTCCTGTGACAGCGTCAGGCGAAGTTTTTGATGTGAAGACCAGCAGATTGCTTCCGGCTGATTTCTGTACCTGGTTATCAACTCTCTGTTCGAGCGGGTTAATAAGTTCGAACTGGACAGGATGCCCTGCAGGAAGATCGTTCTTCATATCTTTTATAAAGATTGAAAGGAAAATGGAATCGCCGGGTCTCCAGACATCCCTTTCACCATATATAAAGGCTTTTATACCATTTTCAGGTTTATTTCCGGCAACATCAAAAGAACTTAATGAAAGAGACGAACCATCATTAGTTTTAAGGTAGTTACGGTCTTTATCCTTTTTTGCAATAATGAGGAAAGGTTTTCTTTCGCAAAATATTGCGACGGAACCATTCTGATTAGTGGTTCCTGAAGAAATGAGCTGCATCTGGAAATCAAAAACATCCACGCTAACTTCATTTAGTGGCAGCGCAGAAAGAAGATCGTTCACCATCACATGCAGAATGTTGTCATCCCCCTTTTTTGCCATCAGTCCTAAATTTGATGCAAGGACATTTCTTGAAACCCTTCTGTCGGGACTGTAATAAGCATCCTTACACGGGTTGTTGCGATCTTCCCATGCGAATCCGAAAGAATAAAAAACAGCATCATTACTGTCTTCATAATAATTATCAGGGTCGTCCCAGAATTCCCGGCTCTGTTCTTCAGACTGCTGAAGGGACTCTTCATATTTACTCTCTTCTGTTGCACCGTTGCAAGGGTAAAGAGAGTATGATCTTCTCATCCCAAGGTCCACTTTATAAAGTACCCCAGGTTCAACGTCGATATAATCGGCAAGATCGATAGTGTAAAGGTTCCATTCGCCGGTATTCATTCCTGAACCTGTGACCAGATCAACTCTTCCTGAATACACCGGGCGACCGAATTGTTTTATGGAGTTGCTGCCAGTTATGTCATTATTCTGCAGAAAATAAGGGAGATTGTTATTAAATATCCTGATTATTTTGAGATCAACTGCTTTTAGGTTTGCAGCTTTGAAAGGGAAAATTAGGTTTTTTGAAGAAGGAAGGATAACCCCTTTGCCTTCCAGCCTTATACCCGGAGTCACGGAGGTGAAGTCCAGTTGTTTCAAAATTGATGATGAGAGAGTTACTCCTTTATTATTTCTTATTGACGATTCAACATTCAGATTGACCTTTCCTTGCAATCTGTTGGTGGGGAAGATGCTTATTACATTCGAGTTTATGTTAATTGTGGTTTCCATTAATGGAGCAAAATGAATCAATCCGTCAGTCTCCTGTGAGGCATCGACAGGATCAGAAAATATGATATCAATTTTCTGACTTTCACCGGGGACCGTAACTATATCCAATATACTAAAATCTCCTTTAGGAGGAATACTGACTGTGGAAGAGCCCTTCTGTTTCACTCCTGCAGAAGAGCCGTCCCAGGTAAGTGTAAGATCCTGCGATTTGTCGCTCCGGTCAATACCGGTTATGGTGAATTTATGAATCGGGTTAACCGAATGGTCCCAGGTTATTTCCATCTTTTTTCTGCCCAGCTTTGCTGAGAGGTAGTTTTCGGCTTCTGCCGGTTCAATGAAATCGGCTGCAATAATCTGGCCATGGAGGAGATAGCTGTTTCCTTCAGATGTGGAGCATTCCAGGCTCCCGGTTGTTACACGGAAATCTTTTTTGAGAGTCTGTATCCTTAGTGGAAAAACTCTCAACCGTTCTTTCACTTTCGAGAGTTTATTCAGATTAAGTCCACCTGTGTAAGTTTTTCCGGGATCGAGCAGCCGGGAAGGAGTGAAGACAAGAGTCGTTTCATCTTTCCATTCGGTTTTTCCTTTTAAAGCCGGTTCAAAAACAAACAAACTTGAAACTGATTTATCAGCTTTAGCTGCAAATTCCGGTGTGAACCTTATTTCAATAACCGAATTCGCCGGAATTATGCCAGAAGTGTACCCCGAAATATATTCGCTGAATCCTTTATCGAGAGGGATATTTACTGGAAAAGCATCCTCAGTCTGACTTTTTAATGGCCGGAAAGGTTTATTATCCTTTGAAAGACATGAGGTTAACAGAAGGAGAACTAAAAGAATTGAAATGAGTTTTGCAGATTTCATATTCAAGGTATTTAATTTAACAGTATGTTAGATTAGCGAATCTAAAATACAAATAAATTCCCTGTATTTGCCCCCCAAGCCCAATTCTTGCCCCCCAACCCCCCTAAAGGAGACTTTATTCTGAGATATTTACCCCCTTTTAATTCCCCCCAGGGGGGAAAAATACTCACTGTTTTAGTGTAATTTGCCTAAATGTCAGAGTATTATCTCCCCCTTGGGGGAGATGTCAGCGAAGCTGACAGAGGGGTTTTTCTCTCGAAACAGAGATCCTTTAGGGGAGATGCCGCAAAGCGGCAGAGGGGTTTTTCTCTCGAAACAGAGATCCTTTAGGGGAGATGCCGCAAAGCGGCAAAGGGGTTTTTCTCCCGAAACAGAGATCCTTTAAGGAAGATGCCGCGAAGCGTAAGAAAATCTTATTATGGAGTAACCATTTCCGTCCGGAGCTTGCCTACATAATCACGGATCTTATTTAGTGTTTCGACAGTAACAGTCATCTTGCTGCCTGTTGAACGGAAAACCTGTTTTGCTGTGTCAATTTCAAGATCGCCCTTTTTAAAGTAGATATCGAAAGAGTCGAAATAGTTCTTCAGGTACTTTAGTTTTTTAGAATAATAGACAACTACAGGGTCGTCATAATAGTTTTTCATGAAACTGAGAAGGGAAGTCAGGGTATATTTCTGCTGGGCAATCCTCTGGATCACTTCAGGATCGGGTTTTGAAGGATCGTAAACGAGTTGCGTAGCTATAAACATTGCTTCCACCCATCCTCCCATGACCATTAGCCCGGCAGTACTCTCTCTCCCTCCTTCACGAAGATGAGCCTCCATTTTGGTGTAAGCATCATTCATGAGGAACAGGATCGTATCGGGTTCAGAAATATCGCTCTGAACCCTCTTGATCGGTTCGGTAAGGTATTTATCGGGGATGCCAAGTTTGTTACTCATTTCGCGGATTGTCACCATATAGTCGATCATCTCCTGACCGATACCAAATACCTTAAGATATCCAAAGTCAACCCCATAAATACCGGTATTTATTGAGGCTTTTGAGCTGCTTAAATACTGATCTCTGTTAGATATCGGATTTAGGGTGGCTTTATTGTAAGGTACACCAAGCCTGTTAAAGATTGTACATATTTCAACGGGGGTGAGAATTCCATAGAATATTTCATTCTTTGGCATCAGAGCATTAGCCTGTGTAGAGTCTGATTTATAGGTTGAGAAGACAGGTACAAAAGAAACCTTTACCTTTCTTCCGGGTTTGCAGGAAAAGGTAAGTGGTATTAAAAGCATTATAAGGAAATAGAGTGGCCTTTTCATTTCTTCATGATTAACCTCTCAAAATTAGTAATAAAAATCTTACAACAATATCCTGTTCCCCAGTTTCCTCGAAATTAACCCAAGGACAACACTAAGGTTTGCATATCTCTTCTGTAACAACAGCACTTTTTCTGTATCATTGGCCTTTACAGCTTCTTCGAGAAGAATCATGATCTCTTTTCTCTTTATCATAATCTTATCGCTTTTGAATTTAAGAACGGCATCCCCCACGATCTCTTTAAGTTTCATATCTTCCGTCTCAACATAGGTTTGTTTATCTTTCCATATCCTGCTCAGCATGTGCGAGTCTGAAAGCAGATCGGCAGACAGACTTGATATTTCGGGGTCCTCATGCTTGACAAACTGCTTATCACCTGTAATAAGTCCGTTTTCAACGTGAAACCGGAAATCGGCAAAGATCTTTGAACATACCCTGTCATCAAACAGGAGATCGTCAGATGTGATTTCCCTCACAATATAATCAGATACAGTTAACATTTCCTCCTTGCCATCTTCTTTATTAATTGTCCGTTCAAACTCCGAACTTCCGAATTTCAGAAGCAGTCTGATTATCTCTTTTTCAGAATAATATGTGACAGTTTCATGTTGTACCGGCTTAATGATTACAGGTGGAGGAACAGGAAGATCTTCCGGACCCGGATATTTATTCCTGTCCTGGAAATTCTTTTGCTGCCTCAGTTTATTAACCTCATGATAAAGGATGGGTTCGCTTACTTCAAGCACGGTACTGCACTCTTTTATATATACTGTTCTGGTTATTGCCTCAGGAATAACGGCGATTGATTTCACAACATCGCGTATCAGATCGGCTTTCCTTACAGGGTCGTTATTAGCTTCTGACAGAAGAAGCTGTGTTTTGAAACGTATAAAATCTGTTTCGTTCTCTTTCAGGAATTTTATGAATTCCTCATTGCTTACCTTCTTTGAATAGGAATCGGGGTCCTCACTATCGGGAAGAAGCACTATCTTGACATTCATGCCCTCCTCAAGCACCAGGTCTATTCCTCTGAGTGAGGCTTTAATGCCGGCAGCGTCGCCATCATACAGGATTGTAATGTTCTGGGTAAATCTTTTAATAAGTCTTACCTGCTCCTGGGTGAGAGAGGTTCCTGATGATGCAACGACATTTTCAATATTGGCTTCATGAAGCGACATCACATCTGTATAACCCTCAACAAGATAACACCGGTCCTCCTGTGTTATTGATTTCCGTGCCTGGAATATTCCATAAAGTATCCTGCTTTTATGGTATATCTCCGATTCCGGAGAGTTCAGATATTTTGCTGTCCTCGTGTCAGTTTTCAGAATTCTTCCTCCGAATCCCAGTACCTGTCCTGAAAGAGAATGAATAGGGAACATCACCCTGCTACTGAACCTGTCGAAGATGTGGTCTTCGTGCTGAATTGAAAGTCCGGCCTTGACAAGGTAATCCTGTTTGTATCCGTCTTCCAGGGCCATTTTAGAAAAGGCATCGCGTTTTTCAAAGCTGTAACCAACCTCAAATTTTTTCAGGGTATCCTGACGGAAGCCCCTTTCTTTGAAATAAGTAAGACCAATGGATATTCCTTCATCAGTATGGAAAAGATTTTCAGTGAATTGACGTGCTGCATAAGATGTTACGACAAGAAGGCTCTCTCTTTCATTCTGTTTTTCAAGCTCTTCCTGGGTGAGCTCTTTTTCTACAACCTCAATGTGGTATTTCTTTGCAAGGTATTTAAGAGCTTCAGGATAGCTCAGGTGCTCATGCTCCATGACGAAATTGACCGAGTTGCCAACCTTTCCACAGCCAAAGCATTTGAAGATCTCCTTCGATGGAGATACGGTAAATGAAGGAGTTTTTTCATTATGGAAAGGACACAATCCAAGGTAGTTTACTCCCCGCTTCTTCAGGGGAACAAATTCCTGCACCACATCAACTATCTGAGCAGCATCAAGAATACGTTCAATGGTGGATCGGTCTATCATGATTCAAAGATATTCATTTATTCTGCCCATCTGTGGCCCTCTGTGGTCCTAGCTATCGGGACTCTGTGAAACCATGCGTAACTAAAAAATAAGAACTGGCACTGAGTTGCGCAGAGTAGCACAGAGATTCACAGAGAAGTATTACCCCAAACTTTTCCTGAAATACTCCACCGTCTTTGCCAGCCCTGTTTCCGCGTCAACTTTCGGTGACCAGCCTAATTCTTTTTTAGCAAGAGAAATATCGGGTTTACGCTGCTTCGGATCATCCTGCGGAAGAGGAAGATAAACGATCTTTGATTTTGATCCGGTCATTTTTATTATCATTCCTGCAAGAGAACTGATTGTTATCTCTACAGGATTTCCAAGATTCACTGGTCCAATAAAACGGTCAGGGGTATCCATTAATTTAATCAGGCCATCGATGAGGTCATCGATATACTGAAAACTACGTGTATGGGAACCGTCGCCGTAGATTGTAATATCCTCCCCTTTAAGCGCCTGGACTATAAAGTTAGAAACAACCCTGCCGTCGTTGGAATTCATCCTGGGGCCATACGTATTAAAGATCCGGGCAATTTTAATTCGCACTTTATTCTGATCGTGGTAGTTCATGAAGAGTGTTTCGGCACATCTCTTCCCTTCATCATAACATGCTCTTGGGCCGAGGGTGTTGACATTTCCCCAATAAGATTCATGTTGAGGATGAACTTCAGGATCGCCATAAATCTCGCTTGTTGAAGCCTGAAGTATCTTTGATTTTGTCCTTTTAGCAAGACCAAGTGTATTGATTGCACCCATTACCGATGTCTTGATTGTTTTGATCCCATTATACTGGTAGTGGACGGGCGAGGCAGGACAGGCGAGGTTATAAATCTCATCAGTCTCAACAAAAAGAGGCATCGTAACATCATGCCGTATAAGCTCGAAATATGGGTTATTGAGCAGATGGATTATGTTCCTCTTCGACCCTGTAAAATAGTTGTCAAGGCAGATTACTTCATGTCCCAGATCAAGTAATCTTTCACAAAGGTGAGAACCGATAAAACCGGCACCGCCGGTGACGAGAATTCGTTTCATCTGATATGATTAAATAGTTTGATGATGAAACAAATGTAGTTAAAATTTAGTTTTTCTGAATATATTCCCAAAGCCTTCCAATAGGATTCTACGTCGGATTGTAAAACCCCTCTGCCGCTCCGCGGCATCTCCCCCATGGGGGTTCAGTTTAAGGGATGAAAACCCCTCTGCCGCTTTGCGGCATCTCCCCCGTTGGGGGAGAAAAAACTCGAAAAAAAAGCAGATTTTTTCCCCCTTTGGGGGAATTAAAAGGGGGTCAGGGATCTCAACTATTCTTCGTAACCAGTACCTTTACCACCACCTCATCAATATCTACCTGCCTTGTACTGTTATCAGGAAAACTATTCACCAGGTTTACCGCTGTGGCAAGTGTCTGTGAGGCTATATATGAAGCATGTCTTTTTACCGCTTCATGTACAAATTCATGATCTTCAATAAGAACTGTTATCTTGTCGGTAACATCGAATCCGGTCTCCTTCCGGATATTCTGGATCCTGTTAACAAACTCACGGGCGATACCTTCGTAACGCAGATCGTCAGAAACTGTTATATCCAGTGCAACAGTGAGTTTGCCGTCATTGGCAACCTGCCAGCCCGGAATATCTTCGGAGATTATCTCAACATCTTCCACAGTAAGAACTATTTGTTTTCCGTTAATTGTGACAGGATGATGTCCATTGTTTTCAAAAGCTACAATCTCCTGTGGGGTAAGTGCAGAGATGGTATTGCTGATCTCTTTCATCAGTTTACCATATCTCGGACCAAGTATTTTGAAGTTTGGTTTTATTTTCTTGACAAGTATTGAAGCAGTGTCATCGATATATTCAACCTCTTTAACATTGACCTCAGCAAGTATCAGATCTTTAACCGCTTCAAATTTTTCTCTGAAATGTATATCGGGAACTGGAACCAAGATCCTGGCCAACGGCTGACGGACCTTAATGCTGACTTTTCTGCGTAGCCCGAGAATCATGGAAGATACTTTTTGGGCTATATCCATTCTCTCCTCAAGAGCTTTGTCGATAAGCGATTCATCATATTCCGGAAAGAGAACCAGGTGAACCGATTTTTCCTTATGTCTTCCGGTGACATTATTAAGATCGCTGAAAAGCCGGTCCATATAGAATGGAGCTATCGGAGCAGCCAGCTGGCTCACTTTTTCAAGACAAACAAACAGTGTCTGGTAAGCCGCAAGTTTATCCTTATCGTATTCGCCGCCCCAATAGCGTTTCCGGTTGAGGCGCACATACCAGTTGCTGAGGTTTTCGGTAACAAAATCCTGTATTGCACGTCCTGCACGTGTCAGATCATAATCCTCATAACTGCTTCTGACCTTTTTAACAAGCGAGTTAAGCAGGGAAATTATCCAACGGTCTATCTCGGGTCTTTCATTTATAGGAATCTCTTTTTCGGAATATCTGAAATTATCAACATTTGCATAAAGGGAAAAGAAGGAATAGGTATTGTATAAAGTACCAAAGAACTTGCGTTTAATTTCATCCACACCTGAAATATCAAATTTAAGATTATCCCAGGGTTGTGAGTTGGTTATCATATACCAGCGTAACGAATCGGACCCGAACTCCTCGATAACAGAGAACGGATCGACAGCATTCCCCAGACGCTTCGACATTTTGTTCCCGTTCTTATCGAGAACAAGCCCGTTTGAGATAATGTTTTTGAAAGCAACTGAGTCGGAAATCATGGTTGCTATGGCATGAAGTGTAAAGAACCAGCCCCTTGTCTGATCAACACCTTCAGCAACATAATCGGCCGGGAACATCTCATGGAAATTATCCTTGTTCTCAAAAGGATAATGTGCCTGTGCATAAGGCATCGCACCTGAGTCGAACCAGACATCTATCAGATCAGGCTCGCGGAACATTTTCTTTCCTGATTCACTTACGAGGAATATTTCATCAATAAACGGACGGTGCAAATCGAACTTTTCATAGTTTTCCAGGGAGTTATCTTCTTCTGAAAATTTTGAGAGGGGATTTTTCTTCATGAATCCTGCCCTGATTGATTTTTCAATTTCACTTTTTAGCTCCGTAGCAGATCCGATACATTTTTCCTCTTTTCTGTCTTCAGCGACCCATATCGGAAGAGGAGTACCCCAGAACCGTGAACGCGAAAGGTTCCAGTCAACAAGGTTTTCGAGCCATTTACCAAACCTGCCGGTACCTGTTGATTGCGGTTTCCAGTTAATGGTGTTGTTAAGTTCGATCATACGATCGCGGAAAGCGGTTGTACGGATGAACCAAGCATCGAGCGGGTAATATAAAACCGGTTTGTCAGTTCTCCAGCAATGAGGATAACTGTGTATCTGCTTTTCAATCCTGAAAACTTTGCCCTGCTGCTTAAGCATAACAGCTATGTCAACATCGATTGTTTCTGCTTCCGGAGCGAGACTGTCATCATATTCATTTTTAACGGGACGAGCCTCAAAACCTGTATATGTGTTTTTATTGACACTATGATTAACAAAAGATTCATCAAGATCTGTAATGGGAACCAGATAGCCCCGTTTGTCAACCATCGGACCAAAGGAGCCGTCTTTTCTTTTAACAATCAGAGGAGGTACCCCGTTTTCTTTTGCCACTTTATAATCGTCGGCACCAAAAGTGGGAGCTATATGAACGATACCGGTGCCGTTTTCAGTTGTGACAAAATCTCCTGTTAATACCCGGAATGCACCTTCCCCCGGTTTAATCCAGTCAATCAGCTGTTCATAGTTAATGCCCTCCAATTCAGCTCCGGTGAATTCCCCGCATATTCTGAAAGGGATCTTTTTATTGCCCGGTTTATATTCTGAAAACTCAAGAGTTGCATTCGATTCGGTAAACATTGCATTAAGAAGTTCTTTAGCAATAATGACAGTTATTGGTTCACCCGAATATGGATTGAAGCTCCTTACCTTTATATATTTAATCTCTTTTCCGACAGCAAGGGCCGTGTTTGAAGGGAGTGTCCAGGGAGTCGTGGTCCAGGCCATCATGTGAATGGCTGGAGTATCCGTGTTTTTATAAAGGAATTCGGATTTCTTATCCCTTATCAGTTTAAAAAGGGCAATACAGGTTGTATCTTTTACATCGCGGTAACATCCCGGGAGGTTAAGCTCATGCGAACTTAGCCCGGTTCCTGCTGCCGGGGAATATGGTTGTATTGTATAATCCTGATAAAGGTATCCTTTTGTAAAGAGTTGTTTAAGGAGCCACCAGAGTGTTTCGATATACCGGTTATCGTAGGTCACATACGGATGATCCATATTCACCCAGTAACCCATTTTTCGCGTAAGATCTTCCCACAGGTCGGTGTAACGCATAACATCAATGCGACAAGCCTTATTGAATTCCTCAATTGATATTTTTGTACCGATATCTTCCTTAGTGATGCCAAGAGCTTTTTCAACGCCAAGTTCAACAGGCAGTCCATGTGTATCCCAGCCTGCTTTGCGTTTCACCTCGTATCCGCATTGCGTTTTGAAACGGCAGATCGCATCCTTAATCGTACGGGCCATAACATGATGAATGCCGGGAATGCCGTTTGCAGAAGGAGGGCCTTCATAAAAAATAAACTCACCAATTCCGTTTACTTCACGGACACTCTTATGAAAAGTATCATTCTCGTCCCATACTTTAAGAATCTCTTTATTTATCAGCGAGAGATCAAGACCTTTATATTCAGGAAACCGTTTCCCCATTGGATCAACCAGTTATTATAATTTATATTATTGAAAAATTTCGGACAAAGATAACAAAATCCCGAATAACTAATGACTGAGTGACGAAGAGACTGAGTGACGAAGAGACGGAGGGACTGAGTGACTGAGTGACAAAAGAAACAACTCAATCAATAATTTTTTATAATTTTAGACTGGAATTATATATGTCTTATCTAAATCGCTAAAAATGAAAATCAGATCTCATAGGGAACTGGAAGTATATAACCTTTCATTTGACACTGCCATGAAGATTTTTGAAATAACAAAAAGATTTTCTAAAGAAGAGACTTATTCTTTGACTGATCAGATCAGGCGATCTTCAAGATCAGTGTGCTCGAATCTGGCAGAAGCATTCAGAAAAAGAAGATACCAAAAATCTTTCATTTCTAAACTTTCGGATTCGGAGAGTGAGGCTGCTGAAAGCCAAACCTGGCTCGATTTCTCCTTAAGTTGTGGATATATGACTGAAATAGAGCATAATACTTTGTATGAAACCTATGACAAAATATTCGGAAAACTAGTCAACATGTCACTTCATCCTGAGAATTGGAGTTGGTAGGGTCTCTAAGTCTCTCCATCCCTCAGTTTCTTCGTCCCTTTGTCTTATCTAAAAACGATTACTTATCTTTACTCCTTAATCTTTGCAAAATGAAACGTCTGGTAGTTCTTACCGGTGCCGGTATGAGCTCGGAGAGCGGGATCAAAACCTTCAGGGATTCCGGCGGACTCTGGGAAGAGTATGATGTATCAGAGGTTGCAACACCAGGGGCATGGGTGAAAAACAGGGAATTGGTACTAAGATTTTATAATGAAAGAAGAAGACAGCTAGCCGGTTGTGAGCCAAACGAAGGCCATTTCGGGTTGGCTCATCTCGAAAAATATTTTGATATACAGATCATTACACAAAACATTGATGATCTGCATGAACGTGCCGGCAGTACTAAAATTTTACATCTTCATGGGGCGCTGACAAAAGCAAGAAGTACAGTGGATCCATCACTCATTTATGATATAGGTTACAAGGATATTAATCCCGGTGACAACTGCAAAAAGGGGAGCCAGCTACGGCCGCATATTGTATGGTTTGGTGAAGAGGTGCCAATGATGGATGAGGCAGTGAACCTTACGTGTGATGCAGATATTTTTGTTGTGGTAGGCTCGTCATTAAATGTTTATCCGGCAGCAGGGTTAATCAACTATGCTCCCGAAAAAGCATCTCTCTGGCTCATTGATCCTAAAGATGTCGCTGTTCCTGTTAACAGGAGAGTGGAGGTTATAAAGGAAAAGGCATCAACAGGGATTGAGATTTTAACTGAGAGGCTGTTGAAAATCTACTTTCCGACCCAGCATATCTAATGTACTCACCCCCTTGTATACCATGTCTATAGTCCATACAGGGGTGAGTACGTTGTGGACAAAGGAGACAGGGGGCAAAAATGGCTTGAATTACTTATCTTTGCCTTCTTTACTTTATTAAATGAACCATTCAATAACTAATACCCGGAAAATAGTACTGGCCATCACCGGCGCAAGCGGTTCAATTTACGCTCAGAAGCTCCTGGAGAAACTTAAGCAGCTAAAAAGACCCCCGGAGGAGATTGCTGTTATTTTTTCAGAAACTGCCAGGGATATATGGGAAGCAGAAATTGGAAAGAAATTTCACCCGGCACCTCCTGCGAAGGAATTTGATAACAAAACATTCTATGCCCCGTTCGCATCAGGGTCCTCTCAATATGACACCATGATTATATGCCCGGCATCTATGGGAACAACAGGAAGGATCGCTAACGGAACTTCCAATGATCTGATTGCCCGTGCCGCCGATGTGATGTTGAAGGAAAGAAGAAGGCTCATAATTGTTCCACGTGAGACGCCGTACAGCCTGATACATATTGAAAACATGAAAAAACTTACCCTTGCAGGAGCAATAATTTGTCCGGCAACACCTTCTTTCTATAGTAACCCCAAAAACATAGATGATCTTGTTATGACAGTTATTGACCGTATCATCGACCTTGCAGGATTTGACAGTAACGGTTTCAGATGGATGAAGAATGGTTGACAGCAGAGTCATAAAGTTCTTAAGGAGACATCACGTTCTGACAATTTGCACTACAGTTGAAAATGAACCCTGGTGTGCAAACTGTTTTTACGTATATCTCGAAGAAGAAAATGCACTGGTATTCACCACGGAAGGTGATACCCGTCACGGGAAGGAGTTTGTTGAAAATCCCATGGTTGCAGGATCAGTTGTCCTTGAAACAATGGTAATAGGCAAGATACGGGGAATCCAGTTTCAGGGAACAGTATCAGAACCGGAAGGCGAAATGTTATCAAAAGCCAGATGGGCCTATCTTAAAAGATTTCCAGTTGCAGTACTTATGGATACTCGTCTCTGGGTAGTCAGGCTCTTATTTATTAAAATGACGGATAACAGGCTTGGATTTGGCAAGAAATTGATTTGGACTAAATAATCACTTCTTATTCCTGCGTTCCTTTATCTGCCCCTCTTTTTTCAGCCCCCCAACCCCCTAAAGGGAGGCTAATACAGTGATATTTAGGTTAATTACACTGATCGATGGGATCAGAGTCAAACAATGTTTTAACAGCGTAGCGGTTTTAGTATTGTAGGAAACGAATAAATGAAATCTTTGGATTTTTTGCGGTTATTGGTTTTCAAAATCTTTATTTTTGTCTTTACAAATAACTAAATAAGTTACCTATGTTTTCCGGAATAATAGAAGAAGCCGCTCAGGTTGTGAAACTTGAAAAGGATAAGGATAACCTTCATATTACTATGAAATGTTCATTTGTAAATGAACTGAAGATCGATCAGAGTATTTCTCATAACGGAGTGTGTCTTACTGTCGTCAGGAAAGATAAGGAGACGTATACTGTGACTGCAATAAAAGAAACACTGGAAAAGACCAACCTGGGATTGCTTAAACCTGGAGACAAAGTCAATCTGGAACGGAGCACACGTCTCGATGGACGTCTTGACGGGCACATGGTACAGGGACATGTTGATCAGACCGCAATATGTACCGGGGTTAAAGAGGCAGGCGGAAGCTGGTATTATATCTTTGAATATGAGCCTGCTCAGGACGACTATTTAACTGTTGAAAAAGGATCTGTATCTGTAAACGGAGTGAGTCTTACTGTAGTTAATTCAAAACCAAAATCATTTGAAGTTGCAATAATTCCTTTTACCTGGGAGGTTACCAATTTTCACCAGATAAAAAAAGGGACTGTTGTAAACCTTGAATTCGATATTCTGGGGAAGTATATTGCGAAAATTGTGAGGCAGCAGCTAGGAAGATAGATCCCTTTTATTTTCTGATTTTCTTCCTGACCACCGGCAATCCCTCTCTTTTCCACGCCATTATTCCTCCCTCAAGCGAATATACTTTAGGAAAGCCTTTAGCACAGAAGAATTTAGCAACTCTCTTGCTTCTGAAGCCGGAGGTACAGTAAAAAAAGAGATCATGGTGCTTATCAATAGAATCCGCTGCAGATTCAAGGTTTCCCGATGAAGGAATATTTATTGCATCTTTCAACCTTGACTTTTTGTACTCGAAAATTTCTCTGACATCAATCAGCAACGGTTTTTCAGCCTTTTGATATTCTGATTGAAATTCAGCAGGAGGCAGCGATTTGTATTTTAATGAATCCGGAACCTGCCTGCCAGAGGTATTGCAAAATATGAGAAAAAATAGAATTACGACGGTGTAAGTTTTCATATTCTGTTTTGTAGTGTAAAATAGAAATTTATTTTTGAAGATACAATAGGTTTACTCGCTGCCATTTTATCCCAGCCGTGAAAAACTATAATCGGAGCGCTGCCTTAAACCATAGTTACTTTTGTTTAACTTGTTCATTTGCCTTCGGCGAACTCGCAGAAATTAAAATTGGTTTTCTGATCTATGCTTTTTATTCTGCTCGGTTCTTTTGCTCCTCCAAAAGAACCGAGCAGAATACGAAGCACGGATTACAAATTCACACCAGCTTCTGCGAGCTCGCCGAAGGCAAATGAACCAAAGAAAAAGAGGCCGGAAATTCTAACTTCAGCCAAAACGGGCGCCTGCTACACTGGCCTTATTGGCGCTACCGTTTTGACTGAAGTTCGCGCCATTTCCGGGTTTGCCCTCGCTCCGCCGATTATAGAATTTCGTAAAATATTTATTGTTTTTGGATTTCAAACGGCCTCAAAGAATTTTGGGAAAAAGCGACTGTTTTGAAGTTATTAGAAATATCAACACAAATCGCCGTCAGGCGATCAATGCCTTCAGATATTTTTTGGGAAAAGATTAGCATTTTGGAGGCTGCGAAGCGAATGGCTAATGTAAGCATTACTGTTTGAGGAGGACGAAGGACGACGAGTTGTAATGCGTGGGCAGCCGAGAAAATGTTAATCCCAAAAAAGATCTGAGGCCGCCCTTTTTTGGTTCGTTTTTTGGGCGAGCAAAAAATGAACAATAAATAAAGCTTGATGAAGCCAAATGAACAAATTCAACAAAAAAGCCACTCATTATACTGAGCAGCTTTTATATTAACCATTCATATTTTTCCCTCTTACCTTTGCACCGTTATACCGTTGCACCTTTTTCCCTATTTCTGTTTCATTTTAGCATCCATGGAAAGAGTTGCATGAGGTACAGCTCTGAGTCTTTCCTTAGATATAAGTTTTCCGGTCTCGCGACAGATACCGTAAGTCTTGTTTTCAATCCTGATCAGTGCAGCCTGAAGGTGCTGAATAAATTTCTCCTGCCGTTGGGCCAGCCGGCCCGCTTCCTCTTTCGATAATGTTGTTGCACCCTCTTCCAGTACTTTGAAAGTAGGAGAGGTATCCATAGTATCATTGCTCTCTTCGTGTGTTATGCTGGACTTAAGTATCTCATAATCTTTTCTGGCTTTATCCAGCTTCATGAGGATAATTTGTCTGAATTCCTCAAGCTCATCATCAGAATATCGTGTCTTTTCAGCCATGGTGTATTTTTTTATCTGGCAAAGGTATTATTTTTTTATTAATTTAAAAATCACTGGAAAATTACGCTCTACGAGCTGTAGGGAACAATATATATATAACATTATTCAAAGTGCGGTGATGCCCCAAACCTTGTTTTGGTCATTTCCGGATTGCTTGCCCACCGTTAATTATAGAATGTTGTTAATTCATTATTATTTTTGGATTTCAAACGGCCTCAGAGAATTTTGGGAAAAAGCGACTGTTTTGAAGCTTGCTGCAAGGGCCTGCAGTAAGCAATACTGTTTGACCCCGAGCGAAGCCTCGGGGGAGTTGTATTGCGTGGGCAAGCTGAAAAACAGGAGCCCCAAAATTATCTGCAGCCTTGATCTTTGCTCACAATTTATTATTTTTAAGGGTGTTCGCGAGCTCGCCCCTGCGGGGCATCGGTTCTTTGGTTACTTTGACTTCGTCGAGCTCGTCCCGCTAAAGCGGTCCTCGGTTCTTTATATCAAGATAAAGAAAGTAACATGGATTTGGACGAACAAAAGAACCGAGCAGAATAAAAAGCATAGATCAGAAAACCAATTTTAATTTCTGCGAGTTCGCCGAAGGCAAATGAACAAATTAAACTAGATCAAGGGGCAACGCCCCAATTAATTACTCCTTGCATTATGGAACCATATATTCCAATTCGATTTCCAGAAATAACGAAAATCGGTAAAGAACGGGTGTTTATCGAATGCATCAAGATATTTTAATTCGGAAGCCTGTATTGCTTCAAGATCGGCAGGCATATCGGCATAGAACGGCGGGATCAGTCCGGGTTTGTATTTTATTCTTCTCTCCTGAACCTCTTTTCTGTAGAGTTCAAAATATTGTTTGCTTAAAGGCCTCACCCCGACAATCTTCATGTCGCCCTGGAAGAAGTTCATAAGCATAGGCAGCTCATCAAGAAAGATCTTTCTGCAGATCGCTCCCCAGGAGGTTATACGAAAGTCATTTTTAAACTTGCCTCCATCCTGAAGATCGTATAACTTATAGACATAGTCCTGTATATATTCGGAATAAGGGTGCATTGTGCGAAGCTTATACACCTTTATCATATTTCCGTCTTTACCAATCCTTGATAAAGCAATCACCGGGCCATAAACATTTTCATTTAATGGAAAGGGTTCATTGGTCTTCCTTGCCTCGATACATAACAGATTCCCTATAAACGACTCCTGTTTTATCCTGAATCCTGCCCTTGAAATCCTTCCCAGCGTTTCGGCACGCGAGATTACAGCATTCTCTCCGCGGGTAAGGAAAAAGTAAATTCCCCGTGTGAACTTAAGTTTTGGAAGGATACGTTTTACAATGAAATCGAAGAAATAATAGATATAATTTAACAAAGGAGGATACTTTTTTAAGAGCCTGTGTTTTCTCTGGTCCTTTGTCTCTACACAGCAGAAGAAAAAACCTTTCATTTCAAGTTTACTGTTTACGGCATCCAGGAAACTGTCGAGTCTCTTGATATCGTTGATCTTGTGAAGATTGATAATATAATCATATTTCTCATGAGCCAGGCTGTTAATATTAAAAATAGTAGTGGTTGACAACACGGCAGTGTGCTCGGTAAAGTTCCGGCAAGTCATTTTTAAGATTGCCTGGGTCATCTCCAATCCGCACTCTTTCTCAATTGCCTGAACAATCCCGGGGTTCACTTCTCCGGGTTCTTCTGTCTGTACCCCGTTTCCATTAGCACCTTTAACAAGATCAAATTCACTTTGCTTTTTATATATCTTATATTTTTCGTACGCCTCATAATCCTGCACAACTGCCTTTTTAAAGGCTATATAGACTACTCCGAAAAGAAGCTCCAGTATTGTTGCGAGTAAAGCTGTTCCCAGAACAATGGTTCTGGAATAATCGTAATCCCTTATAATATACATGGCAAGGGCAGTAATTGAAATAGCAATAATATTACTGGTCAGAACCCTTGTAAAAAGTGTTGTAAAGTTGATAATCTTGCCACGGTGCATCTTCCCGTTAACCAGCGAAACGACGATCCACATTAAAGCCAGGGCCAAGAAAAATGGTGCATGAGAGGGCAGGTACGATTTCAGGCTGGCAGGTTTTGTCCATACCATAGCAAGGAAGGATAATGTCAGAATAACAATGTCCGCTATTAATGTGATTGTCCCGAATTTACGTTTCTCCATCAGTTATTTGCAAACGACTGGTTTGATATGGTGAAGTAAGTAAAAATTTGATCAGATTGTTCTGATAAGACCAGATAATATGTTGCAAGGTTGCTTAAGAAAAAGTTCCCCTCATTATTGCTCCTCAACTCCGCTCTTTTTGCCCTCCAACGGGGGCATCGAAAAAATCTTCTTTAACCGCAAAGTGCGCTAAGAAGGCGCAAAGCACACAAAGCTAAAACGATATCAATCAGTTCTTTGCGATCTTTGTTTTAATTCTTTGCGACCTCTGCGGTTAATGGATTTCATCTTTTTCAACAGCCCGGAGGTAGTGGGCTTTTTAAACAGCCCCATTGGGGGGCAAAAAATAGTAGAATTTGGAGAGTGGATAAGAGCGCTAAAATCCTAAACTCACTCCCAGATTCAGGGTGTTCTTCCGTCCATAAAAATATTCCGGGCTCCACCTGGCATCTCCCCTTATATTGCCGGCTGAGAAAGAAATCCATGTATAGAGGTCATTAATAACCTGGTAAGAAGCTTTCAGTTCATAAGAGGTATTATGCCATTGCACAAAAGCCATCGGCGGATTGCCAACACGATTAGTCCCGAGTTCTGTATAATCCGGACCGCGTATCGCATCGATAAAACAGAGATTTACATCGAGGGTCCTTATCGGATGGTAATCAAAAGCAACATACCACTCCCTTGAGTTATCTTTCAGATAATAACCCAGATTATATCCGGAATTCTGAAAGGTAAGAGTCGGGACATAGTGCTGAAATGTAAGAGGGTAGGTATAGGTGAACTCAGTCGTGAAAGAAAGGTTCGTAACCGGGAGATCAGTTAATCTGAACCCGGCTTTCCAACTGAAGAAGTTCCAAGCATTCTTATCTGTAAAACGGCTCACCGATAGTTCATCAATGAACCAGGTGCCATAAAGATGAAGGTTTTTGATCTGTCTTGAACTGATATCAAAAAACATCTGTGAATTCATATTGTCAATTCCGGAGGTAAGAGAGTGATCGACCGACTTATAAAAGAACAGGGGTATCAGAAAGGCCGGATTTGCAGTTTCATTATCGTAAACAATACTGTTCCCGGCTGACAAATTAAGATTTTTAAAAGGGGTGAAGGTGAACATATTGGCAGCAATATATTTCTTATGATATGCCTCACGGTAGCTGGTGCCATAGCTGTTCGTGACCCAATAAGAATGGAGGCTGTCAACAACCATGGAGTTCAGCCATCCGTGGAAATAATTGAAATCAAGCCATTTTACGGGAGAGAGATGCAGTTTTAGCTGCACAAATGAAGGGTTGTTTCCCCCGAAAATATTTGCCCCGTTATAGTTATTTCCCCATTGCATGTTATCTTTTACCAGTCCTGCATCACCCCATTTCCAGGAATAAGTCACTCCTCCCTTCATCTCACTAAAGTCGTTGTTCCCTTTAATATGGCCGTCCACTCTCCGGGTAAGATATTCTGGCAATCCGAGGAGTGGTTTCTCGTGGTTATCGCGGAGTGAAGCATAGAATCCCCACTTCTGAATATACCCGCGAGCCTCTGCCCCGTTGCGTACGTAAGTTGCCCTTCCTGAAGAGTTGGTAAAAACCTCCCCGCCAAGAATAGGGTTTATCGTCAGTGAAAAAAGAGAGTCTTTGTAATAAAAAAGATCTTTGCGTCTTTTCCACTCTTTTCCTGCGTTAAGTTCCTTTCCGAAATCCATCAGGTAGAAGTCGAGTTCTTTCTGCTGCCTCTTATTAAGCTGATCTTTTTTTGTTTCCGTCTCTTTCAGGCATTGAGATATGAATAGCCGTGAATAAGGTTTTACAGCGGAGTTAATCGAAATTATCTGGTTGTTGGCAAGTTCATCAAGGAATTCATATATACCGTAGTTATTAACTGATTGGGGAACCTCCTGGGAATAAATATTTATATTCAATATTTGAATAAAACTGAAAAGCGAGAATATGAGGAGGTACTTTTTCAAAATTGTTTTAGAAACGATTTTAAAGGCAAATATATAACTATTGCGGGTATTGCCAATGGGGCGTTGCCCCTTGATCTAGTTTAATTTGTTCATTTGCCTTCGCGCTGTAACTTAGAATGATCAGTAACATTATTTTCTTTGGTTGGATTTCAAATGGCCTCAGAGAATTTTGGGAAAAAGCGACTGTTTTGAAGATTGCTGCGAGGGCCTGTTGCAAGCAATACTGTTTGAGGAGGACGAAGGACGACGAGTTGTATTGCGTGGGCAAGCTGAAAAACAGGAGCCCCAAAATTATCTGCAGCCTTGATCTTTCTTTAGTTACTTTCTTAGCATCAAGACAAAGAAAGTAACATGGTTCTTTGGCGAGCAAAAAATGAACAAACCTAATTTCAAGACAAAGAAAGTAACATGGTTCTTTGGCGAGCAAAAAATGAACAAATAAAAAAATTACCTTTGGGATCATCTTTATATCTTAAAAATGACAGAACAAGAGACCATACCTTCAAAAGAACAAAAAATTAAAAAGAACAATATTTCTGAAGAAAAATGGTATGCTCTTTATACCAGACCCCGTGCTGAGAAGCTGGTATTTCAGCGACTTGTTGAGGAGGGTATAGAAACATTCCTCCCTCTTCAAAAGACATACAGGATGTGGAGTGACAGGAAGAAGCTGGTTGAAAAGCCGCTTCTCTCTTCATATATATTTGTAAAAACAAACAAGAAGAATTTTCCCAGGGTTTATAAAACCAATGGTGTCGTTAAATTCGTCTCCTTCGAAGGGCAACCCGTTTCGATTCCCCAGAATCAGATAGATAATCTCCGGTTGCTTATTAACAGTGATGCTGAGATTGAAGTCTCTTTCGAGAAGTTAGCATTCGGGGATAATGTTAAGGTAATCAACGGTTCTCTCATCGGGTTGACGGGAGAACTTATAAAAATCGGGAGCCATAACCGTGTAGTGGTGCGGATCGACAGGCTTGATCAGAATCTGATACTCAAAATACCGAAAGCCTTTCTGAGGAAGGTGTAATGGTGCGAACCGAGTAAAAGTTACAGATTGTGAAATAAAGGCGTCAGGCATCGGTCATCGGGTATCGGGCAAAAAGGGGATTTAAACATCCTGTCACCTGACACCCCTGATGATCAATGGCTTTCGGGAAGACGAGTTTTTCCAGGTTATCAATTCATCTATTTTAGCTCTTCTCATATCTGATTTTTAATGTAAGATACATTTTTTCAAACGTCTTTTGTGCTGTATTGTGCCCTATGCTCTGTGCCCTGAGCCCCTGTTATTTTTGTTTAATTTATTCATTTCTTTTGCTCCTCCAAAAGAAATGAACCAAAGAAAAAGAGGTCGGAAATGACAACTTCAGCCAAAACGGGCGCCTGCTACACTAGCCTTAATGGCGCTACCGTTTTGACTGAAGTTCGCACCATTTCCGATTTGCCCTCGCGCTGGAACTTAGAAATCAGTAACATTATTTTTTTGGTTGGATTTCAAACGGCCTCAGAGAATTTTGGGGAAAAGAGACTGTTTTGAAACTTGCTGCGTGGGCATGAAGTAAGCAATACTGTTTGAGCGAGTGAAACGAGCGAGTTGTATTGCGTGGGCAAGCTGAAAAACAGGAGCCCCAAAATTATCTACAGCCTTGAATTTTGCTCACAATTTATTATTTTTAAGGGTGTTCGCGAGCTCGCCCCTGCGGGGCATCGGTTCTTTGGTTACTTTCTTTGTTTTCAAGACAAAGAAAGTAACATGGATTTGGACGAATAAAAGAACCGAACGAAATGAGCTCGGCGAAGCCAAATGAACAATAACAATCTTAAATTCACCAAAAGATACGGTTAGGGGCAACGCTCCTCTTTAAATCAATACAATTACGCAGCGTAAGACTATTTATTAAAAAAAAAGAGTGCTTTCCCGCACTCTGATTCTCCTAAATCTCGTTCTTATCCAAAATTTTAAAAACAGTTTTTGAAATAAAATAATTATTCCATATCTTGCGTTACATAAAATATGTAACATAAAATATGTAATATGAAGCAAAATCCATTTATTATAAGCGGATATATTTCTCCCGAATACTTCTGCGACAGAGAAGAGGAGACAGCCAGGATGCTGAATGCGATAAATAATGGTAGGCATGTTATGCTTTTCTCCCCAAGAAGAATGGGTAAAACAGGCCTTATCAGGCATCTGTTTTACCGGGCGAAGAAAAAGAAGGAATTCACTCCTGTTTACCTCGACATTATGGCAACAACCTGTCTCCGGGAGTTTTCTGAGACCTTCGGTAAAGCTGTATTGACTGCTATCGGTAAGAATGAGGCATTAATGAAAAAAATCCTCAAAAGTCTGTCGGCTTTAAGACTTAAACTCACAATTGATCATGTTACAGGAGAACCGGCTCTTTCACTCGATGTGAATAATGCCCGTGAAGCAGAGAAGTCTCTTGACACAATCTTCCGTTATCTTGCTGATCAGCCTTATACGATTGCAATAGCTATAGATGAGTTTCAGCAGATCACAAGTTATCCTGAGAAGAATCTCGAAGCTATCCTCAGGACACATCTTCAGACTGTCAACAATGTATGTGTAATCTTTTCCGGAAGCAGGAAGCATATTCTTACAGATATTTTCTCTTCTCCGGACAGGCCATTCTATAATATCGCTGAGATGATGGAAATAAGTGCTATAGAACCGGAAGTCTATAAGAAGTTTATCAGGGATAAGTTTACGAAGGGATCAATTTCAATTACAGGTCCGGCTCTCGACAGGATAAACGGGATTACCCGACTTCATACATTCTATGTCCAGTATTTTTGTAACCGTCTTTACAGTGAATACGCTAACATTGACACCGATGATGTAGATCATACATTAATTACCATTCTGAGGGAAAATGAGCCGGTGTATGCTAACTATCTTAATCTTCTCACCACGATGCAATACCGTGTGCTGAAGGCAATCGCAATTAATGACGGGATAGGCAATCCGCTATCAAAGGAGTTTCTTTCGAAATATGATCTTGGCGCAGCCAGCTCAGTTAGTCAGGCTATAAAAAGTCTGTCAGATAAAGAATTTGTTTTCTTCTCCGGGCAAAAATATCGTCTGAATGATATTTTTCTTGCACAGTGGATAATATATAAAACAGCATAACGATCAGAGGCATCAGGCTTCCGGCTACAGGCATCGGGCAAAAAGGGGATTTAAACATCCTGTCGCCTGCCGCCCGTCGCCTTTTTTAAATAAAAAAGAGCACCCCCCATGCTCTGATTTATATAAATCTCGATCCTGGCCAAATGGGAAGTGGAACTAAGTGATCTTGTAGCAATGAGAAATTCATTGAAGCGATTTAAGAATCTTATCAATTTGCAGGTAGTTCTCGGGCAAATGATTTTTTGCAACGTCCCAGATTATTTCATAATCAATTCCAAAATATTCATGCATTACCCTGTTTCTAAGATAATACATCTCAGTCCAGGGAATTTTGGGATTTTGGTCTTTTAAAGCATCAGAAACATTTTTAGCAGCCTCTCCAATTATTTCGAAGTTCCGGACAACTGCATCGACTGTCCTATAGTCCTGCTTAAATTGATCGAAATTGTACCCCTTAATATACTCAGCAATCCTATTCATTGCTGTTAAAAGGTCTTGAAGGTATAATTTATCTGAGCGATCCTTCTTTTTCAATTAAATAAATTTTACCTGTTTCAGTATCCTGTCTTTAATCTGGTCCTTTAAAGCATTTTTTGTAACCAGATCAATTTTGCGTCCGAATGTTTTTTCAAGATATATTTCAAGAGTAAAAAATTTCCATCCTATAGGTTTCTCAAATTCAACCAGGATATCAATATCACTTTCATCGGAAAAAGAATTATCAGAAAATGAACCGAATAATCCGATGCTTTTAACTGAATATTCTTTTTGAAGGAATGGTTTAAGTTCATTCAATCTTTCTATTACAAAGCTTTTACTTATCATAAAACAAAGATAATGAATTTTTCAATTTCTGGCATCGGGCGTCAGGTATCGGGCGTCTGGCTTCAGGCTGTCACCTGCTTCCTGTCGCCTGCCGCCAGTTTCCTGCCGCCTTTTTCCTCACGCCTGCCGCCTTTTTCCTTTCATCCGACGCGAGATCCCTGTCGCCTGCCGCCCGTCGCCTGACGCCTTTTCATAAACAAAAAAGAGCCCTCTCCCGGACTCTTAATTTCCTAAATCTCGTTCTTCCCCTGTGCTCTGTGCCCTGAGCCCTGAGCCATTACCCAAACGGTTTATCCCCGAACGGACTCTGAAACGGCGTATCATTTCCCTTTTTGGAGCCACCCCTGGGAGGAGGAGGGTTTGGAGTCATCATTACCAATGAGATACTATTATCCAGATTAATACAGTTTATCTCAGGTTTTATATATCGTTTTTTAGGGATCATTTTTTCTTAAGGGAGTTCAACTTCAACTGATTAAAGTTAATGATATATGTTACAAAAATACTTTTTAATTCAAATCTAACAAATTTATCTAAACGGCATCCGGCTTCCGGATTGCGGATACCGTTGCCCTCACACCTCACACCTCACACCGCGCACCTCATACCGCTCACCGCCTACCGGATTATCACCTTCCCCACATACCTCATCACCCCCGATCTTATTTCAACCAGATAGATTCCTTCTGCCGCCCTGACAGGGATCTGGCGCATATCATCTTTTGAAAATACAACATTGTCCTCTGTTGTGAAAACTCTTCCTGTCATATCGAGGATTTTTATACCGCCCGGTTTCCCGTTCCAGGTATCGCCCAGGGTCTGGATGTTGATTATTCCGTTTGAAGAATAAATGTTAAATGCTTTATCAGGGATATTAATATCTGAGATGCCGGTAGAAATAGTAGCGATTGTCAGAACAAACCTGTAAGGGAATGTTCCGGCATCAGAAGAAAAAGTGTAATTGTTTGTACTCTTCAGATCGACAATAAAGTCAGAATTTCCTTTGTCCGTTAGAGTGACTTTATAATTATCCAGCCCCTGAAGTTTGGAGGCAATTATTTTGTAATTTGATCCGGTATTAAGAAATTTTACAGCTACAGGAATAATAACTGTATCAGATGGGTAGGGGATCCCATAAATGCCAATCTTATCAGAGCCGACCATGGTATAGATCTGATCATGACCAGATGATAATAATTTTAAGGCATCAAATTTTCCATCAAATGAACTGGTTGCATTTTCATTCAACCAGATCAGGGTTTCATCCTGATTTCCTGAGTTATTTAGTTCAAGCTTGATCATGGGGTCAACAGACCCATTGCCATTTGAATCACTGCCCTTTAATTCAAGGCTCTTCTTATATCTTTGCTGGCCTGTATGTTCTCTTGCCGCAGAAAAGTTAAGTGAGGCATTGATAGCATTTGCTTTCACTAGAAATCCCTGCAGAGGAGGTATATCTTTAGTTGCACCATTTATCCCATCCGGAGCTGAGCGTATATAACTTCCAATTTTATAATTAATTGTATAATAAACAGCAGCGTTAATATCCCCATTTGGAACCACAAGATTCCAGTCAATTCCACAGCTAAGAGAATTGCCTAATAAATTCCAACCATAATTAGAAGTGACTAATTTGCCTACTCCGCTATATTGAAGTGATAACGGGCCAAGAGAAGTCTGAAGAGATGTTAAATTGCTGAAATTTACAATGACAGATGGATTGGCATGATAAAAACCATACCCCCGCCCAACAATTAAATCTGAAAAACTTGGTCCGGTACCATCCTGATATACCCAGCCATCATTATCAGTAGCAGAAGTTGTATTTGGGATTTGCGAATCATCATATTGTATCAGGTCAAGGGGGTTAATATTTGTGAATACGGATTTGTCACCAATATAATTGACTGGTACAGCGACATAATGCCATGCCCAGTTGTCTGTTCCGCCACCTCCGGTTAGGTACATTCCAATGTTTGCAAGTCCGGTTCCTGTATAGCTGTTCATTAAAAGGGAAGAAATTCCTGAATCATCAGAATTAAGATTGATCGTCCCATTATTGATCAGGTAGTTAATTGTTGCTTTAGCCTTTGGCTGTAAAGTTATATAACCAACATTTGTCACAGAAATCACAGTCAATAATCCATCAGCCTGTATGATTAATTGACCACCTACTTCCGTGATCAAATTGGTAATGGCAACATCCGAAGTAGTAATATTAGGGTTGTTACTCCTATGTGGAATTACAACGTTCATCGATGTCGAAGGCAAAATATTGGCAACCCAGTTGGACGGATTAGTCCAAACTGTTTCTGCACCAGAAGCTCCTCCAACCCATCTGCTATATTGATTTTCATAAGCGCCAATATCATAAGGCCCTATTCGGGTATTTCCAATAATGTCGGTAGGAATTGTCGGACTTGGAGTTGTTCCTGCATCCCGGCAGGGTGAGACAAAATTTATTGCCCAGTTTCTGGTTGAGGGATCAACAAAATTTGGTCCATTTATGTCAGTATTTGACGAGCTAAGGTTAATATTGCCAGTCCCGGAAATTGTCTGACCCTGAAAAGCAGAATAACTGATGGTGTTGGTACCTAAAAGCCATGTTTGGTTAGATGACCCCCAGAAAACAGAATTAACTATTTTTGAATCTACAGAGTTATTTAGCTGAATTCCATTCCCATAAGTTGTTGCAGAAGTATTATTAACAAAGGTACAATTAATAACATTTACAGAGCAATTAGACATAGCAGACAAACCTCCACCAGTATAAAAAGGAGCAGAGGTTCCTAAAGCGGAATTACTGTCAAAAATACAATTTTCAATTATGGAACTTGAGAAATCCCATAAAAATAAGCCACCCCCGAGTTCTGATGCTAAATTGGAATAAAAGAGAGTATTTATTATAGCAGGGTTTTGACTTCTATCTACAGCAACGCCACCACCTGCAACAGCACTGTTATATCGAATTATTGAATTCTCAATTGTCAAATTGCTGGTGTTAGCAAAAATACCTCCCCCGAAACCTTCCATATAGGTGCCAGACTTTAATCCATATTCAATTATACAGAACTTAATACTTGATGCTCCAGTGGACCCTTCAAAAGATATATGACCCCAGGAGGCCTGAGTATCTTTTGTAAAGGTAATAAAGGATGAGCTTGTACCAATTGCTGAAAGTATTCCTGAACCGGTAATTCTTAAATCAGATTCTGTTGTACAGAATTTTATGGTTATTCCAGGACCAATAGTTAAACTACCACTCGCTTCTATTTCAAGATCATTTTGATTGACTGCGGGCTGTCCAACATAGATAACCCCTCCTGAATAATTTGCAATGGTCCAGTCTGCCATTGGATTGGCACTATTGATTTTCCCATAGTAAGCAGTACTTGAAGTAAGACCATTCCCGAACCATTGCCCAAGTAAAATGTATGGTAGAAATACTATAATTAGAAATAATAATATCTTTTTCATACTGCTGTGTATTTCATATTTCATCTTAGGACCCATTACATCCTTGATAGGTTGCATAAGGTATTTTACTGCAGTTAACTTACAAATATAATAATTATTAGCAATAAGATTATGAGAAATGTTTGATTATTGACGAACGGGGGTAATCGGTTTGCGGTATGCGGTATGCGGTATGCGGTGAGCGGCATTCAGTGTATGGTACGCGGCAAAAAAGCAGAACAGCGTAAAGGCTCAATAGCATGACGGTGAAGGAGTCTGCAGTATGTGGCGTGCGGTGCGCGGTCCCGCCGAAGCGGGATCTACGCTTCGCTTCGATGGGCAGCAAGCGGAGTTCAAAGCGTGGTGCGTGGTGCAAGGTGCATGGTGACGTTAAGTTGACTCGGTGATTGGGAGTTTGAGATTGCCGCATGCCGCACGCCGCAAGCCGCAAACCTCACACCGGTAAAAAAACATCCAACAACCGTGCATATTAAAAATTTATGTTTAGATTTACACAGTAAAATAATCGATAAATGGAACTTATAGAAAGAAAGTTAACAACTGAAATAAATGAAAGTCTCAGACATTTTCCCGTTGTGGCGCTAATTGGACCGAGACAATGTGGCAAATCAACTCTTATCAGATATCTGCTTGAAAGTGATAAGGAGTTGGTATATCTTGACCTTGAAAGACAGTCGGATTTGCAAAAGCTAAACGAAGCAGAATGGTTTTTTCAGTCGCAGAAGGGAAAATTAATCTGTCTCGATGAGATACAACGAAAACCGGAAATATTTCAGTTGATAAGAAGCCTTGTTGATGAGTGGCGAAAAAACAGCAGCTTTGTCATTCTGGGATCTGCTTCAAGAGACCTTTTGCAGCAAAGTTCGGAATCGCTTGCAGGAAGAATTTCATATAAGAGGTTAACTCCGTTTTTGTGGTGTGAAGTTAAACAGAAAAGTGGTATTGAACATTATCTTATCAGAGGAGGATTTCCGGGATCATTCCTGGCTGAAAGTAATTCTGTTTCAATGGAATGGAAGGAAAATTTTATATCATCTTTTATTGAAAGAGATCTTATGCAATGGACAGGTTCATCACCTGTATCAGTACGCAGACTATGGCAAATGCTGGCTCATTTAAACGGACAGACAGTGAACTTCTCGTCATTGGGAAATTCGCTTGGTGTAAGTAATACAACTGTTAAAAACTATATTGATCTTCTGCAGTCAACATTTATGGTTGAGATTGTTCCCCCGCACATGACAAATACGGGGAAGAGACTTATTAAGTCACCAAAAGTCTACATTAATGACTCTGGTATCTTAACAGCTCTCCTTGGATTAAAAAATTTTATGCAACTGGCAGGTCATCCTGTTCTTGGCAGTTTATGGGAAGGTATTGTTCTGGCAAACCTGAAGGGACATTTCCCGGGGACGGATATCAGATTCTACAGAACAAATCATGGTTCTGAAATTGATTTTCTGGTTATGCTGCCAAAGGGTTTTATTGCCGTTGAATGCAAAGCATCTAAAGCTCCTGCATTGTCGAAAGGTACTTTTTCCGCAATTCATGATCTGAAGCCGGAATTTACTTTTATTGTATCTCCTGTCGAAAAAGGATATCCTGCCGGAAAAGGAATTGATGTGGTGTCTCTTGATGAACTCACAGATAGAATCGGGCAGATGATGTGATCAGGCTCTGCGGCGTGCGATTTGCGGTGTGAGGCATGCGGTACGCGGCATGCGGCATGAGGTATACGATATGGAGAATTCAAAGTGGAAAGAGATCAGAAATCAGAGATCAGAAATCAGATGACAGGGAAATGAAATCAGAAATCAGGGATTAGTATTTGAAGAAAAAGTTCTTTCAGCATCGATTTTGTCCCTGGGGTGCAATAATTTGTTGACACATTTATTTATCTGTTTCAATTAAACACTTAAAACATTTCAATATGAAAACACATAAAGACCTGAATGTCTGGCAAGAAAGTATAAGCCTTGTAACACTTATTTATGAAAAAACAAAATCATTTCCGAAAGATGAATTGTTTGCTTTGACCTCACAAATTAGACGTTCTGCAATTTCAATTCCGTCTAATATTGCTGAGGGTGCAGCGCGAGAATCAAATAAAGAGTTTCTCAGGTTTTTATTTATTTCTCAAGGATCAATTTCTGAATTAGATACTCAGCTTTTAATTGCTAATAACCTGAATTTTTTAAGTAAAGAAGATTATGTTCAGATTAGTGAAAAGTTAGTAGCAATAAAAAAGATGTTGGCGGGACTTATAAAATTCAGGAAGACAAAGTCTTTCTAAATGCCTAATCCCTGGTCCCTGATCTCTGGTGCCTGATCCCTGATCCCTGTTCCCTGTTCCCTTCTTCCAGCTCAAAATAATATCATATTTATCGAATTGGATTTGCAAATTTAAAAAGAACGAGTAAATTTGTTACTCATTAATCCGAACCTGACCCAATGATTAATGCCCTTATAACCTCTGAAACGAGGATAAAGCTACTCAGGAAGTTTTTCCTTAACAGCAGCACCAAGGCTCACCTCCGGGGACTGGAGTCTGAATTTGGAGAATCCTCAAATGCAATCCGTCTTGAGTTGAATAGGTTTGAAAAGGCGGGCCTCCTTCATTCCCTGCGCGACGGTAATAAAAAGGTTTACCAGGCAAACCGTAACCACCCCTTATTTGGTGATATACATAGTATTATAATGAAAGAGGCCGGTATCGACCGGGTAATTGATAAAGTGATTCATCGTATCGGAAATCTTATTTGCGTTTATCTCACCGGCGATTTTGCACGAGGCAAAGATAGTCCCGTAATAGATCTTATTCTCGTAGGAGAGAATATCGACCGCGAGTACCTTGCAAGGAAAGTTATGCAGGCTGAGGAACTTGTCGGACGAAAGGTAAGTTATGTTGTACTTCACCCGGATGAGTCTGAAAATCACCTTTTAAAGGTAAAACCGGCAGATCTGCTGCCATTATGGAACAGCGAGGAAAGTAAATTGATGTTACATCATTCCGTTTCAACCGGAACATGATGAAGAAGATATAAGCAATGTGTTTCGGATATAGCTGAAACCGCTGCAAACAGGGACTAATTCTGCTAGTTGGGCACTTCACTGGATGTGACTGACGGGGCGGAAGCATGGCTGGGAAAGACAAAAGACAAAAGTAAAAAGTTGAGGAACGAAGTGACGAAATCCCGCAAAGCGGGGACAAAAGGGGGAAGTGAAAAGTTAAAAGCGTTTCGCGTTTCTGGAAGCTCAGGGCACAGAGCTCTGCACCCTGCGCTCTGCGCCTCAAAAAAACAAACGCGAAACGATAAACGCTCAACGCAATTTTTTAATTAACTTTGCAATTAATCAATAAGTATTATGTCACAATATATTTTTGAAGGAAAATATCAAAATAAGTCAGCAAGTGTTAAGGTTAAGCTGCTGCTGTTTCATTTTGAGGATGAAAATAATATTCACTTCATTTATTCTCCTCATCTTGATCTGACTGGATACGGAAATAAATTCGAAGATGCCAGGAAGTCCTTTGAAATAGTTTTTGAAGATTTTGTTGATTATACGCTTAAGAAGAAAACGTTAGGTAAGGTATTAACCAGCTTAGGGTGGGCATTGAAAGGGTCGACCCATAAGCCAAAGAAGGTCATAGCACCAAGTATTACATCTGTTATAAAAGACAATGAATATGTATCTGAGATATTTGACAAATATCCCGTCAATACGTACCACCAGGAAGTTGGGTTGCCTTGCTTCATCTAAAATAAGGTTGGAATGTCAACATCTAAATTATCAAACATTCCCGTAAAAGAGTTTCGCAAATTTCTTGAAAGCCAGGGACTAAACCTTATAAAGGACAGCAGGGGGCAGAGGTGGTCATGAGAAATGGTCCAAATCAGGCATGGACAGACCAATCACCATACAAACGCATATTGATCCGGTTCCGGAATTTATCGTGAAGCAAGTATTACGACATATAAAAATGGATAAAAAAACATTCTTCGAAGAATTCAAAAAGCAATAAAGAGAATCACCAAAAACACCCTGGTTCTAGTCAACGAGAAACGCGAACCGAGTCCCGCTTCAGCGGGACGAGCTCGACGAAGTCAAACGAAAAACGCGAAACATAAAACAGTTATCTTTAACCCTACTTTTGTCTTTTGTCTTGACTGCGTATAATATTAATATAAAATGAATCCATTCAGTTACGGTACCATTGTTAAAGGAGAATACTTTTACGACAGGCACGAGGAATGCCGGCGAATTATTACAACTCTTTCAGGTGGAAATAATCTTGTACTGTTTGCACCCCGAAGGTTTGGTAAAACCTCGCTTGTGTTTCGTGCCATTGAAGAATTGGTGACCTTAGGTTATATTTGTGTTTATTTCGATTTTATGCCTGTTTACTCACGAGAGTCATTTATTGAAGCTTACTCCAAAGCGATACTCTCCCGACAAAATAACCTGCAGAAGGGCGTAAAAAAAATCGCAACTTTGATAAAAGGTATCCGGCCAAAGTTGGTTTTCGACCAATCTGGAAAACCAGAATTCACTTTGGATTTTACAGATGATAAAATTAGCGAGAAAACCCTTGAAGATATTATTGACTTACCGGAAAGATTAGCTTCTGAGCGTAACCGGTATATTATTATTTTTGACGAATTTCAGGAAATTAATAATCTTAATGGTGAAAATTTCGAAAAACTTCTTCGCAGCAAAATTCAACGGCAGGAACATGTAAACTATCTTTTTTTAGGAAGCCGGACTCATCTTCTCAACGACATGTTTAGTAATAAAAACAAGGCCTTCTATAATGCAGCGATGTTGATGCAGATTGAATCTTTGCCAAAGAGCGATACTATTGAATTCCTGAAAGACAGATTTTCTCTTTCCGGTATTCTGATTGATGAAACGGTTTCTCTCTATCTAATAGAGCAAGCCGGGAATATACCTTATTATATTCAATTACTGGCTTCCGAAGTATGGCAATATATGGTTTCCTCACAACAAGAGGTAAATGCTGAAGTTGTTGGTTTATGTGCTGAGAGAATCGTGGATTTGAAAAATGATTATTATTTTGAACTTTACGGCAAACAATCTGCTTATCAGAAGAAGTTATTAAAATCTCTTTTAATAAGCGGAGAAAATTTGTTTTCGACAAATTACGCCAAGCGATTTAGGTTATCTGCAACCTCTACTACTCAAAAAGCGATGATTGGATTAGTTGAAAGCGGGATTGTGGAGAAAGTTGAAGGAAATTATTTCATATCTGATCCATTCTTTAAGAGGTTTCTTTTCCGTTACGCCTGATGGCGTTACGCTTGCGGGCGTAAAAAACAACGCAATATTTAAAAAAACTTAAAAATGACAAATAAAGAACAAATACAACGAGATATAGCAATTGCTTTTGATTTCGTTGAACAAATAATAGATAACCCGGATATACTTGACAAGATACCTGATGGTACTACGATTACTTTTCTTGACGGTGAAAATGTAAAGCCGGAGAAACCTATTAGTCAAGATACTGCAAAAAAATACGTCAACGTTAAAAGGCACTTTGAAGTATTATAAAATCTATGGCATAAGATTAAGGCTAAGGTTAAGGTTTAGGTTGAGAAGAAGAATAAATAAAACATGATTTACAATAGTTTCACAGAAATGCCAGTTTGGCAGAAAGCACATAAACTTGCAATTGGAGTATTTAACCTGACAATTAATCTTCCAAGGTCAGAAGATTACGGATTGACATCCCAGATTCGAAAATCATCAAATGGGGCAGCAGCATGTATCGCTGAAGGATTTGGCAGAAGTACAAAAAAAGACAAATCTAACTTTTACATAATTGCACGTGGTTCCTCATTCGAAACCCAAAACCATTTATTATATGGTAACAAAGTTGGTTATTTTGAAACTCAAATTACTCAACGTCTTTTTGACGAGTATAATGACCTTATTTATGAATTAAATAAACTTATTAAATCCCTGGAATAATGCATGAACTAAGGTTTAGAGACTCTCAACCTCAACCTTAACCTCAACCTTAGTGACCTCAACCTTAACCTCAACCTCAACCTTAGCCTCATTTTATGGTTATAACAATAAAAAGTCAACAATTATCACTATTTTTGTGGTTATAGTCTGGTAAATTCACTATGATGATCAGAAGAGATTTATATTTAAATCAGCTTTTCGGCTATATTGATAAGCCTTTTATCAAGGTCATTACCGGCATCAGACGAAGTGGTAAGTCCGCCATTCTGATGTTACTTCGTGATGAATTGTTGAGAAAAGGGATTAATGGGATAAATGTTATCTATATAAATTTTGAAAGTTTTGAATTTTCAGAAATAGATGACGCCGAAAAGCTTTACAAATTTGTCAAAACTAAAATTAAAACCAAGAAACGTTATTATATCCTACTCGACGAGATTCAGGAAGTAGGATCATGGGAAAAAGCTGTTAACTCTTTTTTAGTTGATTTCAACGCTGATGTTTACATTACAGGATCCAACTCCCGGCTTTTGTCTTCGGAATTGGCCACTTATCTGGCTGGACGCTATGTTGAAATTCACCTTCATACACTGTCCTTTTCTGAATATCTTTTTTTCAAACAAATACGTCTTAATGAAGAGACTTCCGATCTGCATCGTGAATTTGGATTTTTTTTACGTCTTGGTGGATTTCCGACTCTCAATACCGGGGAATACACTTATGAATCTGCCTATAAGGTGGTATACGATATTTATTCATCCGCTATTCTTCGCGATACAGTACAACGATATAATATCAGGGATGTTGAACTTCTGGAACGTGTTGTCAGGTACGTGTTTGACAATATAGGTAATAAATTCTCGGCAAAAAATGTAGCTGACTATTTTAAAAGCCAGCAGCGCAAGATAGATCTTAACACTGTATATAATTACCTCACTGCTCTTGAGGGAGCATTTATTGTGTACCGGATACCACGTTATGATGTTAAGGGTAGAGAGATACTTAAGACATTTGAAAAATTTTATACAGCTGATCAATCGTTACTGTATGCCGTTATGGGGTATAAGGAGAGGCATATTTCAGGTGTTCTTGAAAATATTGTAATGCTTGAGCTAAAACGAAGAGGGTACAATGTATTTGTTGGAAAATCGGATGACAAAGAGATTGACTTTATTGCCGAATTGAAAGGGAATAAAATTTACATTCAGGTCGCTTACAAAATGTCGGAGCAAACTACAATTGACCGTGAGTTTGCTCCATTACATGAAATAAAAGACAACTATCCTAAATACGTGATAACAATGGATGAGACGTGGCAGGATAACATTGAAGGCGTTCAGCACAGGCACATTGCTGATTTTTTACTTATGAAGGAATATTAGCTGCGGGTTCTGCATTCCACGTTGTGCATTGCATGTTCCAGAAAGCCTCACGCCTCACGCCTCACGCCTAGCACCTCAACCTCAACCGTAAGATTAATTCCAACTTCAACTGTCAGGGAATACTTGTCAGTTCAAATGGAAACGAATTAATGCGCAATATCCAATTAAACTTAACGGGTTCATTTTAACTGCTTATTTTAGTAGAAGTATTAACAAAACAAGAATAACTGTATGGAAACCCTGAATATTTCTGAAAAGAAGAATGATCTTTGTGAAAGGCTCTTTGAATTCGCTGTGAGAGTTATTGAATTTTTGAAGACGCTGCCTTATTCACCAGAAAATAAAACTATCCGTACGCAGCTATCAAAAAGTGCTTGTTCCGCAGGTGCAAACTATGAAGAATCACAGTCTGGATCTTCTAAAGCTGACTTTACAAATAAAGTCAGGATTTCACTACGAGAAATGAGAGAATCAAATTATTGGCTCAGAATTATTAAAAGAACTGTTAAAGAGGTAAATATATCAGAACTGGATTATTTAATTAAAGAATCCGGAGAACTCAAAAACATCCTTGGCTCCATCGTCCAAAAAACCAGATAATCAATCTTTTTACTTTTGTCTTGTGACTTTTGTCTTTTATCTTTAACCATACTTTTATCTTGTTGAAATGGTAACAAAAAAGAAGTTAGTGGTTATAATTGAAAAAACAGATACCGGATTTTCTGCTTATTCAGAAGACTATCCGGTATTTACAACAGGAGCAACAGTAAATGAATTGCTTGAAAACACCAATGAAGCTTTCACCCTTTACTTTGAGGATAAAAATCACGGTACGCAACAGATTTACTATGAAATAGATTTTAAGCAGTTCTTTCAATACTATAAGGTGATAAACTCCAAAGCACTTGCTGAGAAGATCGGCATGAATCCCACCCTATTATCTCAATATGTGAGAGGTCATAAAAGACCATCCGAGCAACAAAGCCGAAGGATTCTGTATGGTATTAATAAGATCGGACAGGAACTGGCTGAAATGAGTGTCATTTATGAAATCAAGGAAAAAGTAAAAAGGAAAAAGTAAAAAGTGCTTAATTGATGAAGGAGAATGATTTAAAAGCACGCAACGAGGAATCTCAAGCTGCAGTATCCCACTCTTGTTCTCTAAAAAAGATTAAATTGCATACATGGATAAGTCGTTAGAAATAAAATTAAAAGGTATGCTTTGGGATTTACCGTCTGGAAAAAGTGAAAGACTTTTAGAACGGATATTACAAAATCCACAAAAAGAATTCCAGGACCAACAATTATTGGTACGTGGATTAAATAGCCTTAACTGGTACGATTTGATACAACTTCTCGGTCATAATAATTTACTTCAGCTGCTTTCAGAAAGCGTCATAAGCAAACTGCATCCCAGGCAGCGTCAGATATATTATAAAAATGCAAAAGAATTATTATCAAAATATACTATATCCTCTGCAAGATAAGTTATTGCGTATCATGGAAAAGCTTCCGGTTGATTTTTATTTGACCGGAGAAACGGCTCTAAGCAGAGCTTATTTAAATCACAGATATTCTGATGATTTAGATTTCTTCGTAAATCAAAATCCCAATTTTGAGAAACAGGTTGAGTTGATCCTGAAATCAATTAAAAATATACTTTCAAATAAACTTACCGCATTAAGCAGGCTATCAGAAAAAGATGTGGTTGATATAGTTTTTATAGCATTAAACTATGAATTTAACTGGGTTGAGATTATTAAAGAAGCATCTGAAAAGGATATGTGGATTAATGCGGTTGAAGCATCAAAAATTCTTGATAGTTTTCCCTTAAATAAATTAGATGAAATTATCTGGATTGCCCCACTTAAAGATTTAAATTCATTTGAAAAACAACTTCAATTATTAATAAGTGATTTATTATTGGGCAGGCAAAATTCTCTTTTTATTAACAGAAGAATAAAACTGTAGTTGTGCTCCTTGTCTTAACTTCAACGCGAAACATAAAACAGTTATCTTTAACCCTATTTTTGTCTTGTGACTTTTATCTTTTATCTTTTCCCTCAACCTCAACCTCAACCTCAACCTCAACCTCAACCTCAACCTCAACCTCAACCTCAACCTCAGCCTTATTTGAAAAATATATTTAATTTTGTAATTGGTCTAAAATTCAATTCTAATTGAATTATTCAATTAACATATCAGATTTTGCTTCAGCAATACAGGAGAACTTTCCCGAAATTCCCTTTGCCCATATTTTTGGTTCATCTGCAAATGGAGTCGTAAAAGTGGGTTCAGATATAGATATTGCGATTTGGTATAATGGCTCTGATCCTTTTATAAAAGTTAAAGTTTTAGAAATCCTTGAACCTGTTTCAAACAATATACCTGTTGACATAGTTAATATTTATGATGCAAACCCGTTGTTGGCACATAAAGCGCTTACCGGAAATATTTTGTTTGTACGTGAAGGACAAAAATTCAATTATGCTTCATTTTATTCAAAAGTTGCAGCCGAATACGAGGACAAAATATATTGGATTCAAAAACAACTACAATATCGGGGCTATGAAGTACAATGGAATCATTGAGGCAAAACTCAGGACAATAGAAGAGAAGTTATTGGAAATAGAAAGTTGGCAAATTATTTCTTTTCAGCAGTTACAAATGAATTCGATGTTGCGCAACGCGACGGAACGAGCTCTGCAGGTAGCCATTGAGGCAATCATTGACGTTTGTGAACACATACTTGCACTTGAAGGAATTTCAGCCCTAGAAACATCAGCAAATGTGGTAAAAAAAGTAATTGAAATGGGGATTATCACAAATGATCCCGAATATCCCGATATGATTCGTTTTCGTAATTTTATTGTCCATAGGTACGAAAAGATTGATTTGGAAATAATTTACACCATTGTGTCAAAAAAATTACCCGTATTCAGAAACTTTATTCATGAAATAAGGAATAGCTAATCTTGAAGACATAAAATGTAAGATAGCAACCTCGTAAACTTTTGTCTTTTATCTTAATCTATACTTTTACTTTTTTACTTTTTCCTTGAACCCACTTTTATCTTTTTACTTTTGTCTTTTATCTTAAAAAGATTATAATGAAACAAATTACTCTCGTTCTAACCGCAGCTCTCTTACTGGTTTCAGGCTGTACCAGCCAGAAGAAACTCGCCTACCTGAATAATCTCCCGGTACCAAACGGCGAAGAAACCTTTACAATGGAGATTCCTGATTACAAAATCCAGCCGCGCGATATCCTATATATTACTATTAAAGCAATGACGCCTGATGGATCAATTAATGATTTTCTTTTACCTTCCAGAAATAATGCAGGAAATAATTTAGGACAGGGAGAATCCGGGGGCTATCTTTATGGTTATGATGTTAGTCCTGAGGGGAACATCGTAATCCCTGCTGTAGGACCTATTAAAGTTGGCGGTCTTACGTTGGAAGAAACAAGAAGGTTAATTCAGGAATCTGCCAATAAAGTGTTTAAGAATTCAACTGTCGAATGCAAGCTTCTGAGTTTTAAGTTTACCGTTATAGGAGAGGTAAGAACGCCAGGAACCTATGTTAATTACAACAATTATCTAACTGTTATCGAAGCAATTGGACGCGCTGGAGGGGTAGGCGACTTAGGGAACAGAAACCGGATCCTGGTTGTTCGTCCAATTGATAAGGGAACCAAAACCTATAGAATTAATCTGCAGGATAAAAATATTCTTACATCTGAAGCATATTTTCTCCTTCCAAATGACGTGGTAATCGTTGAACCAGTGAGACAGAAGATCTTTAACATGAATGTGCCGACTATTTCGTTTGTTATATCAACTTTCACTGCGACAATTACGATGACGCTGCTGCTGATCAATTATTTGAAATAAAAAGTTCCGTGTTTAGTAAGCACAGGGCTCAGAGCTCAGAGTACAGAGCAGATAGTTCAGAGTAGAATAAACGGTATTAATTATGGAAGATTTACCCTGTGAAATAAATTCAATCTCATCAATTTTCAGTTTTAAGAATGCTAATGTATTTTCATTTTCATTATTTAACTTGGAAGTGATATTTCACAGGGTGAAGGTTTGAACAGTTAGATATTTGGAAAGAAGCTAATCAGGTTTCTGATATTCTATTTGATTATGCAGATAAAGCTGATGAAAAAAGACTTTATAAATTTGCTGAACTCTGCGCCCTGAGCCCTGAGTCCTGCGCAACACCTCAAAATTTTAGACATCGTTGAACCTCGAACCTCGAATTATAGTCTTGGTGGTTACCGTAACCCTCATTACGATAAAATTGTTTATATTTGATTTTTGACAATATTAAATTGAAAAAGAACATTTCAGATGGAATTTTATAACCGTGAGGAAGAGCTTAAATTATTGGATAATACCAGGAAACTATCCGGAAAGTCAGCCATGATGACGGTTATTACCGGGAGGCGAAGAATAGGAAAAACAACTCTGGCCATTAAAGCATCAGAAGGATATCCTTCTCTCTATTTTTTTGTAGCCCGTAAAAGTGAAATACTACTTTGCAGGGAATTTATTGAAGAAATTGAAATTAAGCTAAATCTAAGGGTGCTGGGAGAATTCAACAGTTTTGCGAAACTGTTTGAATACCTGATGGTACAAGCTCAAACGCAACCATTTACACTTATAATTGATGAGTTTCAGGAGTTTTCTCATATAAACGTATCGGTTTTCAGCGAGATACAGAACCTATGGGACAGGTATAAGGCAACACCAGGGATGAACCTGGTTTTAAGCGGTTCGGTATATTCGATGATGAAGAAAATCTTTGAGAATGAAAAGGAACCCCTTTTTGGCAGGGCAAATGAACGTATAAACCTGCAGCCTTTTAATGTTAATGTGATCAGAAGTATTGTTACAACAAAGGTACCTGATATAAGGAAGAATGATTTGCTTGCTTTTTATATATTAACAGGGGGTGTCGCAAAATATGTTGAGCTGTTTGTCGACAAAGGCAAATTTACTTTTAATCAGATGCTTGGCGAGATATTCAGGGAAAATTCATTGCTGATTGATGAAGGGAAAAATATTTTAATTGAAGAATTTGGAAAAGATTACACAATATATTTTTCAATTTTATCACTGATTGCCTCTTCAAAAACATCGCGGACGGAAATCGAATCGATTCTTATGAAGGACATAGGGGGGTATCTCGACAGGCTCGAAAATGAGTACCGGATAATCAGAAGTATCAGACCGGTGTTTTCAAAACCAGGAGGCAGGATACAAAAATATACTATTGAAGATAACTTCCTGGCGTTCTGGTTCCGGTTCATTTATAAATATCGCAGCTCCATTGAAATTGGTAATTTTAAATATGTACGGCATATTGTTGAACGCGATTTTGATATATACAGCGGGATTTTTCTCGAGAAATATTTCAGGGAAAAGCTTGCCCTTAGCGGTAGATACACCAGGCTGGGTAGTTATTGGGAAAGAGGGAATCGTAATGAATTGGATATTGTTGCCATTGACGAACTTCATAATAAGGCACTTATAGCTGAAGTAAAAATGAATAAAAAAAAATTCAGACCCAACCTGTTAAAAGATAATGCTCAAAACCTTATTAATAAACTCGACGGTTATAAAATAGAATATAAATCTCTTTCCATCGAAGACATTTAAGTAGAAGCTAAAAAGGAAACCAATTCGAAACGAGAAAGCACAGGGCGCAGGGCTCAGAGCTCAGAGTACAGAGCAGATAGTTCAGAGTAGAATAAACGGTATTAATTATGGAAGATTTCAGGTTTGAACAGTTAGATATTTGGAAAGAAGCTATTGAAATTTCTGATGTTCTTTTTGATTACGCTGATAAAGCTGATAATAAAAGACTTTTCAAGTTTGCTGAACAATTAAGAGCTGCAGGAATGAGTATATCAAACAATATTGTTAGCCCTGTGTAATATCTTAGATTAGAAAATTTGATTTTTTATTAGAATTAACTTTTAAGATAAATTGTATAGTGCAAAATAATTATTTCACAGGGCAAGTAGGCTCGGGTTCTTTCTCAGATAAAGAGTTTGCTAATTTTTTGAATATTTGCCGTCGTTCGATTTTTGAATGTGCAAATATTCTTTATATTTTCGAACGGAGAGGAATTATTACTCAATTAGAGAGAACTACTATATATCTTAAACTAATAATATTAAGTAAGAAAATTACCAATTTCCGAAAATCTTTGAAATAAACTTAGCTCTGTGCCCCGTGCCCTGCGCCCTGCGCTCTGTGCCTCTAAACGATAAACTTACACCACATGGAACCCAATTATTACCCCAACAACTACAATCTCCCCGAAGACGACAATCTCGATATAAAACGCTACATCTCGTTGTTTATTAGCAACTGGTACTGGTTTGCCATTTCGCTTTTTATTGCGATAACGATTGCATACTCGATAAACAGGTATTCGCAAAGAATTTATAGCGTTTCATCAACATTGCTTATTAAGGATGATCAGATTGCCGGTGTAAAGAGCAATGCTGAAAGTGTGATCCCCGGAGGAGATATATTCAGGAGCCAGCAGAATCTGAAAAATGAAATGGGCATTCTGCGGTCATTTAGTTTAAACTACAGGGTCATGAAGGAACTTCAGGACTTCCATGTTGTTTATATTAGTGTGGGCAGAAGAGGAATTGTAGAAAAGTTGATGTATAAATCGTGTCCGTTCAAGGTGATCTATGATTCACTTGAGCTTGAGCCGATAGGAACGGTGGTCAAAATAGAGATATTGCCGGATAATAAATACAGGATCAAACTTGACGATGGTCTTAACCTTACTCCCATGAGTTTTGGAGTGCGGTTTAAGGAATATGGATTTGATTTTACGATTGTGCCCAGAGAGTCAGGTCGTAATATATTTGACAAAAATAGTTCAAACAGGTACTATTTTTATTTTAATAATCCTGAAAATCTTGCCTATGAATACCGTGGTAAACTGTCGGTTGCTCCGATAGAAAAGGACGCATCAATTGTCTCTCTTTCAGTATCTGGTTTGGTTCCGGAACAGGAAGTTGATTACCTTAATGGTCTAATGAAAGTGTATATCAAGTATGGACTTGAAAACAAGAACGGGACTGCAGATTCGACAATTAAATTCATTGATAAGCAAATTAATATTATTTCTGATTCTTTGAAGGATGCAGAGGGAAGGATGGAGAATTTCAGGAAGACAAACAGCTTTTTTGATGTAAGTAAGGAAGGGACACTTATCCAGGACAAGCTTGAAAAACTGGAGAATGAGAAATCCGTTTTTGAACTACAACTTCAGTATTATAATTATCTTGCAGAGTACCTTAGTATTAAAAACATTAATGGAACAATTATCTCCCCCTCGGTAATGGGAATAACCGACCAGGTACTTCTCAGGCTGGTTAATGAGTTATCTGTTATAAAGAATGAAAAGGTAAAACTCAATTTCAATCTGGAAGTCAATCAACCTGCTCTTGAACTTATGGACAGACAATCTGAAGAGACAAGGAAAGCTTTGATGGAAAATATCAGAAATGGTATAGCCGGTCTCAGGCTTTCAATTGAGGAATCGGATAGAAATATAGCAGCAGTTGACACATTGATTAACAGGTTGCCAACTACGGAAAAGAAATTCATCAACATCCAGCGAAAATTTCAACTTAATAATACTGTATATACTTACCTGCTTGAAAAACGTGCTGAGTCAGGTATCGCAAAGGCCTCCAATTTACCGGATAACCGGATTATTGACTTTGCTTCATCTGGCGGACCGATAAAACCAAAAACGAGATCTAACATCGTTATTGCATTTATGCTGGGATTGATATTGCCGATGATGGGAATAGCTCTTATAGATTATTTCAATGATAAGGTAATAGATAAAAGGGATGTCGAGAAAAAGACAAAAGTTCCGGTTATAGGATATATCAGTCACAGTGAAAGTAAAAGCGAGATTCCTGTTGTTGAAAAGCCTGGTTCATCTCTTGCCGAGTCATTCAGGTCGGTACGAACGTCTATAAAGTTTTTTATAAAAGATAATGAAAAACCTGTTATATCTGTTTCATCCACAATAAGTTCAGAAGGAAAGACGTTCATCTCCATCAATATCGCAGCAATTACTGCCATGCTTGGTAAGAGGGTTCTACTGATAGGACTCGATCTCAGAAAGCCCCGGATAAACAGGGTGTTTGAATTTGAGAAAAGTCCCGGAATGAGTACCTACCTCAGTGACAACTGCAAGTATGAAGAAGTTATTAAAGAAACCCAGATTAAAAACCTGTTTTACGCTCCCTCCGGTCCGATCCCTCCAAATCCGGCGGAACTTATCGCAACTGAAAATATGAGAATATTCCTGGAAAAAGCTAAAAATGATTTTGATTATGTAATAATTGATACTCCTCCTATAGCCATTGTGACAGATGCTTTATTACTTGCACCGTATGTTGATCTTAATCTCTTTATTGTAAGGCAGAGATATTCATCGCGCAGCACAGTTGAAATGATAGATCAACTTTACAGACGAGGAGAACTCAAGAATTTGGCCATTATAATAAACGATATAAATCTCACAGGGTATTACGGTTACGGTATGAGGTACGGATATTACTTAGGATACGGTTACTCATATGGGTATAATTATTATGGGAAAGGGTATTATGGAAAATATGGATATTCAGACAAAGCATCAGGATATTATACTGATGAAAAATAAGACCACACTAAATTTTATAATAAAGGAATTCAGAGGTAAAATGAAATTTTACCAAGACTGAAATATGACAGATTGCTTTAGTGATACTACTTTCAATAAAGAATGGTATTAGAGAAAATCGAGTAAAAGGGTAAGCGAAATAAAAATGCATGTTATGACTTTACCTGTATTATCAGTTGATACAATCTAAAATAGTTGACCGACCACTAAATCCTCAAATTAAAAATGAATCACCCCTTCATCTCCGTCATTTCTCCTGTATATGGCTGCAAATCCTGTTTATATGAGTTATGTTTCCGGTTGAAAGAAACTCTTGAAAAAATTACTCAAGATTTTGAAATCATTCTGGTAAATGATGTAAGCCCTGACGGCGCCTGGGAAACCATAATCGAATTGGCCCAAAAAGATTCCCGCGTAAAAGGGATTAATCTCTCCCGTAACTTTGGACAGCATTACGCAATAACTGCCGGCCTTGACAACTGTAACGGTGAATGGGTGGTCGTAATGGATTGCGATTTACAGGACCAACCGGAAGAAATACTTAAGCTATATAACAAAGCATTAGAGGGATATGATATAGTATTTGGAAGAAGGTTTGCAAGGAAAGACCATTTTTTTAAAAAGTTTTTTTCAAAGTTATTTTATTTTTTTTTCAGCTATTTAACAGATACAAAGCAAGATTATACTGTTGCTAATTTTGGAATTTTTCACAAAAAAGTAATACAAGCAATACTTAATATGGGAGACTATTACAGGGTTTTTCCTATATTAATTCAGTGGGTGGGCTTTAAAAAAACTTATATCGATGTTGAACACGGTTACAGAAACGAAGGTAAATCCGGGTATAGCTATCGGCAACTTATCAGGCTAGCATTTGATATGATTGTATCCTTTTCTGAGAAACCATTAAGACTGGGATTGAAATTTGGGATTTTGATATCCTTTGTATCATTTCTTATGGGACTTTATTATTTGATACAATATTTAACAGGAAAAGTTTTAGTTCCAGGCTATACCAGTCTGATAATCACCATAATGTTTTCTACTGGCATTATTATTTCCTTTTTAGGGCTGGTTGGAGTATATATCGGGAAAGTATCTATCCAGGTTAAGAATAGACCAAAATATATTGTTAAGCAAAAAATTAACATTGAATTATATTCATAATGATTTATTGAGTTTTTTCGGAATAAATAATAACGTAACTTTTTATATAGGATGAGAATTATTGATGCCTTTTGGGAAAAAAGAAATTTAGGTGTTAATTGCAAAGAAATTATTATTGAAAACAATGACACACTAATTTCTTTTTCAAACATCATTGGTACAATAGAATCTACTGAATACGTTGTTTTTAAAGTTCCGACCGGGCGTTTTGATTTTTACGAGATGCTCTCAAAGCATGGTTTTGTATTTATTGAAGGAAGTATTAATTTTAAACTCAATCTAAAAGATGCCTTTTTATCTCCGCTTCAACAAAGGTTAAATGCAACTATTTCTTATTCAGAAATGGGCCAAAATGATTTGGAAAAGCTTTTCGGCGAAATTAAAAATGGCATTTTCGCTACAGATAGAATTTTGCTTGACAACCATTTTTCAAAAGAACAAGCAGCAAATCGTTATATTAATTGGATTAGCGATGATTTAAAAAGAACGGCACAAGTTTATAAAATTATATATAAACAAAATACCATAGGTTTCTTTACCTTTAAACAAACTGAAGAAGGAATTTATTATCCGTTTTTAGTCGGTTTATACAAACATTATTCTAGTTCGGGGTTAGGTTTTACTACATTAAGAAAACCGATTGACGAAGCTATAAAACGAAACGGCAGGGAAATTTCTACTTATGCCTCAACTAACAATACCATCGTTGTGCGGTCACACATACAACAAGGCTTTAGTATGCATGATATTCAATATATATTTGTCAGACATAACAAAAAAATAAAAGAGTAATGAACAATTTAGAGAAATACAATACAGTCTTCATTAATAACTTTCACATTACAGAACAACAACTGCCGAAAATGGCTTATCAGTCGGTTTCTGCCTGGGACTCTATTGGTCATATGGGATTAATAACTGCTTTGGAGGAAGCTTTCGATATAATGATCGATACCGACGATATTATTGATTTTTCCTCTTATGAAAAGGGGAAGCAAATATTAAAAAAATATAATGTCGCAATCTGATTTATTGAAAGATAAAATTGCATTAATAACTGGTTGCAACAGAGGAATTGGACGAGCTATCCTCGAAAGATTTGCTGAAGAAAAAGCAGTTGTATATGCTTCAGCTCGAATTGAGGGTTCTATTGACGATATTGCATTAGAACTTTCAGAAAAATATAATACCGTAGTTATCCCTGTATATTTTGATGTTACTGATATAGTCTCATTAAAACAAGTGTTTACAAAAATTAATAAGGAGCAAAAGCGGCTTGATTGTCTAGTTAATAATGCTGGAAAAATGCAAGATGCATTAATTGGAATGGTCACAGAAAATTTAATGCAAGAGTTATTCTCAGTAAATGTTTTTGCCGTAATTAATATGATACAATATGCTGCCAAATTTATGATAAGACAAAAATCGGGTAGTATCATTAATATTTCTTCAATAATTGGAACAAATGGGAATCCCGGTCAAATTGTTTATTCTGCTTCAAAAGGAGCTGTAGTCTCTTTAACGAAAACAGCAGCTAAGGAGCTAGCTCATAATAACATACGTGTAAATGCGATTGCTCCAGGTATAATTGATACCGATTTGTTGGTTAATGTTAATTCTGACATTATATCTAATCGTATTTCAAAAATTGCTATGGGAAGAATAGGTTTACCAGAAGATGTTGCAAATGTTGCTGTGTTTTTAGCATCAAATTTATCAAATTATGTAACCGGACAGACAATTGGCGTTGATGGTTCAGTTTTAATTTAGGATAAATAATTTTACAATGCTATTTAATAATCTTTTAGATACGTATAAAGGTAATACTGCTGTCATCACTGATAAAGGTAAAAGCATTAAGTATGGGGATATTCATAATTTTTCTAATTTGCTTTATAATAAAATTGGACATCGTTGTCTGATTTTCTCCTTATGTCAGAACCAACTCGAATCATTATGTGGTTATATATCGTTTATCTCAAATAAAGTTGTCCCTTTGCTGCTCGATGCTTCGCTCGACAAGGAGTTATTAGATGATCTTATTGAAGCATACAAGCCAGAATACCTCTGGTTACCTAAATATCGTCTCCCCGAATTTTCTCAGGCTAAGGTTATCTACCCGGCTGATGAATACTCACTGATTAAACTGGAATTTGACAAAACCTTCCAGCTACATTGTGATTTAGCCTTGTTATTAACCACATCTGGGAGTACAGGAAGTCCCAAACTTGTTCGGATCAGCTATGAGAATATTGAAGCAAACGCGAAATCGATAGCAAAATATCTTTCTATCACAGTTAAGGAACGCCCTATCACTACAATGCCAATGAATTATTCATTTGGACTTTCTATAATAAATAGTCATTTTTTAGTAGGTGCAACAATTCTTTTGACTTCTAAATCATTGATGGAAAAAGAATTTTGGGCTTTTCTGAAGAGAGAAAAGGCTACCACTTTGTCGGGAGTTCCTTATACCTATGAGATACTGAAAAAGCTTCGGTTCTTCAAAATGGAATTACCCACTCTGACTACTTTAACCCAGGCTGGCGGTAAACTGAACCTTGAACTTAATAAAGAGTTTACTGAGTTTTGTATCCGGAATAATAAACGCTTTTTTGTTATGTACGGACAAACAGAAGCTACAGCCAGGATGAGCTACCTCCCACATGAATTTGCTCTTTCAAAACTGGGAAGTATGGGCAGGGCTATTCCTGGAGGTGAGTTTAGTCTGGTGGATGAAAATAACATACCAATTGAAGGATCGGAAATAATGGGAGAATTGGTATATAAAGGAAAAAATGTTTCAATGGGCTATGCTGAATGTGGTGACGATCTGCAAAAGGGAAATGAAAATAATGGGACTCTAATCACAGGTGATCTGGCTAAAAGAGACAGTGATAATTTTTATTATATAGTTGGAAGGAAAAAAAGATTTATTAAGCTTTTCGGAAATCGCATTAACCTTGATGAAACAGAACGCATCCTGAAAAACATTATTTCAGATTGTGCCTGTATCGGTGAAGACGATAATATGGTTATTTATATCACAGATCACTCCAAGGAATTAGAAGTACGAGAGTATCTGTCAAAAAAAACAGGTATCAACATTAAGGCATTTTCTATAAAGCACATTGACAATATTCCTAAAAATACATCAGGTAAAACTATTTACACAAAATTGTAATGGATGAAAACCTTTTTAGAAGAAATTGTAACCACATCGAATAAACGTGAAACTGATATTGAAGCCCTTAAAAATAATGGAGGAGCCATTGTTTCGTATGGTGCAGGTAGTTATGCACTGGGTGTAGAAAAATTCTTGAATAGTTATGGGTTAACTGTTGATGCTTTTTTTGTAGACGACGAGTATTTAAACAGTAAAAGCAATGTTGCTAAAAATATCATTACCTTTTCAGAAGTTTCACAAATGTTCGATAAATTTTCTGTTGTTATTGCAAATATTACAGCAGTTACTGATACTAGAAAAAGGCTAAAACAAAGGGACAGTAAACAAATTATTGGCGTATATTTATTTGATTGCTTATTTCTCGAAGTTTTTTCACACTTTAATTTTGAATATATCAGAAAACATATAAAGAAATTCGAAGCTGTTTATCACAGTTTGAGTGATGAACAATCAAAAAAAACTTATATTGGTTTCATTAATACAAAAATTACGCATAATTCTGATTTGCTTGGTACATTTAATAAAGACCAATATTTTTGTGAAGATATTGTGAAACTTTCAAATAATGAAGTATTTGTTGATGGTGGGGCATTTACCGGAGATACATTGCTCCCTTTCATTGAAAAAACTAACGGAAGGTTTTACAAATATTATGCTTTTGAACCTGATGCTGAAAATGCTTCAAAACTTAAGGATTTAATTAAGGGAATCGATATTTCAGGCATTGCATCCATACAAAAGGGGCTTTGGAGCAAACCTGAGATTTTAAGATTCTCTGGAGATGGAATAGATAGTGGTTCGATATCTGAATATGGAGACAAAGAAATTCTCGTTGATTCAATTGATAATCTTTGCCCTGATGCTACATTTATTAAAATGGATATAGAAGGTGCCGAACTTGAGGCATTAAAAGGTGCCGCTGAAACAATAAAGAAAAATCAACCTAAACTTGCTATTTGCATTTATCATAGACCCGAACATTTATTTGAAGTCCCTATTTATATAAAGTCTCTTTGTCTGGAATATAAGTTCTATATACGGCAGCATAGGCAGGAGATTTCAGGGGAATTGGTTTTATATGCAATAATTTAATAGTTGGTATTTTGGAGAGCAATTTTAACTTACAAGAAATATTAAATATTTCTCCTTATTCCTTAAATAAGAATGAAAAACATCTATTGCTGAATTCGATAATGTCATCGCTTTCAGAGCATCATTATAAAAATTGTCCCGAGTACAAAAAAATGATGGATGCTATTGGATATACTCCGGCTAAGAAATACGATTGCACTGAATTGCCTTTTCTTCCGGTCAGACTTTTTAAGATGATGGATCTTTATAGTGTCGAAAAAGGTGAAATCGTAAAAACGATGACGTCATCAGGAACAACCGGACAATTAGGCTCAAGGATATTTCTTGACAGGGAAACCTCTTCTAATCAGACAAAAGCTCTCACAAAAATAGTTTCATCATTCATTGGCAAACAAAGAGTTCCAATGATAATTATCGATTCTCCTGAAGTTCTGAAAAACAGAAATCTGCTTTCGGCAAGGGGAGTTGGTATTTTGGGATTCTCTATTTTCGGAAGCAAAAGAATTTTTGCCCTTAATGAGCTAATGGAGCTTAATATTGATTTGATTGAAGATTTTATTGATAAAAATAAAAACGAAAGAATCTTTTTGTTTGGTTTCACTTTTATGATCTGGCAACATTTTTATAAAGAATTAGTCAAAAAGGGGATAAAACTTGATCTTTCAAATTCTGTATTAATTCATGGCGGAGGTTGGAAAAAACTTGCCAACGAATCGGTATCTCCTGAAGAATTTAAAAATAAATTGAATGAGGTTTGTGGCATAACCAGTGTTCACGATTACTATGGCATGGTTGAGCAAACGGGTTCAATCTACATGGAATGTGAATGCGGACATTTGCACACACCGGTATTTTCTGATGTTATTATTCGACGAGCCAAAGATTTTTCGATAGCCGATATTGGCGAAAAAGGAATAATTCAGGTTTTATCGGTTCTTCCACATAGTTACCCGGGTCATTCTCTTCTTACCGAAGACGAAGGAACTCTTCTTGGTGAAGATAATTGCCCTTGCGGCAGAATAGGGAAGTATTTTGAAATCATTGGCCGTTTAAAAAACGCTGAAATAAGGGGTTGCAGCGATGTATATGCAGAAAGATATTAGTGATGTAGAATTTCTTTTTCCAATTCAATTGGATATTGATAATTTTTTGAATCTGACTCCTTTTGAACCTTTTTCGGAAAATGCCATTGAGTTTCTTAACGACCTGTCTGTTGAATTGAATAAAGATGTTGATTCAAGAAAATATGGTGAGATAGCTGCTTTTGCATTTTTTTGCAGAAAAGCAAATATTTTTAGTTTTAAAAAGAAATATCTAAATAACCAGACAATACGGTTAGGCAGAGGAATTGTGTTTCATATTGCTCCGTCTAATGTGGCAGTAAATTTTGCTTATTCACTGATCTGCGGGTTGTTGTCAGGAAATCTGAACATTGTAAGAGTCCCATCTAAGGAATTTGAACAAGTAAGCGTTATCTGTAGTGCGATTTACAGGTTGAGCCTCAATAAAAAACATAAATTCATTTCTGAACGTCTCTTACTGGTGCGTTACGATCGTCAAAGTTCTGCAACAGCATTCTTTTCGTCTGTCTGCGATGTCAGAATTATCTGGGGAGGCGATAGCACGATCGAGCAAATCAGAAAAAGCATTATACCACCTCGTTCATTTGATGTAACCTTTGCTGACAGATACTCCCTTTGCGTCATAAATGCAGACGTTTTTATTAATGAAACCTCACCAGAGAAAATTGCATTAGCATTTTACAACGATACTTACCTGTTTGACCAGAATGCGTGTTCTTCCCCACATCTTGTAATCTGGTTGGGAAGCGATATAAATGTTGAAAAATCTCAGGAAATATTTTGGACAAACTTGTACGATGTGGTGAAGGTAAAATATAATATTCAGCCAGTTACAGCTGTTGATAAACTTACTTCTTTCTTTAATCAGGCCGTAAAATTAGAAAAGGCAAGTAAAGTTGATATGCCTGACAACTCCCTATGGCGGGTACAACTTAAGCATTTGCCTCAAAATATTGATGATTATCGTTGCTCAGGTGGATATTTTTCAGAATATCATGCTGAATCCTTGACGGAACTATCTAAAATAATCAACCGAAAATACCAGACACTGGCTTATTACGGAATAGAAAAAAGTGAGTTAATACTTTTTGTCAAAGAAGTAGCGCTTACTGGAATTGACAGGATTGTTCCAATAGGCAGGACTTCTGATTTTTCATTGACATGGGACGGGTTCGATCTTATATCAACACTGTCAAGAATTTGCGAAATTCTTTAAAATAATAATTTATGACCATACCTTTTAATAAACCCTACCTCACAGGTAAAGAGCTCGATTACATTAAAGATGCGGTATCCCGAGGTAAAATTTCAGGTAATGGGTATTATACTGAGAAATGCCATGAGTTCTTTCAGCAACGATATGGTTTTAGGAAATGTCTTTTAACTACTTCTTGCACTGATTCACTTGAAATGGCTGCGATACTCTGCAATATTCAACCAGGTGATGAGGTTATTGTTCCTTCATATACTTTTGTATCTACGGCTAATGCCTTTGTCTTGCGAGGTGCAAAAATAAAATTTGTTGACAGTCGGCCAGATCACCCCGGTATGGATGAAGACAAAATCGAAGAGTTAATAACTACCCGAACTAAAGTTATTGTACCTGTTCATTATGCCGGAATTGCTTGCAATATGGACAAAATTCTGGCTCTTGCTGATAAGTATAATCTATTTGTGGTGGAAGATGCAGCTCAAGCTATAGATTCATTTTACAATGGGAAACCATTAGGGGGTCTGGGCCATTTTGGTTGTTTTTCATTTCACGAGACAAAAAATATTCAATGTGGCGAAGGAGGAATGCTGGTCATAAATGATGAAAAATTCTTTAAACGGGCAGAGATTATCTGGGAAAAGGGAACCAACCGTTCAGCATTTTGGAGAGGAGAGGTTGACAAATATGGATGGACTGATATTGGTTCTTCTTTTTTGCCATCAGAAATAATTGCTTCATTTTTATATGCTCAGTTGGAAAACCTTGATGACACACAAACTAAAAGAAAAGAACTCTGGAATAAATATTATATGGAATTAAAAACCTTAAGAGATAGAAAAATTGAACTTCCAATATTGCCAAATTATGCAAGCAATAATGCACATATATTTTATTTGGTATGTAATAACCTGGAACAACGCTCAGACGTAATAAAGAATCTAAAAGCAAATGGTATTTTAGCTGTATTTCATTACCTCAGTCTGCATAGGAGTCCATTTTATCAAAGTAAACATGATGGTCGAGAGTTGCCGCAATCAGACAGATATTCAGATTGTTTGGTGAGGTTCCCGCTGTTTTATGAATTGGAAGAAAAAGATTTAGAATTGATAATAATGATTTTAAAAAAGTATCTTGAAGAAAATTAGTTATAAGAAACTAGTTATACCTGTGATATTTCTGTTATTTTTTACATTCTATTTACTGATTGACAGGTTTGTAGAACAAGATTTTATTACTCATGCTTCTTTTGCCCGGCAAATGTTGACCGGAGAACGAACAAACGCAGGGGATTTTTTATTTTTTTGGTTAGTGAATATTTTTTCATTTTTTAGTACTGAAGTAGCTCCTTCAGAAATTAGTCTGTGTTTTCTTATCGCAGCAGCAACAACGTTTCGTTACTATTTATCTCAAAAACACATCTATAATTTATTTAATGAAGCATACAACAATGTTCGAATTTACTGGATTTCTGTTTTTATTGCATTAAGTTTAATGTTTGTTTTTGTAATACCAATTCCAAGTTATTTTGTTCATCATGGGCAGTTTTACTTTAAAAACTTTGTACCTAATATCTGGCACAATTCAACAACCATATTTTTATTTCCATTTGCTTTAATGCTTTTTGGACTTTCAAATGAGCAATTAAATGCTTTTAATTTAAAAAGGAATGTTTGGATGTTTGTTTTGATTTTTTTGAATGTATTCATAAAGCCAAGCTATTTTTTTGTTTTTGCTTGTGTGTTTCCCATTTTCCTTTTTATTAAATACAGACTAAAGAAACAATTTTGGTATGGAATGTTGCCAGTAGTAATTGGGTTACTTTTGTTAGTATTGGAATATTGGATTATATATAAAACACCAAATCCTGCTGATAAGGAAATCTCTTCTGTTGTTTTTCATCCATTCTATTTCTATACACTGCGCTCTGCTTTACTGTTTTTACCAAGTTCTCTCTTCTTTTCACTGTTATTCCCGATTTGTTATGTATTTCTGAATTTCACAAAATTGAAAAAAATTTTGCTGTTTTGGTTTACATTTAGCTCTTTTATAGTATCCGTATTGATTTTTTTATTAATAGCCGAATCAGGCCCAAGAGCTGGTGGAGGGAATTTTTATTGGCAAATAGTGATTTGTACCTGGTTATGCTTTTTTATTTCGTTGGCCTCTTTAATAAAAGATTTTAATCGCGAGGGATTAACAGGGAAGAATAAATTCTTATTTTCAGTTTATTCTCTTCACGTGCTTATGGGGCTAATTTATTTTGTAAGATTTTTCGTGGTTGGTACTTTTTATTAATTATTATTGATGAATCTATTGTTTATCATGATAACTTTCAAAAAAGCATCTGAATTTAATCAGTTTTTCGATTTTTACACTATTATAAGAGAATCCTTAATAAATTAAATATGCCTATTAATGTTTTTGTTCCAAAGTTTCATGCCGAGGAATTCTAAATGAAATAAGGGAATGCTTTGATAAAGGTTGGAACGGAATGGGATTTATAACAATAGAATTCGAAAACAAATGGAAAGAATATACTGATTTACAATTTGCTCATTTTCTCAACTCTAACACTTCAGGATTACATCTGGCTGTTCATCAATTGAAAATGCAGAATAACTGGGAAGAGGGCGATGAAATAATCACTACTCCTATCACTTTTGTTTCCACAGCTAATGCTTTTGTACTTAGAGGAGCAAAAATTGTATTTGCCGATAGTCGTACTGATCATCCCGGGATTGATGAAAATAAAATTGAAGAATTAATTACACCACGTACTAAAGTCATTGTGCCTGTGCATTATGCCGGAATTGCCTGCGATATGGATAAAATTATGACTCTTGCTCATAAGTATAATCTGCTTATTGTGGAAGATGCAGCTCAAGCTATAGAATCATTTTATAAAGGAAAGCGTTTGGGAGGAATTGGGCATCTTGGCTGTTTTTCTTTCCACGAGACTAAGAATATTCAATGTGGAGAGGGAGGCATGCTAGTTATTAATGATGATCGATTTCTTAATCGTGCTGAGATCATCTGGGAAAAGGGGACAAACAGGGCTGAGTTCTTCCGGGGAGAGGTTAACAAATATGGATGGGTTGACATTGGTTCATCCTTTTTGCCTTCAGAAATTACTACAGCATTCCTTTGAGCACAGATAGAGAACCTTGTAGATATTCAAAAGAAAAGAAAAGAAATTTGGACAAGCTATTGGAGGGGACTTGTAAAATGGTCGAATTATACAGGAGTTCAACTTCCTAATATTCCTGAATATGACACAAATAATGCCCACATGTTTTACTTAGTTTGTAAAGATATTGAGCAAAGAACTCAATTAATAGAGTTACTTAAAAAACAAGGGATACTTTCAGTTTTTCACTATATAAGTCTACACAAAAGTCCATTTTATCAAAATATTTATATTGGTAAAGATTTGGTAGAGTCAGATAGATATTCGAATTGCCTACTCAGAATGCCAATGTATTATGAGTTAGATGGAGATGAAATAAATCGCATTTGCAAAATTCTTTTTACAGAGTCCTGAAATGAAAAAAGGGGAAAAACAATCAATAGAATAAAAAGCAATGAAAGTGATGCCGATCGAAGAAATACCAAAGCCGGACAACGAAATAAATTTAAAGACAGGCTGCAAGACATAGAGACATTAAAGACTATAAATGCTAGTCTACTTTTTTAGTATTAACAACTCATAACCCCTACTTTACAACTTTTAAATAATTTAAATGTTAAAGAATGGACAATAGTGATCTGACAATAGTAATTCCCGCATACAACGAGGAGCAATCATTACAAGAATACTTGCCTAGATTATTAAAGGAGTGTTTAAAGAATAACTGGAAACTTATTGTGGTAAATGATGGTTCTAATGACAATACACTTTCTGTTTTAGAGCAACATAACACTCTTGGTGTATTATCAATTATTCAGCATAAGCTCAACAAAGGATATGGTGGTGCTTTAAAATCCGGTATTATGGCTGTCAATACGGAGTTTATTATTACTATTGACGCTGATGGACAACATAAAGTTGAGGATGTTCAAAAAATGTACTCTCTAATTAAGTCAAAAGATGCTGATATGATAGTAGGGAAACGGAAATTTGATAGCAATATTTACCGGAATACCGGTAAAAAGCTAATTCGTTTTTTTGCAAGAAGGTTAATGACGATTCCAATTGAGGACCTTAATTCAGGAATGAAAATATACAGAACTGAATTGGCTAAGCGTTATGTAAAATATTGTCCAAATGGTATGGCTTTTAGTGATATAATTGCGCTTCTATTTATCAATAACCGGCATTTAGTAATCGAGATCCCTATTGAATTAAATAACAGAATGTATGGTGAAAGTACCATTAATACCCAAACAGCAATAACTACTGTTTACGAAATATTGAATATTGTCCTCATGTTTAATCCAATAAAGATTTTTCTGCCTGCTGGTCTGTTTTTTATTATTGCCGGAATAGTTTGGGAAATTCCCATTGCTTTTGCAAACAAAGGTATCAGTATAGGAGCATCACTGAGCATTAGTATTGGAATAATAATAATTTTCTTTGGATTACTGGCTGAGCAGATTTCACAAATCAGGAAACAGTTATGAATAATTCTTAGTTTCATACATTTTTATACAGAAGTGGTATAAAAAATTCCATTTTTTAGTAAAAATTTATTAATAGTATAAATCAACTTTGAACTTTCATCCAAGAGAGAATCAACAAAAAAGATAAAGTGGACATAATTGATAACCCATGTATTCTATGTGGAAGCGTTGAATATATTTTGAAATTCAATAAAAATGGTTTTCAAATCGTGAAGTGTAAAAATTGCAACCTCGTAAAAACCATTGTCCCTGCAAATCTAGATTTAGGATTAATTTACAATGAGAGTTATTTTCAGGGAGGCCAATCAGATGGATATGCTAATTATATTGGGTCAGAGAAGGTAATGAAAAAAGAATTTAATAAAATATTGCAAAAATTATTAGACTTAACTAAATCAGGACCTGGTATTCATTTACTTGAAATTGGATGTGCTTATGGTTTCTTTCTTGAACTTGCAAAAGAGCATTTTATATGCAGTGGAATAGAAATATCTGTTGATGCTGCAGAAAATGCAAGAAAATTGTGCAAAAATGTAATTTGTGGTACACCAGACAAAGAAACCCTTAATAGAATTGATAAGTTTAATATTGTAGTTATGCTGGATGTAATAGAACATCTCCCCGATCCTTCTGAAACTCTGAAAAATATTGCGAATCATTTGCCAAAAAGGGGACTTGTTTTAATAACAACTGGTAACATTGCATCATTTTATTCCAAAATTGCTGGAAAGCATTGGAGATTAATGACACCTCCACAACACACAACTTTCTTTTCGCGAAATTTAATACGAAAACTTTTTGAAAAACATGGTTTTAAAGTCATTGATTTGAGCACTCCTATAAAATTAGTTCCTATTGGACTTGCATTATATCAGTTAACTAGGGTAAGTAATATTAAATTACCAAAATCTTTAATCAAATTCTTGAGCAAAGCGTATTTCCCAATCAATCTGTTTGATACAATGCGTGTAATAGCTATAAAATTATAAAATTAAAATCGATAACTATTATCAATCTTAATTATTTATTTAAACGATAAATTCTTTATTCGATTGAGAAGTGTAAAAAAAGTATGGAATGAAATATTTAATATATCAATTAAAAAATAATGAAAAATTCGCATTGTATCTTATAGTTGTTTTTACATTGATATTAAAATCAGTTTATGTTTTTGCTACATATTACTATATTGGGACAAAAGAATGGGGCGATGATTCTTTTTATCTCTCTTTAGGAGAACACATTGCTTCTGGAAATTGGACAGATCAACCAAACGGTGAAGCATATCTAAATGTGGCGCCCGTTATTCCATTCTTAATTGCATTGTTTGTAAGGTTATTTAAGGATCCAATTATTCCCTTTTATGTCTATAGTCTGCTTGCTACTGTATTGCTTATCCCAGTGTTATTTTATTTGGGTAAAGAGATGTTTAATACTAAAATAGGATGGCTGCTTGCATTATGGGGGGGGGTAAATTTAGAATTCATTAAATATATACCACATTTATTAAAAGAGCCAACTTTATACCTTTTGATTCCATTGACAATACTCCTTTTAATAAAGTTTGTCAAATCTAAAAACCAAATTTATTATTTAATATTATCTGCAATCTCTTTTACCTTATTAATGCACACCGATGAACGTTATTTCTTTTATTTCCCATTTTTTACATTGATATTTCTTCTAAAAAGGCCTATTCTCTTACAAAAAAGATTTAGATCAATGGTAATATGGGTTGGTCTTGTTTTCCTTCTTATGTTACCATGGGGGATTAGGAATTACATAGTATTTGGACAAGTTGTAATTATCAGTTCCAGAACAACTTCATATACTTCAAAGATCTGGGGTAAAGATATAAGTGGGTTTGATTATATAAAAAAAAATGAGGGAAGTGTTCCTATTAGTGAAATCGTTCTAAATGACAGGGATAAATTGCTGGAGAATCAAATAAAAAAATCTAATGAATTAAGTGGGTTAGGGTTATATTTTAAAACTTTCATAAATATTTGGCAACCTTGCTTTTTCAAGGCAAAGTACGTTAAATACTGCTGGTGGGAGAAAGCAAGACTCCAAAAATGGTCATTTCGTCACAATTTTATAAGTTTAGCATTTTATGGGGTCTTTTTACCTTTTTATGTCATTGGCTTAATTTTACTGAGTATTAAATTTAATCCATTAGGTTTATTTATAGGATCAATTCCAATATTACATAGTTTACTGCATTCATACATGGTAATGCCGGAAGAACGATACCGGTATCCGATTGTTTTTATTGTTGTAATGATTGGATCCTGGACTGTAACAAAATTGTATGAAAATGTTAAAAACATAATGGTTAAAGAAATTTAGGAATTTTTAAAATTGGCTTACAAATATTAATTCCAAAATGTGGAACTTCTTAATTGCGAGTCCCGCCCTGAGGGACGAAGCAATCCTTAAAAACTGATATAAATTCAATTAATATGGCAATAAACGTTTTTGTACCTAAATTTCATACCGAAGAAATCCTCGAAGGAATCCGCGAGTGCCTCGATAAAGGCTGGACCGGGATGGGATTTAAAACCGAGGAATTTGAAAATAAATGGAAAGAATATTCTGGTTTATCATTTGCTCATTTTCTCAACTCTAACACTTCAGGATTACATCTGGCTGTTCATCAATTGAAAATGCAGAACAAATGGGAAGAGGGCGATGAAATAATCACTACCCCTATAACCTTTGTTTCCACTAATCATGTTATATTGTATGAACGGCTCAAACCCATTTTTGCCGATGTCGATCAATATTTATGTCTTGACCCTGATGATATAGAACGGAAAATAACCCCAAGAACCAGAGCAGTTATGTATGTGGGTATGGGAGGAAATACAGGGGAATATGGTCGAATTATAGAAATATGTAAAAAGCGCAAACTAAAACTTATCCTCGATGCAGCTCACATGGCTGGGACAAAATTTCGTGGCAAACATGTAGGTAGCGAGGCAGACGTTTCAATTTTTAGTTATCAGGCTGTAAAAAACCTCCCTTCGGCCGACTCGGGTATGATTTGTTTCAGTGATGAAGAATCAGACAAACTCGTTCGCCAGTTAAGTTGGCTTGGTATTTCTAAAGATACCTACCAAAGATATAATAAGACTGAGGGAAGCTACAAGTGGCAATACGATGTCCCCAACATAGGTTTTAAGTATCACGGAAATTCTATAGTTGCTTCAATAGCACTGGTTCAGCTAAAATACCTTGATGAGGATAATCTATACCGTAACAACTTGGCCGATAAGTATATTAAACTTCTTCAAAAAAATACGAATATAAAAATCGTGCCTGTTGCTCCCGATTGTGTATCATCACGTCATCTTTTCCAGGTGCTTGTCCCCAATCGCGATAACGTAATTCAGGCTATGTACGATCATCATATATATCCTGGTGTTCATTACCTGGATAATACTGACTATCCAATGTACCACTATGCCCAAGGCACCTGCCCTAATGCCGGGTATTCTTCGAAGCGCCTGCTCAGTCTTCCTTTGCATTTGAATATTTCCGAAACTGATCAGCAACAAATTGTTGAAGTATTATTGAAGGCCGTAAAATAGAAAAATAGAGCAACTGAACAGTATGAAGTGTATTGGAGTCGGAAGTCGGAAGTCAGAAGACGGAAGTCGGAAGTTAAAAGAGAAGACAAAGACTACTGTTCTGCTCCCCTAAGAAACTAGACTAAAAGTACTATTTTAAATTGTACTTTTATGCTGATGGTAAAAGAACTTCACAAACGGACTCCTCAGGAAAAAGAAAAAATCCTGTTGAATATTC
>Ga0187886_1000210_pt1 | contig 81275 bp, 53 predicted proteins | sample June2016WEW_20_1_FD_133001 | JGI IMG/M metagenome (GOLD analysis project Ga0187886, IMG submission 133001) | Peatland microbial communities from SPRUCE experiment site at the Marcell Experimental Forest, Minnesota, USA - June2016WEW_20_150 | ecosystem: Environmental > Terrestrial > Soil >... | reverse complement strand
TGGCGAAGGGAATACAATCGCTTTAGGCCGCATAGCTCGTTAGGCTATAGGCCGCCGGCCCCGGAGGCATATTTGGCTGGAAAATTCACTCAAGGGCTGGTACATTGATCGGGGGCGGGTCAGATTCTCGCCGGTCGTTTCCTCAGCCGTCCTCCACTACCGTTTTGAGGAAATCCATCCCTTTGCCGATGGGAACGGACGCGTGGGCCGGGCGATCGCGCTTTGGGAGCTGTATCGCCGGGGGTTCGACTCACACCATATATTTTCCGTGGATGAATTCTTTTGGAACGACAGGGCCCGTTATTATGCCGCCCTGGATGCCGTGCGTGGGGCCGGGGGTGATCTGACGGAGTGGCTTGAATACGCGGCCGAAGGGCTCAAGCGGACGCTTGATGACGTTTGGAAGCGCGTTCAGGCGGTCATCGCCCAGTCGGGAGAGAAAAAGATCTTCTTGCAGCCCAGGCAGGAGAAACTTTTAAGGCTTCTTGACGCCGGCGAAGGATTGGCGCCGAGCGAGATCTGGGAGGCGCTCGGCATAACGCGTCAAGGGGCGGCCAAGCTGATCAAGCCGCTCATGGAGGCGGGGCTGATCCAGCGCGTGGGCGGGAAGAAAACGGGGAAATATATCAAGGCCCGGCGCCGGCCCCAGTGAGGAGAGCCATGCCCGAATATTCGATCTCGCAGCTCGACAATTTCGAGGAATGCCCGCGTCAGTACAAGTTCCGATACGTCGACAAGATCATGCGCTACGAGGAGGGCATCGAGGCATTCCTCGGGCAGAGGTTCCACGACGCCATGGAGTGGCTCTACGGGGAGCGCGCCTTTCGGGTCGTGCCGCTCGAGGAGCTGCTCGAGTATTACGAGCGGAACTGGGCCGAGAACTGGCACTCCGAGGTGAAGATCCGGAAGGAGGGGCGCACGGCCGACGACTACCGGCGGATGGGGCGGCGCTTCATCGAGGACTATTACAGGCGCCACGCTCCCTTCGACGAGGGACGGGTCCTGGGCCTCGAGCGGTACATCCGTTTCCCGCTCGACGACCGGGGGCGCTACCGGTGCAAGGGCATCATCGACCGGCTGATCGTCGCCCCGGACGGCGCTTACGAGGTCCACGACTACAAGACGGGCTCGAAGCTGCCGGAGCAGGAGAAGCTCGACGAGGACCGTCAGCTCGCCCTCTACCAGGTCGGCGTCCAGACGCTCTGGCCCGACGCGAAGATGGTGCGGCTTGTCTGGCACCTGGTGGCCTTCGACGTCGAGATGCGCTCGTCACGGTCGCCGGAGGCCCTCGACAGGCTCAGGACGGAGCTCGGGGCGCTCATCGACAGGATCGAGGCCGAGAAGGAGTATGCGCCGCACGAGAGCGCCCTCTGCGACTGGTGCGTTTACCAGGACCTCTGCCCGGCGAAGAAGCATCTGGTCAAGGTCGAGGCGCTGCCGAGGGACAAGTGGAAGGACGAGCCCGGGGTCAAAATCGCGGATGATTACGCCGAGCTCTGGCGGGAGAAGAAAGACCTCGAGGCCGAGGTGAAGGCGGTCGAGGCCGAGCTCGATGGGATCAGGGAGGCGGCCATCGCCTTCGCCGAGAGGGAGGGCGTGAACGCCATCGCGGGCACGGACGTGCGGCTAAAGGTGACGGCGAAGGAGAAGCTCGTCGCGCCGGCCAAGGGGAGCGAGGAGCGGGAGGCGCTGGAGAAGGAGCTCCGGGCGGCCGGAGTTTGGGAGGACGTCAGCACACTCGATACCGCGGTGCTCGAGAAGTCGGTGGCGGAAGGGCGATGGGCGCCCGAGGTCCTTGAGCGGATCAAGGCCTACATCAGCACCGAAAAACGCTTTATCGTGACGCTCAAGGAAGAAGCCTAATCCCTGAGCGCAAGGCCAGTATTGATCTGCGAATCAAATTCACCCTTAGGGTGAATAATTACTTGACAACCACTCAGGCTTCGCTTATCTTATTATCATTCACCCCAGGGGTGAAAGGATTTTGGGGTACCAGGCGGGAAGCCGGTGGAAGTTACGTTCCGGACGAACAAGCTCGAAAAGTGCTACATATGCTATCAGCAAGGCTGCCGGGCGTGGGGGACGGGCGTCGCAAGGAAATATATCCAGCGGATCGACCTCCTTCAGGAAACATCGGATATGACGGAGGTTCGAAAATTGCCGGGACTGGAGTGCCATCCTTTAAAAGGTCGAAGAGAAGGACAATATGGTATTACCCTTCACGGCCGTTGGCGCCTCACCTTCACGCTGGAGGGGGAGAGAGCCACGATTATTTGCGTGGAGGAAGTGAGTAAACATTATGGTGACTGAAAAAATCGTCCACTCCGATTTGCCCATTCCACCTGGCGAGTACCTGGCCGAGGTTATCGCGGTCAAGCGCATCGCCCAGGCCGAGCTGGCCAGGCGCATCGGCCGCCCCATCCAGGCGGTCAATGAGATCGTCAAAGGCGAGAAGGCCATTACTCCGGTTACGGCGCTCCAACTCGAAAAAGCCCTCGATGTGCCTGCCCATATCTGGATGGGGCTGGAAAGCCGATATCGGCTCATCAAAGCCCGATTGGAGGAAAAGAAGCAGCTTCAGAAGGAGTCCGGATATCTTACGCAAACCCCTTATAAACAGCTCGCTGACCTCGACTGTGTCGAAAAGACGCGGGATAGCGAGCATAAGATCAGAGAACTCCATCGCTTTTATGGTGTGTCTTCCTTGGCGCACCTGCCCGGGATCAAGGCTTATGAAGCATCCTTCCGCTGCGGTGGTGCCCGGGAGGCGTCCAATTATGCCCTGGCCGCATGGATAAGGTGCGCGGAGCTGCGGGCTTCAGAAGTGCCCGCGGAGAACTTTGATAAAGGGAAGCTGAGGAAATCTCTGGGCCAGATTCGAATGCTGAGCAAGAAGGAGCCGGCTGAATTCGTTCCCGGAATCAAGCAGATTCTGGCAGGGTGCGGAGTCGTCCTGGTGCTCATCCCGCATTTCCCGAAAACCTACGCTCACGGCGCGACGTTCTGGATAAAGCCGGACAAGGCGGTTCTGTTGATGAGCATCCGGGGAAAATGGGCGGATATTTTTTGGTTCAGCCTTTTCCATGAGCTCGGACATATCCTTCTCCATGGGAAAAGAACATTCATCGATGATCGAAAGATTTCCCCGGAACTGGCCGGGCAGGAAAAAGAGGCGGATCGTTTCGCGGCGAATTCGCTGATTGAGGCCGGGCGGTTTGAGAATTTTATCCTTAAAGCGGACTTTAATGAAGCGGCGATCGAGTCGTTTGCCGGAGAGATTGGCGTTTCCGCCGGTATCGTGGTTGGTCGACTTCAGCATGAGGGATTTTTAAAGCAAGATTCGGAATTGAACCGTTTGCGCGCCAGATATGTCTGGAAAAGTTGACCAAAAGGGAAGGAAAGCGCCCAAAGGCGTCCTGAGAAAAGAATTGCGTCTCCGCCCCTGAGAGGCTTGTTGACTTGGCCTCGCGGCCGGCGATATCATCATGAGGCGATGGGAGACCAAGATTCCGAGCCTAGGGGTCGGTGTACGCGTGCGGCGCGAACAAGGAAATTCCTATCCACGAGGCGGGCCGAAGCGTCGGGCCCGGCCGGACGGTTGATTTCACTTCTCCTGCCCCTGGCCGCTTGGACGTTTCTGTCGCTTTCCTGCTCGGGCCCGGCCCCAAAAACGGGGGCGCCTCCCGCGACCGACCTCGTGGAAATCGTAAGCCTCGACCCGACCATCCATCTTGATATCCGCTATGCCACCTCGAACAATTTCGTTGGCCGGCCGGTCTATCCCGAAGCCAGGGCCTATCTTCAGCGCCCCGCGGCCGAAGCCCTGGTCGCCGCTCAACGCTGGCTGAAGGGGCGCGGCTACGGCATCGTCGTCTTCGATGCCTACCGGCCCCTGTCCGTCCAAAAGATATTCTGGGAGATCACGCCTCCCGAAAAACGGATGTTCGTGGCCGACCCCGCCGTCGGCAGTCATCACAACCGGGGCTGCGCCGCGGATGTAGGGCTTTATGACCTCAAGACGGGCGCCGAAGTCGAGATGCCGGGCGGCTACGATGAGACCTCGGAAAGGTCATTCGTCGTCTACGCGGGCGGGACTCTCGAGCAAAGGCAGGCCCGCGACCTCCTCCGGGAGGCGATGGAGCGCGACGGCTATTTCTTCGTCTACCCCGAAGAATGGTGGCACTACGATTACAAAGATTGGCGCGATTACCCGGTCCTCGACGTTGCTTTTTCCGCTATAAAACCGCCCCGGAAGGATTGAAAGCGGTGCCTGCCGGAGCCGGTCCGCTCCTTGTTGGGGTCGGACCACAATAACATACAGATTACAATAAAAATAGGACAAAAAGGCCCCCCAATCTAGGCCTTAAGTCAGAGTTTTCGGGGTCGAAAACGAAGACTTAAGGGGGCGTGATCTGTGGTAGTGTCGTAGAGAAGCTCAATAGCTCTTCTGACGCGTATCGGCGGCGATCATGAAGACGATCTTGCGGGCGTCGTCAATTTCGTAGAAGAACCGAAACCCACCGATCCGATACCGCCAGGTCTCCGGCTTGTATCCCTTGAGTTTCTTGATGTTCCGGCCGAAATACGGCTGTGCCCGGAGCTGGGGATAAACGTCAACTAGCAGCCGTGCGATCACCTTCTCCCGGCGCGGCCCGAGGTGCTCCTGAAGGTCGGACTGGAATTGCCCGGTCTCGAATATCCGGTAGTTACTCAACGAATCGCCCACGGCCCTTCTTGGCCTCGAGGTGCCCGGTTTTGAGACGTTCGAGGAGGTCCTGGTCGGCGAGGATCCCGTCCATCTCGTACTGGTCGACAAACAGTTCCTCTTCGAGGCGCCTCATGGCCAATGTTTCCAAGGCGTTCGACAGTTTCCGATTTTCCGATTTGGCGTACGCTTTGAGGAGGCTGTAATTGTCTTCTGAAATGCGGAGAGTGACCGTTTTGCTCATGATGCGAATTCCTTCAATTTAATTCAAATGTATTCTAATCGCATCATATGGCCGTGTCAAGTCCCTGGCCTTCATCTCTTGTCTATTTCGCTGACCTCGAGCATGCGATCGAGGCGGAAGGTGCGGCACTCGCCGCGCTTGTGGCAGTAGGCGCGCACTCCCTCGAACGTCCGGCCGTGATACTCCATCATCTCGACGGCCTCGGGCCTAATCCGGCGCCGCGATTTCGTGTCGTCCGGCTTGAGATAAACGATCTCGAGCTCGCGGCCCGCCCGGATCGCCCCGAGGACGAGGGCGCGCTTGTCCGCGGCGGGGAGCGCCTCCTCGGCCTTCTTGTACTGGAAGCGGGTCAGGAAGCGGACGATCCGCCAGTCCATCCAGATGTGACCCTTGCGGATGGGCGTCTTGAGGACGATGCCCTCGAAGCTCGTGCAGCGGCTGAGGGCAACGTAGACCTGGCCGTGGGCGAAGGCGCCGCGGCCGATGTCGATGACGACCCGGTCGTAGGTCTTGCCCTGGCTCTTGTGGATGGTCACGGCCCAGGCCAGCCGCAGGGGATATTGGGTGAACGAGCCCACGGACTCCGACTCGATCCGGTCGGACTCGGCCTCGTAGCGGAAACGGAAGAGGTCCCAGGTGTTGGGCGAGAGGTCAACGCGCTCGCCGTCGGGGAGGTCGACGCAGATGATGTCGTCGTCGTCCGCGACCTTGACGATCCTGGCGACTCGGCCGATCGTGCCGTTCACCCAGCGGCCCTTGCGGTCGTTCGTCAGGAGCATGACCTGGGCCCCGGGTTTGAGCTCGAGCGCTTCATCGGTCGGGAGGGAGGATCGGTCGAATTCGCCCTGGATGAACCCCTCATAACGGCGCGTTCGGCCGGGGAGCGAGGCCAGCATCTCGCGGTTGCGGACCGCGGCCAGGTCGTTCGTGCTGGTGAGCGTGATGTAGAATTCGGTGTCGGGCGGGGAGAAGGAAGGCTGGAGGCGGCTGTTGAGGTGGATGATCTGGCCGTCGTCGACCGAGCGGTTACGGATGGCGTTGAGGAGGTCGATGAACGCGGCGTCGGTCTGGCGGTAGACCTTCTCGAGCTCGACGAACTCCATGTCGAAGGTCAGTTCGCCGAAGATCTTGGCCGAGAAGAAGTAGGGCGACTCGTAGCGGGCCGGGGTTGCGGCGAGGGGCGCTGCCGAAGAGGTGCCGCGCGGGCCGGAAGCGTTGCGAAAGAAGGGCGAGGGGTCGGCGGCGAAGAGACCTTTCTCCCGGCTCGTCACGACGGGCGGGAGCTGGTAGAGGTCACCGATGAAGATCATCTGAACGCCGCCGAAAAATTCCTTGGGCCGCGGGCCGTTGAGGCGGAGGAACTTCTCGACACAGTCCATGAGATCGGCCCGGACCATGGACACCTCGTCGATGACGATGGCGTCGAGGTTCCGATAGATAGACGCACGGTCCGGCGCCGCGCCCTTGGTCTTGGCCCTGGAGAGCTTCCGGACGGCGTCGGGAGTGATGTCGGGCTTGAAGCCGAAGAACGAGTGGACCGTCTGGCCGCGGACATTGAGAGCGGCGACCCCTGTCGGGGCTAGGACGGCGATGCGCTTGAGCGTCTGCGAGCGCCAGAGCTCGAGGAGCGTCGACTTCCCGGTCCCGGCCTTGCCGGTGATGAAGACGTGACGGTCCGTCCCCTCCATGATGTCGAGGGCGCGGCGGAAGCCGGGGTTGATTTCTATGGCGTGGGAGCGGGGTTCGCGGGTCGTCTGGGGCAAAACTGGGGGAGGGGCGCCGGCGCGTGTTTTCGTCACGGTCGCATTCTCTCTAAAAAACGTTGGCGATGCAATCTGGAATCTGGAAAGGGAGCGCAATACTTCTTCGATCAGCAATTCTTGAGAAAGTCTTTGATCGAATCATGGTCTCCCGCCAGGACGAATTCTATGAGATCATGCCTCCAGCGGAATAAGATCCGGTTATGGAGACGCTGCCGGACCTCCCAGAAATCTTCCTGAAGTCGTTTTAGGCCGATTCCAGCCGGCAGAGGGATTTGTGCCTCTAACAACTCTAGAAAAGCAAGACAAACCCGCCTGATCTCGTCCTTCTGTTTGGGATGAAGTGATTTTATAGACCGGTCGAACGATGGCTTGAATTCATATCTCACAGAGATTTTAGGTGCTTCGTGGCTCCCTTGGCGCTTCTATAGGTCCTGCCGCGTTCGGCCACTAGACGTTCGATTTTACCCCATTCCTCTTGCGTGTAGGTTTTCCGCTCTGTTATTTCACAAGGCATGAAATAGACGCCTTTGTCCGTAACCTTGAAGACCACGGTTGAGCCCTTTTTCAGGTTGAAGATATCGCGGATAGGGGCGGGAACGGTAACCTGTCCTTTTGATGTCATCTTGGCGATTTCAGTGATCTCCATGTCACGCTCCTTACTTTCCTATATTCTTACAATACCTCCGTGTTTCTAAGTTGTCAATACCCATGCCTAATGACGCAACCAAAGCCAGAGATTTCTCATCGCCAAGGAATGCGCATGGACTTAATTCGGTTAATTCGGTGACACACAACTAATTACCGAAATTCCTGAGAACCGCCCGCGTTGATCCGCGTCTTTCTATTTGACAGGAAGCCGTGGATACGTACAATAATATTGTACAAATCAGGAAAAGACCCATGGCTATCCACACCACCTATTCCAAGGCCCGGCAGAACCTGTCCAAGCTTCTCGACGAGGTCACCAAGAACCAGGAGACGGTCATCATTAAGAGACGCCGTGGCGATAGCGTCGTGATGATCTCAGAGAAGGACGCGACGAGCCTCTTCGAAACGGCCCACCTCCTGCGTTCGCCGCGAAACGCGATGCGCCTCCTCGGCGCCCTCGGAAGAGCCCTCAAGGGTCAAGGCGGGATCCGCATGACCATCGAGGACATCGAGAAACTCCGCGACGAGGTGGCCGGTGGCTGGAAAAAACCGTGAGGCGGTCTTCGACCCGGATTTTCTCAAGGACCTCCAGCACTGGATCAGGGAAGACAGGAGGAACGCTGTCCGGGTTATTGAGATTGTCCTGGACGTCCTGCGCGACCCGTTCTCGGGACTCGGCAAGCCTGAGCCCCTGAAGTACTTAGGACCGAACATTTGGTCAAGGCGGCTCAGCCTCGAGCACCGCGTCGTTTACCTGGTGAGAGACGAGCGCATCGATTTCCTCCAAGCCCGTTATCATTATTGAATTCTACCCCTTAAAAATAATAGTTGACAAACGTCAATTAGTGTTGTATATTGTCAACCTAATGGAGAAAAGATGACCAGCAACCCAGGAGCCAAGAGTCCGGAGACCCCCTTTGGCCTCCGTCTGAGGGCCGCCCGTAAGAGAGCCGGGCTCAGCATGGAGGACCTGGTTCGGCGGATCGGAGGGATGGTCACCAAGCAGGCCATCGGGAAGTACGAAATGGGCCGGATGATGCCCTCGCCCGAGGTCCTCGAGCGGTTGACGCAAGTCCTGGAAATCGCGCCTTTGCCGTCTTCTGCGCCGCTGTTCGTGGAGGAAAGCGAGCCGTCGGAACCGCCGGACATGCGAGCTATGAAAGCATCGCCCGAAATCAGGCGGGAAGAGGGCGAGCGCCCGGCCTTGATGAAGCGAAGCCTCTTCCGGAATCTGGTGATGAAGCGGGGGACTGAGGACGATGACACCCGGAATGATGTATGCTTCAGCATAAAGGCCGTGCGAGACGAGGAACCGCCGGCCGCGGGCCCGCGCCCCGGGAGTCCTCCGCAAGCGGCCTGCCTGAACCGGGAGAGCCCGCAAAAGCCCCCGGACCACCTCCACATGTTCGCGGGCGATATCGCCTCTCTCGCCGAAAGGCGGGCCAGGTACTCCCGCGCCTGGGAATCGGACTCCGTGATGAACCGGATCCGCTTCAGGGAGGGCGAGCGTCTGCCCGTCAAATCGGCCTCCGCCCTGAAGTACCGGATCGCCGATTATCTCCAAAAATGCCTGGAGCTCGAAGCGATCCTCGGGTCGGAAATCGCCTTCACGAATCCCGCCGGCAGCATGCCCGTCAGGACGGGCGAAGAGGTCGAAGCCGCGGCCGCCGAAATCCGGCGCAGATGGGATCTCGGCTCGGGCCCCATCGTGAATCTTCTGGGCCTTCTCGAGGACAAAGCCATCAGGGTTTATGAGACGCGGGGCATCGAGGGGTTCGACGGCCTTTCCGGGAGGTTCGGGAGCGTTCCCTTTGTCGCGGTGAGCATGGAGTTTCCCGCCGATAGGGTCCGCTTCACGGCGGCCCACGAGCTGGCCCATATTCTGTGCGAGTTTCCGGGGAGCGAGAGTCCTGAGAGCCCCGAGAGTCTGTGCCACGCTTTCGCCGCCGCTTTTCTGCTCCCCAAGGCCGCTCTTGAGAGAGCGTTCGCGCCAGCGCGGCGAAAGGTCAGCCTGGGCGATCTCGGGGAGATCAAGGAGACCTTCGGGATCTCGCTCCAGGCGATCATGTATCGGGCCCATGCCCTGGGGCTCGTGAGCGACCGGCAGTTGAGGTCGTTCCGCGAGACGGTCAAGGCGAAGGGCTGGCTGACGGTCGAGCCCGTGGAATATGCAGGAAAGGAACGGGCGACGAGGTTCCGGCGGCTTCTCCACTACGCGGTGGCCGCGAACATCCTGGACGTGGAGAGGGCGGCGGCGATGGCCGGCGTTCCGGCCGGAGAATTGAAGAACGAAATCGGAGATATATTCTAATCGGAAAAGGGAGGTCAATGATGGGGTGCTTCAAAACCGGTTTTCCTTAGCGGTCGAGGCCGGTCGCCCGGGCGGTTGCGCGGGCGGCTGCGGTTGTCGCTAAGGGTTTTTTAATCGCAAATCAAAAAGGAAGGAAAAAACAAATGGGAAAGTCTGTCGATTCTTATCTTCTGGGAATGGAGCTCGGCGCGTTTCAGGGCTTCGAGAACATGGCGGTTTTTCCGCTCTTGACGTCGCTTGACGGGGGACCGGATTACATCACTCTCAGGGAAGCGCTCGAGAAGGGCGTGTTCGTCGTCACCGAGGTGAGCGAGGGCGGCTCGGTCCCCGAGCTCAAGGTCGAAAATAAAGGCGACGTCGCCGTGCTCATGATCGACGGCGAGGAGCTGGCCGGCGCGAAGCAGAACCGGGTGCTCAACACCACGATCCTCGTCGCTCCGAAGTCGGCCACGAAGGTCCCCGTGAGCTGTACCGAGCACGGGAGATGGAGCTACGTGTCCGAGGTCTTTCACGAATCAGGCCACCACATGGCCCCGGGGCTCCGGGAGCTCAACATGAGGAGCGTCAACGCGTCGCTCCGGATCTCGGGGAAATACCAGGGAAACCAGGGCGGGGTCTGGGACGGCGTCGCCCGGATGGAGGAGGCCGCGGGCGTCCATTCGAGCACCGGGGCCATGAAGGACGTTTTCGAGGCCAAGGGGGCCGCACTCGACGATTACCTGAAGAATTTCCGCGCTGTCGACGGTCAGAAGGGGATCCTCATCTTCATCGATGGCAAGGCGGCCGGAATGGATTTCGTTTCGCGCGGCCAGGCGTTCGGCGTCCTTTATCCTAAGCTCATCAAGAGCTACGCCATGGAGGCGATGCTCGTCCGGGAGCGGCAAAAAGCCGGCAAGGCCAAGGACGATGCCAATAAGGCGGCAGCCCTGCCCGATGCGGAACACGCCCGGGCCTTCCTGAAGAGAGCCGCTGAGTGCGAGGAAAAGAGATACGAGTCGGTCGGCATGGGCTGGTCGTACCGCTATTCCGGGAAAGGGATCGTCGGGTCGGCCCTGGCCGTGGACGAAAAGGTCGTCCACATGGCGTTCTTCAGCACGTCGGAAGTTGAGGCTTCAGGGCACATGGTCGGGACCAGCCAGCGGAGAGGCTTCCGGCTCTTTGTCTGAGCCAATCTAATTCGGTGACACACAACTAATTACCTTAATTCATGCCGGCGGCGATGGCCGCGACCCTCTCCGAATTTCGGTAATTAGTTGTGTGTCACCGTTTTATTACCGTTTTATTGTTATTGCCGGTCGAGTGCGATCTCCGGCAGGTTTGCTCCCTTGAGCAGGGCGTTGAGCGCCGTGACATCCTTCGTTCTGAACGCGTCCCACTTCGCCATCAGCGTGCGCAGGGCCTCACGTCTTTCCGTGACCGCGGCGATCGCCTGAGTCGTCGGCGCGGCGTCGGCCGCCTGGAGCAGGCTCATCAGCTGATTGAGCGACCCGCTGATCCCGGCCAGGGTGTCCTGACCGCCAGCGCCTCCTCCCGGACCGCCCGGCCCCATGCCCGTTGGAGCGGCCATCGGGCCGCCCATGGCTCCGCCGCGGCCGCCGGCGCCACCCGCGCCGCCCTCGAGAGCAGCCGCTTTCTTGTCGAACTCGGCCAGCGCCTCAGCGACGGTCAGTTTCCTCTGGCCCGCTGCCGCGATCACACTCGGCTCCTGTGCCACGCCTTGGCTGGTGCCTTGACCCTGCCCTTGGCCGGCCGCCGCGCCACCGCCCGCTCCAAGTTTCTCCTGAACCTTCTTGACCTGGGCGCGCAAGTCCCGCATCTTCCGGAGCGCGGCCTGGGTCTCGAGGACGCCGTCGTACATCGCCTTTGACAGCTCATGCTGCCTGGCCAACTCCGCCGCCGGCGTCTTCACGCGCGGGTCCATCTTGAGCGTGATCGGTTGAGTGAGCGCCTTGCCGTTCACCGTAAGTTTCACCATGTACGAGCCGGGCGCGGCCCAGATCGAATTCGGCGCGGGAGCCGTGTTGTGGGCGATGGCCGCCATCCCGAGACCGCCGCGAAAGCCTCCGCCGGGGAGGGGCTGCCAGCGCATGTCCCAGAGGAAGCGGTGCATGCCCGCCGTGGCCTTGAGCACCTGCGGCGGCCGGTACCAGTAGAGCGGAAGGGGCGCGGCCTCCGGCGCCGGGATCTCCGCAACCTTATCTTCGCTCGAGTAGTGCCGCACGACTTTCCCCGCGCCATCGAGGACCTCGAGCGTCACCGATCCGGCCGCATCGGACTTCAGCGCGTAATCGATGATGGCGCCCTCCGGCGGGTTCTCGCCGCCGGGCTCGTCGGGCGGCAGCGGCGTGTCCGTATTCATGTTCCAGCGCACCCGCACCGCGGTCTGCGGCTTGAAAAGCATCGCCTCGCCCGTCGTCACCGCCTGGTCAAGCTGTCGGAGCGGCGTGATGTCGTCGAGGATCCAGAACCCTCTTCCGTGCGTCGCCGCGACCAGGTCGTCGTCCTTGACGATGATGTCGCGCACCGAGCTCGCCGCCATGTTCATCCGCAGCGACTGCCAGTGGTCGCCGTCGTCGAACGAGACGAAGACTTCCTGTTCCGTGCCCGCGAAGAGAAGACCCTTGCGCACCGGGTCCTCGCGGACGGCGTTCACCGTCGTGCCGCCCGGGATGCCGCTCACGATCTCGGCCCATGTCTTTCCGCCGTCGTGGGTCCGGAAAATGTGCGGCCGCATGTCGTCGAGTCGGATGGTGTTGACGGCGGCGTATGCCGTCTGCGCGTCGAAGCGGCCGGCGTCCATGACCGAGACCTTAGCCCATGGGACGAGCCCGGACGGCGTCACGTCCGTCCAGTGCTGCCCGCCGTCCGCCGTCACGTGGATCAACCCGTCGTCCGTGCCCACCCAGATGCGGTTGATGTCGACATAGGACGGCGCGATGGTGTAGATGACGCCGCGACGCACCGGCTTGGCCGACGGGTCGTCCTTATACTTGCCGACGCTCGCCGGTACGTCCCAGGTCTCGCGAGTCAGGTCGGGGCTGATCTGCTGCCAGGAGTGGCCGCCGTCGCGCGTTTTCCAGAGGGTATTCGACGCGAAATAAAGCGTGTGAGGATCGACCGTCGAGAAGACGACCGGTTGGGTCCGGATCGTCCGCCAATCGGGCGCGCGGACGGGCTTCGGCCCGACGCTCTGGACCTGGCCCGTGCGCCGGTCGTAGCGGATGACCCTCGATCCGCCGTAGATGATGTCCGGGTCGAGCGGGTCGGGGGCGGCGTAGCCGTATTCGTCGACGCCGACGGGGTGCCAGTCGCGGAAGGTGATCTGGCCGTCGTCGCCCCGGCTCGAGACGCCGGCCGAGCCACTCTCCTGCTGGCCGCTGTAAACGTGGTAGGGAAAGGCGTTGTCGGCCGCGACGTGGTAGAGCTGGGCCGTCGGCTGGTTGTACCAGGAGCTCCAGGTCTCGCCGCCGTTGACGGTGATGGAGGCACCCTGATCGCTCGCATAGAGGATGACGTCGGGGTTCGTGGGGTTGATCCAGAGGTTCTGGTAATCGTCGCCGCCCGGGGCCCCCTTGAACGCTTTAAAGGTGCGGCCGCCGTCGGTCGATTTCCAGGAGACCGTGGAGACGACAAAGACCGTGTCCGGGTCCGTGGGGTGGACGGCGATCCGCGGGAGGTCCCCGCCGCCGATGCGGGAGCCGGTGCGATTGTCGGAGGCGCGTGTCCAGGTCTCGCCGGCGTCGTCCGAGCGGAAGAGGCCCGTACCGCGGGCGAGGGCGATCACGGCGTAGATGCGGCGCGGGTTGGACGGGACGATGCCGATATTGACCTGGATGGCCGCGTCGGGAGCGGCGGGCTCGAGTTTGCGCCAGGTCGTCCCGCCGTCGGTCGACTTGAAGAGGCCGCCGCCCGGGCCGCTCCAGTCGGCGTTCTCCCAGGGCCCCTGGCGCGATTCCCAGAGCCCGGCATAGATGATGTCGGGATTGGACGGGTCGAAGGCGAGCTCCGAGCCGCCTGTATTTTCATCCTTATAGAGGACGCGCTCGAAAGTCTGGCCGCCGTCGAGGGACCGGTAGATGCCGCGTTCTTCGTTCGGGCCGTATGGGTGGCCGAGGACCGCGACGAAGAGGCGGTCGGGATTGCGGGGGTCGACAATGATCTGCGGGATCTGCTGGCCGTCGCGTAGCCCAAGGTGCGTCCACGTCTGCCCCGCGTCGATTGACTTGTAGATGCCGTCGCCGACGGATAGGTCGGGCCGTTGGAGGCCCTCGCCGGAAGCGACGTAGACGATGTTAGGGTTCGAGGGCGAGACGGCGATGGCCCCGATCGAGCCGGTCGGCTGGTCGTCGAAGACGGGGCGCCAGACGCGGCCGTAGTCGGTCGTCTTCCAGACGCCGCCGTTACATACGCCCATGTAGAAGACGTTCGGCTGGGAGGGGACGCCGGCCACGGCGCGGGTGCGGCCGCCGCGGTAAGGGCCGATCGAGCGCCAATGCATCTCGGCAAAGAGGCGCTGGTCGACCTGCTGGACCGAGAGCAGGGGAGGGGCGAGCAGGGTGGCGAAAAGGGTGGCGAGGAGCGGGAACAAGAGGAGAAAGATGATAAAGGAGGGTCGTGGCGAGCCGCGTGCAATAAAACACGCTCTGTGCACGGCTTGGGCGACAGGCGTAAGGACGTCTTTTGAGTATGCGGCAAGGCGGTGGTGAGAATCACGGGTCATGGGATGTCCTCCTGATTGACGGCTCAGCGTATGAAGCGAATATATGTTAGGGTGAGAGGACCTGTCAATCGAGAGAGGAGATTGTAAATTAACGCATCTCATCGAATTGCCATGGAACTGCCTTAACTGCCCTACCCCAAAAATACTACCTTGACATTTAACTTATTGAAAATTAACATTATTATGTAATAAGCGAGAGGCGGGAGGGGGAAGAATCCGCTTCCAAGCCGGGGGAAACAGTCTTTTCGTCCGTGAGGACAGATTCGCTTGGGCGGATCCTTCCGTCTTCACGGACCTTGGTCATCTCATAATTCCTCAAAATCCAATCCGTCTTACCTTCCTAAGAGCTCCATGCGGCCCGAAAGGGCTCGCGCCGTTCGGAGCTCAGTCCGCCTTCTGACGCCGCGAAAAAAGGAGGGGGCAATGTCTATCCGTCGGTTGGCCATTTGTCTCTCTTTGGTTTTCTTGGCCGTGGTCTTGATCGGAATCCCGTTCAGGTCGCAGCTCTCCAGCGCTGGCACGACCCCAACGCCGACCGTCATCGCCGGCCGGAATGTCAACATGGTCTCGGGTACTAAGCTTCCCTTGGGTGATCCCTGGCTGCAGCGTCAGAACGAGCCGTCGATTGCCGTTTCTTCGCGCAACCCAATGCATCTCTTTGCCGCGGCTAATGACTATCGGACTATTGACATGCCCGATGACTATAGCCTGCCAGGGATACCTGGGGCATCTGCTGTGCGGGATTCATGGATAGGCGTTTTTGAATCTTTCAACGCTGGGGAATCCAGTGTCACAACGCTTCTTCCAGGATTCCCCCAGGACACATCGGCTGAAGGGATGGCTTCTCCGATCCACGGGTTTGACACGGCTTGCGATCCGATAGTCCGGGCGGGCGCCCGCGGGCTGTTCTACCTTAGCGGCATCGTCTTCAATCGCAATCAACAGCAAGGAGCGGTTTTCGTGGCGCGCTATGTCGACTTCAATAATCGGGAGAATGTTGAGGAAGAAATCGATCAGGTCTCCGGGTACAAGAAATATGTAGGTCCGATAAAATATATCGACACCAAGGCGGTTGATAGGGACACTCAGCGCCGATTTCTCGACATGCCGAATATGGCGGTCGATGTTCCTCGAGGCGGCGCGCCCTATGGAAATATCTATGTCGCTTATACCGTCTTTTTGGGGGACACTACAAAAATTACGCGCAGTAGAATCATTCTTGTCAGGTCGAGCGATGGCGGTGTGACCTGGACTTGGCCCACGATCTTGAGTGAATTCCAGTACCTCGTTCAGCGGCCGGTAATCGTCATCGATCCGAGTGATCCTACTGGGAAGACGATCTATGTCGTTTTCAGACGGTTTGCCTTTTTGAATAAACCTGACGGAATCGGCTTTGTAAAATCTATTGATGGGGGGAAATGCTTCACCTTTCCCGCGGATGTTGCCACCCTTCCTTGTCCTTTTGACCAGCTTACGACAAATACCTCGTTCCGGACGAATTCTTATCCCACAATGGCTGTTGATGGGAATGGCATTGTTTATGTAGCCTGGGCGCAACGATATGACAAGAACGGGCTACCGAATCCGAATGGGCAGGCCCGCATCGTGATTTCGTATTCAAAAAACCGCGGTCTGACCTGGTCAGCGCCCCGGATCGTTGATCAAACTTCTCCGCTCGACGGGCATCAATTTATGCCGACCATGACTTTTGGCGGGGGCAGATTAATGTTGGCCTGGTATGATCAGCGCGATGATATCTTTTTGCACCATCCCAATACAAAATTCATCGAAGATGGAAGTGATCATCGACACACGATCGATGTCCGGGCTGCGGAAGGAACGCCTGGTACCCCGCCCACTTTTCAGGCGTCGATTCCCGTGAGCCGTTATCTTTATTATATGCAAATGGACGCGAACGGAGAGCCCATTAAAGATATTGGAGGGAACGTTGTTCTTTGGCAGGGCCAGTACAACTTCATAAATTTTCCCCTCTTTAATCTGGGCATGAAACCTTTCCACGGCGATTATATAGAGATCGCGTCATCTCCGCAGATCTTGCCTCCCCCTGCAACGGCATCCAATTCTTGGGTTTTCAATACAAGCCCGTCGGAGCCAACTACTTCCCCCTTAGTTTGGACTGATAACCGTGATGTCCGGCCGCCGGCAGGCAATTTATGGGGAGACTGGATCCATTATAATCCTCCCACGTCCACTCAAGACGGTGATTTTGGCCAAAATAACACCTGTAACAATAAAGATAATACAGGCATGAAGAATCAAAATATCTACGTGGCCAACCTTAACCATGGAGTTATTGTCGGCTCGCCGGGAAACACGAAACAGCTTGATATCCAGCGCGCCTTTGTCGTCGTTGTCAAGAATACAATGGAACCCACGGCGGCTCTCGGATCTCAGGGAAAACACTTATATCTGACCTTAAACCCTGCCTCAGGTGTGCCAGCCTCATTTGACGAATTTGACTCCAACAAAGCTTCTCTGGACGTCACGGTTGAGCCATCTTCTTCTGTTTCCTGTACGGTCTATGCTGGTCCGTCTACTGGCAATCCATTTGCTCCAGTAAGAGTCAATGTTTATGACGGTGAAAATGGTCCTCTTGTAGGCTATGTCATTTTGAATCCCGATTCGACAAATAATCCCATCCTTGATCCTTCGGGCGAAATTCTAGCCAACGAATCCCATAGTCCAAAAATCAGCAATCCCAAAGTCTGGAGATATGACGTCGGGAACCCCACCGACCCCAACACCAGTTTTTTGAGTCCCCGCGTCCAGAATCCGCGGGTCCAGAACTCGGGTTACGTCAATCCCCGCGTTCAGAACGAGGGAATCACAAACCCTCGCGTCCAAAATCCTCGAGTTCAAAATCCCGGCGTTCAGAATGAGAATATCGTCAACAACGAGATGCTGAATCCCAGAGTGCAGAATCCGCGAGTTCAAAATACGGCCCTGACGGATATGACTTGGACCGTTACGAACGATGGGAATACCACGTCAGCCTACACATTCGATCTTTTGTCCACTGTCGCTCAATATTTTTCCGGGACCAACCCGTCGCTGATCGGTCAGGTCCTCGTTTACAAGATCCATACGAACCCCATAGATAATGAATGCCAGCTGTTGGAGACGCATTCTGATGAACTCGTCGTCAACGTCTCCAATCCGCGGGTCCAAAATCCTAGAGTTCAGAATACCCCACTGCAAACAATGAGTGCAGCCGATGGAAATTCTGGCACACAGAACATTGCCTTCAATTTATCTCCGGGTGAGCGAGCCGAGGTTATTCTCCGCGTTTATGATCCTGACATAACTGATCCTATTGCTTTTGATACGACAACCGTCGCGGGAGAGACGACAGCCGAAGCAGGCGATACAGGGGCGACGGCACCACCCGAGCCTGTGCTACAACCTAATGTCCCGTGGGAAAGTCCTTTGCCGGTTATAGTCGCTTCGCCGATATCGATGTCTTTTGCGGGACCAGGAAATCAGACTCTTAATTTGTCTCTTTCTAATCTTCCCGGAGAAGGATCGTTGCCGTACAGCGTGTCCGTTGATTCCAGCTGGCTGAGCGTTTCACAGACTGGAGGTGATTTAAGCGGGGCACCGACGACACTGAATGTCACCGTGAGCGATACTGGCCTTGCCCCCGGCACCCACACCGGTTTTATCGTGGTCACGGTTCCGGCAGCCTCCAATAACCCCCTGAGAATTCCCGTGTATTGGACAAACGGCACCATATTCCCAAGCATGGCCGTTTCTGCCAACGGCTCTTCTATTGGTGACGGCGGGACTTGTGCTTTTGGCTCAATTGGCCCTGGCACGACTGCGGATGTAACCTTTAGTATTTCCAATGACGGCTCAGCGAACCTGATTTTGGGCGGGAAGCCGATCATTACGATAACAGGTGCGAATGCCGACCAATTCAGCGTGCAGCAACAGCCGACATCTCCTGTTGCGAATAGAAACTCGACGTCATTTAAAATCAGATTTCAGCCAACATCATCCGGCCCTAAGACCGCCACTATTTCTATCACCAATAACACCCTGGGCACGAATCCCTATGATATTGCCCTTCAGGGCACCGGTGCGGCGCCTATCGGAGGGCTGATCGCCTATTACCCGTTCAACGGAAACGCCAACGACGAAAGTGGAAATCGGCATAACGGGATCATACATGGAAGCCCTTCCTACTCTCAGGACAGGTTCGGAAACGCAAACGGCGCAATGCATTTTAATGGGGTTGATACCTATGTCGAACTTCCCGATGAGCCCAGTTTCGATCTGACGCAAATGACAATTGTAGCGACCGTTAAGGTTCCAGATTACTCAAAGGAAAACTTCATCATTTCGAAGGGCCCCTATTTTGGAAACTATACGCTGCGTATATTTAGCTCATCAAATCCTTCTTTCCAAGGGCAAGTCGAGTATGTCCATCAGGTCCAAAATGGAAATTGGGATAGTTCGGTAACTCAGAATCCGGTTCCGCTGAACCAGTTCTTCCAAATTGCCGTAACGCTGGATTCCACGTCTTTCAATAGTTATTTCAATGGGATTAAGCAAGCGGGCCCGATTTTATATGACCCGATGGTCCTGAATGATGTGAATGTAACCGTTGGCGCGGAAATGTACAATACTGTTCGTGAGTTTTTTGTGGGGGATATAGACGAGATTCGCATTTATAATCGTGCGCTCTCCGCCTCCGAGGTCCAAACCCTCTATTCTCTTGACTTGGGACAGGTTGCTTATTATCCCTTCAACGGGAACGCCAACGATGTGAGCGGTCACGGCTTCAATGGAACAGTATATGTAGCTACTTTGACTGCAGACAGGTTTGGAAATCAGGCTGGCGCCTATAGTTTCAATGGCGACAATGCGTACATTGATGTGGGTAATGTTGGGAGTTTTAACTTTGGCGCCGGTGATTTTACCCTTGAAGCTTGGATTCAAATGGATCCTTTCTCTTCAGGTCCTAGACATATCCTTGGCAAGAGAGACGAAGCTTACCCTTATCTAGGCAGTTGGACCAGGCTCTATTCTCTTGATGGTCAGATAAGATTTGAATTCAATGATGGCTGGGCTCTTTATACACAGAAGACTTATAATGATGGGATATGGCATCACATTGCAGCGACAAGAAGTAATGGGGCCGTATCCTTGTATATTGATGGTCAATTAATAGGATCAGATACACGAACGGTAGATGTGTCCAATAGCGCTTCTTTCAAGATTGGAAAATGGAGCTTTGAAAACAGTTTCCATGGAAAGATCGATGATATCCGGATTTACAATCGTGCCCTTTCGGCAACAGAAGTAGCAGAACATTTTCTGATATAGAAGCAACAGAGCGGCAAATTTGTCGCAGGCTTGAACGATCAGAGATTATTGAGCCGGCGGCGTGCATCATCAACGAGCGGGTCGCCGGCATCTGCTTTTTCTCTGATCTTTAGGAATTTTTTGTAGGACTCTTTGGCTGCCGGGCTTTTCACGCCTTCCTGGGCTCGGCCAAGATAGTAATAAAGCGGCGCAAAATATCTGTAGGAAGGAAAATCGTCCAAGAAAATGGATACGGCCTCGCCCCTCCTTTTCAGGCACATGTCAAGTTCCGAATGAGCTTCGATGAAACCTTTTGCCTCCAGGTATGCACGTCCCAAAGCCAGGTGGCCAAGCCACGTGTCCAGCCGAGCCTGGGCTTCTTGATAAAGATCTATCGCGCCGAGGATATTGCCCTTTTTCTGGGCGACCTCTCCCTCAATAAGCCGCGCATAGGCCTGAAGCTCCGGTTGAAGTTTAGCATTGAGCGTTTCGGCGACTTTCAAAGCCTTTTCGAGTTGCCCTGCCTGGATATAGATCTCGGCCATGGAAAAAAGGTCGCTGCCTTTTTTACTAGAAGCGGCCACTCGGTCCGCACCCCGGACGGCAGCACCCTGGTCGCCTTGAGCCAGCAATGTCTGAGCGCGCATGAGGGATTTCAAAGTCGCCTCATCCTCAAATTTATTCTTGAGATCCGAAGCGATGCCCGCATCAAGAGTCTTCCGGGCATCATTCAGCCGGCCTTCGTAGAGCGCGAGGTCGGCCAAGCCTATCGCGGCCAGTGAATTTGCCCTGGCGCCTTTCGTCGAAAGCTCGAGATAGGTTTTCTCAGCTTCTCTTGGCCGGTCCTGGGCCAGTTGGATGAGGGCAAGTAAAACCTGCGCCTCGGGAAATTCCGGGTTAATTTTCAAAACTTCTTGGAGTTCTTTTTCCGCCTCGTCGAATTTTCCTGCCCCCACGGCGTACCAGACCAAATTATAGCGAGCCGTAATATTTCGAGGAGCAAATTCGACGGCTCTTTGTCCTTCCTCAAAAGCTTTTTGCATTTCTCGGTTAAAGAAATAAGCGAGCGGAAGATTGGTGTGCGCGGCAGAATCCATCGGGAATTGCTGGATGAGTGCGCTGTACTCTTCGATGGCCTTTTTGGAATCTCGATTGAGAAAATAGTAAGCTCCCCTAGTCCGGAATTTTTCCCGGTCCGTCATCTGATCAATCAAGGCCATGGCTTTCTCAAAATACTTATTCGCCTGTTCGTCCTGGCCTCGATTCCTGTAAACCAGCGCCAGGCCAGTATAGGCACGTCCAAGCCTCGGATCCTTCTCAATGGCCTTAAGGTATTCCTGGATGGCTTCATCATCTTTGCCGGCCAGAACGAGATCCTGAGCCTGGGCGTAAAACTTCATGGCTTCGAAAGAAGCAGCTGTGAATGTCTCCTGAGTTAGGGCCTGGGCTGTCCCGGCAGGAATTCGGCTAAGATCGTCCCTGAGCTCGGCCGCAAGGCCGTCGGCGGCTTTGAGTACTTCCGCCTTGGTCGCGATCGTTTTTGACCTCTCGGCGAGCCTCAGATAGCTCAGGGGGTCTAAGGCCCAGACATCGAAGACATACCCGCTCCCGCTGGAATCGATGGATCCTGTAATAACGACGTTGATACCTTCCCGGCTGCAGAGCAGCGGGGCGGCCTCCGGTTTGATCTTGCCATTGGCGGTGGAGTCAAGCTCGTTCATGAGGGTTCTGGCTCGAGTGCGGTTGTACATTTTGATAAAAGACGCCCCCTCCAGGCCGATACCAAACGCCTGTTCGAGGGCCCCCTCAAACACAGGATCTCCTGTTTTGTTCTCGAAGTCGGCGACCAGGACAGAAATCGGCTTTTGTTCGGTTTCCAGGTGTTTTGACGCGCCTTCTCCTCCAGAGTGCCTAAACTTCAAGATGCCAACCACGGCCAGGGCAATGATCAGGACAGAACCTGCTACAATAGAGGCCAGCCGGATAGGAATCCGGATTCTAAAACCCGCTTCGGTTTGAGCCTTTCGTAAGTCATTGGCGAAATCAGTGACGTTCTGGTATCGATCCTCCGGTTTCTTGGCCAGGGCTTTGCGAAGGATCGGGTTGAGAACGGGATTCACGGACTTCGGCTTGATATGGGCAGGGGGAACGGGGTCCCTGAGGATAGACGTGAGTGTCTCGATCGGGCTTGGCTTAGAAAAAGGGTGCTGACCTGAGATCATCTCGTCGAGAATGATGCCGAGGGAAAAGATGTCGCTTCTGGTATCAACATTTTCCCCCTTGGCCTGCTCGGGAGACATGTAGGAGATGGTTCCTGCGATGGCGCCTTGCTCCGTGATCGACCCCTGGGTCAAAGTCCGGCTTAATTCTGCTGTGTCTCCACCTGGAAGTACGCGTTTGGCCAGCCCGAAATCCATGACCTTGGTGTGGCCCTGGGAGCTGATCATGATGTTGGCCGGCTTGAGGTCGCGGTGGACGATCCCCGCTTTGTGGGCGTTCTCGAGGGCCTCGCCGATCTCCAGGGTGATCCGGATGGCTTCCCGCAGCGGCACGCGCTCCTGTTCCATCCGGTCCTTGAGGGTCTTGCCCTCGACGTACTCCATGGCGATGAAGGACTTGCCGTGGAGCTCGCCCGTCTCGTAGATCTTGCAGATGAAGGGATGGTCGAGGGCCGCGGCCGACTTGGCCTCCCGGAGGAAGCGCTCGCGCATCCGCGGGTCGTTCTCGAGCTCGTCCGGCAGGAATTTCAAGGCGACATGGCGGTCAAGGGCCGTGTCCTTGGCCAGGTAGACCTCGCCCATCCCGCCCTTGCCGAGGAGCCGGATGATCTGGTAGCGCTGGATCTTGTCGCCGGCGTTCAGCATGGTTTAGGTCCGGGCTCGACCAGGCGAGAAACTCCTCGGAAATCCCCCACTTTGGACACCTAATCTCCTGTTCCCTGAAGAAAGACCTATAGTGACCGTTATATATCACGGGGGTTAAATCCAGTCAACACTGAACGTTTTCCCCCCTTTCAATTCGGTGACACACAACTAATTACCGAAATTCGGCAGGAACCCCCAAATACTGAACGTTTTCCCCCCTCGATACGTATTTATAGCTATAAACAGAGAATAGAGGTTTGCCATGAAAAAGTGGACCGTACGTGTTTTCGCCGCCCTGTTCATCCTGACCTTCTTCTATTTCCTTTTTGCCTGCGGCAAAAAGAAGGCCGAGGTCAAGCTCGTCCCCGTCACTCGGGGCGACATCCAGGAAAAGGCCCTGGCCGTCGGCACCATCGAGCCCGAGAAGGAGACCAAGGTCAAGTCGACCATCCCGGGCATCGTCTCCGAGGTCCTGTTCAAGGTGGGCGACGCCGTGAAGGCGGGCGCCCCCCTTATGAAGATCTCCCCCAACCCGACGCCGCTCGAGTATGTGGAATCCCGGCGCGCCATGGAAGTCGCCGAGGTGACCCTGCACAAGATCAAGTCCGATTGGGAGCGCCAAATCGAGCTCTTCAAGAAATCGCTGATCTCCAAGTCCGAGATGGACGCCGCCGAAGGCGCCTACCAGGAGGCCAATCTCCACTATAAGATCGCCGCGGAGCGCCTCGAGCTCCTCGAGAAGGGGCGGATCCGCATGTCCAACCGGGAAATCGACTCGATCATCAGGTCCCCTAACACCGGCATCATCCTCTCCCAGAGCGTCTTTCTGGGTGACCCGGTCGTCCCGCTGACCAACTACCAGCCGGGGACCGAGCTCTGCTCTCTCGCGGACATGGATAGCCTGCGCTTCAAGGGCACGGTCGACGAGATCGACGTGGGCAAGCTCGTCGCCGCAATGCCCGCCGAGATCACGATCGGCGCCCTGCCCGACGCCAAGATCGCGGGCGAGGTCACCTCGATCTACCCCAAGGCCAAGAAGGAAGGGAACGCCACCCTCTTCGACATCGAGATCTCCATTGTCAAGGACCCGGGGATGGTCCTCCGCGCCGGATTCTCGGCCACGGCCAGCATCCGGATCCGCGACCGTAAGCAGGTCCTGATGCTCCCCGAGCGGCTGGTCATCTTCGAGAACGGCAAGCGGTTCGTCGAGGTGCCCGAAACCCAGGCCCCGGGCGAGCAGAAGACCCGCAAGGTCGAGGTCCAGACCGGGCTCTCCGACGGGCTGAACATCGAGATCGTGTCCGGACTCAAAGAGGGCGAGAAGGTCGTCGAGAAGCCTCCCCGCGAAATCAAGTGATCGAGTGACCGCGTGATCAGATAAGAAGGCCGCGAGCCCATGATCGGGATCTTCTTCCGCAACCTCTTCCGGGACCTCGTCCGCCAGCCGCTCCGGACGATCCTGACCCTGTCCGGGGTCGTCTGGGGGACGTTTTCCGTCGTCCTCCTCATCGCCTTCGGCGACTCCGTCTCCAAGGCCCAGATCAAGCGGTTCCACGGCATGGGGGAAGGGATCGTCCTCGCCTTCCCCTCGCGGACGACCCTTCCCTGGCAGGGGTTCGTCCGGGGCAAGGCCGTGCGCCTCACCCCGGAAGTGGTCGAGGCCATCCCGGAGAAGGTCCCCGGCATCGACCTCATCAGCCCCGAGTTCGTCGGCAGGCGCGACTCCCTCATCAGCTACGGCCGGAAGGAATACCGGGATACGGTCCGAGGCGTCAACCCGCAGTTCGAGCGCATGCGGAACACGATCGCCGGGAAGGGGCGGTTCATTGATGACGAGGACATGGCCGCCCGCAAACGCGTCTGCTTCATCGGGGACGTCCTCGCGACCGACCTCTTCGCCAACGAGGAGCCCGTCGGCAAGGCGATTTTTATCGACGGCGTCCCCTTCACCGTCGTCGGGGTCATGCGCACGAAGCAGCAGAACTCGAACTATAACGGCCAGCGCGACGAGCGCTGCGCCTTCATCGCCTGGACGACCTTTTCCTCGCTCTACGGCTACAAGTATGTCTCGAACTTCATTTTCCGCCCCCTCAACCTCGGCCGGAGCAAGGCCGTCACGAACGACGTCAAAGGGCATCTGGCCAAGCTGATCGGCTATGATCCCGCCGACCCGGACGCCATCTCCATCTGGGACACTATGGAATTCGAGAAGACGTTCACGACGTTCTTCATGGCCTTCACGGTCTTCCTCGGGGTCATCGGCTCGTTCACGCTCCTCGTGGGCGGCGTCGGGGTGGCCTCGATCATGCGGGTCGTCGTGGACGAGCGGACGCGGGAGATCGGCGTGAAGCTCGCGGTCGGCGCGCGGCGCCGGACCATCCTCCGGCAGTTTTTTAGCGAGTCGCTCGTCATCATGCTCCTCGGCGGGCTCATCGGCTTCGGCCTGGCGGCCGGCGCTATCCAGGCGACCAAGGCGTTCCCCGCGGGCGGCTTTACCGAATTCGTCGGCGTCCCCGTCCTCAACCCGCTCGTTATCGTTTCCACGATCCTGATCCTGCTCGTCATTGGCGTCATCGCCGGGATGATTCCGGCCCGGACGGCCGCGTCCACCGACCCGATCGAGGCGCTGAGGAAATAGCATGAACCTGACGCTGCCTCGATTTTTCTGGAGCGAGTACCGGAAGCGCCGGAAGAAGGCCTCGCTCATCACCTTCGCCCTCTTCTGGGGGACGCTTTCGATCCTCCTCCTCATGGCCTTCGGCCGGGGCATGTCCACGCAGTTCCAGGTCGCGTTCAGCGGGCTCGGCGACACGCTGATCATGGTCTACGGCGGCCAGACCTCGCTCGAATTCGAAGGGCTGCCGAAGGGGCGGCAGATATCGCTGTACCCGGAGGACATCGACTACCTCAAGGACCGGATCCCGGAGATCATGCGCATCGCCCCGGAATCCTATAGCTATTTCCAGGTGTCGGCCAACGGCAAGGAGATCAACCGGAACGTCCACGGCACGACGGCCGAATTCGGCGTGATGAGGACGCAGGTCCCCCAGCTCGGGGGCAGGTTCCTCGACGCCGACGACGTTGTCGAGGGCCGGAAGGTCGCATTCATCGGTTGGAAGGTCGCGGCCGACCTATTCGGCGCCGGGGACCCGGTCGGGAAGCAGATCGTCATCAACCGCATCCCCTTCACCGTGATCGGGATCCTCATGAAGAAAATCCAGGATTCGATGTACAACGGCCCGGACGCCGACCAGATCTACCTCCCGTTCTACGCCTACCAGCAAATTGACAACCGGCGGCGCATCAATCAGATCCATATCCAACCCTATGAGGCCTCTCGGTCCAAGCTTATCGAAGCCCGGGTCCGGACGCTCTTCGGGCGGAAATACCGCTTCGATCCCGACGACCGCTACGCCACGAGCTTCTGGAACACCATCGAGAACAACAAGGAGGGCATGGCCGTCTTCAAGGGGATCGAGATTTTCCTCGGCATCATCGGTGCCCTGACCCTGCTCATTGGGGCCGTCGGCGTCACGAACCTGATGTATGCCGTCGCCAAGGAGCGGACCAAGGAGATCGGGATCAAGCTGGCCATCGGGGCCCGACGGCGGGTCATCGTCCAGCAGTTTTTCCTGGAGACGCTCTTTGTCTTTGCCAAGGGGACCTTCTGGGGGCTCATCACGGCGTTCAACGTCGTCAGCCTCATCCGGCTCGCCCCCATCAATTACGATTCGTTCGGGATCGAGGCTTATCTCCTGCGGCCGGTCTTTTCGCTGCAGATCCTCGTCGCCTACATGGTCATCCTGGGCATCCTCGTTTTCCTGTCGGGGATCTTCCCGGCGCTCCGGGCCTCGCGGTCGAACCCCATCGAGTCACTCCGCTATGAATAGAGAGCATGAATAGAGGGTCATCATGATCAAGCTCAACGGCATCACCAAAGTCTATCAGACGGGGAGCCAGACGCTGGAGGCGCTCCGGGGCATCTCCCTGAAGATCGGAAAGGGCGAGTTCGTCTCGATCATGGGGCCCTCGGGTTCGGGGAAGTCGACGCTGATGAATATCATCGGCTGCCTGGACACGCCGACGGCGGGGGAGTACGTCCTCGACAGCGACAAGGTGGCGGGCCTGACGTTCGACCAGCTCGCCGCCGTGCGCAACCGCAAGATCGGGTTCGTCTTCCAGAATTTCAACCTCCTGCCCTACGCGACGGCCTGGGAAAATATCGAGCTGCCGATGCTCTTCGACGGGAAGAACGGGAGGAAGCGGAAGGAAAGGGTCACGGAGCTCCTGAACGCGGTCGGGCTCTACGAGTGGCGCGACCACCGGCCGTCGGAGCTTTCGGGAGGGCAGCAGCAGCGGATCGCGCTGGCGCGGGCGCTCGCGAACGACCCGCCGATATTGCTCGCCGACGAGCCGACGGGAAACCTCGACTCGAAGAGCGGCGAGGAGATCATGGAGATCCTGGGGCGGCTCTGGAAGGAAGGGCGGACGATCGTCATGGTCACCCACAACGACCACATCGCCGCCTGCTCCGAGCGGACCATCCGCCTCTTCGACGGCCAAGTCCTTTAATTGTTTAATTGGGGTCGGGCCTCAGTAAGTTACTGATTAAAAATCATATACGCGCAAAAAAGGCCACTTTTTTGGCCTTAAGTCGTTGTTTTCTTGGGCAAAAAGGAGGAGTTAAGGATTCCCGACGTTTCCGACGTTTCCCTTCCTTCATTCACTCCCTGAGAGAATTTCGGTAATGAGTTGTGTGTCACCGAATTATTTGTATAATGGATAACAAAAATGACTGGGCTACGGGCAGGGAATGGACTGACGACAGACAAAGTTTCTTTCGGCTACCGGCAGGTCAGCGCGGCCGCGAGCAAACGAGCTACGATGGAGGGTTTGGCATGATCGACGAAAGCGCCAGAAAAACCGCCGCCCAGTGCCGGCACTATGCCATGTGCAAGATCGATTATCTCGATACCGGACTCTGTCCTTCGGGCCCGGAGAGGCATTACGTGGCTTTCTATCCCCAAGGGCGGATGGACCTCTATCGCGCCCTGGCTGAAGATCTCATCCCTGTCACGGAAGCTCTGGTCGAAGCCGCCGACACCTGCACGCTCTGCGGCATCTGCGACAAGCAGTGCCATTTCGTGACCGGGATGCGGCCGGTCAAGGTCATGGAAGCGCTCAAGCACCATGTCCGCGAGCACCTCGCCGCGAAAAAACCGGTCCATAAGCCGAAAGAGGACGCCGTCCTGAAGCGCTTGCGAACGATCGTCGGTGACGAATGGGCGACCAACGACCCGGCCATCCTGTTCACCTACGCCGACGATCCGTTCCCTCTGGCCGGGATCCAGATGCCGCGCTACGTCGTTCTGCCCGGCTCGAGGGACGAGGTCGCCGCGGTCGTGGTTCTGGCCGACGAGCTCAAGATCCCCTTCGCCATCCGGGGGAACGGCGGGAGCGTCTTCGGGTTCGTGTTCACCGAGGGGATCGTCCTCGACATGAACCGGATGCGAAAAATCGAATTCGATGCGGACAACTGGTGCGTCGCCGTCGAGCCGGGCGTCACGTCGTTCGAGCTCCAGAAGGAAGCCTATAAGCGGGGCTACCGTGTGAACGCCGCCGAGCCCGCGGCCACCGTCTGCGGCAACCTCGTCTGCACGGGGACGTTCTCCACCTGGTCCAACGTCTACGGGACGGCCGCGGACGGATTCATCGACATGGAATTCGTGGACCGGAAAGGCAAAGTCTTCCGCCTCAACGACAAGAGCGCGCCGAACGTCTTCGCCTTCGACCACGCCATGATCCCGTCTCCCGGCGTCTGCACGAAGGCCGTGGTCAAGCTCCATCCGGTCACCGACGACGAGGAAGGCATCCTCGTGCCGTTCACAAGTTTCGATAAGGCGGTGGCTTTCGCCCGAGATCTGAGCCGGCGCCGGCTCGCCCTGGCCCTGGCCGTCCTCGGCGGCCACTACATCTCGAACTTCATGTCGCCGTCCCGGGAGCTCGCCGAGAAGATCAAGAACCTCCTGCCCGAGGTCCTGGGCATCAAGTACCTGGTTTTCGCCGTCGCCGACGCCCACGGCCGCGAGGCGATCAGGAAAATGGCCGGAACGGCCGTCATCGACAGCGCGCTTTTCCGGACGCTCATGCTCGGCTTGCCCCGGCTCGCCGACAGCGAGCTCGCCGGGATCGCCTCGACATACGAAGGCAATGCGCCTCTCTACGAGATCCTCTGCAGCCCGGAGATGAGGCCCGTCGTCGAGGCCGTCCTCCAGCCGTCGCCGGAGACGATCGCCGGGTCGGTCGACGAGGACCTTAGGGAATTTTATGCCCGGCTCTACGCCCGGCCCGAGATGACCGACATGGTCTGGCTCAACATGTTCCGGATCGTCAGCGCCCGCATGTCGAGACGCAAGCACATGTTCGCCTTCCTCGTTTACGTGCCGCTCGACAAGATCGAGGTCATCAACGGCATCATCGCCGGTTTCGTGCGGATCGCCGATGCCCGCAAGATCGAGCACGACTATGGCTTCCTGACGCCGATGGACTTCGGGAAGCGGGCCATCCTCGAATACGACTATTACATCGAGCACACCGACCCCGCCGACAAAAAGAAAATCGCGGACGCCATGACCGAGATCGGGCCGTGGCTCGACGGATTGGCGGCCAAAACGAAGGGCGTCACGTTCCTCATGTATGTCTTTTCCCAGGGCTGCTCGCGGAAGGAGAACTTCCTCTATCGCCTGGACTAGGGCGGCTGCGGAGGGGGTGCGGGGTGCAGAAAGCGTGAGAAGGCAGATGAGATGACGAGCGCCGCGCGGATCTCCCGGGAGAAGATCGAGAAAAAGCGAACGGACCGCTCCACCCGCTTTTTCCTGACGGGCGGGACCGGGTTCCTGGGGAGTCACATCGCCGTCGAGCTTCTCAGGCGGGGTTTCCGCGTTACGCTCCTCGCCCGCTCGAGCGGCGCGCGGCGGGCAGAGGACCGGGTGCGCGGGCTCCTCGATTGGTTCGGCCTGTCGGAAGGCGACCGTCGAGGGCTCAGGGCCGTCGAGGGCGACATCACGCGGCCGGGGTTGGGCATTCCCGCGGAGGACGTGCGAGGGCTGCTTCTCGAGACGGACGAGATCATTCACTGCGCTTCGAATACGGCGTTTTCCGAGAGGAAAAGGGAAGAGGTGGAGGAGGTCAATAGCGCTGGGCTCGCGAATGTCCTGGAATTCGCCCGTGAGAGCCAAGCGTATTTTTTTCACCACGTGAGCACGGCGTTTGTCGCGGGCAAGACGACCGGCGTCTGCCCCGAAGACCTCGTGACGCCCTGCGAGTTCTGGAACGCCTACGAAGAGACGAAATGCCGGGGCGAACATGCGGCCGCGGCGGCCTGCGGAGAGGCGGGCTTAGGGTTGACGATCTATCGGCCGTCCATCGTCTATGGGGATTCGCGGACGGGGAGAAGCCTCCTCTTCAATGCCGTCTATTTCCCCGTGCGGACGGCCCTCTTTATCCGTGACGTCTATGAGAAAGACATCCGCGAGCGCGGGGGCCGAAAGGCCGCCGAAATCGGGGTGCGGATCGATGCCGACGGCTCGATCCATCTTCCCTTACGGATCGAAGTGGCGGGCGAGGGAGGCATCGACCTCATCCCCGTTGATTATTTCACGGGGGCGTTCCTAGCGATCATGGAGGGAGCACCCGGCGGAGGCGTCTTCCATATCGTCAACGGCCGGGCGAAACGGATCGGGGACATCATCGACTACAGCTGCCGCCTTTTCCGGATGACGGGAATCAGGGCTTGCGGCCCGGAGGAATTCAGGGAGAAACCCAGGAACCCCCTCGAGGCGCTCTACGATCATTACGTGGAGGCTTACGGGCCCTACATGAGGGATGCCCGGGTTTTCGAGACGGCGAGATCCCGGCCCATCCTCGAGCGCAAAGGCATCGTTTGCCCGGAATTCGATTACGGGATTTTCGCCAGGTGCATGAATTATGCCGTCGAAACCGGCTGGGGCTCCCGCCTCCCCTAATTCGGTGACACACAACTAATTACCAGAATTCTCACAGGCAAAATTTCGGTGACACTCGACTCTATGCCGAAATTCACGCAGGCTGTGAAATTCGGAAATAAGTATGGTGTCCCTATCTCGGAGGAGAAATTAAGCGATGGAGTTGTGTGTCACCAAAATTTGGGGCAAAATAAGAGACGCGGCGCGGTGCCTGGTTCGGACGAGGAGGTTCGGATGAAGCGCGTGACCTGTTCTTGGCTCGCCATGGCGGGGATCATTTGCCTCGCCCTTCGCTCCTCTCCGGGCCAAGACGCCGAAGTAGGACAAACGGAGATCGCCAAGTGGCGGTTCGAAAAGCGGGCGGCGGTTTCGCTGACCTTTGATGATAAAAGCATCAACCAGTTCCGCGTCGCGGTGCCCATCATGAACGGGCTTGGCTTCCCCGCGACCTTCCACATCATCACGGGCGACATTCCGGGCTCCCGATACCCCGGCACGTTCATCGGCCGCCCGACCCGAGCTATCATCCGTGAGACCGCCGGCGTGCCGACCAACAGTGACAATTTTTTCGAACGGGCCTCCGCGATCGGCCACCTCGCCCTCCGCGGGACTCTCGAATACCACAGCCGGGCCGGCGAGCTGTACGAGGACGGCAAAGCCGAAGAGGCCTTCCGGCTGATCGACGAGGCCTACGCTAAGGTACGCCGCGGCGCTTTCCAGAAAGAAACAAAATCGGATGTCGTCGCCGGGAAGCGGGACGCGGTCACGTGGGATGAGCTGAAGGCGCTGGCGGAACGGGGCTACGAATTTTCCAGCCATACGGTCACGCATCCCCGCCTGGCGGTCCTTGACGAGGCCAACCTTGTTTATGAGCTCGAGAAGAGCCGCAAGGAGATCCTCGATCACCTCGGCCCCAAGCACACTTTCACCGTCGAATGTCCCTACGGCACCGAGGACGAGCGGGTCCTCCGTTATGCGCTCGCCCGCTATCCGGCGTCGCGGAACCGCCTGCCCGAGCCGTTCCTGGAAGAGCTCGACCGCTCGAGCGTGAAGGACCCGGCCGCGTCCACGAAAGAGTACGTGCAGTGGCAGCGCGGGGCCCTGACGAAAACCCCGATGAGCCTGATGAGATCGTGGATCGACACGGTCGCCGCGCACGACAACATGTGGCTCGTGCTCGTCTTCCACGGCGTCGACGGCATCGGTTGGGAACCGAAGACGGGCGCGGAGCTCACGGAATATTTCGGCTACATCAAGTCGAAGCAAGATCAGATCTGGGTGGCGACATTCCAGGATGTGACGAAGTACATGAGAGAGCGCATGCACGCCCGGGTCCAGGCCTCGCGGGCTGGGGACGTGATCGACGTGACGGTGGGGCACGACCTCGCGGCCGGGGTCTACGACCTGCCGCTCACCCTGAAAACATACGTTCCGGCCGCATGGACGGCCGTCGAGGTGCGGCAGGGAACCTGGCTCATGCGAATGCCCGTGGCCAGGGACCGGCGGGGAAGCTACGTGTCCTATCAAGCCGTGCCGAACGCGGATCCCGTGCGGCTCGCGGGATCGTGAGCTGACCCCATGAGCCCGACCACCCCGACCGGCTGGCGGCTCCTGATGGAGGGCTTCCCGTGGCTGGACGGCAAAGGGAGCTTCCCGCTTCCCGCCTACTCGGAATTCATGCCGCCGCCGCGGCTCGGCCGCAAGCCCTACGGTGACCGGGAAGCCCTGCCTTTTTCGGACGATGACCCCTACGGCTGGGCGATCCCCGAGATCGAGGAGGAGTACGAGCTCAAGCCGGGGCTCGAGCATCTCGCCGAGGAGATCGTCGGGGCCCTCGTCAGGCTGGGGCGGGGCAAGCCCGAATTCCGCATCCCCGGGCACAAAGGCCGGAACCTCGTCGACAATCCCTACTGCCCGCCCGAGCTTCTGGCCCGGACCGCGCTGCTCGGCCGCGAGTGCTATGTCGTTTTTCTCCCGCTGGCCCTGTCGAGGACCCAGGATGATAAGGGGCGCGTCCGCTGGACGTTTTTCGGGTCGAGCGAGCAGGGGCCCGAACAAGCCTTCTGGAAGGGATTCCGCTCGGCTCCGGACCGGGAGCTTCCAGAGAGCGGATCGCTTGCCTTCCTGGTCGATCTTCTCTCCCGAGTGTACGGCGAGCCCGTTAAAGGCTCAGCCGGGCTTCGGCCGACCGGGTTCCGGGTCCTGCCGACGGAGCCGGACCCGCGGTTCCCGTACTGGATTGAGGCCGCCCTTCCTTCTTGGACGGCGCCGCTCCTCGTCGACGCGGGGGCGGCGGCCTTCGACGACGTTCGCTATCTCCTGACCTTCCGGCCCTTCGCCCGCCTTCCGGAGAAGGTCAAACAGCGCTATTTTTCAGGGAAGCTCGTCCTGCTGCCTTACCCGGGAAGCCTCGTTTTCTGGGGGGAGCGCGACTATATCCGCCTCCAGGAAAAGCTGCCCCTGGCCATGCAGATTTCCCTGCAGCGCCTCGCGGCCCGTCATGGCGCGCCCGGCGGCTTCCGCATCCCGCAGTCGGGATGGCTTCATGAAGAAGGGACCGGCCGGGTTCCCCCGGAGATCCATGGGGAGCTGCTGCTCAACACGTACAAGCGGACGAGCCGCTGGAACCGCGTCCGCCGCTACGAGGATGATGTGGCCTTGAGCAGGCTCGAGGACCGGGTCGCCAGGGTCCTCTTCAGCACCGCGCCCGACGCGATCGGCCTTTACGACAAACCCCTGGCCCGGAACTGCCAGATCTGGACCGAGGATTCGCGGCTGCTCCTCGACGGGCCGAACGCCGATCCCGGTCAGATTTACGCGGCCGGCGAGGCGGTGGCCAAGGGCGGGCTTTTCAGCTATCGCTTCCAATTCCCGGCGATGCGGGTCGGACGCCACGAGATTTACTGGCACCGGCCGCTCGCGGCCTTCTGGTCGGAAGAGAAGTCGCGGGCCGAGGTCCTGCCCGGAGCGCCGCTCGGCTGCCTGACGGCTTATCGGGCGGATCCACCGGACCCGGCCCGTCCGCTCTTTCTCTGGCCCCGGTTTCTCCGCCGCGAAACCTACCTCGAAGCGCTGCGGATCTGCGATCATCTGCGCGAGCATTACACGCATCAGACGCCGCTGAATATCCTGGCCCTATTGAACAGCCATACGCTCCTCGACGGCCGGCCGTTACCGCGGGATTTTGCCCGGCACCTCCTGCGCCTGGCCGAAGAGGAGTCGCTCGACGCCTGGTCCTCCTCTCTGGCTGATCGGTCGGCGGACCCCCCGAAAGGGCGGGCGATCCAGCGCGAGATCGGGCGGATCCTCGAACCGCCGGCCGCGTCCGCGCCGGGATCCGCCGGGGCGGCCCATGTCGTTTCAGAATCCGTGACCTACGCCGAGACCGCCACGCGCGCTTTCGAGGAGGGCCTCTGGAACGACATCGCGCTTCTCGCCCACGGCCGCTATGTCAACAAGGACAACGCCGACTGCGCCCAGGACCCCCTGACGTTGAGCTGTCTCTCCCACTGTCGCCGCGACCTCGAGGCCCTCGGCGACTATCTCATGGACCGCCACCGGCAGGCCATCGTGGCGGCGGGCATGAAAGGGACGGCCCTTTGCGGCGAGGTCCCGTTCTACTGGAAGACGGATTTCGATTACTCGATCTTCGGCGGCTGGAAGGAAAACCAGGACGGGAAGACCCATGAGCGGGACATCCTGGTCGTCATCCCCGGGAAGAACCGTCGGGAAGCGATCGTCCTGGCCGACCATTACGACACGGCCTACATGGAAGACCGGTACGACAAGTCCAGAGGCGGGGACGGCGTCCGGATCGCGGCCGCCGGAGCGGACGACAATCATTCGGCGACAGCGACGCTCCTCCGGGCGGGGCCGGTTTTCCTGAGGCTGGCCAAGGAGGGGCGCCTCGAGCGGGATGTCTGGCTGCTCCATCTCACGGGCGAGGAGTTCCCGGCCGACTGCATGGGCGCACGCCATTTCTGCCGGACTCTGGTGGAGGGGTCGCTCCGGATGCGACTCGCGGGCGGCGAGACCGTCAACCTCGCCGGGACGCGCGTGGCGGGGGTTTTCGTCATGGACATGATCGCCCACAACCTGGACAGCGAGCGGGACGTCTTTCAGATGTCCCCGGGGAGGGGCGCCGGTTCACTGAAGCTCGCCCGGCACGCTTATGCGGCCAACCGGATCTGGAACCTGAAAGCGGAGGACGGGAACCGGGGCCCCGAGCGCCGGGGGCGGGGGCGCGGAAAGCGGAGTCCCGACCCGGCCCGCCTGCCGGAGATCGCCCTCTATCCCCGGCTGTTCGGCGAGATCCGGACGCCGGAGAACCCTCTGAGTTCCCTGTTCAACACCGACGGCCAGATCTTCTCGGATGTCGGCGTGCCGGTCGTGCTCTTCATGGAAAACTACGATATCAACCGCACCGGCTATCACGACACGCAGGACACGATGGGGAATATCGACCTCGATTACGGGTCCGCGGTCGCGGCCATCGCCATCGAGGCGGCGGCCCGGGCCGCGGCCGAGCCCTGAGATCCGCCTCTTCGCCTATTTCGGTGATATTTCGGTGACATATATCTAATTACCGAAATACCGCCTGCAGACAAATTCGGGAATGGGTACCGTGTTCGCCATTTGGAAAACCCAATTTCCGGGGGAATTGAGTGGTTGAGTTGTGTGTCACCGAAATTGATCAGAAGTAATAGACGAGGTAAAGGATCTGGCGCATGGCGAGGAGGTCGCGCTGGGATAGCTTCTCCCTCCGGCTGAATCCTTCGGGGATGTCGTAGAAGCCGCCCGGCGGAGTCGCCTCCCGGATGTCCGTGACCTCGGTGCCGTAGGCCATCCTCTGGGTGTTCCGGACGTAGACATCGGTCTCGGCCAGCGGGAATCCCTCGATGGACCGCATCCCCCCGAAATAGGTCATCTCGGGATTAAAGAAGGAGAGCATCCACGCGGCGAGGTCCCGGCTCAGGCGCCAGTCGAAGGGGACGTCGGTGGTGGCGTAGATCGTCCTATCCCTGTCGAAAAAATGCTGGTTGTCGTTGACAAGCCATTCCGAGACGACCGTGCCCGCGCATTCCCGGCCGAGGACCGTCTTCTTTTTCGGGGATCTCTCGACGGCCCCGTTGGCCCGGAAACGGCCGAGGGCTCCGACGTAACCGGGGTCGACGAGCTCAAGTGAGTCCGCCGTCATGCCCGCCTCCACGAAATACCGGTCCGTGGTGTTGATGACGAGGATGCGACCGCGGGTCTTGTCGAAAACGAATCGCCAGTCCTGGGTGATGAACGCCATCCGGTCCCGGGCGAACCACCATTCCCGGGCGATCGTGAGGTCCGTCGCCCTGCGCCCCCACTCCGGGGCCGGCTCGACGCTCAGAGTCCCGAGGACACGGATGTCGGCGCCGGCGACCAGGGGCAGGCAGAAGGAGAGAGCGACGGCGCAGGCGAGAACTCGGTTCTTTTTCATGTCCCCTTGCCGTTATCTTAGCACGCCCCGCATTTTTGGGCCCATCAATTTAGTCGGGATTCAGGTCCCGGGATGACCAAGGATCGCGGCGATATTTTTCAGCCTGAGGGTCACCTTGCCGACAGCGGCTTCGAGGTGGGCGATGGCGGCCTCCACGCCCTTCTCGTTCCCCGCCTCGGCCGCTTCGGTCAGCTCCGGGAGGAGGAGCGCCACGTAGGTCGAGCGCGTCCCGAAAACGAGGTGCTTGAACCAGCTCCTGTTCGGGATGCCTTCGGGGAGCGCGAAATCCCTTTCGACCTCGATCAGGAGCCGGTTGGCTTCGCCCCTTTTTTCCGCCGCGACCTCCGTCCCGGGCTCCACTCCAGTCGCCCCTACCGTGCTTGGCCATGTCCCCCTCTCCGGCGGCTTCCCAGCCGCGCTTCCGCCGAAGAGAGCCGGACTGATTCCGGCCGCCGCCCGTCTCATCTCCTCGACGAGCCCGAAGAGCGGTCCGAGCTTTTTCTTCGCGGGGTCGAACGGCTTGGCCCACTCCTCGAGGTACGCTTTGAGCTCCGTGGCGTATGTTTCATAGTCCAGGGGGACGAGCGGGCTCGAGGCCAGGTCGACGGCGATGCGCGCCCAGATCCGGTCCAGCGCTTTCGTGTACCGCATCCCCGGGTCGCCGAAGTGCCTCATCCAGTAATAGTCGTCGTATATGGAATGATAAACCCCGTAGTCTCCCGAGAAGTTCATGTCCAGGGCCGGGGCGCAGAGATGGTTGAGAAAGACGGTGTGGTCGGACCCGCTGCCGATCGCGTTGATCCGGCCGCTGCCCGAGGCCGTGGCGATCGTCCCCTTCTCCTGGGGGCCCTTTTTCCAGCGCTCGTAGACCGTTTGCCCAGTCGTTGGATCGGAAACGTCATAGAGAGCCCCGAGGATGATCCGCGAAAGCGCGGGCACCGCCGCGACATTGAAGTCCTTGCCGTCGGCAGAGCTGTCAACATTGAGGTAGGCGATGAGGCTTTGGCCGAGCCAGTCCCGGTTTTCCTCCCCCCATTCGGTCGAGCCGGTAAGGGTGAATTCCTCGGCGTCCCAGCTCGCGAAATAGACCGAGCGCCGGGGACGGAAGCCGGCCTTCTTAGCCTCTCCGAAGGCCCGGGCCAGCTCCATCAGGCAGGCCGTCCCGCTCGACGGGTCGAGCCCGCCGAAGACCCACGCGTCGCGGTGGTTGCCGACGAGCACGGCCTGTTCAGGGTCTTCGCTCCCCCTGATGCAGCCGATGACGTCGATGATCTTGCGCGTCGAGTTGTCCATTTTGATATCGATATGGACGCGGGGGAGGTCGCCTCCGAGGCGATAAGTGACCGGGAGCGCTCCCCGCCATTCTTTCGGCGCTTGGGGTCCGCCCATCATTTGGAAGAGCGGAAGAGCGTCGCGGGCCGAAATGGGAATGCTGATGATCTTGGGGACGGCCGCGCTCTCCTCGAGCGATAGCCTTTTCGCTCCGGGAACGGAGGCCCAGCCGGGCGTCAGCGGGTCGCCGGGATAGATGAAGTCAAAGGGGATCCCGCCCCGCTGGATGTGACTCATCGGCCCCCATGGGCCATCGGGGAAGACCGGGCCGCGGGCGGAGCCGTCCTCTTTCGGGTCGGAATAGATCAGGAGAGCGGCCAGCTCGCGTTGCTGGGCGGTTTGGGCCTTGAAGCCGCGATAAGAATACGGTTCCGAGTAGCGGACGAGGGCGATCTTGCCCTTCAGGTCGATGCCGCTTCTTTCGATGAGGTCATAATCCTGCGGGTTTCCGCTGTTGGCGTAGACGACGGGCGCGACGATATTCCCGGAGGCCGAATAGGCATTGTAGGGGAGTCCGACATCCCGCCGCAGCGTGTCCGGGTCCTGAGGGACGCTGTCTTCTTTGAGGGACAGGGAGAGTTTTTTGGGAGCAATGATCTCCACGGCGATGCGCTCGGGGAATGAAAGGAGGACGTCATACTCCGCCAGGCGGACGTCCTCGAGCCCGAAGGATTGCCACTCGTCGAGGATGAATTGGGCCAGAGCGTTATTCCGGGGTGAGGAAGCGACGTGGGGCTCGGCCGTGAAATACCTGAGATAGCGGTCCAGCCGTTCGGAGGAGAGGGATTGATCGATGTGATGGATATAGTCAAGGATGGCTTTGCTTTTTTCGCTGGCCGGGGTTCTTGGATCATTGGAGAATGCGCTCGTTCCGCCGGCCCAAAGAAGAAAAACGAACGCCGCCGCGGCCAAGGCCAAGCCGGACGCCCGGAAACGGAATGATGCGGAGAACCTGGATCTGCGATTCATTGACGCCCCCGATTTTTTTTTAACTTTGACGGCCGTTTTCATCGGACCTGAAGCCTATTCTTCTCCATTTCGTGGCCCCGATGCAAGAGAGGGCGGACGCTCGCGTCATCATCCGCGCAAGCTGCCCGTTCATGACGGCCCCGCCGAGCCTTGACTTCGGCCGGGACGCGCGATAACTTGTTTTTCGCCGGGAAGGCGCGTCGAAAGGATACGAGCCGAGAGTGGAACGATGAGGGCCAGAGAAATCATCCTGGTGCTGTCGGCAGCCCTCGGGTGCCTATTCATGGCGACGTCTCAGGCCCAGGCCCGCGACTTCGAACAGCAGGTCGAAAAAACCAAGCCGCAGGTATTCGAAAACAGGCCAGGGCAGCAATCGTCCGACGCAGGAGATTGGCCCGACCTCCCGGACCGGGCGATCGCGCGGGCGTATGAGCGAGCGGCTGCGCAGAATGTCATCGCGGCAGTCAACCCGAAGGTTTTTTTCGGCTACTGGTCGGTCTGCGCCGACGGGCAAGGATTTGGATACGGCTATACGTACCCGTCGCTTGACGGTCACCAGATGACCGACGCTCTGCTTTGGCTCGGCCGGGTCGATGTGATCAAGGCCAACTGGGATTATGTTCGCTCGTTCCAGCGGCCGGACGGCGCCCTGCCGATCGCGGTCCTGCCGAATCTGGCCGGAAAGCAGGTAGGGGAGGGCGACCACCTGGCCACGGTTGCCGCCAACGGCGGGTTGTACGCCCACTGGGTCCCTGGGAATCCCTTGGCGGCCCTGGCCGACCCGACCTATATCCAGAACGCAGACGACATCTTCCGGAGGACGCTCGATATGAACTGGCTTACGGCCCAGCTCCCCACGGTCAACCTGGCGGCGGATCATTTGGCCTCTCTCGTCGACGACTCCGGCGCCGTCAGGGGCGCGGGCTATTATGTCGAGCGCCCCGCCCGGATCGAGCATGACGGCGTCGCGCAGGGCCATGCCGTCGACGCCTTTCGCCGGGTGGCTGCCCTGAATCGCGTGGCGGGGAACGCGGAGAGAGCCAAGAAATACGAGAATCTGGCCGAACGCATCAGACGGAATTTCGTGTCGCGGTTCTGGGTCAAAGAAAAAGAGCAATTCGCCGAATACGACAATCCCCAGCACGGATTGATCTCGAGTCACGGGCTGACGGACGTCGACTGGGCGGCCATCGCCCTGGACGTCGCGACACCGGAACAGGTGGCCGTCCTCTGGCCGAAGCTCAAGAACGATAGTGGTTTCTATTACGGCGGCATGCCCACAGGCATCGCGACGCGTCCGGAGAACTACGAGGATTGGGAATTCACCCACACCGACCGGCACGACTTGGCGGCCATGGGTCGTGTCTGGTTCCTGGACGCGCAAGCCCGGTCCCGCATGGGGGACGCTGAAGGCCTCATGCGCGGGATCCGGAGAGTCTGCAAAGAAGGCACCAGGAACGGCTACTATTGGCGCGAACGGTATCAGCCGGACGGCAGGGGAGGTGCCAAAGCGGTCGGCCCCAACACCTATTGCGAATATCCGGCGAACCTGATCCGCATCGTTCAGCGCTTCCTTCTGGGCGTGAATATGGGCCTTGACGGCTCAGTCGTTCTTGCGCCTACCGTCACGAATGATTTTTGGCGCCAGGGTTTCGGCCAGACTCTGAGATGGCGCGGCCGGGTTCTCCGATATCACATGCAGTCGGACCGTATCTCCGGGACGTACGAGGGCAGCGGCCCGCAAAAGCTCGGAGTTCGTTTTTCGCCTGCGCGCCCCGGCACAAAAGTCAGCGCCCTTGCCGATGGCCTGCCCCTGGATTTCAAAATGGAAAACGGGCTCATCTTTATCATCCTTTCGCAGACGCAACCGGGAAAGCCATGCGAGTTTGAAATTACCCGAATGGGCGAAAAATAAATAACGGACTGAGGAGGTTATCATGAGATGTATTTTTTATTGCGCCGGGAAGATCGCCGTTGTCGCGGCGCTCTTCCTCACGGCGGGCCTGGCCATTGGGGGTTTGTCCCGCGCCCCGTCCGCGTCCACTGAGCTCCGTTTTGCGGTCAGCTTTCCGGCCGAGCGTTCGAAGACGCCTCTCGACGGCCGGCTGCTCCTCCTCATCTCGACCGACGGAAAAGCCGAGCCGCGCTTCCAGATCAGCGACGGTCCGAACACCCAGCTCGTTTTTGGGGTTGACGTGGACGGCCTCGCGCCCGGCGCAGAGGCGTTGGTTGACGCCTCGGCCTTCGGCTATCCGCTGCGGAGCCTGGCCGGCTTGCCGCCCGGGGAATACTCCGTCCAGGCCCTTCTCCATCGCTACGAGACCTTTCACAGGTCGGACGGCCATGTCGTGAAGCTGCCCATGGACCGCGGCGAAGGCCAGAGATGGAACGCCGCGCCCGGGAACCTCTACAGCGCTCCTCGCCAAATGACCATCGACCCGGCGAAGACGGGAACGGTCAGGATCGTTCTCGACCGGGAGATCCCGCCTATCGCCCCGCCCAAGGACACAAAATACGTCCGGCACGAGAAGATCCAGAGCGAGCTCCTGACCAACTTCTGGGGCCGGCCCATGTGCCTCGGCGCCTGCCTTCTCCTCCCCGAGGGGTTCGATTCCCACCCTGAGGCCCGCTATCCGCTGATGGTCTTCCACGGGCATTTCCCTGACACAGTCTCGGGATTCCGGGAAACGCCGCCCGACCCGAAGCTCGAGCCCGACTGGAGCGACCGCTTCCACATCCCGGGATACAACCGGATCCAGGAACAATACGCGTATGACTTCTATAAGGAATGGACAGGGCCGAATTTCCCGCGGGTCATCGTCATGGAGATCCAGCACGCCAACCCCTATTACGACGATTCCTACGCCGTGAACTCGGCCAACCTCGGCCCTTACGGCGACGCCATCGTCCGTGAGCTCATCCCCTATATCGAGAAGAAGTACCGGGGGATTGGCCAGGGCTGGGCCCGCTTCCTCTACGGCGGCTCGACGGGCGGCTGGGAAGCCCTGGCCTCCCAGATCTTCTACCCCGACGAGTTCAACGGCTGCTACGCGGCCTGCCCCGACCCGATCGATTTCCGGGCCTACACGATCGTCAACATCTACGAGCACAGGAACGCCTACTACGTGGACAGCCGGTGGAAGAAGACGCCCCGGCCCGGAACCCGCAACTACCTGGGCGAGGTCGGCACGACTCTCGAGGAGGCGAACCACCGCGAGCTCGCCCTCGGGACCCATTCGCGATCGGGCGACCAGTGGGACATCTGGCAGGCGGTTTTCAGTCCCGCCGGCCCCGACGGCTATCCCGCGCCGATCTGGGACAAGCTCACCGGCGAGATCGACCGCAAGGTCGCCGAGTCCTGGAAACGCTACGACCTCCGCGACAAGCTCGAAGCCGAATGGAAGACCCTCGGCCCGAAGCTCAAAGGAAAGATCCATATTTATGTCGGCGACATGGACAACTTCTACCTCAACAACGCGGTCTACCTGATGGAGGCCTTCCTCAAAAACACGAAAAATCCATATTATGACGGGCAGGTGGATTACGGCGACCGGGCCGAGCACTGCTGGAACGGCGACCACGGTCAGCCGAACTACGTCTCGCGCCTCCGGTATCACCAGATGTACATCCCCGTCGCAGTTAAGCGAATGGAAAAGACCGCCCCGGCCGGTGCGGACCTCAAAAGCTGGAGATACTAGCGCTGGACTTGCCGAACGTTTCCGGCACCGCCTGACTCCGGGCACTAGTTCTAGGCGCGATCCTTCCATTTGATTTGACGCGAGCGGCCATCTTGGACTAAATTGCCGTGGGATTCTTAACTCGTCGTTTTCGGGGTCAAAAGTAACGAGTTAAGGCCAAAAAAGCGACCTTTGCGATGACTAAATTAATTAATAACAATAAGATACTGAGGCCCGACCCCATTTTTCTGATTCTCGCGGCGGCGCTCGTCTGGGCGGCGGCGTGTGCGCCCGGCGGGACGGCCAGAACAGCCCCGGCGCCGGCACCGGTCCAGTCCAGCCCGTGCTCGCGGGCTTTTGTCTTTGTGGACAAAGGCCGGCCTGTGGGCGCGATCGAGATCCCGAACGATGCGGGCGCGACCGAGCAGCGCGCCGCGCAGATCCTCCAGTCATCCGTTCAAAAGATGAGCGGCGTGGTCGTGCCGATCAGGACGGCGGGCGAGCCCGGCCGCGAAAACGTCGCCGCCATCGGCTTCCCGCAAAAAGACCTGCCCCCGGAGCTCAGGTCCCAGATCTCTTCCCTTCGCAACGATGGCTTTATCATCGCCACGTCCCTTCGGAACCTTTATATCGTGAGCGGGAGCGGAAAGGGCGCGATCTACGGAGTCGTCCATCTCCTCGAAAAATATTTCGGCTGCCGCAAATACAGTCCGACCGTCGAATTCTTCCCCCATCGGGATGACGTCGTCCTGGGCTGCACCTTCGACCTCGATAATCCTGTCAATGCCATGCGCATCGTCTACGGCGAGTTTGCCCAGGACCCGGATTACCGGGACTGGATGAGGCTCCACGTCCAGGACGACCTTTACGGGAAGGGTTATTACGTCCACACCCTCCAGAAGCTCGTTCCCTGGCAGACGTACTTCGCCGACCACCCCGAGTATTTCGCCCTGGTGAACGGCAAGCGCGTCATCGACCAGCCCTGCCTGTCGCGGCCCGAGGTCTTCGACATCGTCGTCGCGAGGCTCAGGGAGGAGATGGCTGCCCAGCCGGATAAGCAAATCTGGTCGGTCAGCCAGAACGACAATCTCTCCTACTGCCAGTGTCCCGAGTGCCGGAAGACGATCGACGAGGAGGGCTCGCCGGCCGGGCCGGTCATCCGCTTCGTGAACCGTGTGGCCGCCCTCTTCCCGGACAAGACCATCTCGACCCTGGCCTACCAGTATTCGCGCCCGGCCCCGCGCCTGACCCCGCCGGCCCCGAACGTCCAGGTCATGCTCTGCACGATCGAGCTCAACCGGAGCCTGCCCATCGACGAGGACCCGTCGAGCCGGTCGTTCGTACGCGATATCAAGGACTGGAGCCGGATCTGCGGCAATCTCTATCTCTGGGATTACACGGTCAATTTCTCGCACCACGTCTCGCCCTTCCCGAACCTCCACGTCCTCCAGCCCAACATCCGTTTCTTCGTCCGCCACGGCGTCCGCCAGCATTTCCAGCAGACCAACACGAGCCCCGGGCATGAGTTCAGCGAGCTCAAGTCGTACCTTCTGGCGCGACTCCTCTGGAACCCGGAGGCGGATGCGAGCGCCGTGATGAACGAATTCCTCAACGGCTATTACGGGAAGGCCGGACCATTCATCCGGGGAGACATCGACGCCGTGCGCGGGGCGCTCGAGCGGACGGGGGGGAAGCTCGATATCTACGAGCCGCCGGCAGTCCACGCGGGAGATTACTTATCGGCCGCGGACGTTTCGGCCTACAACTCCCTCTTCGACAAGGCGGAAGCTGCCGCGGCCGGCGACCCCGCGGTGCTCGGACGGGTGAGGACGGCGCGGCTCCCCCTGATGTATGCCATGCTCGAGATCGGCAAGAACGACATGTTCGGGCCGCGCGGCTTCTACGCCGAAAAGGACGGGAGGTTCTCTGCGAAGCCGGAAATGGCGCGCCTCCTCGATGAGTTTTATGCGAGGTGCGAGGCGGGCGGGGTCCGGACGCTCAGCGAGTCGGGCCTCACGCCCAGGGATTATTATGACGCCGCGAAGCGCTTCATCGACGTCCAGGTCGAGGGCAACCTGGCGTTCCGGCGGCCGGTCGCGGCTGATCCTCTGCCTTCGCCCAAGTACGCGAACGGGGACCTGAGCATCCTGACGAACGGCGTCCGCGGGGCGAGCGACTGCAAGGTCCACTGGCTCGGCTGGGAGGGCCTCGATTTCACGCTGACGCTCGATCTCGGGAAGCCGGTCGCGGCGCGGGAGATCTCCCTGAGCACGCTTTCGGACTTCCGGAGCTGGATCCTTCATCCGGACCGCGTCGCGTGCTCCGTATCTTCCGACGGCTCCTCCTTTCACGACGTCGGCGCGATCGCGGTTGAGGGCGACCACCAGGGGGAGGAAGTCATCCGACCCTTTGCCTGGAAGGGCCCTTTCGAAGGTTCCGTGCGGTTTGTCCGTTTCCGCATCGAAGGGACGAAGCGTCTGCCCGACTGGCACGTCTCGGCCGGTGGTCCGTCCTGGGTCTTCGTCGACGAGATCGTCGTCCGCTGAAAAGCCGTGATCTGTGATACAATCCCTTCGGGGAGGAAGACATGCCGGCGAGAAAGCTCCTTCGATGGATGGGGCCGGTCGTCCTGGCCGTTTTCGCCCGGGCCGCCGCGTTGCCCGAAGTCCAGGCCGTTGAAAGCCGCCGGGCCCTGTCTCCCGTCAGCATCGATGGTCAGGCCGACGAATGGCGCCTGGGCAGCTTCACCCCGGACAAGAAGTCCGGCGCGGAGCTCGCTTTCCAGAACGACGGCCGGAACCTCTACGTCCTGGTCGTCCTGAAAAACCCCGATTCCCGGAAGGCCTTCGACGCCACGGGAATAACGATCCTCAGCCATCCCGGGAAAGCCCAAAAGCCCGGGAACGGCGTCCTGTTCTTGAGCAGGTCCGTCTCCGCCGACGGATATATCGCTTGGCAAGAAAGCCGGGGTGCGGTCCTGACGGACGCGGAGAAGGCCGAGATCAGGAAAACCGCCTGGCATGCGGTCTTCATGGCCTTCGCCGTCGATGCGAAGGGGAGCACGTTCGGACCCCTCCGGCGTCAATCGGACAGCGATCCCCCGGATTTCGGCGTCTCGGAATCGGCGGCCCAGGCGACCTATGAATTCCGGATCCCCCTGGCCTCCCCGGAGTTCGTCCCGGGGGGGATCGGGGCGGGGCCGGGAGCGACCGTCAGGGTTCTATTCGAGTGGGGAGGGGTCGAGAACCGGAGCCTCAGCACCCAAGCCAGTCGGGAAGTCCAGGCGTCGAACAGCGGCTATCAGTCCGGGACCGGCAGGACTTGGTCCCAGGAATTCCTGGACACCTTCGACGCCATGTCGCGCCCAAGTTCGTCGAATACCAAGAGATATTCTCTCTCGGTCGACGTGAAGCTGGCGGACAGCCAATAACCCTCCGGTTTCGGCGGTCGGGGGGGAGCGGCCGATCGAGGATTCCGTTTCGACGCAGGGAAGCCGGGACGATCGGACCGGTGATGATAGCCCAAGGAAGGGGAAATAAGTCATGAAGAAACAACTCCTGACCAAGATCATGGCCTTGTGTCTGCTGGCGGGGGCCGCGCGGGGAGCGGACGACCTGGCCAAGGGTTTCGTCAAACCGCCGGACTCGGCCCGGCCCTGGGTCTACTGGTTCTGGCTGAACAGCAACATCACCCGCGAAGGGATCACGGCCGACCTCGAGGCCATGAAGCGGGTCGGCATCGGCGGCGTCCTGATCATGGAGGTGGACCAGGGCGCGCCCGTGGGGCCGGCGGCGTTCATGGGCGCCCGCTGGCGGGAATTGTTCAAGCACGCCGTCGCCGAGGCCGGGCGGCTCGGGCTCGAAGTGAACATGAACGACGACGCCGGCTGGAACGGGAGCGGCGGCCCCTGGATCAAGCCCGAGCAGTCCATGCAGAAAGTCGTCTGGACGGGGACCGACCTCTCCGGCCCGCGGCGCTTCGACGGGAGCCTGCCGCGGCCGGAGGCCGATCATGGGTTCTACCGCGACATCGCCGTCCTCGCCTTTCCGGCGCCGGGGGAGTACCGGATTGCCGCCATCAAGGGCAAGGCGTTCTATGAACGGAAGGAGGTGCCGCCGGCGGCGGAGGCCAAGCTTCCGCCGGGGATGACCATCGACCCGGCCAGGATCGTCGACCTCACCGCGCGGATGGACAAGGGCGGGCATCTCGCCTGGGATGTCCCGGCCGGCAAATGGACGGTCATGCGCTTCGGCCACACCGGCACGGGGGTCGAGAACGCGCCGGCGCCGGCCAGCGGCCGCGGGCTCGAGTGCGATAAGCTGAGCCGGGAGGGTATCGAGGCCCAGTTCGCCGGCATGATAGCCAAGCTCATCGCCGATGTCGGCCCCGCAGCGGGCAAAACGCTGGTGGCGACCCATATCGACAGTTGGGAGAACGGGGCCCAGAACTGGACGGAGCGGATGAGGGAGGAATTCCGGAAACGGCGGGCTTACGACCCGCTGCCATACCTCCCCGTCTTCACGGGCCGGGTTGTGGACAGCCTCGAGATCTCAGAGCGGTTCCTGTGGGACCTGCGGCAAACCGTCACGGACCTGCTCGTCGAGAATTACGCCGGACACATGGCGGAGCTCGCCCGCCAGCACGGATTGCGCCTGTCCATAGAAGCGTACGGCGGCCCGTGCGACGATATCACGTACGGCGGCCGGGCCGACGAGCCGATGGGCGAGTTCTGGATCGGCGGCGGGGCCTTCGAAACCCTGAAGCAGATGGCCTCGGCGGCACATATCTACGGCCGCCGCATCCTGGGAGCCGAGTCGTTCACGGCCGGCGACCGCGAGCGATGGCTCGAGCATCCCGCGACCATCAAGGCGCTCGGCGACCGGGCCTTTTGCGAAGGCGTCAACCGGTTCGTCTTCCACCGCTACGCGATGCAGCCGTGGCTCGGCTACCGGCCGGGCATGACGATGGGGCCGTGGGGGCTTCACTATGAGCGGACCGATACCTGGTGGGAGGAGTCGGGGCCGTGGCACGAATACCTGGCGCGCTGCCAGGACCTTCTCCGGGAAGGGACGTTCGTGGCCGACATCTGCTACCTTCAGCCTGAAGCCGCGCCCCAGGAATTCCGGGGTCACGACCGCGCCGGCTACGACTACGACGTCTGCACGCCGGAGGTCCTCCTCACCCGGATGACGGTCAAGAATGAACGGCTTGTCCTGCCCGACGGCATGAGCTACCGGCTGCTCGTCCTGCCGGAAACGACCCGCATGACGCCGGCGCTGCTTAGGAAGGTCAAGGAGCTCGTCGCGGCCGGCGCGACGGTCGTCGGGCCGGTCCGGCCGGCGGGATCGCCGGGCCTCGCCGGTTACCCGAAGTGCGACGCGGAAGTCCGAGAGCTTGCCGGCGAACTCTGGGGCAGAGGTAAGGTCTTGACGGGCAAGTCGCCCGAGCAGGTCCTCGCCGGGCTCGGGGTGGCCCCGGATTTCTCGGCCCCGCCGTTTGTCCGGTGGATCCACCGGAGCGCCGGCGATACGGAGATCTATTTCGTGGCGAGCCGAAATCCACAGCCGGCGGAAGCGACCTGCGTGTTTCGGGTCACCGGCAAGCGCCCCGAGCTCTGGCGGCCGGAGACCGGCCGGATCGAGCCCGTGGCAATCTACGAGGAGGCCGGCGGCACGACCCGCGTCCCGGTCCACTTCGAGCCGAGTGGCTCGGTGTTCGTCGTGTTTCGACGGAACGCGGGAGCATTTGACCCGGTGGTGAGCATCGCGCGCGACGGCCGGACGATCGCACCGGCTGCCGGGCCGAAGGGGAGGATCATGGTCGAGAAGGCCGTCTACGGGGTCCTCGACGATTCGAAGCGCTCCCGCGATGTGCGGGCCCGGGTCCAGGCGATCCTGGACAGCGGCGAGACGAGCCTCCAGGTGGCGCGCCTGGCCGAGGGCGACGACCCGGCCTTCGGCGTCGTGAAAACGCTGATCGTGGATTACAGTGCGAGCGGGAAGTCTCTTCAGGCGAGAGGCCGGGACCCGGAGACCGTGAGCTTCCCCGTCGTCCCGGGCGTCGAGCCCGTGGCCGAGGTCCGCTCGGACGAGAACGGGAGACTCTTCGTCGAAGCGTGGCAACCGGGCCGCTACGAGCTGAAGACGGCGTCCGGCCGCACGCTGCGCGCCGACGCACCCGGGACACCCATGGTCGAGATCTCCGGCCCGTGGGAGCTGCGGCTCCCGCCGGGCTGGGGGGCGCCCGAGCGGGTGACGCTGGCAAAGCTTGTCTCTTGGACAAAGCACGGCGACCCCGGCCTGAAGCACTTCTCCGGCACCGCGGTTTATGCCAAGACGATCAGCGCGCCGGGCGAGTTGTTTGGCGATGACCGGCGCGTTTATCTGGATCTGGGCAAGGTCCAGATCATGGCCCGGGTGAAGCTCAACGGACAGGACCTGGGAGTTCTCTGGAAGCCGCCCTATCGCGTCGACGTGACCGGCGTTCTGACGCCCGGCCCGAACACCCTCGAGGTCGGCGTGACGAATCTTTGGGTCAACCGGATGATCGGCGACGAAGACCTGCCCGAGGACAGCGAACGGAACCCCAACGGCACGCTCAAGGCGTGGCCGCGGTGGGTTCAGGAGGGAAAACCGAGCCCGACCGGCCGTTTCACGTTCGTGAGCTGGCGGCTGTGGAAGAAAGGCGAACCGCTGGTCGAGTCCGGATTACTGGGCCCCGTGACTTTGCGGACCGTGGAGCGAATAGCCGCCCGATGACCCTAGCGGAGGCAACTGCCCGGGACATCGCTTATTCCTTTTCCGCCTCATGAAGTCGTCAGAGCGCTCGCGAATTCCTTGACCGGCAAACACGACCGTGTTAAAAATGAGCCGTCGCCGGGGTGGCGGAATTGGCAGACGCAAGGGACTTAAAATTCCTCGGGGCGCAAGCCCCATGCCGGTTCGAGCCCGGCCCCCGGCATTCCATTTTTCTCTTATTTTCAGCCGAGTGCTGAGATTGCCGCAAATCTCCAGGCTCCATGCGGTTATTTAGTGTCTGACGTTCTTTAACGATCCGGCCCGTGTGGCTCCTTGTCCGGAACCGGCTCCATCACGGCGATCTCGGCCATGACCCGGTCGGCGACCTCGCGGCAGATCTCTTTCCAACGCGGCTTTGAACAGCGGCCGGCCTCCTCGCGCAATTCGCTGAAGACGAGCGGCTTGCCGTACTTGACCGTGATGCGCCCAGGGCGGGGGAGAAGGCTGCCCCGCCCGTAGGTTTCGTGGCTGCCCCAGATCCGGACGGGCACGACGGGAGCCGTGGATTTGATCACGACCAGCCCGAGGCCGGCCCGGGCCGGTTGAAGCCGGCCGTCGAAGCTGCGCGCGCCTTCGGGGAAAATGAGCACTGCGTTTCCGGCCGCCAGGCGGCTGAGGATCGTTTTCAGGGCCGCCGCGGACCCGCTTCCGGGATCGACGGGCACGGCATGCCAGAGCCTGAGCAGGCGTCCGAATCCGGGAAAGCGAAAGAGCGACCGACGGGCCAGCATGACCACCATCCGCGGCAGGGCCGACCCGACGAGCGGCGGGTCGAGATAGCTCGCATGGTTGGCAGCCAGGATCACCGGGCCTGCGTCCGGGACGCGGCCGGCATTGAAGACGCGCCAACGGAAAAAGGCGGCGAAGACGGCCCGGAAGAAGGACCATCCCGCCCGGTACCAGAAGCCCATCCTGGGTCGCGTCATGTGCCGCTTTGACTCATCTTTAATGCCTTAGATCCGGGGCGGCGACAGCCACCGACCCCTGGAAATATATAACGCCGGCCGCGGGGCGGGTCAAGCACGTGCAGTGAATTACGGACGCGGGGCAGAGAAGCCAAGATGGCCATCCCGTATAAAATCGATGGGGAGAATGTAAATTTCCTTGGCTCGGCCTTCGCTCATCGCTCTGCATATCTTCGTTTTTCGCCTGGGGCGGCTCTTTCATGATTGGCACAAAATGTGCTATTTAATAATGGCAAGGGAGGCCCACATGAAAGAAAAGATCATCAACCGCAAAGAGTTCATCGCGGCCCTCGGCAAGATCGGCGTCGGCACGTGCATGTGCGCGGCGGCGTCCGGCATGCACACCGCGTTTGGAGGGCAGACGTCCGGGTCCAAGCCCGTTTCCGCGGCCTCTCCGGCGAAAGCCGTCGCCCAGACCAAACCCGGCGAAAAGACGGTCGAACGGGCGGCCAAGCGCATGGAATTCGGCGACGGCTGGGTCAGGCGCTTCTTCGAGGCCATGGACCGGACGATCGACGAGCCGTCGCGCAAGAAGCTGATGATGGCCAATGGGAAGGCCTGCTACAGCGCTTATGCCGGGCCTCAAAAGCGGCAGTCCGGGCCGGACGCGCTCCAGAAGTTCACCGAATGGGTTGCCCGGAACGGAAAAGATAAGGGCTACTCAATGGACGGGAAGGTGATCAATTTCGAATTCGTGAGCTCCGCGGAAACCGGCCAGGCGTCCCCGGAGAAGATCTGCCTCTGCCCGATGGCCGAGGCCCAGTCGGCCGGAAAGATCTCACCCACGTATTGCCTCTGCTCCGTCGGCTACGTCAAGGAGATGCACGAGCGGATCCTCGGGCGGCCGGTGGAGGTCGAGCTGGTCGACTCGGTCCTGAGGGGCGGGCAGCGCTGCAGATTCAAGATGATGGCCGTTTAGCCGGGCCGTCCCTCCTTCTTTATTTCTTTTTTTCGAAAATCGGGCCGCTGTGGTCGCCGCCGTTGTTGTAGCCCCGGCTCTCCCAATAACCCTTGTAGGACGGGTCATTCGTGAGTTCTACGGCCGTGACCCATTTGGCCCACTTGTAGCCCCACTTGTCCTCCGCGACGACCTGGAATGGGAACCCCCTCTCTTCGGGCAGGATCAGGCCATTCATTTTATAGGCGAGGAGGATATTTTTCTTGGTGATATAGTCGAGCGGCAGGGAGGTCGAGTAGCCGTCGGCCGACTTGAAGATGACCGTGTTCGCGGTCGGCTTCGGGCCCGCCTCTCCCAGGAGCTCGGCGATCGGGACGCCTTCCCAGAGGATCTTCACGTCCCAGCCCTCGACGCAATGGATGATGGTGACCTTGGATTCGGCCTTGTGCGACAACACCTGCTCATAGGAATAGCTGACGGGTTTGTCCACAAGCCCGCCGATCTTCAGAGAATATTTCCGAATATCGACGTGCTGGGGCCCCTTGATTGAGTTCTCTTCGAATTTCTCGATCGGGTCGAGCTTTTCGCCCCGGTACTCCTTGATCTCGACGCTCTGGACCTGATGGTCCTTTCGCTCCTGCTTCTCCCGGGCGCCCGCCGGGGACAAAGCCAGGACCAGGGCAAAGGACACGGCAACGTATTTCAGGTTCGTCTTCATGCTTCCAATATATCATATCCGTCCGTCGCCTGAGCTGGCCAGGAAAGAAACACATCCTTCCTCGGAGGAAGCCTCCAAAAATGCGCCGCCTGGGTCACAGGAGGGCGCCCCGGGCGCGAGCCGGTTCGATGGCTGAGGCCGTTGACACGTCCTCTCTCCTTCGGATACAGTAAAAAAAACGTCGCATCAGGCGCCGGCGCCGGGAGGCTCTCGATGAAGGATCCGTTGGCCGAACGGATCTTCAAGCTTAAGGAAAAGGGAACGAACGTCCGGACCGAGGTCCTGGGCGGGGCGACGACCTTCATCACCATGGCCTACATCATCGTCGTCAACCCCGCCATCCTGAGCTTCGCCGGCATCCCGCAGGGGCCGAGCACGGTGGCGACCATCCTGGCCGCGGCCTTCGGCTCGCTCCTGATGGGGCTCTACGCCAACCGGCCGATCGCCGTCGCGCCGTACATGGGCGAGAACGCCTTCATCGCCTTCGGCCTGGCCGCCATGGGCATCGGCTGGCAGCTCAGGCTCGGGGCCGTGTTCGTCAGCGGGCTGGCCTTCGCCCTCATCACCCTCCTCGGCGTCCGGTCGTGGCTCGCTAACTCCATCTCCCCGAGCCTGAAGTATAGCTTCGCCGTCGGCATCGGTCTCTTCCTGGCCTTCATCGGCCTCTATGAGACCGGGATCGTCACGAGCGGGGCCGCCGGGATGGCCCCGCAGGCGCTCTTGCGGGACGGCTCGCCCGTTCTCTCGGCGCCCGACGTGCCCGTGAAGATCGGCAACCTCCACAGCCCCCAGGTCCTTCTCGCCGTCTTCGGCTTCGTCCTCATCTCCATCCTTCTCCATCTCCGGGTCCGGGGCGGGATCCTGCTGGGCATCGCCGTCACGGCGGCCCTCGGCTATGCGCTCGGCTTGGGGGAGGCCCCCCGCGCCGTCGTCGCGCTGCCCTTCAGGGGTGAATTCAGTCTGGCCCCCATCGCCCTCAAGCTCGATATCGCCGGCGTCCTCCGCCTGAGCTTCCTACCCATCCTGCTGACCCTCTTCCTGATGGGTTTCCTGGACACTCTGGGGACCCTCGTCGGGTTGGGCGCTGCGGCCGGGATGCTCGACGAGAAGGGAAATTTCCCACAGATCGAGCGGCCCATGATGGTGGACGCTGCGACCTGCGTCTTCAGCGCCCTTGTCGGCACCTCGACGAGCGGCGCCTACATCGAATCGGCTACCGGTATCCGGGAAGGAGCACGAACCGGTCTGGCGGCGGTCACGACGGCCGCGCTCTTCGCAGTTTCCCTTTTCTTCATCCCCCTCGTCGCGCCGTTGCAGCACCTGCATTACGCCTACGGGCCCGCCCTCGTCGCCGTCGGGGTGCTGATGCTCGGGTCCATCCGGAGGGTTGATTTCGAGGACATGACGGAGCTCGTCCCGGCCTTTGCTACGATCGTCGTCATGGTCTTCACTTACAACGTCGCCAACGGCCTGACGGCCGGGCTCGTCCTGTGGCCGCTGTTCAAGGCCGTCACCGGGCGGTTCAAGGAGGTCAAGGCCGGATCCGTCGTCCTGGCCCTCCTCTGCCTGGTCTATTTTGTCTTCGGATTGCCGCATTAAGGAGAGAGCCCATGGAAATGACGCCGAAGAGATCGCCCAACAAGTGGCTTCTCGGACTCGGCATCGGCTGCGGCGGGGCGGTGGTCATCGTCATCGTCCTGGTCATCGCCGGCTATTTCCTCATCCGGAATACGACCCAGGGATTCAGGGACTCGGACGGGCTGATGAGGTCCCTCACGGCCAAGTACGGCCGCGTCGAGGACTACTGCCCGGACCCCGGTGGGGCCATCCCGGCGGCCCGCCTCGAGGCCTTCCTCTCTGTCCGCGACGCCGCGGCCCCGGCCCGGGCGAAGCTCGAGGAGTCGCTCGATATCCTGATGAAGGACCGGGACAGCGGGTCCGGCCAAGGCCGGGGACCGAGGAATATCTTTCAAGCCGTCAGGACCGGACTGGGGATGGTCCCGCAGATCTCGGATTTCCTGAAAATCCGCGCCCAGGCCCTTCTCGATAAGGAGATGGGTGCGGGCGAATATTATTATCTTTATGTCGTCGCCTACCATGCCTGGCTCAAGAAGCCGCCGACGGACGGCGCTGGCTTGCGGTTTGGCCGACCTGGGAGGGATCCGGCCGACCCCGACGACCAGGACGCCCTGGCCGTGAGCAAGGACATGAACCTCATGCGGATCCATCGCCTCGTCCTTCCCATGCTCCACTGTCAGCTCGTGAAGCTTCAGGAAGGACATGCGGGCGGAGCTCAGGACAAGTGGGGCGAGGCGCTCGCCGCCGAGGTCAAGGCGATGGACGCCGACCGCACCCGCCTTCCCTGGCAGGACGGCGTGCCGGAGGCGATCGACGTCTCGCTCCGGCCATTCCGCGAGCGGCTCGAGGCCGGCTACAGCCGCCTGGCCGACCTGTTCGAGACCTCGATCGAGCGGCGGACGGGGACCGTCAGCCGCTCGAATTGAGATGAGAAGGGCGACCCCGATCGGATCGCGACGCGGGTCTTTCTCCCCGTCCGCGGTTCAGTGCCGGGAGCCAGGGCCGCTCCCGCCCCTTCCGTAGCTCCGTCCCGGCCCCGAGCTCGTCCTTCGGTGCGGACGCCCGCCGGCCGGCCGCGGCCCTTTTCCCCAGCCCTGCTTGGGCATTTTCTCGAGGCTCAGGTCGCGGGCGAACAGGTCGTCGGTGACGGGCTTGACGGGGATCTTCATCCCGATAAAGCGCTCGATGGCCTCGAGGTGCTCGGAGGTGCCCTCGCTGGCCAGGGTGATGGCCTTGCCGCCCTTCCCGGCCCGGGCCGTCCGCCCGATCCTGTGGACGTAGTTCTCGAAGTCCTGGGGGATGTCGTAATTGATGACCATCTCCAGGTCGTCGATGTGAAGGCCGCGGGCGGCGACGTCCGTGGCGACGAGGATCGGGAACTTGCCGGCCATGAAATTCTGGATGACCCTGAGCCTGTCCTTCTGCGGCAGGTCCCCGGTCAGGTGGAACGCCCGGTATCCATTGGCCTCGAGCTCCTTGGCCAGACGGAAGGCGTGGTGCCGCATGTTGGCGAAGATGAGGACGTTGCGCGGGGCGTTCCTCTGGAGGAGGCCCAGGAGGAGGTTCAGCTTGATGTGGCTCTTGACGTGGTAGAGCTCCTGGGTGATCGTGTCCACGGTCAGCTGTTCGGGCGTGACCTCGATCGACACCGGGCGGTTGAGGTATTCGGCGGCCATGAGCCGGGAGATGCGGTTGAGCGTCGCGCTGAAAAGCATACTCTGGCGGCGGCTGCGCTCGGGCATTTTCTTGATGATTTTCTTGAGGTCCGGGAGGAAGCCCATGTCGAACAGCCGGTCGGCCTCGTCGATGACGAGATACCCGACCTCCTTCAGGCTCAGGCGGCCGCTGTCGCTCAAGTCGAGGAGCCGGCCCGGCGTCCCGATCATGATGTCCACGCCGTCCTTTAGGGCCCCGAGCTGGATGGCGTAGCCCACGCCGCCGTAAAAGCAGCCGACGGAGAAACCGAGGTGACGGTTGAGGAGGTTGGCCTCGCCTTCGATCTGGACGGCGAGCTCGCGGGTCGGGCTGATGATCAGCGCTGTTTGCCGGGCGCCCGGCCCGGCTTCGAGCATCTTCTCGTAGAGGGTGATGAGGAAGGCCGCGGTCTTGCCCGTCCCGGTCTGGGACTGGACGGCGACGTCCTGGCCCTCAAGCGTCCTGGCCAGGGTCTGCTCCTGGACCGCCGTCAATTCGACGTAGCCCCGCTCGGCGATGCTCTGCTGGAGCCGCGGGTCGAGGTTGAGTTCCGTGAAATACATTTTTATCCTTTATCCAATCCTTTAAAACACAAGGGGACGAGGGTCGGCCGAAATGACTTCTCGCGGGTGGGGAAACGGTCGGTTTTGACTCTGTCCTGCCCGGTTTTTAGTCTTCTATCTTATCACAGCGGGAGGCGGCCGACAAGGGCAGGCTTCCGCCCACCCGTCTCCTTCCGGCCGTAGCCGACGACGGCGTCGAGCAGGATCGGCTTCGTGCCGGCGTTGGAGATCCGGATCATGTTCAGGCCGGCGCTCCCCTCAATCGCTTCCCGGACCGCCACGCGGAAGCTCCTGGGCGACTGGCCCCTGACTAGGGGCATCCAGGCGAACTGCGGGTCCTCCGGCGTGCCGCCCACCAGGAACCAGCCCTCCAGGCCGTATTGCGACTCTTCCCTCGTGACGACGACCCCGGCGTCGAAGCTCCCGGACGGATAGATCCTGTCCTCCAGGAGGAGGACCAGCTGGCCGCCGGGAGCGATCTCGGCGAAGCGCCCGTCGGGCTCTCCCAGGGCGTCCCCGGAGTTTTTCACGTTCTGCTCGAACATGACTCTGCGGGCGTAAAGCTTCGGCCTCTCAGCCTGCTCCTGTCCCCGGCCGGGACGCGGGGCGGAAGCGCCGGCGCGGGCGGCCGCGAAGGCCCCAGCCGTGAGAACGAGCAGGATGATGACCGGGCAAATGCCTCTTTTTTTCATGCCAACCTCTCCCTCGGGGACACCCATATTGTATCCCATTCCTCCGGATTCACAAGCTCCGGGTTTTTTGTTAAGATAAGAAACAATGGGATTCGGTATCGTGTGCCGCGAATCTTCTTAGAAGGACGAGATAGAGATGAAGAAAAACATGATCTGGGCCGCGGTCTTCCTGCTGCTGGCCGCCCTCCCGTTCCAGCTCGTCGCGAGGGATCAAGCTTCCGAGGTGCCGGAGAACAGGCTCTCGCAACTTTTCTCGCTATCGATTTGCGGGGCCTCCGCTGCTCAACCGGCTCCCACCCCGGCCGTCCCACCGACTCTCTCTCTTTCGACTCCCCAGGCGACCGGTCCTTCTCTTCCGGCCGCCCCGCCTCGGGGCGGGGAATTCTCGTTCAGATCCATTTCCCGCGATTTCCTGAAAGACGCCGGGCAAATCTGGAGCTACCCGGTCCACATCCGGAGCCGTGATATCCTGCCCATCGCGGGCTTGGCAACCCTCACCGGACTCCTGATCGCGAACGACGAGGCGATCCACCGGGGGTTTATGAATTATCGGGAGGCACATGCCTGGGTCCGCGGAGTCAGCCCGGTCATTACCCAGATGGGGTCCTACGGGGCCTGGGGGACGGCGGCGGTGTTCCTGGGCGTCGGCTTGATCGGCGGCGATAAGAAATCGACCGAGACCGCCGTCCTGGCCGCCAGCGCGATGGTGCAGAGTAATATCCTGGTCACGTTCCTCAAGGGGATCTTCGGGCGGCAGCGACCGTTCTGGGCCGATGGGGTCGACCACTGGTCCGGGCCGGTCGGATTTTTCGAGAGGTTCGAATCGGGGCAGACGGGGAGATACGATTCCTTCCCCGGGGGACACTCGATCACGGCTTTCAGCCTGGCCACGGTCGTAGCCATGCAATATCGGGAGAGCGTCTGGGTGCCCATCCTGGCATATACGACGGCCACGGGTGTAGCGCTGTCGCGGACGACCGAGAACAAGCACTGGCTCTCGGACTCGCTGGTGGGCGGCGTCCTCGGCTATGTCATCGGCCGCCTGGTCGTGCGCAATCACCGCAGCCGCTACCACGTGACGACCACTGCCGGCGTCGCCCACGGCTCGCCCGCCTTCTCCGTCACCTTTTCCAGCCATTGACCCCGGCTTGACATCGGGCCTCGAATAGGTGAAGAATCCCATATCCATGGGCGAGCGAACGTTCCCCCGCGATCCCCGATTTTCCTTCCTTCGAGGTGTCTCATGAAAACAAAATGGCTGGTGATGTCGGCCGTCATCCTCTCGGCCGTCTTTTTCTTCGGGCCGATCGCGTCGGCCGAGGACGCGCCGAAACCCGGCGGAACGAAGATGACGCCCTGGACCCCCGAAGACATCCTCACGGCCGAATCCTCCGGACAATGGGAGATCTCGCCCGACGGAAAATGGGCCGTCTGGGTGAAGACTCAGATGGACAAGGATAAAAACGGCCGCGTCTCGAACCTTTTCCTGACGAACCTCGAGACCAAAAAGGAGATCCAGCTGACGCGCGGCACGGAAAACAACGGCCTGCCGAAGTGGTCGCCGAACGGGGAATGGATCTCCTTCCAGAGCACCCGGCCTTTGCCGAAGCCGAACCCCGACCTCGCGAAATCCCAGCTTTGGCTCATGAGCCTTTTCGGCGGCGAGCCGTATCCCGTGACCGAGCTCGCCCGCGGCATCCAGGGCTATGAATGGGTCGATAACGACACCGTCATCTTCAGCGCCCAGGAGGACCCGGCCCTCTACGAGCAGGAGCTCAGGAAGATCAAGGATACGACGCGGGTCGTCGATGACGTCAACCATGAGCCCCCCGTCCGGCTCTTCAAGCTGGCCGTGAAGGACAGGAAGGTCAGCCGTCTCACGGACAACACGGACTTCATCCAGTCATGGGCCGTGACGCCGGACGGTCGGCACGCGCTCACCGTCCACGGGCAATACCTGAGCTTCGAGTGGGACCACAAGATCCTACCGAAGACTTATGTCTATGACCTCGTCAAGGGCGGGCAGAAGGAGCTTTTCGCGGGGCAGCGGATCGCTCCCATGGGCCTCGAGCGCGCCCGCGACGGAAGCGGCTTCTATATCGCGGCCCCGTACTCCACGGACCCGCGGTTCTTCACCGCTTCGATCACGCTCGTCTATTTCTATGACTTGGCCTCGGGCCGGAGCCTCAGGGTCGACCTGGCCTGGGACAACGGCCTCGGAGGCGGATTGAAGGCGACACCCGACGGCTTTGTCGCCCTGCTCGCGGCCGGGGCCCGGCTCCAGCCGGCCCGGTACGCGAAAAGCGGGCTCGCCTGGACGAAGGCGGACATCGAGGGCGAGCACATGAAGAACCTGTCCGGGTTTTCGGTGAGCGACGATGCCAGGACCGTCGTTTATGAATATTCGACGGCGAGCCTGCCGGCCCAGTGGTACCGGGCGACGCTCGACGGAAACAAGCTGACCAACGCCGTTAAGATCACGGACCTGAATCCCGGCTTCAAGAACAAGATCATCGCAAAAACCGAGGTCGTCCGCTGGAAGGGAGCCCTGGGCGAAGAGATCGAGGGACTCCTATATTACCCGAAAGATTACCAGCCCGGGAAGAAATACCCTCTCCTCACCGCTCCGCACGGCGGGCCGGCCGGGGCGGATATGGACCTGTGGGACGAAAGCTGGGCCTACGCCCATCAGCTCATCTGCCAGAGGGGGGCGTTCATTCTCAAGCCGAACTACCACGGCAGCTCCAACTACGGCCTCAAATTCGTCGAATCCATCTGCTGCGGCCATTACTACGACTATCCGGTCGAGGACATCGAGAAGGGAGTGGATCTCCTTGTCGAAAAGGGCCTGGTCGACCCGGACCGGGTCGGGACCTTCGGCTGGTCGAACGGGTCCATCCTGTCGATCGGAGTGAGCGTCGCCAACCCCGACCGCTACAAGGTCGTCGCGGCGGGCGCGGGCGATGTCGAGTTCATCAGCGACTGGGCCAATGTGGACTTCGGCGAGTCCTTCGACTCGTACTACCTCGGCAAGTCGCCGCTCGAAGACCCGGAGCTCTACGTCCGGATCTCGCCGCTCTTCAAGCTCGACAGGGTCAAGGCGCCGACCATCATCTTCTTCGTGACCGAGGACCGGAACGTCCCGACGAGCCAGGGTTGGACCCACTACCGGACCCTCTATCACCTGGGCAAAGTTCCCGTGAAATTCTGCCTCTTCCCGGGGGAGCCGCACAGCCTGCAGGAATACGCCCACCAGCTCCGGAAGGTCGAGGAGGAGATGACCTGGTTCGACCGTTACTTTTTCAAAACGCTCGCCGCGGAGAACGAGGCCTTCAAGAAGGATTCGCCTCTTGGCCAGGCGCTGCGGAGGAAGGACATCGCCAGGGCCGGGGCGAAGTACGGCGTTGCTGGAAAGGCGGCGAACATCGTCATCCCCGAGGTCGTGAAACGGGGCGAGCTCGAGATCGGCCGCTTCGAAGTGACGCGGGCGCAATACGTGGCTTTCGACCCTTCGTATCCCGTGGCTCCCGGGACCGAGAATTATCCGGCCAATGAAATCCCCTTCGAAAAAGCGAAGGCCTATGCCGCGTGGCTCTCGAAAACGACCGGCCAAGCCTGGCGGCTGCCGAACGAGGACGAAGTCTCATCTCTCTACGAAGGACTGAGCGGGGAGAACACGCTCGATTACTGGGCCGGCTACGCGCTGAACCCGGACGACGCCCGGCGTCTCGAGGCGAAAGTCAAGGAGCTCGGCGCCGGTGCCCCGCTCTTGAAGCAAGCCGGGAGCTTCAGCGGGGCGGGCAAGGACGGCGAGGCCCTCGTTTTCGACCTCGGCGGGAACGTCGCCGAGTGGGTGATCGCCAAGGACGGAAGCGGTCAAGCGGCGGGCGGAAGCGCCGACCGGCCGGCGGATGTCAAGGTGCGCGTCGGCCAGGCGTCGACGGAGTATACGGGCTTCCGGGTCGTCCTCGGCGAGGCCAAGACGAAAAAATAATATCGGGCAGCACACATCGTTTCTCATGATCAATGTTCGAGGAGGGCAGGCCCATGAACTTCGGCAACCACGGCTTCCGCTTCGGGTCAAGCGTTCGGGCGACCATCGGCCTCCTGGCTTTCATCCTGGCCCTCGGGTCTCTCCAGGCCGAGGCCAGGGTCACGAGCCCCAAGGAACAGTTCGGCTTTAACGTCGGCGACGACTATCAACTCGTCAACTACACCAAGCTTCTGGCCTACTGGAAGAAGCTCGACGCCGAGTCCGACCGGATGACGCTCGTCGATATCGGCAGGACGGCCGAGGGCCGCCCCATGGTCATGGCGATCATCACTTCGCCCCGAAACCACGGCCGGCTCAACCGCTATAAAGATATCGCGAGGCGCCTGGCCCTGGCCAAGGGGCTCGACGATGCCGGAGCCCGCCGCCTGGCCGCGGAGGGCAAAGCCGTCGTCTGGATCGACGGCGGCCTCCACGCAACCGAGATCCTTGGCTCACAGCAGCTCATCGAGCTCGTCTGGCAGATGGTGAGCCGGGACGATGCCGAGACTCGGCGCCTCCTTGACGACGTCGTCCTGCTCGCCGTGCCCTCCAATCCCGATGGCTTGGAGCTCGTGGCCAACTGGTATATGCGGGAGAAAGACCCCGCCAAACGTTCAATGACCGGGGTCCCGGTCCTCTATCAGAAATACATCGGCCACGACAACAACCGCGATTCCTACATGGCCACCCAGCCCGAGACCGAAGCCGTCAATCGCGTGCTCTACCGCGAGTGGCACCCTCAGATCCTCTATAATCACCATCAGACCGGGCCGGCCGGCACGGTCCTCTTCGCCCCGCCCTTCCGCGACCCATTCAATTATGTCTTCGACCCGCTCATCCCGGTCGGGATCGACCTCGTGAGCGCGGCCATGCACAACCGGTTCGTTGCCGAGGGAAAGCCCGGCGCGATCATGCGCTCTGGGGCCTCGTACTCGACCTGGTGGAACGGCGGGCTTCGCAGTACCGCCTATTTCCACAACATCATCGGCATCCTGACCGAGGCGATCGGCAGCCCGACCCCCGTCGACATCCCATTCATCCCCCAGCGCCTTTTGCCCGAGGAGGATTATCCTTATCCGATCGCCCCGCAGAAATGGCACTTCCGCCAGTCCATCGAATATGCCGTCACGGCGGATAAGGCCATCATGGACGTGGCCTCCAAGAACCGGGAGGATTTCCTCTACCGGCGCTACCTGATGGGCAAACACGCGATCGAGAAGGGGAGTCAGGATTCGTGGACGATCGTGCCGGGGAGCGTGGCCAAGGTCGAGGCGGCCGTGGCCAAGGACAGAGGCCAGGAGGCGGCGTCGGGGTCCGGGCCGGGCGGCTCCGGGCGAGGTCGCGTCGGCGTCCCGATGAAGTACTACGACCTCCTATTTGACAAGGACGCCCGGGACCCGCGCGGCTACGTCATCCCCTCGGACCAGGCCGATTTCCTAACGGCCGTGAAGTTCGTCAACGCCCTCTTGAAGAATGGCTGCGAGGTGCTCCGGGCCTCGAAAGAATTCGCCGCGAGCGGCAAGGTCTATCCCACGGGTTCCTACGTCGTGAAGACGGCCCAGGCCTTCCGGCCGCACGTCCTGTCCATGTTCGAGCCGCAGGACCATCCGAACGACCTGGCCTATCCGGGCGGACCGCCCGTGCCGCCTTACGACGCCGCCGGCTGGACGCTCGCCTTCCAGATGGGGGTCTCCTTCGACAGGATCCTCGACGGATTCGACGGGACGTTCGAGGCCGTCGCGGACATCATCAAGCCACCGGCGGGCCGGTTGGAGGCGAAGGCTGGTGCCGCCGGGTACGTGCTGGACCATCGGGTCAACGATACGTTTATCGCCGTCAACAGGGCCCTCAAGGCGGGGGGCGAGGCCTACTGGCTGAAGAGTGATCTCGCGGCGGCCGGGAAGAGTTATCCCGCGGGGACGATCTACGTGCCCGCGACGCCGTCAGTCCGCTCGGTCCTTGAAAAAGCGGCCCGCGACATCGGACTGACGATCGAGAGGCTGGATGCGGCTCCGAAAGGCGAGGCCTTCAAGCTCAAACTGCCACGGATCGGGCTCTGGGACACGTACGGCGGGTCGATCGCTTCGGGCTGGATCCGCTGGCTCCTCGAGCAGTTCGAGTTCCCCTACGAGCTCGTGTTCGCGCCCGCCCTGGACGAGGGGAACCTCAAGAGCAAGTTCGATGTCCTCATCTTCGTCGGAGGGTCGATCCCCAGGGTTCAGCCCGCCGACTCCGGCGAGACGAGCTTCCGCGATTTCCAGGCGGCGGCGCCGGAGAACGTGCCCGCCGAATATCGAAGCCGGATCGGGCGCATCACGGCGGACAAGACGGTCCCGAAGATCCGGCAGTTCGTTGAGGAGGGAGGAACGGTGCTGGCGCTGGATACGGCCACGGCCCTGGCCTACCACTTCGGCCTCCCGGTCGCCAACGCCCTGGTCGAGAAAACGGCGGACGGCAAGGAAAAGCCGCTCGGGATGGAGAAGTTCTTCGTGCCCGGGTCCCTGATGAGGGCCCGGCTGGACACGACGAACCCGTTGGCCTGCGGCATGCCGGATACGGTGGACGTTTTCTTCGACAACACGCCCTCCTTCGAGCTCCTGCCGGACGCCGGGTTGAGGGGCGTCAGGCCAGTGGCCTGGTTCGACACGGGGAAGCTTCTCCGGAGCGGCTGGGCCTGGGGCGAGCAGTACCTGTGGCGGAGCGTCCAGGTCGCCGAAGCCGAGGTGGGGAAGGGGAAGCTTTTCCTTTATGGACCAGAGATCGCCTTCCGCGGCCAACCCCATGCGACCTTCAAGCTTCTGTTCAACGGGATCTATTACGGCGCAGCGGAAACGGTCGATCTGAAGTAAGCCCATTTCGGGGACACACAACGAAATCCCTAATTACGCGATGGGGCGAAAATCGTCCAGCCGGCTTGAATTTTATAATTAAATATAGAGCTTGTGGGATGGCGCGATCCCGACAAGGGAAGCCTCGGGTAATCACCTTGCCGGGCGATTTCAAAGAAAGATGAGTTCGGGGAAGCTAGACAATTTCGGTAATTGGTTGTGTGTCACCGTAATTATCCGTGTGAGTCGTGGGTCAGCGCTCCTTACGCTTGGCGTATTGCTTGACCTGGTAGACGAAGGCCTCGAGCTTGGTCCTTTCGGCCGCCAGCTCGGACCCGGTGTAGGTGAAGGTGGGGATGGGGATCTGGCCGTAATCCTCCCGGATCTTTGAGGCGATGGTCGCAGCGACGGCCCCGAGCATGCAGTTGAAGCAGATGGCGTTGATAACGCCGTCCACGCCCTGCCGGGCGAACGCGACCATCTTGGCAATATTGAGAAAAAGGAACTGGTTGTTATCGGGTCCGACGTAGGGCGAGCTGAACTTCACGATATCGCTGTAGGTCGGGTCCTTCCCGATCGGCCCGGCCCGCTCCAGGGTCTTGCGGACCTTCATCTTCTCGACCTCCTTCCGGAGGTAGAGGAGGGCCATAACCGATGACGCCCCGTACATGCGGCCGACGAGCTTTTGCCGGAGGCTCCGGCCGAGGTCGAAGTCCACTTCGTCGACGAAGAAGGACGACGGCCTGACTTCGCAGCCGAGCTCCTCCAGTTTGAGGAACAGGTCGTGGTTGGCCACGGGATTGATCCGCGTATAGATGTCGCCGGCGACGCCCACGACCGGCCGCGGCCTTTCCCGCTTCTTGACGGACGTCAGCCGCTCGGCGCATCTCTTGAGGGCCGGGGCGATTCCTCCCGACGCCAGGCCGGCCTCGACATCCTTGAGGTTCGCGAGATGGGCCTCGTCGGTTGCCCCTTTCCTGACCTCGTAGGGCCGGATCGCGCACGAGGCCCGGACGAGGAGGTCGATGGCCACCAGCCCCTGCCAGAGGAACTTCAGCCCCTTCATGGTTAGGAGCTGGGCCAGGGCGTCGCCTGTCGGGGCGAAGGCCTCGAGGTCCGCGATCCCCAGATCCTCGGCCAGATAGTTCAAGGCCTTGTCGTACTGGGACAGGACGCAGGTGTACTTGGAGCCTGGAAAGAAGAAGACCTCGTTCCCCTGCCGCTTTGATCGGACGAGCTTGACGAAGTCGCCGGCGATGACGGAGTAGGCGTGGCATTCCTTACCCGTGCTGTGCTGCTCTCCCAGGGCCACGGTCGCGGCATCGGGGCGCGGCAGGACTTCGGCCTCGATGCCGACACCCCTGAGAGCCCCCGAGAAGGCGAAGGCGTGGTCGGCGAAATAGGGGAGGACGAACCTCCGGTCTTTGTTCTCTTCGTGGGATTCGGGATGGGTCCGGGCCGGTCGCCGCGACGGCGCGGGACGCCGGCCGTCGTTCCCCGTCTCCCGGACCTCGTCCTGGAACGCCTCGAGCCGGGTGATCAGGCCGGCCTCGGCCCGGTGCTCGTCGAACTCCAGGACGAGGTGCGGCTCGCCGGCGAAGATCCTGAGGACGTGACGCATGGCAAAAGCGTCGAGACCGCAGCCGAAATTGGTCAGAACGACGGGCCGGATCCCCTGCGTCTCCGTCGCCCACAGGGCCGCCTGGATGACCTGCTGGTTATAGCGCCAGTGAGGGGCGCCGGGCCAGTCCGCTCCACCCATCCCATCGAGCGGAAGGAAGTCGATCGGCAGGGCCACGATGCCGAGCCTGGCCAGGTGCCGGCCCAGGTTGAGGTTGAGAAAGGGGTCATGGAGCGTGTAAGGCCTGCCGAGGACGGCCCAAAGGGACCGCCCGTCGCCGTTCAGCCCGTCCAGGACCTCCCGGCCTCTCCGCCGGAGGGCCTTCTGGAAGTCCCGCAGGGCCGTGGACGCAGCCTGGTAGGCGTCCCGGACATCGGCATCGCTCTTGCCCAGGGCGTCCCGGACCTCGGCGACCGACCTCACGAAATCCTCCGGGTTGCCGTTGAGGCAGACCGATGGCGCGAGGATCTCGGTCCTTGTCGCGGCCCTGGCCATGAACGGGAAATTCTCGGAGTACGGGCAGAGCGACATCGATTCGGCGGGATCGCGGTGGAGGTCGATGACGGAAGGGAAGAAAACCCGGTCCACGGACTTGTCGCCGAACCATTCCATGTGCCCGAAGGAGACCTTGATGGGCAGACAGGTTTCGGCCGGGGTTTTCCTGAGACCCATCTCGAGGATTTCGGGTTGGCTGGCCGGCGAGACCAGGACCTCGGAGCCCAGCCGGTTGAAGAATGCGGCCCAGAAGGGCAGGAACTCATAGAGGGCCGAGGCCCTGGGAATTCCGATCCGCGCGCCGGGGTTGGCCGGATTGCGGATGAAGCTTTCTTGGAGGTCTTCCCGCTCTCTGAAGAGGTCGGGCGGAGACGTGCCCATCCTGACGGGCGCCTCCCCGTTCGCGGGGCCAAGGCCCTGCCGGGCCGCGTACCGCTCGCAGGTGTCGCCGAAAAACGCGACCCGATCCTCAAACGTGATCCTGTTGACCTGGCAACGGTTGGAGCAGTGGGCGCAGGTGAAGCTCGTGACTGCATAGTCCTGCCCGAGCCTCCGGCCGATTGCCGCAGCATCGGGGGACTTTTTCCCTGCCACCGTGGCTCTTTCCCCGGCCAGGATCGCGGCCCCGATCGCCCCCGAGATCCTATTGAAAGGATGGACGCGGATCTCCCGGCCGGTTTCGAGGGCGAAGGCCCTGACGACCGAGGGGTTGGACGCAACCCCGCCCTGGAAGACGATGACCTTCCCGACCGGGCGCCCAGCCACGACCTTTTCGAGGTAGTTCCGGGCGATCGAGAAGGCCAGCCCGGCCGAGATGTCGGCTACCGGCACGCCCCGGCCGAGGGAATCGGCGAGCTCGGATTCCATGAAGACCGTGCATCGGCTGCCCAGGTCGGAGGGCGCTTCGGAGCTGGCGGCGAGCCTCGAGAACTCGTCCTCGATCCGGATGCCGAGGATCTCCGCCTGCTCCTCGAGGAAGGACCCCGTGCCGGCGGCGCAGATCTTGTTCATCGTGAAATCCAGGATCCTGCCATCGCGGGCGCTGATGTATTTGGAGTCCTGGCCGCCGATCTCGAAGATCGTGTCCACGTCGGGAAAATATCGGACCGCGCTCCGGAGCTGGCAGGTGATCTCGTTGTGGACGACGTCCGCCTGGAGGAGAGTGCCGGCGAGGTGACGCCCGCTGCCCGTCGTGCCGACGCCGAGAAGCTCGAATCCGCCGGGGCATCTCTCCCGGAGGAGGAGGTAACCCTCCCGCAGAGCTTCGATGGGCCGGCCCTTGGTCGGGAGATAAACTCCCGCCCGGACCCGGCCCTCTGCATCGACGAGGACGAGGTTAGTGCTGACCGAGCCGATATCAACGCCCAGGTGTCCCCTAACGAATTCGTCGGGACGGGGCGATGGCTCGCGGGTGCGGCTCATCTCGAGGGGGCCCAAGGCCACCGGGTGGACCCTGCGAGCGGTCTTTTGGGGCCTGAGGAACTGGAGGATGGCGTCGGCTTCGGAAACGTCGATCTCCTTGCTCCCGCTGGCCGCTCCGACCGCCGCTCCGAGCGCGCCGAGGAATTGCGGCGGCTTCGCCGGACGCCATTCGCCCTCTCCGAGCGCGAGGACCTCGCGGAAGGCGTGGACGAGTCCCGCGTTCCGGGCCCCGCCTCCGGCGAGAAGGACCGGCGGGAGGGCCTCACGGCCCTTGAGGACGGTGGCCACGAAGTTCCGTACCAGGGCCTGGCAGAGGCCGTACGCGATCTCCTCGAGCGGGGTGCCCTTCTGCTGGAGGTGGATCATGTCGGTCTTGGCGAAGACGCTGCAGCGGCCGGCGATCGTCGCCCCCTTCGCGGCCGAGGCGGCCAAGGCGGAGAAATCCTCGATGCTGAACTTTAGACGGGCCGCCTGCTGCTCGAGAAACGCGCCCGACCCCGCCGCGCAGACATCGTTCAGGGCGAAGTCGAGGATCTCGGGCTCTGTGGAGGCCGCGACGGCCCTATCGAGCAGGACCCAGCGGGAGGTCTGGGCGCCGATCTCGATGACGGACCTGGCTTCGGGATAGCCGTGCGCCGCGCCCAGGGCGACGGCGACGACCTCGTTGGAGAGAAAGACTTCGGGCGGCGCCTGGATGATCTCCCGGCCGGCGCCGGTGATCCCGATGCGGAGGCGGAGGCCGTCGCGGCCCTCGAGAATCCGGGTGGCGACCTCACGGAAGGCGCCGGCTGAATTCCCCCGGTTCAGCCCCTCGCTGAATGCGATGGGGCCCAGGTCGTCATCGAGGAGGACGGCCTTCGTGGCCGAAGACCCGATGTCAACGCCAAGGATCATGGTTTTGAAACCTCACGGAGCCGGGTTCTCCCCCAAATCATAAGGGTATTCCGGAAAAAATGCCACTCCCCTGGGATTTCGCGAGCTCGGACGACGACTTGGAATCCTAGGTCAGCAGGGCCCGGAGGACGAGAAATCCGCCCATGATGACCAGGGAGGCGTAGACCGCCTGCCTGAACCGCCTTTCAGGCACGCGACTGTGGACTTTCCCTCCGAGCCAGACTCCCAGGCAGAGCGCCGGCAGGGAATATGCGAAGAGCCTGAGGACCTGCCCCGTCCAAAGTCCGGCCGCTCCGTGGCCGAGCAGGATGATAAGACCGGTCGGCAGGAAGTATCCCTGCAGCGTGGCCCTGAATCGCTCCGGGGGCCACCCCTTGAGCATCCCGTAGATCACGGCGGGAGGGCCGTTGATGTTGTAGGCCCCGCCCAAAATGCCCGCGATGAAGCCGACGATGTAGGGAAGCCCCGCTTTTTCGTTTTCGATCCTCATGGCAGGCTTCAGGAGGCCGAAGAGGCCGTAGAGAAGGACGATGATCCCGAGTGCCGCCCTGAGCGGGGCCTCGGGCAGGCGCGTGAGAAGATAAATCCCCAGGGGAATCCCCGCGATCGAGGCGGCGATGAGCTTAGCGGCGGACCGCAAATCCGCGCTCTGCCAGTGTTTCGCCAGGATGAGGATCGAGATCGCAGGTCCCATGAACGCCACCAGGGGCGCGGCCGTTTTCAGGCCGGCGGAGGCCGCGAGCAAAGGCATGGCGATGACTGCGTCCCCGAAGCCGAGCGCCGAACGGACGAAGGCCGCGGTGAAGATGACGGCCACGACCAGGAGGGCCAGGGTCGGTGCGTTCATTAAGATCGATGGGACGCGGAGCCTCAGGGCGGGAGTTAACGCGATTTCTTTCTCTTGCCTAGGATCCCGCCGCTCAGGAAGAGGCCGGCGCCCAGGACGAACCCGAAATTGTACCAGCCGCCGGTGTTGTGGACCTCGTAGAGACGGACGTTCTTGTTGAAGAGCGAGACGATGAAGGTCACCGGGGAGATGAGGCCGTGCCAGAGGCCGAGCCAGAAGCCTGCGATCCGGCCCTTGGCGCTCGCGGTTTTTTCGAGGTCATTGGGCCCGGGAGCGCAGCTCGCGAGGGCGATGACCAGGGCCAGGACCAGAACCAGGGCGGGGAGTCTTTTCATGGGTCCCTCCTTTGTCTTTTTTTCCATTCTATTATAGAATATACTCACAAACAAACCGTTTGAAAATCCGCGAATAGCAGGAGGCAATCATGAAAGGCGATCCGAAACTCATCAAGGTTATGAACTCTCTCCTGGCCGACGAGCTGACCGCCATCAACCAGTACATGGTCCATTCCGAGATGTGCGACAACTGGGGCTACGACAAGCTCCACAAGCTGATCGAGAAGCGGGCCGTCACCGAAATGAAGCATGCCGAGCAGCTCATCGGCCGCATCCTCTTCCTCGAAGGGACGCCCATCGTCGGCGAGCTGAAGGCGCTCCACATCGGCGCCGAAGTGCCCAAAATGTTCGCCAATGACCACGACGCGGAGATGGGGGCCGTCAAGTCCTACAACGCGGCCATCGTGCTCGCCGGCGACCTCAAGGACTATGCCACTCGCGAGGTCCTCGAGTCGATCCTCAAGGACGAGGACGGCCACGTCGACGAGATCGAGGCCATCCAGGACCAGATCGGCCAGATGGGCCTCCAGGTCTTCCTGTCGATCCAGGTCTAGGCCTGGCGGGGCGGCCGACGGCCGCGATGAAACAAGCGCCCCTCAAGAAAAAAATGGAGCTCGCCTCCATGAGCCGGCGGGGCTTTCTCCGCTGGAGCGCAGGGGTCGGCGCTTCGGCCGCGGCGGCGGGCAAGCTCGCCGCCGGGCTTCGGAAAAAACGCCCCGCCTCTTCGGCGAACGCCGCCCAAGCCGTCCCGGCTGTGCCGGTCGTAGAGAAGATGGTCCGGACCGGCTGCCCATCGCACAACTGCGGCGGCCGCTGCCTCCTCCGTGTCCATGTCCGTGACGGCGTCATCGTCCGGATCGACGGCGACGACCGGCCCGGCGACACCCTCGACGACCCCCAGCTCAGAGCCTGCGTCCGCGGCCGGGCTTACCGCCGGCGCCAGTATCATCCCGATCGCCTCAAGTTCCCGATGAAGAGGGTGGGGAAGAGGGGCGAGGGGAAGTTCGAGCGCATCTCCTGGGACGAAGCCCTGGACAGGATTGCCGCCGAATTCGGACGGATCAAGGCCGCTTACGGGAACCAGGCCTTCTACGTCCCCTACGGAACGGGAAGCTACAACCAGCTGAACGGCCGGCAGACGGCCGAGCGCCTGATGAATCTCTTCGGCGGCTCCCTCGGCTTCTACAACAGCTACTCGTGGGCCGCCATCTCAGCGGCCACCCCGACCGTCTACGGAACGGCCGTCACCGGCAACCAGCGCCAGGACTGGCTCAACTCGAAGTATATCCTCATGTGGAGCTGGAACCCGGCCGAGATGCGCGACGGGACGAACAGCGAGTACATCGTCCGGAAGGCCCGCGAAAGAGGGGCCCGCGTCGTCTGCATCGACCCGCGGATGACATTGAGCGCCGTGGCCCTTGCCGACGAGTGGGTCCCGATCCGGCCGGGGACGGACGCGGCCATGATGTCGGCCATGGCCCATGTGATGATCAAGGAGGGACTCTACGACGCGGAGTTCGTCCGCACTCACTGCGTCGGCTTCGACGAAACCCAGATGCCGCCAGGGGCGGAAGGGGCCGAGAGCTACAAGGATTACATCCTGGGGACGCGCGACGGAGTCCCCAAAACGCCCGAGTGGGCCGAGGCGGTCACGGGCGTCCCGCGGGAGACGATCGCCCGGATCGCCCGCGAGTACGCCATGACCAGGCCCGGCGTCCTTTACCAGGGGTACGGCATGCAGCGGCGGGCCTACGGCGAGCAGGTCGTCCGGGCCGGCTGCGTCCTGGCCGCGATCACCGGGAACGTCGGGGTTGCCGGCGGCTGGGCCAGCGGGATCGCCCTCCAGGCCCCCGACGGCGGTCCCCGCGAGTTAATGTTTCCGACGGGCCGGAACCCGGTCCAAGCCCAGATCCCGAGCTTCCTCTGGACAGAGGCGGTCCTGCGGGGCAAGGAGATGGAGCCCGAAGACGGCGTCCGCGGCGTCGACAAGCTCACGACCGGCATCAAGTGCATCTGGGCCGTCGCCTGCAACGCCCTTGTCAACCAGCACAGCAACATCAACCGGACGGCGAAGATCTTGGCGAACGAGAAGCTCGTCGAGTTCCTCCTCGTCCAGGACAACTTCCTGACTCCGACGGGCCGCTTCGCCGACATCCTCCTCCCGGCCTGCACCCAGTTCGAGACGTGGGGCTTCGAGGACGGCTGGAAATACGGCGACGAGGTCCTGCTCATGCCCAAGATCGTGGACCCGCCCTTTGAGACCAAGAGCGACTACCGGATCGCGGCCGATATCGCCGCCCGGCTCGGAGTGGGCGAAGCCTACACGAAGGGGAGGAGCGAGCGCGACTGGACGGCCTGGATGCTCGACCGCTACCGGAAGGCCCGCTTCCCGGGCCTGCCGGCTCTTGACGAATTCGAGAGATCCAATATGGGGGTTTATTCGGTCCCGGTCACGAAACCGGCCATCGCCTTCGCCGATTTCCGGCGGGACCCGTTGAAACATCCGCTGCCGACGCCGTCGGGGAAGGTCGAGATCTTCTCCAAGCGTCTCCACGACATGAACAGGCCGGCCGAGATCCCGGCCATCCCCAAGTACATTCAGGAATGGGAGAGCCCGTTCGGCCCCGAGGCGAGGAAATTCCCGCTCTCGGCCATCGGGCATCATTACCTCGCGCGTGTCCATTCGACCATGGAGAATGTGGACTGGTTGAACGAGGCCTTTCCCCAGCGCCTGTTCATCAACCCCGTGGACGCAGGAGCGAGGAACATCCGGAACGGCGACAAGATCCGGGTTTTCAACGACAGAGGGGCTACGGTCGTCCCCTGCCGCGTGACGCCCCGGATCATGCCCGGCGTCGTGGCCCTGCCCCAGGGCGCCTGGTGGACGCCGGACAAGGACGGGGTCGACCGCCGGGGCTCGGTCAACGTCCTTTCGTCCGAGCGCTGGACGCCCCTGGCCTTCGGCAACGCTCAGCACACGATCATGGTCCAGGTCGAAAAAGCGGAGAAGGGCTGAGGGGGGTGGGCATGGTGACCCAGTACGCCTTCTTTTTCGACGCCTCGGCCTGCACGGGCTGCAAGGCCTGCCAGATGGCCTGCAAAGACCGGAACGACCTCGAGACCGGGCTTCTCTGGCGCCGGGTCTACGAAGTCGCCGGCGGCGGATGGGAAAAGCGGGGAGAGGTCTGGGTCCCGTCCGTCGTCGCCTACAACATTTCAATGGCCTGTAACCACTGCGAAAAACCCGTCTGCGCCTTCTCCTGTCCCGTCAAGGCCATCGGCAAGCGGGACGACGGGATCGTCCTCATCGAGACGGAGCGCTGCATCGGTTGCCGTTACTGCGAGTGGGCCTGCCCGTATAATGCCATCCGGTTCAACGCCACGACAAACACGGTCTCGAAGTGCCATTTCTGCTACGATGCCGTCGACGCCGGGGAACCCCCGGCCTGCGTCGCGGCCTGCCCGCTGCGGGCCCTCGATTTCGGCGACCTCGCGGAGATGCGGAAAAAATATGGGAACGTCCGGCAGCTCTTCCCGCTCCCCGAACCCTCCCAGGCCGAGCCCGCACTCGTCATCAAACCCCATCGGGATGCGGACAAAGCCGCCGCCAAAGCGGCCGAGGTGGCCAACTGGGAGGAAGTGTAAGTGGCAGGGGAGTGGTCCCTCGTCGCCTTCACTGTCATCGGGCAGCTGGCCGTCGGGATCTACCTGTTTATCGGCGGGCCGCTTTTTTTATTCGGAGGAATGTCGGCGGGATCCGGCGGGGCGGGAGCCCGCCTGACCCTCGTCCTCGCGGTCCTGGGCTTCATGGCCGCGGCGACCGTTCTGTCCCTCTTCCACCTCTATCATCCCGTCCGGGCGTATAAGATCTTCAGCAACATCGGGACGTCCTGGCTGAGCCGCGAGATCCTCTTCGAGCTCGTGTTCGTAGGCATCGCCGTCCTTCTCGGGTTCTTCGAGTGGCAGCGGACCGGGAGCCCGGCCTTCATCACGGCGCTCTTCGTCCTCGGCGGGCTGGCCGGCCTGCTGTTCATCCTGAGCATGTCCAGGCTTTATATGCTCCCGGCCGTCCCGGCCTGGAACAGTCCTTCGACGCCCATCTCTTTCTTGCTGACGTCCGTGGTCCTCGGGGCGGCCGCCTCAACGGTCTTTTTCGGCATGTTCACGGACCCCCCGCCTTTTTATCGGCCTCTCCTGGCCGTCACCCTCGTTTCGGTCGTGGCCGGCCTCGCCGGCGCCGTGCTCCTGGCTCCGGGACATGGATTGTTCGGCGTGAAGCCCGGGCCTTCGCTCCGGCCGCCGGGCGGCGGGTCTTCCGCTCTCCATGCGGCCAGGTTATCCGCGCTCCTGGCCGGCGCCGCGCTTCTCGCCGTCGTTGTGGCGTCCAAGGACGGGCCCGTTCTGGGGGTCGCCGAGCCTCCAGCTGTCCTGCTTGCTGCGTTTTTTCTCGCCGCTTCAGGAGAGATCAGTGGCCGCTTTCTCTTTTACGGCCTGCCCGGCCGCCGGCCCTAATGCACAGGTCCTAATGGGGCCCTAATGGGGTCGGACCACAGCAACACATTGAAAGAAATAGAGTTACCTTCTTTTTAGGCCCCCCAAAGCCCCTTATTTCCGGGGAATGGACTTAAGGTAAGACTCGTAATCCCCGCGGGTGTTGAGGTTGCGAAGCCATGCCGCATCCTCAAGCGGGACACGCTCCGTGCGGCAGTGTTCGAAGAGCGGGAGGATGCTCTGCTCTCCGGAGCGGAGGAGGGCCTCGATCTCCGGGATGACCGCTTTCGTGTAAACGGCGAAAAGGGGTTCGAATTGACCAGCTTTTGTCACGGGGACGGAGATGTCCGCGGCCGCAGCGGCCCTCGCGAGCTTCCGTAGCAAAGCGACATGCACGTCAGGAATATCGCAGGCGACGACGGCGCAGGCGTCGTTCGCCGCCGCTCGTAATCCCGCCAGGATCCCGCCCAGCGGTCCGAGGTCCGGCACCTGGTCCTCGACGAATCTTACGCCCGGTTCCGTTTTTGCCGCAGTGGTCAGCGCGGGGCTCTCGTGGTCAGCCTTCCATTTCCTCGACGGCTCGGCCTTGACCCGGCTCATTGCCTTGACGTGGACCTTCTGCCCCGGCGAAACGCTCACCAGAATTTCGCTGAAATAAGGCGCGACCTGGCCGATCACCCGTTCCAGCATCGTTTCGCCACGGACCGGGAGCCGGGCCTTGTCCGCGTTCATCCGGCGACCCCTGCCGCCGGCCAGGACGATGACCGTGACCGGTCTCCCGCCGCTCCGGATTTCGCGCTCCATATTCCTCATGATAGCTCATTTCCCGCTGCCCGTGATAGTGCTTGGAGGTCCTTGACTTCGGCCGGGCCGAACGGGATAATGAGCGGGTTCCCCATGCTCCTCAAACAGCAGGACTTCTACAAATCCCTGACCGCCCGTCACCCCGGCCTCGTCGAGCGCGTTCGCAAGCTCATCGAGGAGTCCGAGATAAAATTCACGGGCGGCAAGATCGCTGCCGGCGGCTTTCTTTGGGAGCACACCGTCCTCGTCGCCTCTCTCGCTTTCCGGCTGGCGAAGATGGAAAAGGAAGACGCGGACCTTGCGGCGATGACGGCCCTCTTCCACGACTCGGGGAAGTTCAGCGGCGGCCGCTACCATCGCGACGAGAAGCCCGAGGAGGAAGCGGCGGCCCGTCTCGCCCGGGAGGTCCTCGAAGACGCGGAGCTGGACATGGCCGCCGTCGGCCACGTCGTCCGGGCCCTGCGCTCGCTCTACAACGCCGGCGCCCGCCGGAACAAGCTGGCCGACATCATCCACGACGCGGATTTCCTCTCCAAGTTCGGGCTCCTGGGCGTCGCCGAGTTCTTCGTCAAGTCCACCCTCCGCGGCCGGAACCTGGAGACGGCCATCATGAACCATCTGAGCAAGGAGCTGACCTACGCCGCGGTCCTGCCGTTGAACATGCGGACGGAGTCGGCCCGGAAGTTCGCCGCCCGGAAATCGGGGGAGACCCTCCGCTTTTATCGCTCCTTTCTCGCCGAGCTCAAGGAAGCCCACGGGATGGATTTCAAGGTCCGGACACCCGAGGTCCGCCGGTCCCTGGGCCGGCCCCGGCGGCTCAAGATCATGCTGGTCGCACCGGCCGTGTGTGGCTCCTGCGGCCGCGGCTGGGAGCTCGACTTCCGGACGGAAAAAGGCGTCAAGTGCGAGAGGCTCGAAGCCGCCGTCCGCTGTGCCGGATGCGGGGCCACCCACGAGATCGCCTTCTGCCTTCCCGAGATCGCCTGAAAGAGCTTCGGAGGCGATTGAAAAAATCGCCGGGATGGGATAAAAGTAGTTCCCTGGGCCGAAGACATTGAACTGTATCAGAAAACACGCCGCGTCACCGTCACGGACAATGGGCGTCCTGTTCCTGGTCGTGGTCCTGGTTGCGCTGGCGGCCGTCGCGTGCCAGAAATCCGGGACAACGCCCGAACCCCGGCCGACACCGTTGACCAAGGTCGTCATCGGCTACTACGCTTCCTCGAGCCGGGACGTCTTCAGCCACTCCAAGGTCGGCTACACGAACCTGACCCATATCGCCCATGCCTTTACCTGGCCGGATTCGAGCGGAAACCTCGTCGTCCCGGCCGATTACCTCTACCCCGAGCTCAACGCCACCGCCCACCAGAACGGCGTCAAGATGATCATGAGCCTCGGCGGCTGGGGTAACGCCGGAGGATTCCCGGGCATGACCGCGACGTCCGGGAACCGGGCGAAGTTCATCGGTCAGGTCGTCAGCTTCTGCGCGGCGAACAGCTACGACGGCGTGGACATCGATTGGGAGTTCGTCTCGAACCCGACTGAGCAGGCGAATTTCGCCCTCTTCATCCATGAGCTCTCAACGGCCCTCAAATCCCGGACGCCACAGCTCCTCCTGACCATGGCCGCGCCCGCCGGAGACTATTACGGTCAGTGGATCAACTTCGAGCAGCTGGCCGCGGACTTCGATTTCATCGGCTTCATGACCTATGACTTCCACGGATCCTGGTCAGACCATTCCGGCCACAACTCCCCCCTCTATGCCGACGCAGGTGATACGGACGGGTCCGTGGACGAGACCTTCCAATATGCCCGCCAGCGACAGGTCCCGCTCGGCAAGCTCCTCCTCGGCGTGCCCTTCTACGGACGCTCCTTCGATTGCGGCGGGCTCGGTCTGCCGTTCATGACCTGCACGGACTACTCCTACACGGACGCCATGGGCCTTCTCGCCGCGGGCTGGACCCGGATCTGGGACGCGACCGCCCAGGTCCCTTATCTCCGCCGCTCCGACGCGGGGATGATCGTCTGTTATGACGACACCCAGTCGGTCGGCGCGAAGTGCGATTACGTCAAGGCCAAGCAGTCCGCTGGCGTCATCATCTGGGAGCTGAGCCAGGATTACCGGAACGGCAAGTCGGAGCTCCTGGAGGTCATCGGGCAGTTATTCCGATCCCCCTGACCGGCGGGAATTCGTTGAACTAAAGAACGAGGTGAGCCACCGATGAGACAACGAAGCAAGATCCTCTTCGCCACGGCCCTGACCTCGGCCCTGACGGCCGGCCTCTTCGGCGCGCCCCGGGCCGGGTCCGCGCCCGGGGATAAAACAAAAGGGTTTTTCCCGGTTTCCGTCTGGTACGCCGGCGGAAAGGCCCGGGCGCCCATGCTCGAAACTGTGACGCCCCAGTCCCGCGACGTTTGGCGGAAGGACCTCGACGAGATCAAGCGGCTGGGCTTCAACACGGTCCGCTCCTGGATCGAGTGGACGGCCTGCGAAAAAGAGGAAGGGAAGTACGACTTCAGCGCCCTCAAGCTCCTCACGGACCTGGCCGGCGAGGTCGGGCTGCGGGTCATCGTCCAGGTTTATATCGACTCCGCGCCGGATTGGGTCGGGGTGAAGCATCCCGATTCGAAGTTCGTTTCCTCGAACGGCGTCGCCGTCGAGTCCCAGGCCTCGCCCGGCTTCTGCTTCGACCACGCCGGCGTCCGCGACAAGATCCTCCGCTTTTTCAGCGAGGCGGCCAGGGCCGTCAAGGACAAGCCGGCCCTCTACGGCTGGGACCTCTGGAGCGAACCCCACATCATCAACTGGGCCGAGGTCAACTATGTCGGCGACCTCAGCTACGTCCAATTCTGCTATTGTCATTCGACGCAGGAGCGCTTCCGGGAATGGCTCAAGAAAAAGTACGTCAGCGTGGACAACCTCAACAAGGCCTGGTACAGAACGGTGCGGTCCTGGGAGGAGGTCCAGCCGCCCCGCTATGGGACCATTCTGACCTTCACCGACTACATCGACTGGAAGGAGTTCATCTCCGACAAGCTGGCCGAGGACCTCCGGCTCAAGGCCCAGGCCGTCAAATCGGTCCTCCCCGAAACCGTGGTCACGAGCCATTCGGCGGGCCCCGGGATCTTCACCCGCCCGGACTGGTCCGGGACACCCGATGACCGCAAGATGTCGGACAGCGTGGATTTTTACGGCGCGTCGATCTATCCCAAGCACGCCTGGACCATCCGGCCCTGGTCGCCTTATTACCGCTCGTCCGGCCTGGACTTCGTCCGCTCCATGGGCATCGGGAACAAGGGCTTTTACATCGGCGAGCTCCAGGCGGGCTACGGGGTCTTCGGCATGAAGATGAGCTATCCCGTGGTCAGCGCGGACCTCCGCGACTGGATGTGGAGCACCGTGGCCTACGGGACCCGGGCGGTCAATATCTACGCCTATTATCCGATGAGCACGGGCTACGAGGCGGGCGGCTACGGCCTGGTCGAGCTCGACGGGAAAGTGACGGAGCGGGCCGAGGCGGCCGGAAAGATCGCCCGCGTGATCACCGCGAACAAGGACCTCTTCCTCAAGGCGCTGCCCTCGCGGGCGGAGATCGCCATCCTTTATATCCCCCTGTCGCACATGGTCGGCGGGCAGCAGTCCTTCACCGGCGAAGGCCAGACCGTCGGCGTCAACAACCTCAGCGAATCGCTCCAGGGCATCCACAGAGCCTTCTTTGAAAGGAACATCCCGGTCGACTTCCTCCACGTCAACGACCTGGGAACGCCGCGGGCGGCCGGCTACAAGCTGATCATCGCGCCGTACCCCGTGCAGATGTCCCAGCCCCATGTCCGGAAGCTCATCGATTTTGTCCGGGACGGCGGGACGCTCCTGACCGAGGCCCGCTGCGGCTGGGTGGATGAGAAAGGGTTCTCGAGCCTGGTCATCCCCGGCGCCGGCCTCAGCGACGCCCTGGGCTGCCGCGAGCTCGAGCTCGTGCCGATTCCGAAGACCTCGGCGATCAGGATCAAGGTCGCCCACGAGTCCATTCCGCTCCTCAAGCCCGGTGACACCCTCGACGCGCTCTTTTTCGAGGAGAGCTTCGACGTCTTCGGCAAGGACAGCCGGGTCCTGGCCGAATTTTCCGACGGGAGGCCGGCCATGGTCTATGCACCCTACGGAAAAGGGAAGGTCATGATCGTCGGGTCCTTCCCCGGGTCGGCCTACCACCACTTCAAGAACCCCGCGAACGGCAAGCTCTTCGCGGGCCTGGCCGAATGGCTGAAGATCCCGAAGCCGGTCGAAGTCACGGCCGCTGAGCCCGGCGCGGTCGTCGAAGGCCGCGTCCTCGAGGGCGAGGGCTACAAGATCCTGTTCGGTTTTAACCGGGGAGAGAAGGCCGTGGCGGCGAAATTCGCCGTCCTGATGAAGGGCGGCCGGGCCGCGGCCCGGGAGGTAGAGATGGGAGCGGTCGTGGACTCCGCCGTCGAGGGGGACCGGGCCGTCGTCGGCAAAACGCTCAAGCCCGGCGAAGTCTGGGTCGTTCAATTAACGGAAAGATAGTCCGGGCAAGGAGACGTGCATCGATGTCACATGTGCTTCGGGTGACCCGATTGAACGAGAGGATCGATGGTTGAATCAGGCGGCAAGGACTTCTGCGGCGGGGTCGACGTCGGCGGGACGAAGATCTCCTCGGCCCTGTTCACGAAAACGGGAGGGATCTTGGGGAAAACGAAAGTTTCCATCGACAGGGCCGGCGGGGACCGGGCCGCGGACCAGGTCGGCGAAGCGATCCTGAGCCTGGGCAAAACGGCCGCGAGGGTCGGCGGCCGAATCCTCGCCGTCGGGATCTCGATCCCCGGCATCGTCTATGGCGCGACCGGGAGAGTCTGGGCGCCCAACATTCCGGGCTGGGACCGCTATCCGCTCCTGGCGAAGATCACGGAGGCCGAAGGACCCGGAAAGCCGGGCGGGGATCGTCCGGGACACGTCGCCCCAGCCCAGACCCCCATTGTGCTGGAAAGCGACAGGAGCGCCTACGTTGCGGGAGAAGCCTGGCGCGGCGCCGCCGCCGGAGCCGCGGACGCCGTCTTCCTCGCCGTGGGCACGGGGATCGGCGCCGGGATCCTCGCCGGCGGCAGGCTCGTCCGCGGCCATGAGGACATCGCCGGCGCGGTCGGCTGGTTCGGGCTCGACCCGGATTTCAAGCCGGCCTACGCGGAGATGGGCTGTTTCGAGGCCGAGGCCTCGGGGAATTCCGTCGGCCGCAAAGCCCGGGAGCTCCTGAGCACGGGCCGGCCGTCCATCATGAAGGATATTGCAGGAGGAAGCGTCGATAACGTCACGGCCGAGACCGTGGCGGCGGCCGCCCGGAAGAAGGATCCCCTGGCGGTCGAGGTCGTCGCAGACGCCGTCCGCTTCCTCGCCATGGGCATCGCCAATATCGTCAGCATCCTCAACCCCGAGGTCGTCGTCCTCGGCGGCGGCCTTTTCCAGGCCGCGGACGTCTTCCTCGAGCCCGTCCGGCGCGAATTCCGGAGGTGGGCCCAGCCGCTGGCCGCGGAGAAAGTCCGGGTCGAGCTCTCGGCCCTGGGCGAGGACGCCGGCCTCTACGGCTGCGGCAAGCTGGCTTGGGATTCCATTCCATAAGGGAGATCGATATGTCAGGTTCCATTTATCTCGGCCGGATCCAGGAGATCCTGGGGGAGATCCGGACAAAAGAAATGCCCCGCATCCGCGATGCGGCGAAGATCATGGCGGCCGCCATCCGGAAAAAAGGCCGGGTCTACATGTTCGGGAGCGGCCACTCCGTCATTCCCGTCCTCGACATCTTCCCCCGCTACGGGAGCTTCGTCGGCTTTTTCCCGCTCTACGACCCGCGGCTCATGTGGACGAACGTCATCGGCCCGGGCGGAGCGCGCGAGCTCCTCTGGCTCGAGCGGCAGGAAGGCTATGCCCGCGTCTTCCTCCAAAGCTATCCCCTCGAGAAGCGCGACGTGATGCTCGTCTTCTCCCACGGCGGACTGAACGCCGCCCCGATCGACATGGCCATCGAGGCCAAGGCGCGCGGCCTCAAGGTTGTCACGGTCTCCTCCCACGAGAACGCGAAGATCGGGCGGCGTTCCCACTCGTCCGGCAAGATCCTCTCCGAGGTCGCCGACGTCGCCATCGATAACCACGTCCCGCCCGAAGACGCCCTCGTCGATGTCGGTCAGCTCGAACGGGTGGCCGCGGGCTCAACCGTGGCGGCGGTTTCGATCGCCATGGCCCTCGTCGCCGAGACGGCGTCGCTCCTGGCGAAAAAGGGGAAAGTCCCGCCGACCTTCGTCTCGCCCAACGTCAAGGGCGTCCCGAAAGGCCACATGGCCGGCGTCTATCAGGCCTTCACCGAGTTCTATTACGACCGGCCCTTCAAGGCGAAAAGGCGGGCTCGGCGATAAGGAGGTTCCATGACGAGTCAGGACCGGTCCGCCCCCTCTCACCCTTCGAAGCTCATGTCCTCGGCCTTCGCCGGGATGTTCGTCTTCGGGATCGTCATGGCCGTCCTCGGGGCCATCCTGCCGTCCCTCTTCGAGAAGATCGGTTTCAGCACGGGGGCGGCCGGGAACCTTTTCCTGACCATGAATTTCGCCATGCTGGTCATGACCATCGTTTTCGGGCCGCTGGTCGACCGCTTCGGCTTCAAGGTCCTCCTCATCGTCTGTTCGCTCCTCGTCGCGGCCTCTTTCCTGCTCCTGACCATGGCCTCGACCTACGGCCTCGTCCTCATCGCGGCCGTCGTCCTGGGCTTCGGCGGCGGCGGTCTGAACGGCGGGACGAACGCCCTGACGAGCGATATCAACCCCGCGAAGCGCAGGGCAGCCCTCAACCTGCTGGGGATCTTCTTCGGCTTCGGGGCCCTGACCATCCCGTTCCTGATCGGGACGCTTCTCAAAACCCTGGGTCTCGGCAGGATCCTCGTCCTGGCGACGCTCCTCAGCCTGGTCCCGCTCGCGCTCTTCGCCCTCTTCCGGTTCCCGAAGGCCAAGCAGGCCCAGGGATTCCCGCTCAAACAGGCGGCCCGGGTCGTCCGGAACCCTCTTCTCTGGCTCTGCGGCCTCCTGCTTTTCTTCCAGTCCGGGAATGAATTCACGGCGGGAGGCTGGATATCGACCTATCTCCAGAAGACCTTCGGGGTCAGCCCGTCCGCGGCCGCGCTCGTCCTGGCCGGCTATTGGGCCGCGGTCATGGCCGGGAGATTGCTCTCGGCCCGGCTCGCCAAGGCCCTCCACGGCGAGAAGCTCGTCTTCCTCAGCGCGGGCCTGGCCCTGGCCGCGGCCGTCCTGCTGGCCGCCTCGCCGTCCGGGGCGCCGGCCATGGCCGGGGCCGTCCTCCTCGGTCTCGGCTTCTCGGCAATCTACCCGACCACCCTGGCCATCGTCGGGGAGAATTTCGCCTCGTTCACCGGCACGGCCTTCAGCGTCGTCATTTCGGTCGGCCTTTGCGGAGGCATGATCGCGCCCTGGCTCGTCGGCAAGATCGCCCAGTCCTCGGGCTTGCGGCAGGGCCTGCTCGTCCCGGTCTTCAACTGCGCCATGATCCTCGT
>Ga0187886_1000208_pt1 | contig 81322 bp, 78 predicted proteins | sample June2016WEW_20_1_FD_133001 | JGI IMG/M metagenome (GOLD analysis project Ga0187886, IMG submission 133001) | Peatland microbial communities from SPRUCE experiment site at the Marcell Experimental Forest, Minnesota, USA - June2016WEW_20_150 | ecosystem: Environmental > Terrestrial > Soil >... | reverse complement strand
TCTCCGTCGCGGCCGGGGCGTTCTGCCAGGCGAAGGCCATCAGCAGCGCCTGCGAGGGCATTTCCCGGAACCCCAATGGGGCCCCGCACATCCGCTTCCTCCTGATCTTCGGGCTCGTCCTGATCGAAACGCTCGTCATTTACGCCTTGCTCATCACGATCATCATCCTGATGGTCCAGTGGGGCAAGTACGTCTAAGTTTTCCGGAAAGGGTCCGGCAGGGCCCGCGCTGAGACTCGCTCACTCTTAAAAAAGGGCGAGAGACGGCAGGGGGCTCCCGCCGGGCCTCCCGGCATTGGGACGGATGACGCTTTCACCGTTCAAGATACTCGCCGCTTCCTTCAAGCGGTTCAACGACGACAAGTGCTGGACGTCCGCCATCGTCATTTCCTACTTCGCGCTCCTCTGCACGGTCCCCCTCCTGGCCCTCTTCTTTTACGCCTCGACCAAGGTCCTCGGTAACACCGAGATCGCCCTCCGGAGCCTGAACATCTTCACGGACGAGTTTTTCGCCCGCTCCGACCCGGGATTCTTCACCCGGCTCCAGGCCTTGTCGGGAACGGTCGCCAATTTGGGGCTTTTCGGCCTCCTGGGATCGCTCATCTCCGCGAGCTTCCTCTTTTCGAGCCTCATCGCAGCCATCAATGTCATCTTCAAGACCAAGTACCACCGGTCCTTCTTCTACAACCGGCTCATGGAATACCTGATCATGTTCATCGTCGGGATCGTCATGCTCTTCTCCCTGGCGATCACGGCCGTCTGGACGGCCCTCGGCCGGTCCATCCAGGAAAGCGCCATCGTGCGTTCCTACTTCAACCCCGATGTCGTCCGGCTGGCCAACAATGTCTTCATCCAGTACGTGATCCCCTATTTCCTGACCTTTTTCGTTTTCTTCATCATCTATAAATACATCGCCGAGCGGAGCGTCCACACCAGAGCGGCGGCCCTCCCGGCCGCGGTCGCGGCCCTGCTCTATGAGATCTTCAAGAGGATGTTCGCGTTCTACGTCGTCCATTTCTCGGCCATCGGGGTCGTCCTGAACAAGCTCCTTCAGGGGACCCTGACCTCGATCATTTTCTTCCTGCTGTGGATCTCTTTCTCGCTGGTCATCATGCTCTGGGGGGCGGAGCTGGCTGCGGTGATCAACGAGAAGCTGGACGCGGCGGTCTCTCCTGCCACCGCGCCTGAGCGGCAGGGATGATTCAGCGGCGGGAGAGGTATTCCTCGACGGACAGAGCGGCGTGGACGCCCGTGCCCACGGCCGTGGCGATCTGCTTGGGGCAGGCGTCGGAGACGTCCCCCGCGGCGAAGATGCCGGGGGCCGAGGATTCCATGTTGGGCTTGACCTTGACCTGGCCCCATTCATTGAGGTCGAGGAAGCCCCGGACGAAGGCCGTCTGGGGCTCGGTCCCTATCGAGATGAAGAGCCCGTCGACGGGCAGATGTAATTTGCTGTCTATCTTCATGTTACGGAGATCGAGCGATTCGATCTTGTCCCCGCCGTTGATCGCCTCGACCACGGTGTCCCGGAGGATCTGGATCTTTTCGTTGGTGACGACGCGCTCTTGATAAATCCTCTCGCCGCGGAACCGGTCTCGCCGATGGATGATGGTCACTTTCCGGCAGTACTTGGTCAGGAAGAGGGCCTCCTTGAGGGCGTTGTCCCCTCCCCCGACCATGGCGATGTCGCGGCCCGCGAAAAAGGCGCCGTCGCAGGTCGCGCAGTAGGACACGCCGCGGCCCGTCAGGCGGGCCTCGTTCTCGAGCCCGAGGCGGCGGTAGGCCGACCCGGTGGCGATGATGACCGACCGCGCGGTGTATTCATCTTCCGAGCCCCGCAGGACCCAGGCTCCTTCTGAGCCGGAGATCTTTTCGATCTCATCGGTTTCGATCCTGGCCCCGAACTTTTCGGCGTGCTTGTGGAAATCCCGCATCAGCTCGAAGGGCGTGATGCCGTCGGGAAAGCCGGGGAAGTTCTCGACCCAATCCGTCACCAGGATCTGCCCGCCGGGGAGCCCTTTCTCCAGGACAAGTGTCGAGCGCCTGGCCCGGCCGGTGTAGATCGCGGCCGCGAGGCCGGCCGGCCCGGCTCCGACGATGACCACGTCCCAGGATCCGCCCATAGGGATCACAGATGCTTGGCGATGAGCTCGGCCAGCTTGGCCTTGGGGAGGACCCCGACGGACTTTTCCTTGAGCTCGCCGCCCTTGAAAACCATCAGGGTGGGGATGCCCATGACGCCGTAGGTGATGGGCGTTTTGCCGTTCTCGTCGACGTTGAGCTTGACGACCTTCAGCTTTCCCTGGTTGGCCTGGGCGATCTCTTCGAGGACCGGGGCGATCATCAGGCACGGCCCGCACCAGGGCGCCCAGAAATCGACCAGGACCGGGAGGTCGGACTTCAGGACCTCCTGCTCAAAACCGGCATCCGTGCCTTGAATGATCACGTCGGACATCGTTTCCTCCTCAAGCCCGACCATGATAGCGGCCACTCTCTAAATTGTCAAACCGCTCTGAGTAGAGGCCGGGCTTTGAGAGTGGCTGGAACGTCATGCGTGGTTTAGCCTTCCCGAGGCGTTTTTCGATGAATCAGCGGACGCAAGGGGGGTTCGTCTCAAAATACAATAAGGGGACGGGTGGCCCGGTGCCGGACGGGGACGCGCCGGGTCAGGGCCCGTCCGACCATATTGAACGCAGAGGGACTCCCCCAAGTCCGCAACCTCCAAAAGAAACGATGAGAGAAGGACGTTAAAAACCGCGCTCTGGAGTGGAAGCCACCCTCAAAACCAGGCCTCTACTCGGCCCAGCTCAGCTTTTCCTTGACCAGGTCGTAATAGCTCCGCCGGGGCGAGGTTACGAGCTGGAGCTCGACCGGCGCTCTCCGGACGACGAGGACATCGTTCCGGTCGAGGACGCCGCCCCGCTGGCCGTCGAGTGTCAAGTAGACTTCCTCGCCGCCGGTCAGGAGCTTGATCCGGACCTCGGAGCCGGACGGGATGATCAGAGGCCGGAAAGTCAGGGTATGGGGGCAGATGGGCGTCAGCACGGCCGCCGCGACCTGCGGGTGGATGATCGGCCCTCCGGCCGAGAGCGAATAGGCCGTCGACCCCGTGGGGGTGGAGACGATCAGGCCGTCGGCCTTGAGCGCCGCGACATCCTTCCCATCGATGAGGATTGTGAACTCGATCATCCGGGCCACCGCCCCTTTGGTAATGACAACATCGTTTAAGCAGTAGGCGGCGCCGGCCTCGGTCGTGACTTCAAGGAGCGACCGCGGACTGATGATATCCTGGGCGCCAGCCAGGAGGGCGTCCAGGGTCAGGAAGGCCTCGCTGACGGGGATCTCGGTCAGGAATCCGAGACGGCCGAGGTTGACCCCCATGACGGGGACGCCGGCCTGGGCGGCACGGAAGGCGACGCTGAGCAGCGTTCCGTCGCCGCCGAGGACGACGACGAGATCCGAAGCGCCGGGGACGTCCGACCGCGGGAGGCCGGCGGGCCGCCCGATCTTCCGGGCGGCGACGTCCTCGAGGACGCAGTCGATGCTCCGTCCGCCGAAATAGTCGATGATGCTCTTCAGAAGCTCCTCGACCTGAGCCGCGTGCGGTTTGATGACGATGCCGGCTTTCTTAATGGTCTTCATAGCTGACGGCCTCCTTGATCCAGATCTCCGCTGCATCCCCGCCCGGGTCCGCTCCGCCTCGGATCCAGGAGCCGAAAAACTCCACGTTGCCCTTCTGGCCGCGGGTCGACGAGCGGATGAGCCCCCGGAGCCCGAAACCGAGCTCCCGGGCCCCGCGGACGACGCGGCCCAGGACCTGCTCGTGGACGGCCGGGTCCCGGACGATCCCCTTTTTCCCGACCTCGTTCCGCCCTGCCTCGAACTGCGGTTTGACCAGGGCCAGGAGGAGCCAGGCTCCGGGGAACTCCTTCAGGGCGGCCAGGACCTTGAGCAGGGAGATGAAGGAGACATCCACGGTGACGAGGTCCGGGGGCTCGCCGAGGTCGCCGGGCTCGAGGTAGCGGGCGTTCTTCTCGATCCGGACGACCCGCGGGTCTCCCCGTAATTTCCAGTCGAGCTGCTTCGTGTCCACGTCCACCGCGTAAACCCTTCTCGCCCCGCGCTGGAGAAGGCAGTCCGTGAAGCCGCCGGTCGAGGAGCCGACATCGACGGCGATCTTGCCTCCGACGTCCACGGCGAACCGGTCGAGGGCCTCGGCCAGCTTTAGGCCGCCACGGCTGACGAAGGGGAGCGTGCCCTTGATCGAGAGGTCCCTTTCCGCGTCGATGAGGCACCCCGGCTTGAGGATCGTCGTCTCCCCGGAAAAGACGAGCCCGGCCATGATCATGGCCTGGGCCTTTTCCTGGCTCGGCGCGAGCCCCCGCGTGACCAACAGCTTGTCGGCGCGCTCTTTCATGACGGCGAGGCGTAAAAAGACCTGATCTTTTCCACGAGCCCGGCCGCGTCCAGGCCGCAGGCCCGGCGGATCTCTTCAACCTTGCCCAGGGGATAAGCTTCGATGGGAAGTCCGATGGCCAGGAACCGCAGGCCGAAGCGTCTTTCCCGGTCGAGGAGCTCGCGGACGGCGCTCCCCAGGCCGCCGGCGAGGACTCCTTCCTCGGCCGTGATGACGGTCCGGCCCGGCTGGGCGTAGCGGAGGATGAGCTCCTTATCCAGAGGCTTGGCGAAGCGGGCGTTCACGACGGCCAGCGAGATCCCGGCCTTTTCCAGCTCGCGAGCAGCTTCGAGGGCCGGTGGGACCATGCTCCCGAAGGCGAAAAGGAGGTCCCGGCCTTCCTTGAGGGTCTCCGCGCAGCCCAGCGGGATCTGCATGAAATCCGGGGTCCGCTCGACCCCCGGGCCGGCCCCTTTCGGAAAGCGGATGGCGGCCGGGTGGCCGTAGGACAGGGCGGACCAGAGCATGTTCTGGAGCTCGTTCTCGTCCTTGGGCGCCATGACGATGATGTTGGGCATGTGCCTGAGGTAGACGATATCGTTGACGCCCTGGTGGGTCGGCCCGTCGTCCGGGACGATCCCCGCCCTGTCCAGGGCGAAGATGACGGGGAGGTCCATCAGACAGATATCGTGATAGACCTGGTCGTAGGCCCTCTGGAGAAACGTCGAATAGATGGCCACGACCGGCTTGAACCCGGAAATAGCCAGCCCCGCGGCGAAGGTGACGGCGTGCTGTTCGGCGATCCCCACGTCGAAGAACCGGTCTGGGTACCTTTCGGCGAACCGGCCGAGGCCCGTCCCCTCGCCCATCGCCGCCGTGATGGACAGGACCTTCCCGTCCTTCCGAGCGATCTTGACCATGGTTTCGCCGAAGACCGAGGAGAACGAGGGCGCGTGCCCGGGACCGTTGTTCTTCGGCGTGCCCGTCGCGATCTCGAACGGCCCGGCGCCGTGGAATTTTTCCGGGTCCGTCCGGGCCGGCTGGTATCCCCGACCTTTTTGCGTCACGCATTGGATGAGGATGGGGCCGTCGTACTTTTTGGCCAGCTCGAAAGCCTCGATGAGGGACCGGATGCTGTGTCCCTCGATCGGGCCGACATACTTGATGCCGAGCTCCTCGAAAACGAGCCCGGGGAAAATGGTCTTCTTGATGAGCTCTTCCAGAGCATGGCCGGCCTGGATCATGGGCCAGCCGACGACGGGGATGGCCTTGAGGAAGGATTTCGCCTGGTCCTTGAGCCGGATGAAATGCTGGCCGGAGACGAGGTAGGACAGGTATTTGGACCAGGCCCCGACGTTGGGCGAGATCGACATCTCATTGTAGTTGAGGACGATGATCAGCCGCTCCCGGAGGTGGCCGATCTGGTTCAGGGCCTCCAGGGCCACGCCGCCCGTGAGGCTGCCGTCCCCGATGACGGCGATGACGTGGAAGTCCTCTTTTTTCTTGTCCCGGCCGACGGCCATGCCGAGCGCCGCGGACAGGGCCGTCGAGGCGTGCCCCGTGTTGTAGGCGTCGTGCTCGCTCTCCTCGCGACAGGGAAAGCCGAGGATCCCGCCGCTCCGGCGGAGCCCGGCAAATCTCTCCCTCCGCCCGGTCAGGATCTTGTGCGTGTAGCACTGGTGGCCAACATCCCAGATGATCTTGTCCCGGGGGGAATCGAAGACATAATGGAGGGCCAGGGTCAGCTCGACGACGCCGAGGTTCGACCCGAGATGGCCGCCGTTCTTGGAGACCGTTTCCAGGATGAGAGCCCGGATCTCCGTAGCCATACCGGAAAGCTCCTGGATGGAGAGCTTCTTGAGGTCGGCGGGGCTTTTGATCGAATCCAGCTTCTTGGTCATGCTGACATCCCGCGCCCGGGGCTCAGCGTTCCGGCCAGATGCCGGAGCTCCGCGGAGGCGATCTTTCCCTTGTCCAGGGCGGCCAGGGCGCCTGCTACGCACTCCTCCAGGCGGGCCCGGGCGCCCTCGCGGCCGAAAACAGCCACGGCGTCGAGCCCTGACGGCGACCCCGACCGCCCGGAATCGGCCAGGTCATCACGGAGCTGGAAAGCCAGCCCCAGCGCGGTCCCGTAGTCTCCGATCGCGGCCAGGACCGGCGCCGGAGCACCGGCGAGAACCGCCCCGACGTTGGCCGCAGCCTTGATGAGCTCGCCCGTCTTTTTCCCGATCATGTCGATGAAGGCGTCCGCGTCCGCATCCTCACGCCTCAAGCTGATATCCAGCCACTGGCCCTTGATCATCCCCCCGATACCGGACGCGGACGCGATCTCCCTGAGGGCCCGGTCTTTTCTTTCCATGTGTCCCTGAAGCGAGGGCGCCCCGGCGATCACCTCGAACGCGAGGGACAGGAGGCCATCGCCCGCCAGCAAGGCCAGCCCCTCGCCGAAGGCCTTGTGGCAGGAGGGCCGGCCGCGGCGGAGATCGTCGTTGTCCATGGCGGGCAGGTCGTCATGGACTAGGGAGTAGTTGTGGATGAGCTCGACGGCGCAGGCATAAGGCAGGAGGGCCGGCCGCGAAGCGCCGAACGCTTCGCCGGCGGCCAGGAGGACGAGCGGCCGGAACCGCTTGCCCCCGCCCAGGACGGCATAGCGCATGGCCTCCAGGAGCCGGGAGCCGTCGGCCGCGAGGAGCCGGTCGAGCTCCGCGTCCACGGCCTTTCGCATGTCGTCGAGATCGTTCCGGACGTCCACGTCGTCTCCTGCTCTCCTCACGCCTTCTCGTCCGTCCCGTCCTCCTCGGCCCGGCCGGACTCGAAATCCTCGGCTTTCATCCCGCCCTTCTCGTCCTTGAGCAGGATCTCGACCTTCCGCTCGGCCTTGTCCAGCTCCCCCCGGAGGAACCGGGTGAGCTTGACGCCCTTTTCGAAAAGGGCCAGGGAGTCGTTGAGCGAGACCCCTTCCTTTTCCAGCTTGGCGACGATCTGTTCGAGCTCCGCCAGCGCTTTTTCAAAGGTCATGTTCGTCATGAGCTCTCCTTCAGGAAACGCGATTCCAGGAGCTTCTTCCTGTCCACGCTCCGGACCCGGGCCTCGAACTCCCCCCTGTAAAAGGACACGATGACCGCGTCCTCTTCCGCGACCTCGTCGATCTTATGGACGAGGCGCAGCCCGCCGTCCTTCCAGCAGAGGGCGTAGCCCTTTTTGAGGATGTTGAGGGGGCTCAGGTTGTGGAGATTGGTCGAGAGCCTCTCCCAGGCGGCCCGACGGTCACGCAGGTTCCGGACAAAGAGGTATTTCAAGCGCTCGGACGAGAGCGCGACCGAACTCTTCTTCTCTGCGAGCCCTCGGCGCTTGGTCTGGACGACGTTCCGGGCCTTCGTGTCCAGGTCATCCACGCGATGGATGAGCTCCTTCAGCCCGAGCCGAAAATTCTCGAAGATCCGGTGGCGCGCGAGGTCGTCCACTTCATATTTCCGCTCCCGGAGGGAGCTCTTGACGAGCTCACCTAGTCTCTGGGACATGGTCTTGATCCGTTCCTCGAAGGCTTCCTCTTTCTCGATCACGATTTCAGCCGCCGCGGAAGGCGTGGGGGCCCGGACATCGGCCACGAAATCGGCGATCGTGTAATCGACCTCGTGCCCGACGGCGGAGATGACGGGCTTCGGCGAGCGGAAGATGGCCCTGGCCACGGCTTCCTCGTTGAAGGCCCACAGGTCTTCGATCGAGCCGCCGCCCCGGCCGACGATGATGACGTCGACCGCCGGGAGCGTCCCCAGATAATCGAGCCCTTCGGCGATCTCGCGGGCCGCCCCCTCGCCCTGGACCTTGACCGGGTAGATGAGGATCCGGAGCCGGGCGTAGCGTCGCTCCAGGACCCGGAGGATGTCGCGGATCGCGGCGCCTGTGGACGAGGTGACGACGCCGATCGTCTGCGGCCTCAGGGGAAGCTTTTTCTTCCGCTCGGGGTCGAACAGCCCCTCGGCCTTGAGCTTCTCCTTGAGCTGCTCGAAGGCCAGCTGCAGGGCGCCTTTCCCCTTGGGCTCGACCAGGTCGACGGAGAGCTGGTAATCTCCCCGGGCCGCATAGACCGTGACCTTGCCCTTGCAGACGACCTTCAGCCCGGTCTTCATCTCGAACGGGACTTTGAGGGCTTCGCTCTTCCACAGGACGGCCTTGAGAATGCTTTTCTCGTCCTTGAGGGAAAAATAAACGTGCCCGGAGGCCGCCCTCGTGTAACCGGAGATCTCGCCCTCGACCCAGACCTGGGGGAAAGCGACCTCGAGGGCCGCCTTGACGATCTCGGTGAGCTGCGAGACCGTGTAGACCAGATCGGGTTTCACCAGGCCTTCATTCATTGGGACCGTCCTCCGCCAAAACCTCCCTTTTGATCGAGAGGGCTTTTCCCGTCCGGGGGTCGATCTCGACAAAGACGCAGGAGAGGAACAGGCCGTCCCGGGACGGCTCGAAGCGTTGCGGCCTCGAGGTCAGGAACCTCTGGATGGCCTGCTCCTTGGAGATCCCGATCACGGCGTTTCGCCCCCCGACCATGCCCACGTCGCTGATGTAGGCCGTTCCCTTCGGCAGGATCCGCTCGTCGGCCGTCGGGACGTGAGTGTGGGTCCCGATGACGGCCGAGACGCGGCCGTCGAGATACCAGCCCAGGGCCTGCTTCTCGGAGGTGGCCTCGGCGTGGATGTCGATGATGATGATAGGCGTTTCCGCGGCCAGGACCGCGACCTCCTCGTCGGCCCGCCGGAAGGGGCACTCCAGCGGTTCCATGAACACCCGCCCCTGGAGGCTGAGGACCGCCGCCTTGACCCCGTCGCCGTGCTGGAAGACATAGGAGAAATGGCCGGGGTTGACGGCCGGATAGTTGGCGGGCCGGAGGAGCCGGGGTTCCCGGCCGAGATAGGGCAGGGCTTCCTTCTTGTCCCAGATGTGGTTGCCGGAGGTCAGGACGTCGACCTGGAGGAAGAGCTCCTTCCCGATCTCCTCGGTGATGCCGCTGCCGCCGGCGGCGTTCTCGCCGTTCGCGACGATCATGGACGGGGCGTGCTTCTTGACCAGGCCCGGCAGGAATTTGTCCATGGCCCGCCGGCCCGTCCGGCCGATGACGTCGCCGAGGAACAGGACCCCGAACTTATCTGGCATATTCCACGGCCCTCATCTCCCGGATGACAGTGACCTTGATCTGCCCGGGGTAGTCAAGCTCGTTCTTGATCCTGGCCGCGATCTCCTTGGCGGCCAGGGCGGCCCGGTCGTCGGAGACCTTCTGGCTCTCGACGATGATCCGGATCTCCCGGCCGGCCTGGAGGGCGAAGGCCTTGGAGACGCCCTCGAAGGACGTGGCGATCTCCTCCAGCTTCTCGAGCCGCTGGATGTAGGTCTCGAGGAGCTCCCGCCGGGCCCCGGGCCTCGCGGCCGAGAGCGTGTCGGCGGCCTGGACGAGGACGGCCTCGATCGAGGGGAAGTCCACGTCCCTGTGGTGGGAGGCGATGGCCTGGACGATCTTCTCGGTCTCCCCGTATTTCTTCGTCAGCTCGACGCTGAGCTGGGTGTGGGTCCCCTCGACGTCCCTATCCACGGCCTTCCCGATATCGTGGAGGAGCCCCGCCCGGAGAGCGACGTTGACGTCGGCGCCGATCTCGCGGGCCATCATGGCCGCCAGCATGGCCACTTCCTTGGAGTGCTGGAGGACGTTCTGCCCGTAGCTCGTCCGATATTTCAGCTTGCCGAGGAGCTTGATGAGCTCCGGGTGGACGTCGCGGACCTTAAGCTCGAGGACCGCCGACTCGCCCTCCTGCTTGATCTTCAGCTCGAGGTCGTTCTTCACGGACTCGACGATGTCCTCGATCCGGGCCGGGTGGATCCGGCCGTCGGTCACGAGCTTCTGGATGGAGAGGCGGGCCAGCTCCCGGCGGACGGGGTCGAAGCTCGACAGGATGACGGCCTCGGGCGTGTCGTCGACGATGATGTCGACGCCCGTGGCCATCTCCAGGGCCCGAATGTTGCGGCCCTCGCGGCCGATGATCCGGCCCTTCATGTCCTCGGACGGCAGGTCGACGACTGACACCGTCGACTCCACGACATGTTCGGCGGCGGACCTCTGGATGGCGTTGGAGATGATCTCCCGGGCCAGCACGGCGGCCTTCTCCCGTGTCTCCTCTTCGATCTTCCGGACGGTGCCGATGGCTTCGAGCTTGGCTTCGTCCTCGATCCGCTTGATGAGCTGGGCCTTGGCCTCTTCCTGGGTCAGGCCCGAGATGCGCTCGAGCTCCTCCAGGGCCTTGGTTTGGATCTCGGTGGCCTTCCGCTCGAGCGTCTCGATGTCCTTCTCTTTCTGGACGAGCCGGTTCTCTTTCTGGGAGAAGTCCCGCTCCTTATGCTCGAGGGACTGGAACCGCCGCTCCAGGTTCTCCTCTTTGTTGACGAGCCGGCGCTCGGTCTCGTTGATCTTCCTCTGCTTCTCCCTGTTGTGGGCTTCGAACTCCGCCTGCCGGCTCAGGTCCTTCTCCCGGGCCTCGATGGCGGCCTCGCGCTTGATCTTCTCTCCGTCCTCTTTGGCCCGGGCCAGGATGGTCTGGGCCTCCTCCTGCGCGTTCTGGATATGAAGGGCACTCTTCTTCCGCTTGCCCAATAGGACGATCATCACCACCACGAGAATGACGATGGCGGCGATCGATGCGTAATTTAACGGATTCATGGTCACGTGAGATACCTCCTTCTCAAATGGACAGAAGGAGACGAGGTCAAAGACAGGAGGTCGTCAGAGGTCCATCTGGAGGGGGTGGCCCCTCAGGAAGAGAGAGCGGCTCCCGTCCCGCGCCCGGAAAGCGCAGGGGGCCGGCCGTCCGGCCGGTTGCTCCCGCCCGGCGGCCGGGTCAGGAGGGAACTTTTTCCAGGTCCTTTTATGTTTTTTCATCTTCGAAAAGATGAACCTCCAAGTGTTCGATCTCGGTCTCCATATGGCCAATGGCTTCGTTGAGTTGATCCAGCTTCTTCTGGCTCAGGAACAGCTCGTCCGCGATGTTCAGGGCCGCGAGCACGGCGATCTTGGACTGGTCCGCGGACTTGGATTTCACTGCCACTTCGTGCATCTTCTGATCAACGTAGGAAGTCAGGTGGCCGATGTATTTTTCATCCTCTTCTCCTTTGACTCGGATCTTGTAGCGCTGTTCGAAGATTTCGATCTCGAGAATCTTGTCGATCATAGCCCCAGCTGGTCGATCTGATTGATGATCGCCTCGATCTTTCCCTTGATGACGTCCCGATCGCCATCGAACTTCTTCACTTCCTCGTCCAGCCTGGCGATCTTACGGTTCTGCTCGTCGAATTCCTTCTTCTCGGTCCGGAGCTCCTTGAGCTGCTGCTTGAGCTTATCGTTCTCGGTCGTGAGCTTATGGACGTAGTCGACGACCTGACCGATCTTCCCTTCAAGTATTTTAATTCGCTCGAGTTCGGTTGTCAATTTATCCCTCCCTGAGTTGGATGTTTAATGCGGACTTCAGCTGACCGACGATCTCCTGTTCGACCCTGTCCACCTCCTCGGCAAGGAGCGTCCGCTGGGGATGGCGGTAGCGGAACCGGATCGACAGGCTCACCTGGCCGGCAGGAATGGACGGCCCGCTGAACCGGTCGCGGAGCTCGTAACCCTCGAGCAGGGGCGAGGCCAGCCTGTCCAGGGTCTTTTGGATCTCCCGGTACGGCACGGTCCGGTCCACCAAGAACGAAAGGTCGCGGCTGACGACCGGGAACTTGGCGACCGGCACGTAGGCGAATGGTCGCGGTTGCTTCTCGAACAGGCCGGCCAGGTCCACCTCGGCGGCGAACACGGCCTGGTCCAGGGAATAGGCGGCCGCGATAGCCTTTTTGAGGACCCCCAGCCGGCCGATGACCTGGCCCTTGTAGAGAAGTGTCAGGCTCTCTCCCTCTCCGAAATAAGGATGGTCGGCCTCCTGGCACGTGCAGGGCTCGTACCGGATAGCCGCCGTGGCGGCCTCGAGTGCGCCCTTGACGACGTAGAGATCGGTCGTGGCCGGCTTCTGCCGCCAGTCCCGGCCGGGGAGAAGCCCCGTGGCGAGGACGCCGAGGGTGAGCCGCTCTTCGGGGCTGTCCTCTTGGCCATAGTAGGTGTTCCCGATTTCGAAGATATGGACTCCGTCCATCCCCCGGTTCATGTTCCAGGTCGCATTCTCGAGGAGGCCCATGAGGAGGTTGGTCCGGAGGACGGAGGCCCTGGCCGAGATCGGATTGCGGATCCTGACCGGTTCGCGGCCGCTTCCGAGAATTTTTTCTTTCTCCGGGTCGGCGAAGCTCGGATTGATGACCTCGTCGAAGCCGTGAGGGAAGATGGCCCGGCGGAGCTTCAGGATCCGGTCCCGCTTCCGGTTCGAGACGGGATCGGGGCCCTTGACTTGAGGGACCTCGGACGGGATCCGGTCGTAGCCGTAGAAACGGGCGATCTCCTCGATGAGGTCCGCCTCGCGGTCGATATCCACGCGGAACGCGGGGACCTCCACCAGCCAGATATCTTTCTGTGATCTCTCCACCTTGAATCCGAGGCTCGTGAGGACCTGCTCGATGAACCCCTCCGGCATGTCCACGCCGAGGAGCTCCGTCACCCGGCGGCCCCGGAGGACCAAGGACTTGGCCTTGCGGGGCTTGGGGTAGACGTCCACGACGCCGCGGGCGGCCTTCCCGCCCATCCGGCCAAGAAGGGAGGCCACCATCAGGGCGGCCTTGGGGAGGATCGAGATGTCGGCGCCGCGCTCGTAGCGATAGGAGGCGTCCGTTTGGAGGCCGAGCTTCTTCGACGTGAGGCGGATCGAAACCGGGTCGAAGTTGGCGCTTTCGATGAACACGTCCCGGGTCGTCCCGCTCACGGCGGACTCCTGGCCGCCGATGATGCCCGCCAGAGCCACGGGCTTGGCCTCGTCGGCGATCACGAGCATCTCCGGGCTGAGCTCGAGCGTTCGGCCTTCGAGGTCCCTCATGATCTCTCCCCGTGTCGCCCGACGGACGATGATCTTCGAGCCGGCCAGCTTTCCGAAGTCGAAGGCGTGGATAGGCTGGGCCGTGGCGTAGAGGACGTAGTTCGAGACGTCGACGACGCTGTTGATCGGCCGGAGCCCGATCCTCTCGAGCCGTTTCCGGAGCCAGTCGGGAGATGGCCCGACCGTGACCTCCCGGACGACCATCCCGCAGTACCGGGGGCAGAGGGCGTCGTCCCAGATCTGGACGTCCACGAGCTCCGCGACCGGCCGGTCGATCTCGGTCACGGGCCAGGGAGGCTCGATGAGCGGACGGCCGAGCATGGCCGCGATCTCCCTGGCGACGCCGAGGTGGCCGAGAGTGTCGGGGCGGTTGGCGTAGGTTTCGAGGTCGAGGACCGTGTCGCCGTCCCGCTCCTCGGCGGACTCCGGGACCAGGCCGATCATGGTCAGCCGTTCGAGGAGCTCCGGCAGAGGGAGATCCAGCTCGACGTAATCCCTGATCCAATCCAGACTGATCTTCATTTGGCGTCGAATTGCCTGATGAACCTCAGGTCGTTCTCATAGAAATACCGCATCTCGGGGATGCCGTAGGCGAACATGGCCGTCCGGTCGATCCCCAGCCCGAAAGCCCAGCCGGAGTATTTTTCCGGGTCGATGTTGACGTTCTTGAAGACCTGGGGGTCGACCATCCCGGACCCCAGGATCTCCTTCCAGCCCGTCCCGCCGCAGACGCGGCAGGCCTTGTCCTGGCCTTCGCAGACGATGCACTCGATGTCCACCTCGGCCGAAGGTTCCGTGAAGGGGAAGAAGCTCGGCCGGAAGCGGACCTTGATCCTCTCGCCGAAGAGAGCCCGGATGAAGTATTCCAGAGTCCCCTTGAGATGGGCGAAGGTGATGCCCTCGTCGACGACCAGCCCCTCGACCTGGTAGAACATCGGCAGGTGGGTCGGGTCCGGAGTCTCCCGGCGGAAGACGCGCCCGGGGATGATGATCCGGATGGGGGGTTTCTTTTTCTCCATGACCCGGATCTGGACGGGAGAGGTGTGGGTCCTCAGGAGCAGGTCGTCCGTGATGTAGAGGGTGTCCCAACTGTCGCGGGCCGGATGGTGCGGCGGGAAGTTGAGGGCCTCAAAGTTGTAGTGATCGGTCTCGATCTCGGGCCCTTCCTCGATGGAATAGCCCATGCCCAGGAAGATCCTCTCGATCTCCTCCTGGAACAAGACGAGCGGATGGGGCCTCCCGGCGTAGACAGACCGCCCCGGGAGCGTCAGGTCCGGACGGACGGCCTTCACTTCCGGCTTCCGCATCTTCCCCTCGAGGGCCTGGATCTTTTTCTGGACGAGCGTCTTCAGGTCGTTGACGAGCTTGCCGGCTTCGCGCTTCTCCTCCGGCGGAACCGATCTGAGCTCTTCGAACAAACAGGTGATGTGGCCTTTTTTCCGGCCCAGATAGAGGTTCCGGAGCTCTTCGAGGGCCCGTCCGTCATTCGCCTGAGCGGCCGCTTTCTCGAAATCGTTCCGGACGCCTTCGATCCTGTCCTTGAGAGTCGGCATGTCCCAGGCCTAGGCCGCGGCTTCTTTCGCCCTCTCAGCCAGATAGGCGAATGTCCGGGGCGCGTTCACGGCCAGGTCGGCCAGGATCTTGCGGTCCAGGACGATCCCCAGGTTCTTCAGCCCCTTGATGAAACGGCTGTAGGTCGTGCCGTTGGCCTCGGCGCCGGCCTTGACGCGGATGATCCAAAGCTCCCGGAAGGTCCTTTTCTTGGCCCGCCGGTCCCGGTAGGCGTAGAGCAGGGACTTCTCGACGGCCTCTTTGGCGGTCCGGTAGTTCCGGCTTTTGGCCCCCCAGTATCCCTTGGCGAGCTTGAGGGTCTTCACCCGCCTGTCTTTCCTCTTCGTTCCTCTTTTCACGCGTGGCATGGTTCACTCCTTGTGCGGATCGGGCGGACCCTAAAAATCGTACGGAAGCATGGTCTTGACGGCCTTGCGGTCCGCCGCGCTGGTGACGGCCCTCTTGCCCAGGTGCCTCTTCCGCTTGGAGGCCTTCTTGGTCAGGATATGGCTCTTATTCGCCTTGCTGTGCAGGATTTTTTTCTTGGCCGTGACCTTGAACCTCTTTTGGGCTCCCTTGTGGGTTTTTAGCTTTGGCATCCTTTCCTCCTTGCTTGACGGGGACCAACAATGCGGAAACGGCCCAATCCTGTTTCCGCGCTTCGCCATCCTGGGCCGCCAGGTCTTTCATGTCGATCTTGACCCTGTCGAGGACCTGCTGGCCGAGCTCCGGTTTCTGCTTTTCGCGGCCGCGGAGCATGACCGTGATCTTGACCTTGTTGCCCTCTTCGATGAACCGCTTGATGTGCTTCATTTTGAAGTCGTAGTCGTGGACGCTGATCTTGGGCCGGAACTTGATCTCCTTGATCTGGATCTGCTTCTGGTGTTTCTTGGCCTGGTGCTCTCTCTTGTGCTCTTCGTAAAGGAACTTGCCGTAGTCCATGATCCGGCAGACGGGCGGCTGGGCGGTGGGGGCGATCTCCACGAGGTCCAGACCCCGCTCCCGGGCGATCGCGAGGGCCTGGAGGGTCGGCAGGACCCCCAGCGGGCTCTTCTCGTCGTCGAGGACCCGGATCTCCTTCGCCTGGATCATGTCGTTGATCCGATGGGCTTTGGCCTTGCTGACGACAGGATGGAAAGCGTGTCTCTTGAAAATGTTTGTCCTCCTCTAGAATTTCACGCTGAGACTCATCTGCGCATCGAGTTCCTTGACCTTTTCGATGAAGCGGGCGACGTCGGTCTCGCCCTTGTCCCCCTGGCCGTGGACGCGGAGGGAGGCCGTCCGGCGCTCGACCTCCTTGTCGCCGACCACGAGGACGAGCGGGATTTTCTGGACCTCCGCTTCCCGGATCTTCTTGCCGACCTTCTCCCGGCTCGTGTCCACGACGGACCGCAGGCCGTTGGCCTTAAGCTTCGTGTCGAGCTCCCAGGCGTAGGTCTCGTGCCGGTCGGCGATGGGCAGGACGACCACCTGGACCGGGGCCAGCCAGACCGGGAAGCTCCCCTTGTAGTGCTCGATGAGGATCCCGAAGAAGCGCTCGAGCGACCCGAGCAGGGCCCGGTGGACCATGTAGGGCCGGTGGGCCTGTCCGTCCTCGCCGATATAGGTCATGTCGAACCGCTCGGACATGTTGAAGTCGAACTGGATGGTCGTGCACTGCCATAACCGGCCGATGGCGTCCCTGACCTTGATGTCGATCTTGGGGCCGTAGAAGACCGCCTCGCCCTCCATCCGCTCGTAGGCGAGGCCGCGGGCGTCCAGGGCCTTGACGAGCGAGGCTTCGGCCTGCTGCCACATGGCTTCGCTCCCGGTGTACTTGGCCGGGTTCCGGGGGTCGCGGACCGAGAGCTCGATCTTGTTGTCGCGGAAGCCGAAGTCGGCGAGGATGCTGATGGAGAAATCAAGGACCCGCAGGATCTCTTCGTCGATCTGCTGCGGCGTGCAGAAGATGTGGGCGTCGTCCTGAGTGAAGCCGCGAACGCGGAGCAGGCCGTGGAGGACGCCGCTTCGCTCGTAGCGGTAGACGGTGCCGAGTTCGGCCCAGCGCAGGGGCAGGTCCCGGTAGGACCGCATCCGGGACTTGTAGATCATGATGTGGAACGGGCAGTTCATCGGCTTCAGGTAATAGTTCTGCTCGTCGATCTCCATCGGCGAGTACATGCTGTCCTTGTAGAACCCGAGGTGGCCCGAGATCTGCCAGAGGGTCTCGCGGCCGATGTGCGGAGTGTAGAGGACATCGTAGCCGCCGGCCCAGTGCCGCTCGCGCCAGTACTGTTCGATGACGGCCCGGATCCGCGCCCCCTTAGGGTGCCACAGGGTCAGGCCGCCGCCGAGCTCCTCGGAGAAGCTGAACAGGTCGAGCTCCGGGCCGAGCTTGCGGTGGTCGCGCTTCTTGGCCTCTTCGACGAAGGCCAGGTAGTCGTCCAGCTCCTTCTTGGTGAAGAAGACGGCCCCGTAGATCCGCTGGAGCTGCTGCCCTTTTTCGTCGCCCTTCCAGTAGGCGCCCGAGACGGACAGAAGCTTGATGTTCTCGAGGAGGCCGGTCGACGCCACGTGTGGGCCGAGGCAGAAATCGACGAAGCTCCCCTGGCGGTAGCAGGTGACGACGGCGTCGCCCTTTTCCCGAATGAGCTGGACCTTGAGGGTCTGGCCCAGGCCTTCGAAGAGCTTGACCGCCTCTTCCTTGGGCAGGACGAGCCGCTCGACGGGAATGTTCTCCCGGGCCAGTTCCTTCATCCTCTTTTCGATGGCCGCCAGGTCTTCCGGAGTGAACGTCGTCTCCCGCAGAAAGTCGTAGTAGAACCCGTTCTCGACGGCCGGACCGATCCCTGTCTTGGTCTCCGGGTAGAGGTCCAGGACGGCATGGGCCAGGAGATGGGAGGCGCTATGGCGGAGCACCCCCAGGGCTTCAGGGGCCTCGGGGCCGACCAGGGAGATTTCGGCGTCCCTGTCGATCGGCGCCTTCAGGTCGCAGAGAACCCCGTTGACCCGGGCTACGACGGGCCTCCCGGACTTCCCGGGCTTCCCCAGCGCGGGGAGGAGGAGGTCCAAGACGCAGGCCCCTTTTTCTGTCGGATAAGACGAGTCCCCGATCTTGATTTTAATTTTCGCGCTCATTCTCCAATTCCGCTATGGTTCACAAGGGCAGGCGCTTCAGATCCGGCCCCTTCCGGGGCCTCTCGATGACTGACCGCGTGAATCAACTGGTAGGCGCGGAGGGGATTGAACCCACGGCCTCTTCCGTGTCAGGGAAGCGCTCTCCCACTGAGCTACGCGCCTAACCTTCGCTTTTTAAAGCCTTTATATCTTAAGGAATTCGTCCGGGGCTGTCAATACTCGAAAGCGACCCTCTCGGCCGCGGCCTCGGAGGAGGGATTGGCCCGCCGGGCTCGATCGGATATAATCTCCAGGGAGGAGGTCGCGGATGATCGGGATCCTAGCCGATACCCATGACAATTTGGACATGGTCCGCCGGGCGGTCGGCCTGTTTAACGACGCGGGCTGCGACCTGGTCATCCACGCCGGGGACTTTGTTGCCCCCTTCGCGGCCGCCGAGCTCCGTAACCTGATCTGTCCGGTCAGGGCGGTCTTCGGCAACTGCGACGGGGAGAAGACCGGCCTGGCCAGGGCCTTCGAGGGCATGGGTGAGATCCGGGAGGCGCCCGCCACTTTCTCCCACGGCGGCCTCAGGTTCCTGGTCAGCCACTTGGACGGCCCCGTGAAAAAGCACATGGCCGCAAGGCCCTGCGATGTCATCGTCTTCGGGCACACCCACAAACCGTTCACAAAAAAATCGGACGGCATCCTCCTCATCAACCCCGGGGAGGCGGGGGGCTGGCTCAGCGGCAGGAGCACCGTGGCCCTCTTCGACCCTAAGAGCATGTCCGTGGACATCGTCCCTCTATAATATAAGGAGAATCCCCATGCCCCACCCCGTCAACCGCCGGCAGATGCCCGGCTGGAAGCAGACCCGCCGGCCCCTCCCCCCGCCCCCGCGCCAGTCTGGCTTTACCAAGAAAAGCCCCGGCCGAAAAAACGCGCCACAGCCCAAGGGAAACTCCTGAGCCGCCCAAAGCCCCCCCCGTAAAATCCTAAAAAAGCCAGAGTGATGAAGGAGCGTCATCCGGACTACTTAACGGGACGGGTGGCCCGGCGCTGCTCCCCGGAGGGCAAGCGGAGAGTGATGAGGCAAAAAAGGGGCCGAGGAGAATGGCCGGAACGTGATCAAGCGGTTCAGCCTTCCCGAAGCGTTGTTCGATGCTCGAGGTTTCGGTGACAGCTAAAGTGTTTGAAGAAATTTGCGCAGGGGGTATCCCCGGAGGAGGGCGTGTGGAGGCCCGGGCGGGCACGGATGGGAAAGAGGGACAGTCCCTGGAACAAAATACTCAGAGACTCGTTTCAGATATTTACCAGAAGTGCGGCTCCGAGCCGCTCCGCCACACTTCTGCTGGTCGCTCCTCGGAATCCGCTCCCTGCCGGAGGGAATCCCCCGAGCTCAACCTCAAAAGAAGCGGAAGCTTTCACTGAAGCCCTGAAAATGGGCGTACGGGGATAATTGTCCGATCGGACGGAGCGGTACGCCCCGAGTAAAGGCTCCTTTTCATAAGGGCGGGCCTGGGTTTCCCTCATATTTGCATTAACATCCTTATTGTAATATACTTACTCCCTTCTTCTTGACAATTGAATATTGAGAAATGTCGGGAGGAGAGGTTTTTCCATTTTATAAAGGAGAGAAGCTATGAAAAAAGTCATCATCATGGGAGCCGCAGGCCGCGACTTCCACAACTTCAACACCTATTTCCGGAACAACCCCGACTACCGGGTCGTGGCGTTCACCGCCACCCAGATCCCGGACATCGAAGGCCGGAAGTATCCCGCCGCTCTGGCCGGGAAGCTCTACCCCAAGGGCATCCCCATCTATGCCGAGGCGGAGCTCGATGAGCTCATCGCGAAGCACAAGGTCGACGACGTCCACTTCGCCTACAGCGACGTCTCTCACGAATACGTCATGCACAAGGCTTCCCAGGTCATGGCGGCCGGGGCCAACTTCGTCCTGCTCGGCCCCGACGACACCATGGTCAAGAGCAAGCGGCCTGTCGTCTCCGTCTGTGCGGTCCGGACCGGCTCGGGCAAGAGCCAGACCAGCCGCAAGGTGGCCACGATCCTCAAAGAGAAGGGCCGCAAGGTGGTCGTTATCCGTCATCCCATGCCTTACGGCGACCTGGTCAAGCAGAAGGTCCAGCGCTTCGCGACCTACGCCGACCTTGACAAGCACGAGTGCACGATCGAGGAGCGCGAGGAGTACGAGCCCCACATCGATCGCGGCATCATCGTCTACGCGGGCGTCGACTATGAGGCCATTCTCCGCCAGGCCGAGAAAGAGGCGGAGGTCATCCTCTGGGACGGCGGTAACAACGACTTCTCCTTCTACAAGTCCGACCTCGAGATCGTCGTGGCCGACCCGCACCGGGCTGGCCACGAGCTCCGCTACCACCCGGGCGAAACGAACTTCCGCCGTGCCCAAGTTATCGTCGTCAACAAGATGGACACGGCCAGGAAGGAGGACATCGACCTGGTCATGGCCAACATCAAGAACGTCAACCCCAAGGCCATCATCGTCAAGGCCAACTCGCCGACGATCGTCAGCGACGGCGGCCGGATCACCGGCAAGCGCGTCCTCGTCATCGAGGACGGCCCGACCCTGACCCACGGCGGCATGAAGTACGGGGCCGGCATCGTGGCCGCCCAGAAGTACGGTGCGGCCGAGATCATCGACCCCCGCCCCTTCGCGGTCGGCAGCATCAGGAAGACCTTCGAGAAGTACACCCACCTGGACAAGGTCCTGCCGGCCATGGGCTACGGCGAGAAGCAGTGCGGAGAATTGGCCGCGACCATCGAGAAGATCCCGTGCGACCTAGTCGTCAGCGCGACGCCCATCGACATCACCCGGGTCATCAAGGTTTCGAAGCCCATCCTCCGCGTCGGCTACGAGCTCGAAGAGATCGGCTCGCCAACCCTCAAGGACCTGCTCAAAAAGTTCTGATCCGTCGATGAAACCGAAGATCGCCCTCGTTGCCTTCGGCGGCAACGCCATGCTCCCCGACAACCAGCGGGGTCTGCAGTCGGAGCAGATGCGGAACGCCCAGAAGGCGGCCGAGCTCATGGTCCACATCGTCCGCAAGGGCTACGAGGTCATCGTCGTCCACGGCAACGGGCCCCAGGTCGGCAACCTCCTCATCCAGATGGAAGAGGCCGTGACGAAGATCCCACCCTACACGCTCGACGTCTGCGACGCCATGACCGAGGGCAGCATGGGCTTCATGCTCGAGCGGGCGATCACGAACGAGCTCCGGCGCCGCTCCCTCGACAAGGAAGTGGCCTCGATCGTCACTCAGGTGGTCGTCGACAAGGAGGACCCGGCCTTCGGGCATCCGACCAAGCCCGTCGGGCCCTTCTATTCGAAATACCGGGGATTGATGCTGGCCCGGGAGAAGAAGTGGACCATGGTCGAGGACGCGGGCCGCGGTTACCGCAAGGTTGTTCCCTCGCCCAAGCCGATCGACGTCGTCCCCAAGGGGATCATCCGCGACCTCGTCCACGCCGGCCGGGTCGTCATTGCCGCAGGCGGCGGGGGCATCCCGGTCATCATCAACGGCCGCGGGCTCTTCGAGGGCATCGAGGCGGTCATCGACAAGGACTACGCCGCAAGCCTCCTGGCCCGCGAGGTCGGCGCCGACCTGTTCATCATCCTGACGGCCATCGACCGCGTCTACATCAACTTCGGCAAGCCCGACCAGCGGGAGGCCCCGGTCCTGACGGTCGAGGAAGCTCACCAGCACCTGGCGGACGGCCAGTTCCCGCCGGGGTCCATGGGGCCCAAGATCCGGGCGGCCGTCGAGTACATCGAGGCCGGCGGCCGGGAGGTCCTCATCACCCGGGACACGCACCTGAAGGCGGCCCTGCTCAACCGCTCGGGGACGCGAATCGTCGCTTCGGCATAGGAGAATCGGCTATGGAGAAAGACTTTCTATCGGTCCACGACCTGAGCCTCTATGAGTTCAGCCAGATCCTCGACCTCGCGGCCGAGATCAAGAAACGGCCGGACAAGTACCGCAAGGCCCTCAGAGACCAGATCCTGGCCATGATCTTCCAGAAGCCTTCCCTGAGGACCCGGATGACCTTCGAGGCGGGGATGCTCCAGCTCGGCGGCGAAGCCATCTACCTCGCCCCGTCGGATATCCAGATGGGGAGCCGCGAAGGCGCCTACGATATCGGGAAGAATCTCGAGCGCTGGGTCGACGGGATCATGATCCGGACCTTCGCCCACCAGATCGCGCTGGACCTCGCGGCGAGCACCCGTATCCCCGTCATCAACGCCCTGACCGACCTTTCCCATCCCTGCCAGGCCATGGCCGATTTCTTCACCCTTCGGGAGCACAAAGGTGCCCTGGCCGGCCTCAAGCTGGCCTACGTCGGAGACGGGAACAATGTCTGCCACAGCCTCCTCCTCGCCGCGGCCCGAGCCGGGATGAAGATAGCCGTGGGCACGCCGGCCGGGTACGAGCCGAACCCCCGGATGGTCCAGATGGCCCGCGAGGACGGGAAGGAGACCGGGTTCGAGGCGACGATCACCAATAGCCCCGAGGAGGCCGTGACCGGCGCCGACGCCGTCTACACCGACGTCTGGGCCTCGATGGGCCAGGAAGCGGAGAAAGAGAAGAGGGCCAGGATCTTCGCCCCCTTCCAGGTCAACGGCCGGCTCATGTCCCAGGCCAAGAAGGACGCGATCTTCATGCATTGCCTGCCGGCCCACCGGGGCGAGGAGGTCACGGACGAGGTCATCGACTCGCCGGGCTCCGTCGTCTACGACCAGGCCGAGAACCGGCTCCACGTCCAGAAAGTCATCCTGACTCTCCTCATGGGGAAAAAAGACAAGAAATGAGCAGCGAAACGAACAACCTCACGACGGTGACCGCGGACGATATCGTCCTCGTCGAACGGGAGCTCGGGGCGACGCCCCACCCCGTGGCCCTCAAAGTCCTGACCGAACGGCTGGCCTTCGAAAAAACCGCCAGCCAACGGCTGCAGGACGTCAAGAAGTACGATCCGGACTGCCGCTACGAAGTGGGAGACTTCATCTACAAGGAGTACAACGAGCCCCTGACCGTGGGCAGCAAGACCGTCGAGCACTTCCAGGGGGCCGTCATCCTGAAGGTCGTCTCCAAGACCTTCTACAAGCATTTCAACTGCGACATGCTCGAGGTCGATTACCCGGGCGGCGGGGTCTTCCGGAAGTATATCGACTACATGAAGAAGACCCGGACTCAGGTCCTCCTCCCCTCCAATCCGGAAGTCCGGAACCAGGCGCCCGAGCTCATCGCCAAGAAAGACGACCCTCGTCTGACCGAGCTCCAGATGACGGAGCGGGACCTCAAGACGCTCGAAAAGCACCTCCGGACCGAGCTCGCCAAGAGCCCGGCCTTCTTCGGCTGGGGCGACTTCTGGCAGCTCGCGTCCAAGCGCGTCGACATTCCCGAGGACCGGGTCAAGGAGATCGAGAGCGAGTTCGTGGAGACCAAGCACTCGGCCGCCACGGAAGACCTGGTCAGGAAGTATCTCGGGCTGGAAGCCTCGAGCGACTTGTTCGAGCTCACCTGCCTGAGCCTCAACGTCCTCCTCGAAAAGAAATACAAGAAGGAGTTCCTCCTCCTGGCCGACGCCGGTTGGGGCAAGTGGCACCTCAAGAGGATCCTCAATGCCCTCCCTGAACGGCTCGCTCTCTCGGCCCCGATGATCCGCCTCCCCGAGCTCGAGGAGGTCGAGAAGCCCGAGATGAGCATCGTCACGGCCTTCCCGATCAAGGTCTATCTGACCTGGAGGGAGATCGTGTCGGGCGGCCTCAAGGTCCCCCGCAGCCTGGGGAAGGAGCTCTCCCATTTCCGGGAGTACACCTTCACCGATTCCGAGGACAACAAGTCCTTCACGGTCTATTACTATCCGAACGACAATTTTTTCCTGGGACTGGGGGACTTCTACGTCCAGGCCAACATCCCCCAGGGCACGAGCCTGACCCTCGAGAAAACCGGACCCAACACCTTCAATTTCTGGATCAAGAAATCGAAGAAGAAGATCTCCGTCTCCCGCATGGCCTACGATTTCGACAAGGACCAGTTCCTGGACACGGGCGAGGAGAGCTATTCGTTCGCCGAACCGAACAAGATCATCTTCATCGAGCGCGAGACCCTGGCCAAGCTCCTGCCGCTTTACGAGCAGAGGGCGGACCTCGACCTCAGGGATCTCCTCACCCTCATCTTCAAGAATCCCGCCCTCGGCGGGACGTCCCATTCGCTCCATTTCCTGAGGGCCTACCACCTCGTCGACCTCATCCGACAGACGACCCAGGAGGACGTCGAAACCGTCCTCCTCAACTCGTCCGATTTCTCCAAGTCCGACAAGAAGAAGGGGCTGTTCTATTACCAGGAGCCCTATGTCCCGAAGGAAGAGGCGCCGATCGGCTTCCCCGCCGAAGAGCCCCTGGCCGAACCCTTGCCCGGGGAGCTCCCGAGGGAGGAAGGGCTTTCCGACGAGATCGGCCTCGAGCCCGGCCCGGAGGAAGCCGCCGCCGCGCTCCAGGCCGCGGCGGCCAAGGCCGCCGGCGGGGAAAAGCCCAAGGCCCCGTCCGCTCCGTCCGCAGCCGCCAAGAAAGAGAAGCCCTTCAAGAAGAAGAAGGCAAAGGCCGAGGGCGAAAAGGTCCCGCGGCCGAAGAAGAGCGAGCGGCGCGTCATCGAGGAGAAGATCGAAGAGGAAGAGTCCGTCGCCGAAGCCCTGTCCGCCATCAAGGAAAAAGAGGAGGAGGGCACGGAGACCAGGGCCCGGGAGAAGAAAGAGGAATTCAAGCCCGCCCCGAAGGAAGAGCCCAAGTTCGGCATCTTCGCCGACCTTCTCAAGACAGCCCTCAAGAAAAAAGAGGACAAGAAGCCCGAGGACGAGGGCGAGAAGAAATAGACCCGGCTACTTCAGGATGTCGCGGACGGAGCCCTTCCGCCGCGTCACTCCCATTTCGTCCAGGAGCTCGAGAAGGGGGATCGCATACTTCCGACTGAGCCCCGTCAGGGCCTTGAACTCGGCCACCGTCAATTCCCTATTCCCGGAGGCGCGGATCTTCTTCACGATCTCGTCGAGCCAGCGGGAATGGAGGATGAACCCGTCGCGGCCCTTGACAATGGTCTTCCTCTCCATGAGCACCGAGAGGAGCGCTTGGAGCTTTCCCGGGGTCAGCCGGAAATGTCTCCTGATCTCGTCGAGCGATACCTGCCCGAATTCCCCCTTGAGAAACATGTTTTCCATCTCGCCCAGGATTTTTTCGTCCGCGGGAGACAAGGGGGGGCGGAAATCGACGAGTCCGGCGAGGCCGTCGTCCAGCCTGACTTTCCCGTCCTTCACCAGCGACCGGACCGCCAGGTGCAAGATGTTCGGGGCGACCTCGAACCTTTTTTCGAGGCTCTCGAAGGGCGCGCCGCGATGGCCGGGGTGTTTCTTTTGGTACTGGGCGAGGTAGGCGGCGATCCTCCGGCGGAGAAAATCCAGGCTGTCCTGGAGGACCAGGACGAGGGGCGAAAAGGAGAGGATGCGGGCCAGCCCCTCTTCCTCGATCCCGCGGGCCAGGGCTTCGACGCGGGCCCGGTCGAGCCGCGAAAAGCCCACGACGTCTTCTTCCCGGAGGCCGCGGATGCCCTTGGTCTCGGCCAGCATGAGGAGCATCTCCCGTTCGCCGAGGGACAGGCGCTCCAGGATATCTTTCTTCCGGGCCGGCTTGACCTCACCGGGGTCGGGCGGCGAAGGGTCGAGGACGACCCCGCGCCCGAGCGGACGGCCGTCCTCGGAACGGACCTCGAAGGCGTCCATCCACCTGCCCTCCAGGCAACGCTCAGGAGTGACGAGGGCCCAGGCCGTATTCTTTTTCTTGATCTTATAGACAACAAAGACGGCGGGAACGGCATGGCCCTGAAAGACGACGGACGCCCGTCCGGTCGGACTGAGGTCCCCGGCCGGAAAGTCGAGGGCAGCGTCAAAGGAGATCGTTTTCATTTCGGCCTTTCTTCCGCTTCGGCGTCCGGGGCCGGGGCCAGGCCCATCCGCTGGAGGACGGGGTCGCAGGAGACAAGGATGACATGAACCCGGTCCCCCAAGTCAAACATTTTCCGGCGTCGCCGGCCGCGCCCGGACCGGCCGCGGGCGGGCCGCCCGCCCGGCCGGCGGCCCTGTTCGCCGTCAAGGTCACGGAAAGCGAGGAGCCCCTCGACGAAATAGTCGTCGAGCTCGACGATCAGACCGGCCTTCGTGACGTCGACGACGACACCGGGGAACTCGTCGCCCAGCCGCTCCTTCAGGAGCCGGAAGATCCGCCATTCGAGGAGGCTCTGTTCGGCCTCGTCGGCGTTGCGCTCCCGCTCGCTCGAACGGCGCGCGGCGTCCTCGAGGTCGATGGGCTCGCTTTTCTCGCCGCCGAGCGCGCCCTTCAGGATCCGGTGGACGATCAGGTCGGGGTAGCGCCGGATGGGCGACGTGAAATGGGTGTAGTCCGTCTTGGCCAGTCCATAGTGGCCGACATTCTCGGGCGAGTAAACGGCCAGCTTCATGGCCCGGAGGACCTGGATCCCGACGAACTTTTCCTCGGGCCGGCCCCGGGCCTTCTCGATGACCGCGGCCAGGTCTTTCGACCGGACCTTCTCCGGCTCGGGGAGCGCGTATCCGAGCGGCAGGATCGTCTCGCGGAGCTTCTCCAGGTCGGCGACGGCCGGGACGGGATGGACCCGGTAGATCCCCGGGATCCCCTCCTCCGTCAGGAACGAGGCGACGGCGACATTGGCGGCCACCATGAACTCCTCGATCAACCGATGGGCCTCGTTCCGCTCGGCGGCGACGACGGCCTTGAGCTTCCCTTCCTCGTAGATGAGCTCGGGTTCGACGAGGTCGAAATCCAGGCTCCCTTCCTCCACCCGCCGGGCCCGCATGGCCCGGGCCAGGTCCCGCATGAGAAGGACATCGTCGACCAGCCCGGCGCAGCGCCGGCGCTCGGCGGCGTCCCCTTCAAGGATCTTGAAAACCGCGGTGTAGGTCAGGCGCTCGACCGTCCGGATGACGGAGGGGGCGAACTCGGCCCTCAGGACCCGGCCCTGGGCGTCCATCTCCATCAGGACCGAGACCGTCAGCCGCGGCACCGCGGGCCGCAGGCTGCAGAGGTCGTTCGAGAGCTTCTCGGGGAGCATCGGCAAAGTGAGGTCCGGGAAATAGACGCTCGTCGCCCGCTCAGCGGCCTCCCGGTCGAGGGCCGTGCCGGGCTTGACGTAGTGGGAAACGTCGGCGATGTGGACGCCAAGGAGAAGCCGGCCGCCGTCCAGGCGCCTGACGGAGACGGCATCGTCGAAGTCCTGGGCCTTCTCGCCGTCAATGGTCACCGTGGGCCAGTCCCGGAAGTCCCGTCGGCCGAGGATGTCCCGCGGCGAGAGCGCGCCCGGGATCACGGCGGCCTCGTGGAGGGTTTCGTCCGCGAACCGGAAGGCGAGGCCGTGCCTGCGGATGACGACCTGGGTGTCCACGCCCGGGTCTTCGGGCCGGCCGTAGATCCTCGACACGGCCAGGGTCTTGCGGTCGGCCTCGATGATCATCCCCGGCTCGGGCGCGAGACGTCCTTTTGACCGCAGGGCGATGTCCTCCGGCGAGGGCGAATCGAAGGCCTGGACAAAGGGCGCCCCGGCCCGCTCCTTGTAAACCCCGAGGATCGACGTCCGCTCCCTTTCGAGGACCCGGACGATCTTCCCCTCGGGCTTGCCGAACCGGCCCGAGTCCTTCACCAGGACCTCGACCTCATCGCCCTGGAGGACACCCTCGGCGAACCGGGCCGGGACGAAAATGTCCGGGCCGGCCCCGGCCGGAGTGACGAAACCGAACCCCCGCCGCGAAGTCACGAAACGGCCGCGGACGAGCCCGGATTTCGCCGCGAGGCGGAACCGGCTCTTCAGCGAGCGGACGAGTCTCTCCTTTTCCAGGGCCTTGATCTCTTCGAGGAGTTTGCCGCGGTCCTGCCGCTTGACCTCGAGTGAGGACTGGATCTGGCCGAGGCTCAGGCCGTCCCGGCGCTTCTCAAGCAGGGAGAGGACCTTGGTGCGGAGGCTGGCTTTGCTCATTCAGTAATAGAAAAGGGAGACGTAGGGGATCTTGAGCTTTTCCCGGGCCGACTTGACCGAACGGGTCCGGACCGCGGCGGCGATCTCGGCTGGTCCCTTTCCGGGAAATTCCTTGGCCGTCCGCCGCGCGAGCCCGTCCCGCTCGGTCCGCGACGTCCGGCTCCAAAGGACGGCGCCGACGCCGTCGTCGATTTTTTCCAAGGCCTCTTCGTCCGGGACCTCGCGCGCGAGGAGGCCAGCGGCCTCCTCGAAGAGAGAGCGGAGCCGCCGATCGTCCGCGGCCGGCCTGTGCAGGTACGCTTCGACCTGCCCCCGGGCCCGGGCGACTTTGGCGGCCCGCGGCGCGGTCGTCCTCCTGCGCCCGGCGGCCCGGTCCGTGTGCTGGGCCAGCGCCCTCCCGACGTGGGGCTCGCAGAAGGAGACGGAGATCCCCTTCGTTCCCCGGGCCCGGTCGCGGATCCCGTCGAAGGCCCGGCCCACGCCCTCGAGGACGACATGGAGGGGGACACTGTTTTTCTCCCAGCCGTCGATCACGGCCAGGTCTCGGGGGGAAAGAAAGAACGGGGCGCCGCGGCGGCGGAGGAATTCCCGGGCGATGGCCTGGTAATATCCGCTCTGCTCCTGGTCCGTCATTTTTCCGGGGCCCGTTCTACTCTTCCCGGTTCCTTTCGAAGATGATCCTCAACCCTTCGAGAACCAAGTCCGGCTCGTAAACGTCGATGGCCGGGACCTCGGACGTGATCGGGCCGCCGAAGCCTCCGGTCGCGATGACCTTGCCGCCTCTCCCGAGCTCCTTCCGGACCTCCTCGATGATATTCGTGACGAGCCCGACGTAGCCGAAATAAAGTCCGGACTGCATGCTTGTCACGGTCGTCCGTCCGACGGCCCGTTTCGGCTTGCGGATCTCGATCCGCGGCAGCCGGGCCGTTTTGAGGTAGAGGGCCTCGGCCGAGATCTGGATCCCGGGCGCGATCGCCCCGCCCAGGTACTCGCCCTTGGCCGAAATGGCGTCGAACGTCGTCGCCGTCCCGAAGTCCACGACGATCGCCGGACCGCCGTGTTTCTCGAAGGCCGCGACGGCCGCCGCGATCCTGTCGGCGCCGACCTCGAGGGGGTTCTCGTAGAGGATGGGCATGCCGGTCCGCAGGCCCGGCCCGACGACGAGCGCTTCGAGGCCGAAAAACTCCCGGCAGACGTCCTGGACGACCGGCGTCAGCGGCGGCACGACGCTCGAGATGATCGCGGCGTCCGCCTTTTTCGGGGGGATCTCCGCCGCCTGGAAGAGGTTGAGCAGGACGGTCCCATACTCGTCGGCCGTCTTGTCCCGGTCCGTCTTGATCTTCCAGCTCTTGACGAGCTTCGCCTCCCGGAACATCCCGATGGCCACCGTCGTGTTCCCGATATCGAAGGCCAGAAGCATCGGTCCCCTCCTTATCATTCCCAGTCGAGAGCCAGGATCTCTTCAAAGGGAAAAGACTCCGGCCGCCCGGGCCGGTCCAGCCGGAGGCGTCCCTCCGGGGTCAGGCCCCGGTAAACGCCGCGGATCTCGTCCCGGGCCGTGGCCATCCGGACCCGGGTCCCCGGGGAAAAGGCCATGCGGTCCTCGGCGCCCCGGATGATCTTGTCCCTCCCTCCCCGGATGAGCGAATTATACCAGGAGTCGAGGCTTTGGCAAAGGTGCGCCAGCAGCTCCCCGGCGTCCGCCGGCCGGCCCGTGACCAGGCGGACGGATGTCGCGAGAGCTCTCAGATCCTCGGGAAAATCGGCTTCCCCGTGGTTGACGTTGATGCCGATCCCGACGATGGCGTGGCCCGGAGCGCCGGCCCGGAAGACGCCTTCGGTCAGGATCCCGCCGAGCTTCTTCCGCTCATGAACAAGGTCGTTCGGCCACTTGAGAAGGGCCTCGAAGCCGGCGGATGCGAGGACGGCCTCTGCCGCGGCCAGCCCGGCCGCGAGCGGCAGGAGCGGGAACAACTCGCCGGGCCCCCCCGGCCCTTCCCAGCGGAGAATGAACGAGGCGTAGAGCCCGAGGCCGCGCGGCGAATGCCAGCTTCGCCCCTTGGTGCCCCGTCCGCGGCTCTGCTCCGCCGCGACCACGACCGTCCCGTGGGCCGCGCCGTCGCGGACGAGGTCCCGGGCCGCGTCGTTCGTCGAGGGCACGCTCTCGAGCCTGTGGATGATCGTCCCCAGAGTCATGGTTCCGCCCGCCCGGCTCAGGCCACCGGGGAGAGATGGGCCAGGTTTTTTTCGACCTTGTCACGGCGTTCCCTGAACCCCTCGAGCCGGGCCCTGTTCTCGTCGACGACGGCCCGCGGCGCCTTGGAGACGAAGTCCGCGTTCCCGAGCTTCTGCTCGAGCTTGGCGATGTCCGCCCGGATCTTCTGGAGCTCCCTTTCGAGTCGCTCTTTCTCCTGGGCCAGGTCGGCCGTCTCGTCGAGAGGGATAGCCAGCTCAAAGGGGCCGGCGACGCCTTTCAGGATCCTTTTTCCGGCCGGGACGGCGGCCGCGAGCTCGAGCTTCGAGATCCCGGCCAGCGCCTTGACGGAGGAGGCCTCAGCGGTCAGCGCCCGCGTCCCGGCTTCGCCCGGCGACTTGACCCAGAGCTCCAGCCTCGCTTTTGGCGGGATCTTGTTTTCGGTCCTGATCTTGCGGACCTCGACCACGACCTCCTGGAGGAGGGCCATGGTCTTTTCGGCCCCCTCGTCCCGCCATTCGTCGCGGGCCTCGGGGAAGGGGGCGACGGCGATTGATCGGCCGGCGCCGGGCAGGTGCTGCCAGATCTCCTCGGTGATGAACGGCATGAACGGGTGGAGGAGCCGCAGGATCCGGTCGAGGGTGTCGGCCAGGACGGCCTCCGTCGTCTTGTTGCCTTCCCGCAACCCGACCTTGGCCAGCTCGAGGTACCAGTCGCAGAACTCGTGCCAGATGAAGTGATAGAGGCTGTCCGCCGCCTCGTAGAACTTGTATTGCTCGAGGCTCCGCGTGACGGAATCCGTGACGGCCGCGAGCCGGCTCCGGATCCAGCGGTCGGCGAGGGTGAGCTCGCTCTCGCGGACCCCGGCTGTCCTATCCCCGAGGTTCATGAGGACGAAGCGCGAGGCGTTCCAGATCTTGTTGGCAAAGGCCTGGTAGCCGGCCATCCGTTCTTCGGACAGGGACAGGTCCATGCCCGGGACGGCCAGGGCCGCCAGGGTGAAGCGAAGGGCGTCGGTCCCGTATTTTTCGATCATCTCCAGCGGGTCGATGATGTTGCCCTCGGACTTGCTCATCTTCCGGCGCTTCAGGTCCCGGACCAGGCCGTTGATGAAGACCTGCCGGAACGGGATTTGGCCCCGGAACTTGAGGCCCATCATGATCATCCGGGCCACCCAGAAAAAGATGATGTCGAACCCGGTGGACATGAGGTCCGTGGGGTAGAACGTCCGGAGGTCCTCGGTCTCGTCCGGCCAGCCGAGGGTCCCGAATGGCCAGAGCGCGGACGAGAACCAGGTATCGAGGACGTCCTCGTCCTGGTCGACCGGCCCGCCGCAGTTCTCGCATTTCGCCGGCGCCTCCATCGCGACCATCATGTGCTTGCAGTCCCGGCAGTACCAGGCCGGGATCCGGTGGCCCCACCAGAGCTGGCGCGAGATGCACCAGTCGTGGATGTTGTACATCCACTCGAAATAGGTCTTTGTCCAGTTGGCCGGGATGAATTGGATCTCGCCGCTCTCGACGACCCGGATGGCCTCGTCGGCCAGCGTCTTGATCCGGACGAACCACTGCCAGGAAAGGTAGGGCTCGATGACGCTCTTGCAGCGGTAGCAGTGGCCGACGGCGTGGTCGTGGTCCTCGATCTTGACGAGAAGTCCCAGGCCGCGCAGCTTTTCGACGACCTTGGCCCGGCATTCGAATCGGTCGAGGCCCCGGAACTCCGGGCCGGCCGCCTCGGTCATCCTCCCCGAGCCGTCGATGACGATGATCTGGTCGAGATGGTGGAGCTTTCCCAGCTCGAAGTCCACGGGGTCGTGGGCGGGCGTCACCTTGACCGCACCCGTCCCGAATTCCCGCTCCACGCGCTCGTCGGTGATGACCGGGATGAGACGGTTCTGGAGCGGCAGGAGGACCCGCTTCGCGTGGAGGTGCCGGAAGCGCTCGTCGTCCGGATGGACGGCCACCGCCGTGTCGCCGAGCATGGTCTCGGGCCGGGTCGTGGCCACGACGACGGCTTCGTCCGACCCTTCGACCGGGTACTTGATGTACCAGAGCTTGCCGTGGAGGTCCCGGTGTTCGATCTCGATGTCCGAGAGCACGGTCTGACACCTCGGGCAGCGGTTGACAAGATAATAATCGCGGTAGATCAGGCCCTCGCCGTACAGGGACACGAAGACCTGCTTGACGGCCCGGGTGAACCCGGGGTCCATGGTGAAGCGCTCGCGCGACCAGTCGAGGGAGGCCCCGAGTCTCCTGAGCTGGCCGGTGATGGCGCCGCCGTATTTTTCCTTCCAGTCCCAGGCGATCCGGAGGAACTCGTCGCGGCCGATCTTTTCCCGGGTCAGGCCCTTCGCGGCCAGGCTCTGGTCGATGACGTTATGGACCGCGATCGAGGCATGGTCCGTGCCCGGGAGCCAGAGGCAGTTGTAGCCCTGCATCCGCTTCCAGCGGGTGATGACGTCGGGCAGGGTGAAGCAAAGGGCGTGGCCCATGTGGAGGATACCCGTGACGTTCGGCGGCGGGAGGACCATGGAGAACTTGGGCTTCGTGGATTTTGGGTCGGCGACGAACAGGCCCTCGTCCTCCCAAAACTTCGACCACTTTTCCTCGACGGGGTTGGGGTCGTAGGTTTTTTCGAGCTGTTTTTTCTCGTTCATGGGGTCACCAGGTATCCGTTGGATCGTGCGGGGGACGTCACGTGGCGCTTTTCGTCTCCCCGCCATTCCCGGGCGGCCGCCGCTCAGGGATGACGGGCTCCTCGGGGAGGGTCGACGGCCAAACCTTTTTCTCGATGAGCTCCCGGACGGTAGCGGCCAACCGTTCCGAATCGAAAGGCTTCTGGAAGATCCCGTCGTAGTCCGCAGCGGCCAGCCTCGAAACATCCAGGCCCTCGAAAGTCCCCCGGAGGAAAACGAGGGGGACCCGCCGGAGGTCCTCCCGGCTCCTGAGAAGCCGGCCGACCTCGAAGGCGTCGCGGCCGGGAAGAGACAGGCTGAGGAGGACGGCGTCGGGCTGGATCCCGGCGATCGACTCGAGGAGGTCCGCGCCGTCCTCGAACGGGAACAGCCGGAATTCTGGCTCCGGAAAGGCGAGCTGGACGGTCTTCTGGACCGAGGGGCTCGGGTCGGCCACGATGATCCTGTACGCCACGTCAATCCTCAGAAAATCTTCAGAAAGCCAAGGGAATAATCAATTTAATCTACCCTTTTCGACCCGGGCTGTCAATCCGGCCGGGGGCTTGACTCCCGGGGCCATATCTATATGATTAAATGGATATTTATAAAGTGCCGTCCATGGAGAACGAAGCCAAGAACAACCTGCTGCGCTCCTGGAAAGAGATCGCCTCCTACCTGGGCTACGACGAGCGGACCTGTTACAGGTGGGAGCAAAAGTTCGGCATGCCCGTCCACCGGGCCGAAGCGGGCGCCTCGAAATCCCACGTCATCGCCTACAAGGACGAGCTCGACCTTTGGTTCCAGGAAACGTTCAAGAATTCCAACCATCATGTTCCCACGAAGAAGGCGGGCCGCCCGGTCCTCCGGTGGGCCCTTTTCGGACTGGTCCCTGTCGCCGTAGTCGCCGCCTTCCTAATGATCAGGCCGGGCATAACCCCGGCGGCCCAACCGGCGGATTTCGCCATCAAGGGGTCGGCCCTGATCGTCCTGGGCGAAGATGGGAAGGAGCTCTGGCGCCACGACTTCAAGATCGACGGCCTGCAGGACGAGGCGTTCTACCGCGTCCGCTTCCAGGCCGCCGATGTAGCGGCCGGCGAGGCCCGCCTCCCCTCGCTCGTGATCAAGGACATCAACAGTGATGGCCGGAATGAGGTCCTCTTCGCCGTCCAGAAGCGCGACGACGCGTATGGGGAAGGCGACCTTTTCTGTTACAGCAGCACGGGGCGTGAGATCTGGCATTTTAAGGCCGGAAAAGAAATGGTCTTCGGCGGCCGGACTTTTTCGGCCGACTACCGGATTCACGGTTTCAGCCTGCATGACTTCAAAGGGGACGGCCGCCAGGAGATCGCCGTCATTGCCGACCAATATCCCCAGTGGCCCTGCCAACTGGCCGTCCTCGATTGCGGCGGTAAGAAAATCGGGGAGTTCTGGAATTCCGGCTACCTGACCGACATCTGTTACCAGGACCTTGACGGTAACGGCCGGGACGAGATGGTCGTCTCGGGCGTCAACAACCAGTATGGGGGAGCCCTGATCATCTTTGATCCCGCGATAATCAACGGATGTTCGCCGCAGAGCGGGGAATTCAAGTCCGAGACCCTTCTTTCGGGTTCGGAAAAAGTTTACGTCCGGACCCCCCGGACAGACCTCAGCCTGGCCCGGGGCGATATCGTTGAGGGGATCCGGGATATCGGCGTCACCAGCAACAAGCTTATCTATGCGAACACTTTTTACAATCTGATCTACTACTTCGATTTCGGCCTCCGCTGCGTGAACGCGGATTGGGGACACGCTTTCATGATAAAACACAACGAGCTCGCGGCGGCGGGAAAAATCCACAGCGCTCTTGATGAGTCTTATCAAGAAACGATAAAAAGAGGCGTCCGCTACTGGGACGGCCGGGCCTGGGTCGCCGAGCCCACACCGAACCACAAGAGCGCGGGCTCGACGAAATAGTCCGGGCGACCCCTTTTATCCGTCCGCCGTTTCCGGCCCCGCCGTTCAATAATCCACCGAAACCGAATTCTCGCCGAGCAGGGCCTCGATCTTCTTGATGAGGGCCTCCGTCGGCGCGACCCTTTGGACCTCGGTGCTCCGGACGACAACCTTATAGGAGTGGGGCGTCTCGAGCTCGAAATAGACCGGGCACTTCCCCTCGTGCGCGTCGAGGATCGTCTTGAGCTCGGCCAGGGTGGCCTCCTCGAGGCCCGGGAGAAAGATCCGGACGACGACCTTTTTCGCCTGGGTCTCGAAAGCGTCCGCCAGCGGCATGGCCTGGCTCAAGCTGATCCGCCGGCTCTCGCCCTCGCCCAGGTACTTGCCCTTGACTAGGACGAGCTGGCCTTCCCGCAGGTAGGCTCCGTGCTTGCTGAAGGCCTCCGGGAAGGCCACGACCTCGATCCGGCCGGTCATGTCCTCGAGAACGAAGGTGGCCATCCGCTCGTCCTTCTTGGTCCGCAGCTGCTTGACCGTGGCGATGATCCCGGCGGCCCGGATCTCCTTATCGAAGTCGCGGTCGTCGTCGAGCTCGCCCAAGCTGTGGGAGACGAGCTTCGGCAGCCGGTCCTTGTACTGGGCCAGGGGGTGTCCGGTGATGTAAAACCCCAGGGAGTCCATCTCGTAGGAGAGGAAATGGGATTCGTCCCACTCGCTCATCTCCTGGACCTCCGGAGGGACGGGCGGATGCTCGACCTCGCTGCCGCCGAAAAGGAGGTTTTGGCGGGCCACCTTGGCCTTCTGGACCTCGTGGCCGAACTCGATCATCCGGTCGAGCATGTGGTAGCACTGGGACCGCTTCCAGCCCAGGGAATCGAAGGCGCCCGCCTTGATCAGGCTTTCGACCGCCTTCCGGTTGAGGACCTTCGAATCGTGGTCCTCAAAAAGGCTGAACGGGGAGGGGAAACCGCCGACCTTCTTGCGGACGGCGAGCAGCTCCTCGACCGCCGCCTGGCCGACGTTCTTGACCGCCGCCAGGCCGAAGCGGATGTCCCCACCCTCGACCGTGAACGGGAACTCGCTCTTGTTGATGTCGGGCGGCAGGACCTTGATCCCCATGTCGTGGCACTCGCCGATGTACTTGACGACCTGGGGCGTCGCTCCCTTCTCGGCCTCGGAGGTCAGGAGGGCCGCCAGGAAATGGTGCGGGTAATGCGCCTTGAGGTAGGCCGTCTGGTAGGCCAGAAGGGCGTAGGCGGCGCTGTGCGATTTGTTGAAACCGTATTCGGCGAATTCCTTGATCTGTTCGAAGAGCTTGTCCGCCTTGGCCTGGCTGATCCCCTTCTTCTTGGCGCCCTGGACGAACTTCTGCTTCTGGGCCTTCATCGTCTCTTTGTCTTTTTTGCCCATGGCCTTGCGCAGGATGTCGGCCCCGGCCAGCGAGAACCCGGCCAGGTCGGTCGCGATCCGCATGACCTGCTCCTGATAAACGATGATCCCGCGCGTCTCCTTGAGGATGGGCTCGAGCTCGGGGAGCTCGTAGGCGATCCGGTCGGGATGGTTCTTGCGGTGGATGAACTCGTCGGTCATGCCGCTCTTCAGGGGCCCGGGCCGGTAGAGGGCGTTGAGGGCGATGAGGTCGCGGAACTGCTCGGGCTTGAAGTTGCGGAGGAGGTCCTTCATCCCCGGGCTTTCGAACTGGAAGACGCCGTCCGTGTTCCCCGCCTGAAAGACCTCGAACGTCCGGGGGTCGTTGAGGGGCAGGCTGTTGACGTCGATCTCGACGCCCGTGTCCTTCCGGATGAGGACCCGGGCGTCGTCGATGACGGTCAGGTTCCGGAGGCCGAGGAGGTCCATCTTGAGGAGGCCGATGGCCTCGACATCGCTCATCGCGTACTGGGTCGTGATCTCCCCCTTGACCGACTGGTAGAGGGGCAGGAACTCGACCAGGGGCCTGGGCGTGATGACGATGCCCGCGGCGTGGATCGATGGGTGGCGGACCTGGCCCTCGATCCCCTGGGCGATGGCCAGGAGCTGGGCGATCTTGGAGTTCTTGTCGCGGAGCTCGCGGAGCTCGGGCACGTTCTTCAGGGCCTCGGCGATCGTCGAGTCCGGGCCGAAGGGGATCATTTTCGCGATCCGGTCGACCTCGGGCAGGGGCACTTCGAGGACACGGCCGACGTCGCGGATGGCCCCCCGCGCAGCCATGGTCCCGAAGGTGATGATCTGGCAGACGTTCTCCTGGCCGTACTTCCGGGTCACGTACTCGATCATCTCGCCGCGGCGGCGGCCGCAGAAATCCATGTCGATGTCGGGCAGGCTGATCCGCTCGGGGTTGAGGAAGCGCTCGAAGAGGAGGTCGTACTCGAGGGGGTCGATCTCGGTGATCTCCAGGGCGTAGGCGAGGAGGCTGCCCGCCGCCGAGCCGCGGCCGGGCCCGACCGGGATTCCCTTTTCCCGGGCCGCCTTGAGCAAGTCCCAGACGATCAGGAAATAGCCCTCGAACCGCATCTGCTTGATGAGCTTGATCTCCCGCTTCAGCCGGTCTTCGTACTCTTCGTCGCTTTGGGCGTGCTCGCCGTTCGTCGTCCGGGCGGCGCGCTTCTCCATCCTTTTCCGGAAGCCCTCCCAGGCGACCTCCTCGAAATACTCGCTCGGGGTCTTGCCTTCGGGCGGGGTGAAGTTCGGCAGGAAATACTGCTTGGAGGGGAACTCGAACTCGCAGCGGGCGGCGATCCGCCCCGTGTTCTGGATGGCCTCGGGATAGTCCTTGAAGAGGGCGGCCATCTCGGCCGCAGACTTGAAATAGAACTGATCGGACGAGAACTTGAGGCGGTCGGGGTCGGAGACCTTCCTGTTCGTCTGGATGCAGACGAGGACGTCCTGGCTCTGGGCGTCCTCGCGGCGGGCGAAATGGATGTCGTTCGTGGCGACGAGCGGCAGGTCGAGCTTGCGGGCGAGGTCGACGAGGAGCGGATTGACGGCTTTCTGCTCGGCGAGGCCGTGGTCCTGGAGCTCGATATAGAAATCGCCCTTGGCGAAAATGGAGGCGTATTCCCGGGCGGCGTCCTCGGCCTTCTCGGCGAACCCCCGGCTGAGCCAGGTGCTGAGCTCTCCCTTGAGGCAGCTCGACAGGCCGATCAGCCCTTCGGCGTGGGCGGCCAGGAGCTCCTTGTCGATCCGCGGACGATAGTAGAAGCCCTCGAGGTAGCTCTGGGTCAGGAGCCAGCAGAGGTTCCGGTAGCCCTTCTCGTTCCGGACGAGAAGGATGAGGTGGAAATGGTGGATGTCGTTCCCGGCCCCGGGCTTCTTGTCGAAGCGGCTCCCGGGGGCGACGTAGACCTCGCAGCCGAGGATGGGCTTAACCCCGCGGGCCTTGGCTTCCTTGAAGAACTGGACGGCGCCGAAGATATTGCCGTGGTCGGTGATGGCGACGGCCGGCATGTTGTTCGCGTAGGCGGCGTCGACGAGGTGCGCCACCTTCAGGCAGCCGTCGAGGATGCTGTACTCGGAGTGGTTGTGAAGGTGGACGAACGTCGGTTCCATTTTTTCCTTTCCCTATCCCGAAAAAAGTGTCTCTCGGGGCTCAGAGCGACCGGCGGGCTATTCCCATTCGATCGTCCCGGGCGGCTTGGTCGTGATGTCGTACACGACCCGGTTGACGCCCTGGACCTCGTTGACGATGCGCGTCGAGATCTTCGAGAGGAGCCCGGGCGCGGCCGGATACCAGTTGGCCGTCATCCCGTCCGTGCTCTGGACAAGCCGCAGGGCGATGACGCGCTGGTAGGTCCTTTGATCGCCCATGACGCCGACGGAGCGGACGGGAAGCAGGACGGCAAAGGCCTGCCAGAGCTTCTTGTAGATCCCGGCCCGGCGGACCTCTTCGACGACGACATCGTCGGCCGCCCGGAGGATGTCCAGGCTCTCCCGGTTGACCTCGCCGATGACCCGGACCGCGAGACCCGGCCCGGGGAACGGGTGCTGGTGGATGAAATCCTTGTCCACCCCGAGCTCCAGGGCCAGGGCCCGGACCTCATCCTTGAAGAGCTCGCGGAGGGGCTCGATGAGCTTGAACCTGAGGCCTTTCGGCAGCCCGCCCACGTTGTGGTGGGACTTGATCACCGAGGACGGCCCCTTGACCGGGTTGGACTCGATGACGTCCGGGTAGATCGTCCCCTGGGCCAGGAACTGGGCCCCGCCGATCCGCGTCGCCTCCCGTTCGAAGAGGTGGATGAAGAGCCGGCCGATCGTCTTCCTCTTTCTCTCCGGCAGGACGATGCCGCGGAGCTTGTCGAGGAACAGGTCCGAGGCGTCGATGCCGATGACCTTGAGGGCGAACTTTTTCCGGAAGGCCTCCATGAGCGCTTCGTACTGACCCTTGCGGAGGAGGCCGTTGTCGATGAAGATGCAAACGAGCTGGTTCCTGATGGCTTTGTGGATGATGAGCGACGTGACGAGGGAATCGACGCCGCCGCTCAGGCCGCAGATGACTTTATTCGTCCCCACGGCTTCCCGGATCTCGGCGACTTTCCGTTCGACGAACGATGAGATGTTCCAGTCGGCCTCGAGCCCGGCCAGGTTGAAGAGGAAGTTGGCCAGGATCTTCTGGCCTTCCTTGGTGTGGATGACCTCGGGGTGGAACTGGACGCCGTAGAACTTCCGGCCTCGGTTCTCGATCGCGGCGGCCTGGGTGTTGGCGGTGCTGCCGGTAATGACGAACCCGGGGGGGACCTTTTCCAGGCGGTCGCCGTGGCTCATCCAGACCTGTTCCTTGTCCTTGACCTCGGCCAGGAGGCCGGAGCGGTCGATGACCCGGAGCGAGGCGAAGCCGTATTCGCGCATTTTCGACGGGATGACCTCGCCGCCGAGGAAATAGGCCATCAGCTGGACGCCGTAGCAGATACCCAGGAGCGGGACGCCGAGGTCGAAGATCCCCTTCGGCGGATGCGGGGCCCCCTTCCCGTAAACGCTCTGCGGCCCGCCGGAGAGGACGAGGGCGGAGGGTCCGAAGGAGCGGACCTTCGCGAGCGGTGTCGAGAACGGCAGGATCTCGGAGTAGACGCCGAGCTCGCGGATCTTGCGGGCGATGAGCTGGGTGTACTGCGACCCGAAATCGAGGATGAGGACCTTATGCATGGAGAGATTTTATCAGAGCGGCGGGGTCAATTCAAATTTGTGGTAAACTAGGGAGGAATTTCCGCAGGAGTCATCATCATGGAATGGGAAGAACTGGCAAGAGAACTGAGCCAAACAACCGACAGCAAGATCGTCCTCCTGGTCATGGACGGCGTGGGCGGCCTGCCCGTCAACGGCCGGTCCGAGCTCGAGGCGGCCCGCAAGCCGAACCTCGACGGGCTGGCGAAGCGGGGCGTCTGCGGCCTCTCGGACCCCGTGTTCATGGGGATCACGCCGGGGAGCGGCCCGGCCCATCTGGCGCTTTTCGGCTACGACCCGCTCAAACATCAGCTCGGCCGCGGCATCCTCGAGGCGCTGGGTTCGGGGGTCGAGGTCGGCCGGAGCGACCTCGTGGCCCGGGGGAACTTCGCAACCTTCAAGGGCGGGCTGATCGCCGACCGGCGCGCCGGCCGGATCCCGACCGAGGAGAACGTCCGGATCTGCTCCTATCTCAACGCCCATCTCCATAAGCGTGACGGGGTCGAGATCAAGGTCTTCCCGGGAAAAGAGCACCGGTTCGTGGCCCGCTTCACGGCCGAGGGGCTCTCGGACGCCCTGACCGACGCCGACCCTCAAAAGGAGGGGAAGCCGCGACTGCCGACCAGCGCGATCAAGCCCGAAGCGGCCAAGGCGGCGGCTGTCGTCAACCGCTTCCTCGACGACCTGACCGACGTCCTCAAGGGCGAGGCCAAGGCTAACACCGCCCTGCTCCGGGGCTTCTCCAAATTCCCGTCCATCCCGACGATGCAGGAGCTGTTCAGCATCCGGCCCGCGGCGATCGCCAATTACCCCATGTACAAGGGCCTGGCCAAGCTCCTCGGCATGACGGTCGTGGACGTCGGGAGCGAAACCGGCGAGCTTTTCGATGCCCTGGAGAAAAACTTCAACGACCACGATTTCTTCTACGTTCACTACAAAAAGACGGATTCCGCCGGCGAGGACGGCAAGTTCGACGCCAAGGTCGCGGCCATCGAGACCTTGGACGCGTTCATCCCGCGCCTCGTCGCCCTCAACCCGGATGTCCTCGTCGTGACCTCCGACCACTCGACGCCGGCGCTCCTCAGCGGCCATTCCTGGCACCCAAACCCGTTCATCCTTGTTTCCAAAACGGCCGGAGTCGACGACGTCGCCGAGTTCACGGAGCGGGCTTGCGGGAAAGGGCTCCTCGGCCGCTTCCGGGCCCTCTACGCCATGCCGCTCATGCTGGCCCATGCCCTCAAGCTCAAGAAATACGGGGCATAAAGCTTGCGGACTCGGAGGGAGTCCGCTGATTCATTTAACACCGCTTCGGGAAGGCTAAACCGTGGATGACGTTCCGGCATTCCCCGCAGCCGGTTCATAGGTCGTGCGAGGACCTACCTTTGTTGGCCGATGTAGACAAGGTGATGCCAGTCGGCTAGAATTGAAACGGATTGAATTGCCCGAATAATCGTCCGCTCGTCCTGTTCCTGCTCGCGGCCTCTTTTCTTTTGCTCGGGGCCAAGCCCCAGCCGGACAACCGGACCGAGATCCTCAACCTCCGCTACTACATCCACCCGGCCTTCACCCGGATCGTCCTCGACATCGGAAGGCTTCGAGAGTACACGTCGGGCGAGCTCCAGCAGCCGGGCCGGATCTATCTCGACGTCCTTCAGGCCAAGCTCAATCCCATCCTGGACGGGCAGTCCTTCCCGGTCAAGACGGAATACCTGAGCCAGATCCTAGTTTTCCAAAAGACCCCGACGACGGCCCGGGTCGTCGTCGACGTCGATTTCCTCAAGGTCAAGTCCTACCGGGCCTACCATCTGTTCGACCCCTTCCGCATCGTGATCGACATCTACCCCACGCAGGCCCCCGAGTCGCCGGGAGCAAGAACCCAGCCGGGGCCGGGCACCGAAGGCAATCCGCCGGCCGGCCAGCCCGCCAAGCCGCCCGAACCGCTGCCGTCGGGCTACTCCATGGCCCGCCAGCTCGGGCTCGGGGTCAGGACGATCGTCCTCGACCCCGGCCACGGCGGCAGCGACCCCGGCTGCATCGGCAAGAGCGGCCTCCAGGAGAAGGTCATCACCCTGGACGTTTCCCTGGCCCTGAAAAAGATGCTCGTCGCGAGGGCCGGCCTGAACGTCATCCTGGCCCGGGAGTCGGACATTATGGTCCCCCTCGAGAGCCGGACGGTCATCGCCAACCAGAAACGGGCCGACCTCTTCGTCTCCATCCACGTCAACGCCCATCGCGACCGGAAGCGGGAGGGGGTCGAGACCTTCTTCCTGAATTTCAGCCCGGACCCGGCCGTCGTCGAGCTGGCGGCCCAGGAAAACGCCACCTCCACCAAGAACATCGGCCAGATGAAAGACATCATCCAGAAGATCGCCAAGAACAGCAAGGTCGATGAGTCGCGGGACTTGGCCGAAAGGATCCAGAAAAATCTGCTGCAGGCCCTGTCCGCGGCCAACCCCAAGATCAAGGACCTGGGTGTCCGGGGCGCCCCGTTCTGGGTCCTCATCGGCAGCGAGATGCCCTCCGTGCTCGTCGAGATCTCGCATCTCAGCAACGCCGGCGAGGAGGCCAGGCTCAAGACCGCAAGGTACCGGGAGCTCGCCGTCCTGGGCATCTACAACGGGATCATGGAGTATATCCGCTCGCTCGGGAAAGGATGATCGGAATGAACAGAAGGGATTTCCTCAGGGGCCTGGCCGTCGGAGGCGCCGTCCTCCCGTGGGGACCCCGGATTTTCGGGGGCCAGGCCGCCGTCCCGGTCCAGACTCCCCAGCTCACCGTGGTCGAAGGCGAATCGCCCTATCTGATCACGAAGGAAGCCGTGGCCGCCCTGGGCGGCATGAAGCGCTTCATCGCCAAGGGCGACAAGGTCATCATCAAGCCCAACATCGGCTGGGACCGGACCCCGGAGATGGCCGCCTGCACCAATCCCGAGGTCGTCAAGGCCCTCGTCGAGCTCGTCCATGACGCGGGCGCCAGGAGCGTCACCGTCATCGACAACACGACGAACGAGGCCAAGCGCTGCTACGTCCGCTCCGGCATCCTCGACGCCGCTAAGGCCGCGGGCGCGTCCATGCCGTACGCCGACGAGACCCGGGTGAAAAGGACGGCCCTCAAGGGCGAGTGGCTCAAGGAGTGGGACATCCTTATGGACGTCCTCGAGGCCGACAAGATCATCAACGTCCCCATCGCCAAGCACCACTCCCTCTGCCGCCTGACCATGGGGATGAAGAACTGGCTCGGGGCCATCGGCGGGGCCCGCAACCAGCTCCACCAGAAGCTCGATCAGGCCATGGTCGACCTCACGGCGTTCTTCAAGCCGGCGCTGACCGTCCTCGACGCCTACCGGATCCTCGTCCGGAACGGCCCCCAAGGGGGACGGGTCTCCGACACGAAGCTCGTCAAGACGGTCGTGGCGGGTACGGACCCCGTGGCCGTGGACGCCATGGGCGCAACGTTCTTCGAGATCAGACCCCAGGAGCTCCTCTACCTGAAGCTGGCCCAGGAGCGCGGTCTGGGGACATTCGAGCTGGAGAAGCTCCGCGTTGAAAAAAGAAAAATCTAGGAAATACCGGGTCCTTCAGATCCTGAGGATCGTGAGCCAGGCGGGATTCTTCGGGCTCTTCCTCACCCTCTTCATCGGCGCCCACTACACGGGCCAGGACTATATCAGCTCCTCGGTCCAGCGCTTCTTCCACTTCGACCCGCTGCTCGCCCTGGTCACTCTCATCGCGGCCCGCCTCGTTTACGCCTCGTTCGTCTTCGCCCTGATTACGGTCGTCGCGACGGTCGTCCTCGGCCGCGTTTTCTGCGGCTGGGTCTGCCCCCTCGGCGCGGTCCACCAATTTTCCTCGTTCGCCTTCAAGAAGACGGGGTTCCTCCGGCCGCCAAGAGAGGAGAAAGCGAGCCTGGCCTGGAAATACTATATCCTTATTATTGTCCTGGCCGGGGCCTTGCTCGGCCTCGACCTGGCCGGGTACCTCGACCCCTTTTCGTTCCTGACCCGCTCCTTCGCCCTGTCCATTTTCCCAGGCCTGGCCTACGCCCTCGCGCGCCTGAAAGCGGGCTTCTATGCCCTCGGCATCACCGGAGCGGGCCGGTCCATCTCCCAGCTCCTCGAGAATTGGACGCTCAACGCAACGTTCATCCAGGGATTCGCCGTCGGGTTCTTCTTCCTTGCCGCCGTCGCTCTGAACGCCTGGAAGGAGCGGTTCTGGTGCCGGTATCTCTGCCCGACGGGGGCTTTCCTCGGGCTCCTCTCGCGTTGGAACGTCCTCAAGCTCTGTATCGACGGCGAGAAGTGCATCAAGTGCGGTCTCTGCACGCAGCACTGCGAGACCCAGGCCAACCCCTACCCCAACGAGAAATGGAGGAGCGGCGAGTGCGTTTACTGCGAAACCTGCGCCGCCATCTGCCCGACCGCGGCCGTCGGGTTCCCGCTCAAGCCGGCGCCCGAGAAGCTGGCCAACGTTTCGAACGTCGATCTGTCGCGCCGGAAAGTCCTCCTGACGACTCTCCTCGGACTAGCCGCGGTCCCGTTCTTCCGCCTGACGCCGTCCCGCAAGCGGGCCTCGCTCAAGCTCATCCGGCCGCCGGGCTCGCTGCCCGAGGACAAGTTCTTGGCCAAGTGCGTCAAGTGCGGCCAGTGCATGAGGGCCTGCCCGACCAACGGCCTCCAACCCGCGCTCACCGAAGCCGGACCCGAAGGGATCTATACGCCGATGCTCGTCCCGAAGATCGGCTACTGTGAATACTACTGCTCGCTCTGTACCCAGGTCTGCCCGACGGGCGCCATCCAGAAGCAGACGATCGAGGCCAAGAACAAGATCAAGATCGGCTCGGCTTGGGTCAACAAAAGCCGGTGCATTCCTTACGTGCTGGGCAAGCCCTGTATCGTGTGCGAGGAGCATTGTCCCGTTTCACCGAAAGCGATCAAGCTCGTCGAGGTCGAAACGAAGCTCCCCGACGGGAAAATCGTCGTCCAGAAAGCCCCGGTCATCGACCTCGAGCTCTGCACGGGATGCGGGATCTGCGAAAATAAATGCCCGATCGTGGACGACCCGGCGATCTACGTCACGAGTGTCGGGGAAACACGCTCGGAGAAGAACCGCCTCCTGCTCCAGGTGATCGGAGAAACCGGCGAGCCCGGGAAATAAAAACGTGGAGGGTCTTGATTTTCCCCGTGAGGGAAATCAGGACCCTCCACGTTTCGGCTATTCCGCCAATACCTTTTTCAACTCGTCCTTGAGCCGTGGGATGACCTCGAAGAGATCGCCCACGATCCCGTAGTCGGCCACCTTGAAGATCGGCGCCTCGGGGTCCTTGTTTATGGCCACGATGCATTTCGACGACGACATCCCGGCCAGGTGCTGGATCGCCCCGGAGATGCCGACCGCAATATAGAGGTTGGGAGAGACCGTTTTCCCGGTCTGCCCGACCTGGTGCTGGTGGCCGATCCAGCCGGAATCGACGGCCGAGCGTGACGCCCCGACCGCGGAGCGGGGAATGAGGGCCGCGAGCTCGCGGAGGAGGACGAAATTCTCCGGCCCCTTCAAGCCGCGCCCGCCGGAGATGACGACATCGGCCTCGGTCACGTCGATCTCGGCGCTCTCCTCCTTCAGGACCTCTGCGACCCGGCCCTTGATGAACCCTTCCGGAATCTCGATGCTCTTCTTGACGACCTCGGCCCTCCCCCCCGCCGCCTGAGCTTCGAGCGGAAACACGTTGGGCCGGAGAGTCGCGATCTGCGGCGTCGAGCTCAGGGTGAAAGAAAGAATGGCCTTCCCGGCGTAGATGGGCCTGGTGAACTCGAACGTCCCGTCCTTGACGGCGATTTTCGTGCAGTCCGAGGCCAGGCCGACGCCGAGCCCGGCGGCGACCCTCGGGGCCAGGTCCTTGCCCATTGCGGTCGCGGCGAAGAACAGGGCCGTGGGCTTCGTCTCCCGGACGAGATCGCAGATGGCCCGGCCGTAACCCTGCGCCGAATAATCGGCCAGGGCCGGGCTCTCGAGGCAGAAGACCTTGCCCGGGCAGTGAGGGCCGAGCTCGGATGCCAGGCCTTCGAGGCCGGCCCCGACCAGCACGGCCGCGGTGTCCGTGCCGAGCTCCGGGGCCCTCCGTTTGGCTTCCGAGAGAGCTTCGAGAGAGCTTTTCTTGATTTTCCCTTCTCTGATCTCAACGAATACGGCGATCATCTTCGTCCTCTCTCAAATGACTTTGGCTTCGCTATGAAGAAGGGCGATGAGCTCACGCGACGTCCCGGCGGGGTCTCCCTGAAGGATCTTCCCTGCCTGACGCTGGAGCGGGACGTCCAGGCCCGTGATCACCACCTTGGACGCGAGCTCCGCGGGCCCGAATCCGAGGTCCTCGAGCTTGACGACCGGGATCTCCTTCTTCTTGGCGGCCATGATCCCCTTGAGCGTCTCATAGCGGGGCTCATTCAAGCCCTTCTGGGCGCTGACGACGGCCGGCAAGGAGAAGACGACCTTCTCGGTCCCGCCTTCGACCTCACGGAGGGCCGTCCCGGCGTCCTCTCCGATCTCGAGCTTGGTCACGACGTTGGCCTGGGGCAGGCCGAGGAGCTCGGCCGTCATCGCGGGCACCTGGCTCAGATCCGCGCCGACCGACTGCTTGCCGAAAAGGAGGAGATCGGCCCCGGCGAACTTCCGCTCGACCGCGCGGGCGATGATCCTCGCGGTGCGCAACCCGTCGTATGTTTCGGCCGCATCGTCCCTGACGAGCATCGCCTCGTCGGCCCCCATGGCCAGGCACTTCCGGAGGACGGGGATCGCGTCCTCGCGGCCGACGCAGACGATCCGGACCGTCCCGCCCCTGGCTTCCTTCAGCCGCAGGGCCTCTTCGACCGCGAACTCGTCATACGGGCTGGCCACGAAATTCAGGCCGTCCTCGACGATAGACCTCGTCTCGTGCCGGATCCGGATCCGCGATTCCGTGTCCGGGACCCTTTTAACAAAAACAAGGATGTTCATGCGCGTCTCCTCATCCGTTGTGATGCGTCGGCCCCCCGCGGCCCAGGCCTCCGGCCCTCGCTCCCGGCTCTCGTCTTCCGTCTTCTCAGGGTTTCTCGAATCTCTTGAACAGGAGCGAGCCGTTCGTCCCGCCGAACCCGAAGGAGTTGCTGAGGGCGTAGACGACCTCGGCCGGCCGGGACTTATTCGGCACGTAGTCGAGGTCGCATTCCGGGTCGGGGAACTCGTAGTTGATGGTCGGAGTCATGATCTGGTGGAACGCGCAGAGGGCTGAAATCCCGGCCTCGAGGCCGCCGGCCGCGCCCAGGAGGTGCCCGGTCATGGACTTCGTCGAGCTGATGCCGATCCGGCGAGCATGCGCTCCGAACACCGTTTTGATGGCCAGCGTCTCGATCTTGTCGTTATAGGCCGTCGACGTTCCGTGGGCATTGATGTACTGGACGTCCTCGGGCCGGACGCCCGCGTCCTCGATCGCCTTCCTCATAACCCGGATGGCGCCGTCGCCGTCCGGCGCAGGGGCAGCCGCATGATAGGCGTCGCCCGTCATTCCGTAGCCGACGACCTCGGCGTAGATCCGAGCGTTTCTCTTCAGGGCACGACCAAGGTCCTCTAGGATGACGATCCCGGCCCCCTCCCCCATGACGAAGCCGTCGCGCCTGGCGTCGAACGGCCGCGAGGCCTTCTCCGGGGCGTCATTCCGCTCCGAGAGGGCCTTCATGGAGTTGAACCCTGCGACGGACAGCGGGGTCAGGGGTGCCTCCGCCCCGCCGGCGATCATGATGTCGGCGTCGCCGCGGGCGATCAGCCGGAAGGAATCGCCGATGGCGTGAGTCCCGGTGCTGCAGGCCGTCGCGGTGGCCAAGTTGGGGCCCTTCGCGCCGTAGCGGATAGAGATCTGCCCCGAAGCCTCGTTGACGATCGTCTGGATGAGAAAGAACGGCGAAACCCGATCCGGGCCCTTTTCGAGGAGGACCTTGTGCCACTCCTCGATCGACCCGAGACCGCCGACCCCCGAGCCGACGTACGTCCCGGCTCGGTCGCTCTCGAGGTCGGCCGGCGGGAGCCCCGAGTCCTCGACGGCCAGGTGGGCCGCCCCCAACGCAAACTGGATGAACGGGTCCATCTTGCGGGATTCCTTGCGGTCGATGAAGGCGAGGGGGTCGAAGTCCCTGGCTTCCCCTCCGAACCGGGTGGCGTGGCGCGAGGTGTCCCAGCGGGTCAGGAGCTTGATTCCGCTTTCCCCGCGGAGGAGGGCCTGCCAGTTCTTCTCCGTCCCCGTCCCGAGCGGCGAGACCAGTCCGATGCCGGTGATGACGACTCGTCGCGCGGGGAAAGAATCCCTGCTCATGATCCCTGTCGGTCCAGCCGGAAACGGCGGGGGCTATTTCTTATGGCTCGTGATGTAGTCAATCGCCTTGCCGACGGTCGTCAGCTTCTCGGCCTGATCGTCCGGGATGTCCAGTCCGAATTCGTCCTCGAGGGCCATGACCAGCTCCACCGTATCGAGGGAGTCCGCCCCGAGGTCATCGATGAAGGAAGCGTCTTCGGTGACCTGCTCTTCGCTGATGCTCAGCTTGTCCGAGACAATGGCCCTGACCTTCTTGAGCAGTTCGTTTCGGTCCATAATGTCCTCCTCTTTAATATAGGATTGCGGAGATGGCCGCGGCCGGCTCACATGTAGAAGCCGCCGTTGACACCGATCACCTGGCCCGTGATGTAAGAGGCGTCATCGGAAAGAAGGAATTTTACCGCAGACGCCACGTCTTTGGGAAGCCCGAATCTTTTCATCGGGATCCACGCCAGGAACGTCTTTTGGATGTCCTCGGGAAGCTTCTCGGTCATGGCCGTGGAGATGTAACCGGGCGCGACGGCGTTGACGGTGATGCCCCGGGCCGCCACCTCCCGGGCCAGCGACTTGGCGAAGGCGACGGCCCCGGCCTTGGAGGCCGCGTAGTTGACCTGGCCCGCGTTCCCCATGAGCCCAGCGACGGAGGCGATGTTGACGATCCGGCCGTAGCGGGCGGCGACCATGGCCCTCAGGACGGCCTTCGAAAAGTTGAAGACGCCCTTCAGGTTGACCCGGAGGACGGCGTCCCAATCCTCCTCCTTCATCCGCAGGAGGAGGCCGTCCCGGGTAATGCCGGCGTTGTTGACAAGGTGGTCGATCCGGCCGTGGGAGGCGGCCACCGCGTCCGCGACCTCCTGGGCCCGGACGGCATCCGAGACGTCGGCCTGGTGGACGTCGGCCCGGCCGCCCGCCCCGACGATGCTCCGGGCAACGGCCTCGAGCTTGTCCTTCTGGACGTCCACGAGGACGACCGTCGCTCCCTCGGCGGCGAGGTCGAGGGCGATGGCTTCACCGATGCCCTGGGAGGCGCCCGTCACGATCGAAACGCGGCCTTCGAACCGTTTCATGCGCCGGCTCCTTTGAGGGCCTGCTCGTAGCGGAGGATCTCGGTCTGGATCCGGTCCTGGACGTGGTTCAGGACGAACTCCCGTCCCCGGCCGACGGCGTTCCGGACGGCGTGAGGGTTGGACCGGCCGTGGCCGATGACGCAAACGCCGTTGATCCCCAGGAGCTGGGCCCCCCCGTATTCGGAGTAATCCACTTTTTTATAGAGCTTCTTGAGGTGTCTTTTCATAAGGACGTAGCCGAGCTTGGCGAAGATGTTCTTGGTGATCTCGTGTCGGGCCATGGAGAGCACGCTCTCGACGACGCCCTCGGACACCTTGAGGGCCACGTTCCCCGTGAAGCCGTCGCTGACGACGACGTCCGCGGCCCCGGAGAACAGATCCTTCCCCTCGACGTTGCCGATGAAATTGACGGGAGAGGTCTGGAGCCTGTCGAAGGCCTCGCGGACGAGGTCGTTCCCCTTGGATTTCTCCTCGCCGATGCTCATCAGCCCGACGCGAGGGTTCGGCAAAGCCATGATCGTTTCCATGAAGATCTTGCCCATGATCGCGAACTGGACGAGGTTGTTCGGCTGGCAGTTGGCGTTGGCCCCGACGTCGATGAGGAGCGTCGGGCCGGCGACTCCGGGAACGAGAAGGGCCAGGGCCGGCCTGTCCACGCCCCGCAGGGTCCCCAGGACCTCCCGCGAGATGTAGACGACGGCCCCGGTGTTTCCCATGGAAACGAAGGCCTCGGCCTGTCCGTCCTTGACGAGCTGGGCCCCGACCCGGATCGAGGAGGCCTTCTTTTTCCGAAAGGAGAGCAGGCCCTCGCCCATGCCGATCGCCTCGGGCGCGTCGACGATGGTCGCCCGGGAGATTTTCGGGGCCAGGCAGTCGTATTCTTTCTTGATCAGGTGCTCGACACCGACGAGAAGAATGTCGATGCCGAAATCCTCGGCTGCGCGGAGGGCCCCTTCGACCGTGACCTTAGGGCCGAAATCCCCCCCCATCGCGTCAACGGCGATTTTCATGGAAGAAAACCCCCGGTCAGTCTTCTTTTCCTTCCGTCACCTGCCGGCCCTTGTAGTAACCGCACTCGGGGCACGCCCGGTGCGGCAGCTTAGGGTTGCCGCAGTTGGGGCAGACAGAGAAGGCGGGGAGAACGAGTCCGTCGTGGGCCCGGCGCTTTCCTTTTCTCGTCGGAGAATGTCTTCTCTTTGGGTTTGGCATTTTAGCTTTTATCTTTCACGACAAATTTGAGCTTGTTCCAGCGCGGGTCGGATTCCTTGACCATGCAGGAGCAGCCCCCGTCGCGGACGACCTCGCCGCAGACGGCGCAGATCCCCTCGCAGTCCGGCGAGCAGAGGGGCTTGCCCGGAAAGGTCAGGTTCAGCTGCTCGAGGATGACGGCCCGGAGGTCGAGACGACGGTCGCGGTAATACATCCTGTCGATCTCGTCGTCCGTCAGCTCGTCGGGCGGGGCGTCGAGCTCCTCCGGGAGGTAGACGAGGTCGAACTTGCTCCGCACCGGGAACTCGTACGGGGTCAGGCAGCGGCTGCAGACGAAGCTCAGCTTGGCCGTGATCTCGCCCTGGACGAGGACCTCGTCGCCGAGCATCCGAACGTAGACCTCGGCATGGGCGGGTTCGAGAAAAACGGCGTTCTCCTCGACCAGGTCCAGGCTCATGAAGTCGAAATCCCCGGACAGGCGGAGGCCCTCCTTGGGCAGCCGGTCAATATCGATCAACATCGTCGTATCCACGGTGATAGTCCTCAAAAATCGTTAACTTATTATACCAGCGCGACCCCCTTTGTCAAATGAAGGCCCCGGGGGCGGGGACGGCCGGACTGGAAAGGGGGACGGTCCCCCTCCGGCCCCCCCGAATTCGGCCTTGCGCAGGGAAGGCAAACGGGTATAATGAGGGAGGATTTCCCGGCATGAGCGGCTATAACACGCGGGTGGAATACAGGGGATCGGCGTACATCGTCCAGACCCAGGACAAGGGTCTGGCCGCCCAGTACGTCGAATCCCTCATCTACAAGTCCGGCAAGCTCCTGACCTCCAAGAAGACGTTCTACACGTCCTCTCTCTCGAGCCCCGGCGTTAAGACCGTCATCGAGCAGATGATGGAGTCCCAGCACAAGAAGATCCTGGAAGAGATCGTCGAAGGTAAATTCGACTGAGTCCTCGCGGGATCCGAACCGAAGGGGCCATGGAGGGAAAGAGACTCTTCCTCGTCGATGGGAACTCCCTCCTCTACCGCGCTTATTACGCGATCCGGCAGCTCTCGACGTCCCAAGGCTTCCCGACCAACGCCATCTTCGGGTTCATCAGCGCCCTGCGGAAGATCATCGACCAGGAGAAGCCCGACTACCTGGGGGTCGTCTTCGACGTCAAGGGGCCGACGATCCGGCACGAGGCCTACAGGGACTACAAGGCCCACCGCAAGCCCATGCCCGACGACCTCGCCGTCCAGGTCCCGGTCCTCAAGGAGGTCCTCCACGCCCTGAGGATCCCCACGGCCGAATTCGAGAAGTACGAGGCCGATGATGTTCTGGCAACCCTGGCCCGGCGGGCGGCCAGGAAAAAGATCCGGTCCGTGATCGTCACCACGGATAAGGACCTCCTCCAGGTCGTCGACCCGTCGACGGTCATCTACAACCCGGCCAAGGAAACGACCGTCGACGAAGCCGGCGTCAAGGACATCTTCGGCGTCGGAGCGGACCAGGTCGTCGACGTCCTGTCCCTGTGGGGTGACCCGACGGACAACGTCCCCGGTGTCCCGGGGGTCGGCGAGAAGACGGCCAAGGCTCTCATCCAGGAGTTCGGCTCCCTGGACAACCTCCTCCGGAACCTGGACCGGGTCAAAAATCCGCGGATCAGGGAAAAGATCGAGCAGAACCGCGACCTCCTCGACCTCAGCCGACGGCTGGTTACGGTCGTGCGCGACCTCGACGTCGGCCTGGACCTCGACGCCTACGCCCTCCAGGAACCCGACGAGAAGGAGGTCCTCCGCCTCTTCCAGAGCCTCGAATTCACGACCCTCCTCGGGGACTTCCTGAAGAAGCCGCGGCCGGAGAAAAGGGATTACCGGGTCGTCTTCGAGGAGAGCGAGCTTGCCGCCCTCTGTGGCCGGATCGCCCGGGCCGCGGCCGTCGCCTTGGACACGGAAACAGACAGCCCATTCCCGACCCGGGCCCGCCTCGTCGGGATGTCGTTCGCTCTTGTCCCCGGCGAGGCTTTTTACCTTCCCCTCGGCCACGACTATCTGGGAGCGCCCGCCCAGGTCCCCAAAGAAAAGGCCTTCTCCCTTCTCCGCCCGATCCTCGAGGCGGCCGCGATCAGGAAAACGGGCCAGAATATCAAGTACGACGCCATCGTCCTCCGCCGAGAGGGCGTCCATCTCGGCGGGATCGAGCGTGACACCATGGTCCTCTCCTATCTGCTCGAGCCGAACTGGGGAAAGCACAACCTGGAGAGGCTGGCCCTGACCTATCTCCAGGCCGGCAAGACGCCCTACGAGAGCGTCGTCGGGAAGGGGAAGAACCAGCTCACGATGGACAAAGTCGACATCGACCGGGTCGCCCCCTATGCCTGCCAGGACGCCGACCTGGCCCTCGAGCTCGGGACGCTCCTCTTCGAGAAGGTCCGGGAGAGGAAGCTCGACCGCCTGTACGACGAGATCGAGCGGCCCCTGATCGAGCTCCTGGCGCAGATGGAGATCTGGGGGGTTCGGGTGGACCCTGCCGTCCTCCGGGCCATGTCCAGGGAGCTCCAGGCCGAGCTCCAGTCGCTCGAGAAAGAGATCCATGAGCTGGCGGGCGGCGCTTTCAATATCAACTCCCCCCGGCAGCTCGGCTCGATCCTTTTCCATAAGCTCGGCCTCCCCGCGACGAAAAAGACGCGGGTCACGAAGGGGTTCTCGACCTCCCTGGACATCCTCGAAGAGCTGGCCGCCCTCCATCCCCTGGCCAGGCTCGTCCTGGATTACCGCCAGAAAACGAAGCTCAAGAGTACCTATGCCGACGCCCTGCCGGAGCTCATCGACCCGGAGACGGGGAGGATTCACACCTCCTACAACCAGACCGTGGCTTCCACGGGCCGGCTGTCGTCGAGCGACCCCAACCTTCAGAACATTCCGGCCCGCGGCGAGTGGGGGCCGCGGTTCCGCCGGGCGTTCATCGCCGACAAGGGGCACGGCCTCCTCGCGGCCGACTATTCACAGATCGAGCTCAGGATCCTGGCCCATCTCTCGGAGGACCCGGCCTTGATAGAAACATTCCTCATGGATCGGGACGTCCATGACGAGACGGCCCGGCTCGTCTTCTCCGTCGAGGCGAGGCTCCCGGCGGAAGAGATGAGGCGGCAGGCCAAGGTCATCAATTTCAGCATCATCTACGGGACCTCGGCCTTCTCGCTGGCCAAAGAGCTCCAGACCTCGACAGCTGAGGCGCAGACCTTTATCGACCGTTACTTCGAGCAGCGCCCGCTCGTCCGGGATTACCTCGACCGGATCGTCGCGGAAGCGAAGGACCGGGGATACTCGGAGACGATCTTCGGCCGGCAGCGCCAGGTCCCCGAACTCCGTCAGCCCGATAAAATGACCCAGCAGGCAGGCCGCCGGATCGCCCTTAACATGCCCATCCAGGGCTCGGCGGCCGACCTCATCAAGGTCGCCATGCTCCGGATCTGGGACGATCTCCGGGCCCGCAAGCTCCGGACCCGGATGATCCTCCAGGTCCACGACGAGCTCGTCTTCGAGGTCCCGAGTGCGGAAAAGGCCGAGGTCGAAAAGATCGTCCGCGACCGAATGGAGAACGTCTGTGCCCTCAAGGTCCCCCTCAAGGTCCACCTCGGCTGGGGCCCGAACTGGGCCGACGCAAAGTAGCCTGAGCAGACCTTACAGGGCTTTCTGGAGGACGCGGAATTTCTTGTAGATCTTGCCGCCCATGCGCTCCATCTCTCCCCGGACCTTGACGTTGGTCTCCATCTCGTGGTGGGTGTCCATGACCTCGTAGCCCGCTTCCAGGGCCGACTGGATCATCTTGACTCCCATCACAACGTCCAGGCCCTGGCCCCGGTACTTGTCCTTGACCGCTCCGAGGAGGAGGTCGAGCTGTTTCGTTTTCTTGGCCGACCGGAGGATGTGGATGAATCCGAAGGGGAAGAGCCGGCCCCGGGCCTTCAGGATCCCGCCGCTCATGTCGGGCATGCCGACGATGAACGCCACGATCTCGCCGTCCTTCGTGACGACCTTGACGAAGTTGGGGTTGAGGACGGGCAGATAGCGCTTGGCCAGCTCGTCCATCTCTTTCTCGTCGAGCGGCGCGTAGCCGTAGATGTTGTTCTGCATGTAGGTCTCGTTCATCAGGGACAGGACCGGTCGGATCCAGGGTTTGATCTGCTTCTTGGTCTTGAACTCCAGGATCTCGAAGACCCCCTTCTTCTCGGCCCGCTCGTAAATTTTCTTGTAGAACTCGGGCATCTCCTTGGGAATGTCGATCTTGTAGACGAAATAATCGATGTCCTTAACGTAACCCTCGTTCTCGACGAGCTTGGGCATCCAGGGGAAATTGTAATAGGTGGCGATGGTCGCCCGGTGGTCGAAGCCCTCAATGAGGAACCCTTCGGGGTCCTGGTCGGAGAAGCCGTACGGACCGACGACCCGGGTCATCCCCTTGGTCCTGGCCCAATCCTCGATCCTGGCGAGAAGGGCGTGTACGACCTCCTGGTCCTCGTGCGTCTCCAGGTATCCGAAGCGGGCCGTTTTCTCGCCCCGGTGCTCGTTGTGGCGGTGGTTGATGATTCCCATGGCCCGGCCGACGCAGGCGCCGTCCTTGAGCGCCAGGATCATGATCGTGTCGCAGTAGCCGAAGGCTTTGTTCTCTTTCGGGTCGAAGAATTTCCAGTCGTCCATGTAGATGGGGTGGACCCAGTTCGCGTGGCCGCCGTGGATCTTTTCGGGAAGGAAGATGAAGGTTTTGAGGTCTTTTCGGGATTGGATTTCCTTGACTTCGATGGCCATGGCTCCTGCCTTTCGCGAGCAACGCTGCCTTGTCCTTATATTCCAGGATTCCAGGGGAAAAATCAAATATTATTTTGTTCTGGAAATCCTGTTCAAAAGATGAGGACGGAGTGTGGAAATTCTTGACAATTCCTGAGGGGCCTCATATACTACTCCCTCAAAATAAGGAATCAAATCTTCACTATGAACGTCGAAACCATCGCCCTCCTCACGATTCTTGTCCCCATCGTCGGCTCCTTCACGATCCCCCTGGCGGCCCTCCTCTCCAAGCCGGCCCGGTCGCTGTGGGCCGTCCTGGTGAGCGCGGCGACCGCGGTCTTGCCCCTGACGCTGATCCCGTTCGCCCTCGGCGGGGGGGATCTGGTCATCCGAAAGCCGTTCATCCTCGGGCTCGATTTCATCCTCATCCTCGACCCCCTGTCGATCTTCATGGCCTGCGTTTCGTCATTCGTCGGCTGTCTGATCGTCGTCTACTCCATCGGCTACATCCACCACCAGGAACACCAGAACGAATACTACCTGATGGTCCTCCTGTTCATCGGCGCCATGATGGGACTCGTGTTCTCCGGCAACCTTATCTTCCTCTACCTGTTCTGGGAGATCATCGCCATCAGCTGCTGGCGCCTGATCGGGTTTTACCGCGAGCCAAGCTTCGTCATCAAGGCCGACAAGGCCTTCCTCGTGACCTTCTTCGGCGCCGTGGTCATGCTCCTCGGGTTCATCCAGATCTACGGCGTCACCAACACCTTCGACATCACCGCGATGCGCGGGACCCTCATCCCCGGAAGCGCGGTCCTGCTGATCCTCTTCGGCCTGTTCTCGAAATCCGCTACCGTGCCCCTCCACACCTGGCTGCCCGACGCCGGCGTCGCCCCGACGACGGTCACGGCCCTCCTCCACGCCGCCGTCCTCGTCAAGATCGGCGTCTACGCCTACGCTCGCCTCTTCCTCTACGGGTTCAAGATCCCCGCCGAATGGCAGCAGATCATCCCCGTCGTGGTGGTCGTCTCCAGCCTGGTGGCCGCGGGCGCGGCCGCCGTCGAGAACGACTTCAAGCGAATCCTGGCCTACTCGACGGTCAGCCAGATCGGCTACATCTTCCTCGGCTTCAGCATGGCCAACGCGGCCGGGATCTCCGGGTCCCTGCTCTTCATCCTGATGCACGGCCTGGCCAAGGCCGGCCTCTTCCTCTGCGCCGGGATCGTCATCCACGCGACCCACACCAAGGACATCCGGGAGATGGGCGGCCTCATCCGGACCATGCCCGTGACCGCTGTCGCTTTCCTCTTCTGCGCCTTCTCCGTCATCGGCATCCCGCCCTTCGGCGGGTTCTTCTCCAAGTTCCTGGTGATCATGGGCACCCTCCAGGCGGGCCAGGTCTGGCTGGCCGGGACGGCCCTGTTCACCGCCGTTTTGACGATGTTCTACCTGCTGAAGGTTTTCAGCATGGTCTTCCTGGGTGAGCCAAAGCACCCGGCCCCGGAAAAAACGAAATCCATGGTCTTTGTCGTCGCGACCCTGGCCGTCCTCAGCCTGGCGGCCGGCCTTCTGGTCTCCTATCCCATGAAGCTCGTCAACATCGCGACGGCCCAGATGAGTTGGTGGCTCCGATGACGCCCAAAATGCTCCTTCTGCCGGTCCTCCTGCCTGCGGTCCTCGCCGTCGCCCTTCTCCTCATTCCCAAGGGGGTCAGGCTCCTCCGGGAGCTCCTGGCTGTCGCCGGGTCCACGGTCCTTCTCTATTACGCGTTCGTCTTCTTCTCGGTGAAGAACCTCGAGCTGAGCGTCCCCTGGCTGGGAATGGGGATCGACTTCGAGCTTCGCCTGTTCCACTTTTCGAGCTTCATCCTTCTCGCCCTGTCGGGGTTCCTCGTCCTGATCACGCTCTTCTCGACGGTCAAGATGAAGGACGCCTCGCGGGTCCGGGAATATTACGCCTACGTCTTCCTGACGGCCGCCTTCGCCAACGGGGCGGTCCTGGCCAACAATTTCGTGCCCCTCCTCTTCTTCTGGGAGGGGCTGCTCGTGACCCTGTACGGCCTCATCACCATCGGCGGCAAGCCGACCTCGAACCGGACCGCGGTCAAGGCCCTCCTGATCAGCGGGTTCTGCGATTTCTCGATGATCATGGGCATCGGCCTTCTCTGGTCGCTGTCCGGCACGCTGACCATGTCCAAGGTCTCGGTCGAGCCCACGGGCCTCGCCGCGGTGGCCTTCGTCCTCATGATGATCGGCGCCATCGGCAAGGCCGGGGCCATGCCGTTCCACACCTGGATCCCCGACGCCGCCCTGGACGCGCCGGTGACCTTCATGGCCTTCCTGCCGGCCGCCTTCGAGAAGCTCCTGGGCATCTATCTCCTGGCCCGGATCTCCCTCGATTTCTTCAAGATCAGGCCGGGCAGCGGCTTGTCGATCCTGATGATGACCATCGGCGCCGTGACCATCGTCCTGGCCGTCCTCATGGCCCTCATCCAGAAGGATTTCAAGAAGCTGCTGTCCTTCCACGCCATCAGCCAGGTCGGCTACATGGTCCTCGGCATCGGGACCGGGATCCCCATCGGCATCGCCGGCGGCATCTTCCACATGATCAACCACGCCATGTACAAATGCGGGCTTTTCCTGAGCGCCGGCTCGGTCGAGCACCGGACCGGGACGACCGAGCTCAAGCGGCTCGGCGGGCTCCGGAAGGACATGCCCCTGACGGCCTTCGGGTTCACGGTCTGCGCCCTGGCCATCTCCGGGGTCTGGCCCTTGAACGGGTTCGTCTCCAAGGAGATGGTCTTCCACGGCGCGGTCGAGACGGGTTACATCGTGTTCGCGGTCGCCGCCTGGGTCGGGGCGATCTTCACCTTCGCCTCGTTCCTCAAGGCGGGCCACTCGGTCTTCTTCGGGGAACGGACGAAGGAGGTCCCGCCCGTCAGGGAAAGCCAGGCCCCGATCGTCTTCCCGATCCTCGTCCTGGCCCTGCTCTGCATCACCTTCGGCGTCTACAACAAGCTGCCCCTGACCCTGCTCATCCAGCCGATCCTCGCGGGCCACGGCGAGGGGGGCGAGCCCGTGGACTTCACGGCCCACGCCCTGTCCCTCGGGAACCCCATCGCCCTCATCTCCGTGGGCTGCCTCATCCTCGCCTTCCTGCTCCACGCGTATGGTTTCCGGAAGTCGGGGCGGAAGCCCTACCTAGCCTCCGAGCCCGTCCACAACCTGCCCGTCCTCCACAAGCTCTACGAGATGTCGGAGGCGCGGATGTTCGACCTCTACGAGCAGGGCGTAAAGTTCCTCAAGGGCCTGTCCATGGTCCTGTTCAAGGCGGTCGACCGGCCCATCGACTTCGTCTTCGAGAAGGTCGTCACGGCCGTGGGCGGAAAGTTCACCGGGATCCTGAAGAAGGTCCACACCGGGCACTACGCGAATTACCTGGCCTGGTGCCTGGCCGGCCTCATCATCGTGGCCGGCGTCATCTCAATGCTCGTGAAATAGTCGTTTGATTCCATAGATCGTTCGGAAGAGTTTGTGAAGATCGAGGAGGAGCGTTGATCATTCTCTTCGTTGCGCTGCCGCTCATCGTGGCGGGAGTCCTGCCGCTCATCGGCAAGGTCTCCCGGAGGGTCGTGCCGGACCTGCTGGCCAACGCGACCCTTCTCTTTTTGCTCGTCTACGCCGTGGCCGTCGGCCGGCCCCTTATCGGGAACGGCCCCGCCTTCCAGAAGCTAACCTGGCTCGGGGAGACGGTCAACCTCCGTCTGGCCCTCGACGGGTTCAGCCTGTTCATGCTCATGGCCATTTCCCTGGTCGGGCTTTGCGCCGGCCTGTTCTCGATCGACTACATGGAGCACTACGGGGCCAAGGCGAATTATTACGCTCTGTTCCTGATCATGATCGCCGGGATGAACGGTCTCGTCCTGGCGACGGACCTTTTCAACATCTACATCTTTCTCGAAGTGGCCGCCGTCGCCTCCTACTCCCTGGTCGCCTTCGGCCTGGGGCACGACGAGCTCGAGGCGGCCTTCAAGTACCTCATGCTGTCCGTGGTGGCCTCCGCCTTCATCCTGGTCAGCATTGCCGTCATCTTCGGCATGACCGGGAGCCTGAGCCTGCCGGCCGTGGCCAGGGCCCTCCAGGAGCTCAACGCCGGGCCCGTGGTCGGCATTTGCGCAGCCCTCTTCATCATGGGCTTCGGGCTGAAGGCGGCCCTCATCCCCTTCCATGCCTGGCTGCCGGACGCCCACCCCTCGGCCCCGGCCCCGATCTCGGCCGTCCTGTCGGGCCTGCTCATCAAGGTTTCGGGCGTCTACGCCCTGACCCGGGTCTTCCTCAACGTCTTCGGCCTGACGCCGGCCCTGTCCACCGTCCTGATGTATCTCGGCACCGTGTCCCTGGCCGTCGCCGCCTTCCTGGCCCTGGGCCAGAAGGACATCAAACGGATGCTGGCCTACTCCTCGATCAGCCAGGTCGGCTACATCGTCCTGGGGATCGGCCTCGGGACCCCGCTCGGCATCGCCGGGGGGCTCTTCCACCTGTTTAACCATGCCCTGGCCAAGGGGCTCCTGTTTTTGACCTCCGGCTCCATCCAGCAAGCCACCGGCACGCGCAACCTCGACGAGATGGGCGGGCTGGCCAATCGGATGCCTGTCACCGCGGCCACGAACCTCATCGGCTCCCTGTCAATCGCCGGGGTCCCGCCCCTCAACGGCTTCTGGTCCAAGCTCCTGATCATCATGGCCCTCATCCAGGCGGGGCATCCCGTTTTCGCTCTGGTCGCCGTCCTGGCCTCGGTCCTGACCCTCTGGTATTACCTCCTCATCCAGCGCAAGGCCTTCTTCGGAAAACTCAACGAGAGATGGGCCGCCGTGAAGGAAGCGCCCTTCTGGATGACCGCCTCGACCGTCCTTCTCGCCTCCCTTTGCGTCGGGGTCGGCATCTTCTTCTCGGTGACCATAAAATCCTGGATCCAGCCCGCCGCAGGCGTGCTCGCGGAGGGGGTCCAGGCCGTGATCCGTTCGTGGGGATTATAGAAGATGATTGTCCAAACAGCGCTCCTCATCGGCATGGTTCTCTTCTCGGTCCTGGCGATCTTTCTCAAGGACCTGATCAGGGCGGCGATCTCCCTGGCCGTGGCCAGCCTTCTCCTGGGGATCATTTTCTTCCGCATGGGGGCCTCCTACGCGGGCGTCTTCGAGATCTCCGTCGTCGCGGGCCTGATCACGGTCCTGTTCATCCTGACCATCGCCCTGACGAACACGGGCGAGGAGGTCCGGGAATCGCGCCTCGCGAACGTCGTCTTCCCCCTCTTTTTCGTCGTCTTCGTCATCATCGACGCCCTGGTCATGAAGGGGCTCCTCCAGAAGGTCCCGGCCCTACCCTCGGGGCCCGAGGCGGGCACGTTCGGGGAGGTCCTCTGGAAAGGAAGGACCCTGGACCTTGTCGGCCAGATCGGCGTCATCCTGGCGGGTGTCTTCTCGGTCCTGGCCCTATTCCGGAAGAGAGACAAACATGACTAACACCTGGTATTTCTACCTGTTCTTCTCGGCCGGCCTGATCTTCGCCGGGCTCTACGCCCTCCTCTCCAAGCGGAACCTGATCCGGCTCCTCATCGCCATCGAGGTCATCAGCAAGGGCGTGAGCCTCGTCCTCCTCGCGACCGGCTTCGCCAAGGGGAACATCCTTGTCGCCCAGGCCATGGTCGTCACCTTCATCGTCGTCGAGGTCAGCCTCGTCGCCACGGCCCTGGCCATCATCATCAACATCTACCGGCACACGAAAAGCCTGGACGTCCGGAAGCTGGTCAGATTGAAAGGGTAAGTCATGAAGGGAATCGAGCTTCTTCTCTCCCCGCCCGTCGCCTTTCTCGTCTTCCTCGGAGCGGCCTTTCTCCTCTCCGGCCTGGGGTCGAAAATGGCCCCCAAGCTGACCAAGGTCGGCGGCAAGCTCGCGACCTACGCTTGCGGCGAGGACATCCCGGGCGTCAAGATCCAGTTCGGCTACCGGCTCTTTTTCTTTGTCGCCCTGTTCTTCACGATCATGCACGTCGCCACCCTCGTCATCGCCACGGTCCCTTCGGGCAAGATCATCTTTTTCGCGATCTTCTACCTCCTGATGATATTCCTGTCCATCATGGCCCTCATCACAAGGAGCTAACATGCTGAACAAGCTGGTCCGCTGGTCGAGGATCAAGTCGCCCTGGATCCTCCACCTCAACTCGGGCGCCTGCAACGCCTGCGATATCGAGATCGTCGCCGCTCTGACGCCCCGCTTCGACGTCGAGCGCTTCGGCGTCCTCCTCAAGGCGACCCCCCGTCACGCTGACGTCATCGTCGCCAGCGGACCGGTCACCCGTCAGATCAAGGACCGGATCATCCGGATCTACGACCAGGTCCCGGACCCCAAGTTCGTCATCGCCGTCGGCGCCTGCGCCATGTCCGGCTGCGTTTACCGCGGGGCGTACAATATCATGGGAGGGATCGATCAGGTGATCCCGGTGAACGTCTACGTTCCGGGCTGCCCGGCCCGGCCGGACGCGATCCTGGACGCCGTCGTCAAGCTCCTGGGAAAACTCTAGGTTTCGAGGACACGCCATGACCGATATCGAGATCGTCGAAAGGCTCAAACGGGACCTGGGTCCCGAGGCCCTGGAGGTCACGAACCCCGACCGCCGCCGCATCTTCCTCAAGGTCGGATCCGGCGACCTCGTCGCGGCCGTGACCCTCCTCCGCGACAAGTACGACTGCGCCTACCTGGCCACGATCTCCGGCGTGGACAAGGGCGAAACGTTCGAGATCCTCTACCACTTCGCGAGCCCGGCGGCCAACATCAACGTCCGGACCGAGGTTCCCAAGGCCTCGCCCCATATCGACAGCATCACCGCCGTCATCCCCGGGGCCATCCTCTACGAACGGGAGCTCCAGGACATGTTCGGCCTGGTCGTCGACCGCATCCCGGACCCCCGTCCCCTCGTCGTGCCGGACGACTGGCCGGCCGGGAACTTCCCCCTGCGCAAGGACTGGAAGTTCGAGAGGCCGCCGGAGATCATCCCCGGAGGCAAGTCATGAAGTTCCAAATCCCCATCGGCCCCCAGCACCCGGCCCTCAAGGAGCCCATCAGCCTGAGGATGACCGTCGAGGGCGAAGTCATCCGCGACGCCGACATCCGCCTCGGCTACAACCACCGCGGCCTGGAGAAACTGGCCGAGGAAAAGACCTGGATCCAGAATATCTACCTGACCGAGCGGATCTGCGGCATCTGCTCTCATTCCCACGCCACCTGCTTCGTCCAGGGCGTGGAGAAGCTGATGGAGATCGTCCCGCCCAAGCGGGGCCTGTACATCCGCTACCTCGTCTCGGAGCTTGAGCGCGTCCATAGCCACCTCCTCTGGCTCGGCGTCGCCGGACACGAGGCCGGCTTCGACTCCTTTTTCATGTACACCTGGAGGGACCGCGAGATCGTCATGGACCTCCTCGAGCTCATCTCGGGGAACCGCGTCCACTATGCCATCAACACCCTCGGCGGCGTCCGCCGCGACGTCGACGAGGGCCAGAAGGCCAAGATCCTCGAAGGCATCGCGACCCTCAGGAAGCGGAGCGAGTACTATTTCCACATCGGCGCCAACGAGCCGAGCTTCGTCGGCCGGATCGCCGGGGTCGGCCTCCTGACGAAGGAGCAGGCCGTCAGCCTCTGCGCCGTCGGCCCCACGGCCCGGGCCTCGGGCATCACCCGGGACGTCCGCAAGGAAGATCCTTACGCCGTCTACGATGAGATGGATTTCGAGGTCGGGACGGCCGACAGCTGCGATGTCCTCGGGCGCGTCGTCGTCCGCGTCAAGGAACTCCTGGAATCCTACAAGATCATCGAGCAGATCCTCCACAAGCTCCCCGCCGGCGACATCGTGGTCAAGGCCCCGCGCAAGGCCAAGCCCAACGAGGTCGTCAGCCGCTACGAGGCCCCCCGCGGCGAAAACATGCATTACATCAAAAGCAACGGGACCGACAAGCCCGAGCGGCTCAAGGTCCGCGCCCCAACGCTCGCCAACTACCCGGCCACGGTGGAGATGCTCCGCCACGGGTTCATCGCGGACATCCCCCTGATCTTCGCCGCCATCGACCCCTGCATCTGCTGCGCGGAGCGGACCGTCAGCCTGGTCAACGTCCGGAACGGCGAAGAGACGACCGTCCGCCTGAGCGACCTCCGCCGGCGGGCGATCGAGCAGCATAAAAACGCCCCCCCGAAAAGGAATGCGGTATGGCCGTTCTGAGAACATTCCTCTATCTCCTCGTCTACCCGGGACTCCTGTTCCTTTTTGTCTACTCTACCTTCTGCGAGTGGTTCGACCGGAAGGTCTACGCCCGGCTCCAGAACCGGATGGGACCGACGCACACCGGCCGCTTCGGCCTCCTCCAGCCCATCGCCGACTTCGTCAAGCTCCTGGCCAAGGAGGACATCGTGCCCGAGGCCGCCGACAAGAGCCTGTTCTCACTCCTGCCGGTCTTCGGCCTGGCCGTCGTCTCCACCGCGGCGTTGCTGCTCCCGGTCTGGAACTTCGACCTGGCGGCCCCCGGGATGACGTCGTTCTCGGGGGACATCATCGTCATCCTCTACCTCCTGAGCCTCCCAACCCTCATCCTTTTCCTGGCCGCCTGGTCCTCGACCAACCTCTTCTCCACGATCGGCGGCTCCCGTGTCCTGACCATGCTCTTCGGCTATGAGGTGCCCCTCTTCCTGTCCGTCCTCAGCCCGGCCATCCTGGCCAACTCCTGGCGCCTGGCCGAGATCGCGGCCTTCTATCAGAAGAAGCCCCTCCTCATCCTGCCGAACCTCCTCGGCTTCGTGATCGCCCTGATCGCCGTCCAGGCCAAGCTGGAGCGGACGCCCTTCGACATCCCCCACGCCGAGACCGAGATCGTCGGCGGGACCTTCACCGAGTACTCGGGGAAGAAGCTGGCCTTCTTCCGGCTGATGATGGACATCGAGCTCGTCGTCGCGAGCGGCCTCCTGGCCGCCGTTTTCCTCGGCGGGTTTCCGGGCGGCGCGATCATCGGGTTCGTGCATTTCGTGATCAAGACCCTCTTCATCATCTTCCTCCTGGCCCTCCTCCGGGCCCTGACCTCCCGGATCCGGGTCGACCAGGTTGTCCGATTGGCTTGGAAATATCTAGCCCCGCTGGCCGTCCTTCAACTCTTGATCGTCATCCTCCTGAAGGGATTCCTGAAATGAAAATCGCGGTCTTCTTCCCCGAACTCATCCGCAGTCTCTTCAAAAAAACCGCTACCGTCGACTATCCCTTCAAGAAGCTCGAGGTGCCGAAGGGCTTTAGGGGCACCCCGTTCCTCCACCCGGAGATGTGCATCGTCTGCCGGGCCTGCGAGCGCGACTGCCCCGCCGAGGCGATCGAGATCACGTCGGTCAACGAGGCCGAGAAGAAGTTCAGGATGGTCATCCATAACGACCGCTGCATCCACTGCGCCCAGTGCGTGGATTCCTGCCCGACGACGCCGAAGGCCATGGGCATCGACAGCCTCTTCGAGCTCGCGGATTTCGACCGGCACAACCTGAAGAAGGAATGGGTCTACGTCCGGGCCGTCATCAAGCCCAAGGCGGCCGCCCCGAAGCCGGACGCCGCTCCTGAGGCCGCCCCCAAGGCCTGAATCCTTATTAAACCCCTTCTTGTCGCGGACTCGGAGGGAGTCCCTCCGTCCGCTTTTTATAAATTGTCCAATCGGCTTTATTACAGCATGCCCCGGCCATCCTCACGGCGCCTCTCACGCCGCCGGCTAAGTGCAGACGACGTCAGGAGACCCTCACGTGCGGATTCTGTATAATGAAAGCATGATGCGCAAGCCGCAGCTGTGGAAGGCCCGGCTCGCCAAGGAGCTCGGCCGGCCGGAGAGGCTGGCCGTCCTCGGCGTGGGGAATGTGTCCCGGGGGGATGACGCCGCCGGCGTTTTATGCGCCGAGGCGCTGGGCCGGCTCGCCGGGCCCTCGGCCAATCCCCGCCTAAAAGTCTTCGTCGCCCATGAAGCGCCGGAGAATTTCACTGGAGCGGTCAGGGATTTCGGGCCGTCCCACGTCCTCGTCATCGACGCGGCCGCCGGGGGCTACCCTCCGGGGACGGTTTTCCGGGTGGAACCGGCTGCGATCCCGGACGAGGACGTTTCGACGCACAGGACGCCGCTTTCGACGCTAGCTGCATACCTGGAAAAAACGGTCGGCTGCCGGGTCGTCGTCCTGGGCGTCGAGCCCGGAGTGTTCGAGCCCGGGGCGGGACTCAGCCCTGAGGTCGCACGGGCCGTCGACCGGGTCGCCGCCTGGCTGGCCGCGTTCGCCGGCCGGCGGCTCAGATCTTCATCGGCATCAGGACATAGATATTCTTGAGCCCTTCCTCGCCCTCGGGCTTGATGAGGACGGCGCTGTTCTCGTCCTTGATCTCGAACGTCACCCGCTCCGACGTGACCGCCGTCAGAAAGTCCAGCAGGTACTGGGAGTTGAAACCGATCTCCAGGTCTTGCCCCTTGTAATCGACATCCAGCCTGTCCCTGGCTTCGCCGATCTCCGGGTTCGAGGAGAAGAGCTTCATCCGGTTTTTCTCGAGGTAGAACTTGATCCCCTTCGAGCGCTCGGCCGAGAGCAGGGAGACCCTGCGGATGGCCCCGGCCAACTCTTCCCTCAACAGGGATAGGATGTTCGGGTTGTCCTTAGGGATGACCGCCTGGTAATTCGGGAATTTGCTTTCGATGATCCTCGAGATTAGGGTCCGTGCCCCGACCTTGAAGAAAAGGTTGTTCTCGTCCAGATCGAACTCGACCTCCTCGTCCTCGAATTTCCTGAGCTCGTTCAGCGTTTTCTTGGCGACGATGACGCTTAGTTCCTTATCGACTTTGACCCCGTCCTCCGCCTTGGCCGTGTACGAGAGCCGGTGGCCGTCCGTGCTCACGAGCTCCATGTGCTTGTTCTTGAGCAACAGCAGTGCCCCGTTGAGGTAGTAGCGCTGCTCCTGGGTGATCGCGTAAAAGACCCGGTCGATCATGTCCTTCATGTCCTTGAGGGGCAGCTTGATCTTTTTCTCAAAGTTGGCCTCCGGGACCTGCGGGTAATCCTCCTTCTGCATGCAGAGGACCTTGAACTCGCTTTCCCCGGCAGTGATCTCGATCGTCTCGCCCTTCTGCTCGACCGTCACGCCTTGGCCTTCCGGCAGCGATTTGACGATCTCGAAGATCTTCTTCCCGTTGACCGTGATCGCCCCCGGCTTCTGAATCTCCGCGGCGAAGTGCGTTCTCAAGCCGACTTCGAGGTCCGTGCCGGTCAGCTCGACCTCTTTTTCGGACACGTTCACCAGGATGTTGGCCAGGATGGGCATTGTGTTCCGTTTTTCGACGATCCCCTGGAGGAGCTGAAGCTCATCGAGAAAGATTTCTTTCGGGACTGAGAATTTCATGTCGGCACCTTTCGCATCGCATTCTTCGATTTATTTATATTCTTCTTATAAAAACATATCAAATCAAGAATAGAAATAATAAAATCCTGTGGAAATGTGGATAAGCCGGCCATCTCGCTGATCGTGCTCATTGGATAAAGAGGATGAGGCTGAGGATTTCTTTGTTGAATTCGGGATCGTCGGTCCGGAGCTTATCGATTTTCCGGACGGAATGGATGACGGTCGTGTGGTGTTTTCCACCGAATTTTTTGCCGATTTCGGGCAGTGAGGCTTTCGTCATCTCCTTGGCCAGGTACATTGCGACCTGGCGGGGGAAGGCGATCTTGGGGGAGTTGTTCTTGCTCTTGAGCTGGGAGAGCTTGATCTTGAACTTGTGGCAGATGAGCTTCTGGATCTTTTCCACAGTGATGATTGTCGTCGAAGCGTCCAGAAGGCCTTTCAGGGCCTCCTTTGTCAAATCGAGGTCGATCTTTTCGCCCTTGAGGGAGGCGAAGGCAATGACCCTCCGGAGGTAGCCCTCGAGTTCGCGGATATTGGACTGGACCTTGTCGGCGATGTACAGGGCCACGGATTCGGGCAGGGAAACGGCTTCGGCCTCGGCCTTTTTCTTGAGGATGGCGATCCGGGTCTCGATATCGGGGGGCTTGAGGTCGGCGATCAATCCCCATTCGAAGCGGGAGCGGAAGCGGTCCTCGAGGTGGGGGATTTCCTTGGGAGGGCAGTCGCTGGAGATGACGATCTGCTTCTGGCTGTCGTAAAGGTGGTTGAAGGTGTGGAAAAACTCCTCCTTGGTCCGCTCCCGGCCGGAGAGATAGTGGACGTCGTCCATCAGCAGGACGTCGACACTCCGGTACTTCTCGCGGAATTCGAGGATCTTTCCGTACTGGAGATGGTTGACGAGGTCGTTCATGAACTTTTCTGTCGTCACGTACAGGATTTTGAGGCGGATGTTGTGCTCGAGCGAGTAGTGGCCGATGGCGTTCATGAGGTGGGTCTTGCCGAGGCCGGCCCCGCCGTAGATGTAGAGAGGGTTGTAGGACTTGGCCGGGTTCTTGGCGACGGCCAGTGCGGCGGCGTGGGCGAACTGGTTGGAGCTTCCGACGACGAAATTCTCGAAGGTGTAGTTCGGGTTGAGGTTCGGGTTGATGGGCAGGCCCTGCTTCGATTTCCGCTCTTCGGGCGAACGACGCATGAAGGCCGAAGGCGTGTCGTCGTAGATGTAGCGGACCTCCATGGGTTTCTTGAACAATTCCTTGGAACAGTCGCTGATGATGTTGGAATAGTGGAAAGAGAGCCAGTCGCGGAAATAGGAATTGGGGACCTTGATATACAGGCACTCCTGGTCCTGGCCGATGAAGCTCGTCGGCTCGAACCAGGTCTCGAAGCTGTTGGGGTCGATCTTCTCCTCAACGGCCCGGAGGATTTGGATCCAAGGATTTTGTTTTTCTTCAGGTTCCATGGGTGCTATTAACTTTTCCACAGAATTTTCCACATCTGTGGAAAAACCTCGCCCGGCGATGGAGGGTTCGGGAAAGGCTCGGCCATCATAGCATCTTGACCCCCTCAATTCAAGCTTTTTTTTAGGGGAAAACGGGTCCCGGCCGGGGTCGAAAAGGCCGCCGGGTCAGCGAGCGAGGAGGTCTCTCTTTTCGACGGGGGCGCGGCCGAAAAGGGCCGAGAAAAGGCTGGCCTTGACAGCCGGGAGAAGGTCGAAAAGGGCGAATTCGGCCGTCTGCTGGATATCGCTGTAGGTCCTCGTTTCCTTGATGATTTTTTTCAGGATGGTCTCGCCGTTCGAGGCGTCGATCAGGGAACACTCGACGGCCAGGGAGAAGCGCTTGCGCTCCGCGAGGCCCCTGTTCTCGAGCCTGAAGGGGCCGTCCTTCGGTATGCCGGCCTCCTGAAGGGCTTTCTGGGCTTGGCCGCGGAGACCCGCCGTCCCGACAAGGAAAACGGCTTTCTTCAGGCCGGCACCCGCCGATGCCCAACGGTCCTTGTCGTCCCCGGTGACCGCAGGACCTTGGCCCACGGCGCGCCGGACGACCGTGCCCTTGAACTCCCGCCTCAGCTCCGTCTCGAGGTACTCGGAGACGCTGCCGCCGAGGTCGATGTCCGGGACGGTCTCGACCTCCTTGATATCCACGACGATCGTTTCGTAGCCGCTCAAGAGCCCCGCGGGGGAGGCGGCCGGCGCTTCGGCTGGAACCTTGGCGGGAACCCCGGCGAGGCCGGCCTGCCGGCGGCACCGGGCGAGGCCGGCCGCGCAGACGAGGACCAGAACCAGGGTCAGGGCATCTTTCTTCGCCATGGGACGGATGGGATAAAGCTACGCCCTTATCGGGCCGTCGTCAAGCGGGCGGCGCGTCCATTTGCCTTGACCGCCGTTTTATGGTATAAACTCTGCTTCAATCCGGAACGAGAAAGCGACGACCATGCCGAAAGTTTGCGAGATCTGCCAAAAAGGGCCCGTGTTCGGGCATAACATCAGCCATTCTCACAAGGCGTCTCCGAAGAAGTGGAAGCCCAATCTCCAGCATGTCAAAGCCCAGACTCCCAAGGGCGTCCGCCAAATCTGGGTGTGCACGAGATGCCTCCGGACGGGGAAAGTCGCCAAGGCCCGCTGACCCCCAGCCGGATCAGAGAAAAAATCTTCCCTTCGGATCAAATCCGTTCGACCGACACCACTTCCTCCAGGGCGGCGATCCGCCGCTTGATCTCCTCGAGGTGCCGGACATCAGCGATGAGGACCGACAGGCTGATCTGGGCCTTTCCGCTGGCGAAGGTGGCGACCTCCGCCTTGGCGATATTTCCCTCGAGCCGGGCGATGGCCGTCGCCACCTTGCCCAGAACACCGGGCGAGTCCTTGGACTTGATGAGGAGTCTGGCCTTGAAGGTCCCCGCGAGCGAAGGGCTCCAGGAAACATCGATCAGGCGCCGGCCGTCGAGGATTTCCTTGGTCACGAGCGGGCAGCGCAAGGAATGGACCGTGATCCCTTTCCTCGCCGTGGCGTAGCCGACGACGGGCTCCCCCTTGATCGGCGAACAGCATTGCGCCAGCCGGATCATCGGGTCGTCGAGGGCCTTGACCCGGACTTCTTTCAGCCGGAGCCGCTTTCCCAGGTTGGCTCTCTTCGTCCCGCCCTTGGCATTGAGCCACCGCTTGATCTGCTGGCGCGCCCCCGAGGTCGTGGCGGCGCCGAGGATGGCCCGGGTCGGCGTCCTTTCCTCAGAGGTCAGGATCTCGACGATGTCCCCCGTTTTGAGCGGCGTCTTGAGCGTCGCCGGTGTCCCGTTGATCCTGGCCCCCGCGGCGTGGAGGCCGATCTCCGAGTGGACCTTGAAGGCGAAGTCGAGCGCGGTCGCCCCGGCCGGCAGGTTGATGACCTTCCCCTTGGGCGTGAAGACGTAGACCTCTTCAGGGACCAGGTTGGCCTTCAAGCTTCTTAGGAACTCCTGGGGGTTCTTCTCCTCCTTGTAGAGGGCGGCCATCTCCCGGAGCCAGTGGAGGCGCCGGTCTTCCTTGACCAGGCTCTGAGGCGCGTCCTCTTTATAGCGCCAGTGGGCGGCGATCCCGTTCTCCGCGAGGTCGTGCATCTCCCGGGTCCGGATCTGGATCTCGAACATCTTCCGTCCTTCCGTGATGACCGTCGTATGGAGGGACTGGTAGAGGTTGGGCTTGGGCATGGCGATGAAATCGCGGAAGCGCTGAGGCAGGTGTGGCCAGCGCTGGTGGATGACGCCCAGGGCGGCGTAACAATTCTTGATGGAATCGGTGATGAGCCTGAGGGCCAGGAAATCGTAGACCTGGTCGAAGCCGACGTCCCGCTTTTTCATTTTGGTCCAGATGCTGTACGGCCTCTTGATCCGGGAGAAGACCTCGGCCGGGACCTTGTTTTTCTTCATCAGGGCCTCGAGCGCCTTCTTCGTCCCGCGGAGGTCCCTGTCCGTCTGCCTTTTCTGGGGTGCGATGAGGGCGTCGACCTTGGCGAACCCTTCGGGATCGACGTAGCGGAAGGAGAGGTCCTCGAGCTCGGCCCGGATGCGACCCATCCCGAGGCGGTTGGCGATCGGGGCGTAGATCTCGAGGGTCTCCCGGGCGACCTGGGCCTGCTTCTCCCCGCCCAGGAACTGGAGCGTCTGGAGGTTGTGGATCCGGTCGGCGAGCTTGATGAAGATGACCCGGATGTCGTCGGTCATGGCCAGGATGATCTTCCGGATGGTCTCGGCCCGGCGGGCTTCGGCCGAGGTCTCCTGGACGCGGCTGATCTTGGTGACGCCTTCGACGAGGTCGGCCGCTTCCTGGCCGAAGTTCTCCTTGATCTCGGCGGCGGTGATGTCCGTGTCCTCCAGGACGTCGTGGAGGAGGGCGGCGACCAGGGTCGTCTTGTCGAGGCGCATGTCCGCCAGAATGTTCGTGACTTCTAGGGGATGGCTGAGATAAGGCTCCCCGGAACGGCGCACCTGCCCCTTGTGGGCCCGGGCGGCGAAGACGTAGGCTTTTTGGAGGGCCAGGGCCTCCTTCTCGCTGATATAGGAGGAGACCTTTTCGAGGATGTCGTCAAACCGGATCATGGCCGGAGCTTCTCCTCGAACAACGATCCCTTGAAATGCGGCCGGTCCGCTTTTCCCGCCCGATGATCCAGTCCGCCGCCGCGGCCAGGTTATCGGCGACATGGGCCGGGCGGCCGCGCCCCGCCTCGAGGTGGCGGAGGGCCTCCCGCCCGTACCCGGTCAAGACCAGGACGGGGACCGCCCCGATGTTCAGGCCGAAAAGGACATCGGTCGCCTTGTCCCCGACCACGTACGAACCGTCGAGGCTCAACCCGAGCTCGGCGGCGGCCCTCAGCCCCAGGGCGGGATTCGGCTTTGAGCAGGAACAGTTGCTCACCATCGTGGCGGCAGCGGGCGGCGAGTAGTGGGGGCAATAGAAAAACCCGTCGAGCGCGGCCTCCCGCTTTTCAAAGGCCGCTCCGAACTCGCGATGGAGCGCTCGGAGCTCGTCCTCGCTGAAGCAGCCGCGACCGACGCCGGATTGGTTGGTGACGACCACGGCCGCCAGCCCGGCCGCCCGGATCCTGCGGACGGCTTCGAACGCGTAGGGATAGACATGGACCTGGCTCCAGTGGCCGGGATAGCCGACGTCCCGGCTGAGCGTCCCGTCCCGGTCGAGGAAAACGGCCCGCCTCTTTCTCATGGGTACGGCCGGACGACGGTCTTCATGGGGACATTCTATCGCGAGGTTTCCGCGCCTGTCAAAATGCCGGGCCGAACGGGACCGCCTCAGTCCTGGGACGAGGAGGGGGAAGGCTTGGGGCCGCCCTTCTTTTCCTTGGCGGGCTCGGGCTTCGCGGCCGCCTTGGCCTCCGGAGAAGGGGAATTCTTCTTGCCGTAATCCGTGATGTACCAGCCGGTTCCCTTGAATTGGATGGCCGGCGAGGAGATGAGCTTCAGTAGCGGGCCGCCGCATTTCGGGCATTTTTCGAGCGGCTTGTCCTTGGCCTTTTGAAGGGCTTCGACGTTCGCGCCGCACTTCTTGCACCTGTATTCATGAATGGGCATGATCGGTATCTCTTTCGGCCTCCGGGCCCTCACCATGAACAGTTATTATACCAGAAACGGAGGGAAGCCCCCGAGCTCAACCTCAATAAAAGCGGAAGGCATTGCCGAAGCCGAGGCAGGACGGGCTGGGCTTATTCGTGGAAGACGATGGCCTCGAAGACGGAGATTTTGGCCCCTTTTTTCCAGGCATCGGCCGGGAGTCCGGCCTTAAGGCAGCCTTCCTCGAGAAACGTATTGCGGTCCCAGCCGTTCTCCACGGGGACCTGGGGCAAGAGCACGCCCTTTTGTCCGCCCCTCGAAATGACGATGCCGTGGCGGCCGACCTGGACGAGGTCGGGATCCGTGATCTCCTTGAGCGGCGTGAGGACGGAGATCTCGTATCCCAAATCCTTCGCCTCTTCGGCGTTGACCGGCGGGAACCGGGGATCCCTGGTCGCCGCATAGATGGCCGTCTCGATGACGGCCTGGGCGAGGGGTGCGACCGGTTCGATGTACCCGATGCAGCCCCGGAGTTCGCCGCGCTTCTTGAGGGTCACGAAGACGCCCCTCGGCGCGAGGAACTTCGGGTTCCCGGTCCGGTCGTCGATGACGGCCCGGCGCGACACGAATTCGGTGACAGCTGACCGGGCCAGCCCCAGGAGCTGGGCTTTGTCCTCGGCCGTGAGGGTGAATTCTGCTGGGGAGTTCTCCGGACCGGAGACAAGGGCCGCCGCGAGATACCCGACGACCCGGTCTTGCGGCCCCCCCGAATCGGAGGAGTCCGAATGTTTGAGGATATCGACCCGGACCGGGCCCGCTTTTTGCGCGTAGAGGAGGGCGGCGACCACGGGCCCGCCCCCGCACATGATGTTATCTCCGGCCTCGATCTTTCGGATGAGGGTATCGGTCTTGGCCGACCGGATGAGCGAAATCGTGCCGGCATCCGTCGTGGCGGCCTCACTCTTGGACAGAAAGTGGGAGAGGTCCGTCGAGGCGACGACCAGGACGTTTTTCCCGGCGCAGGCTTTTTCCAGGGCCGAGGCCAAGGCCTGGATCGTCGGCTTGGTTTGATAGCCCATGACGATAGGAACGATCTTGGCGTCGGGGAGGACCTTCTGGATAAACGGGACTTGGACCTCAACCGAGTGCTCCTGGACCTCCGCCCCCGGGACGAAGTAGGCCTCGGGGACGAATGTGAAACCACCCGCCTTGCTGATCGCTTGGGCGAGGGCAGAGTCAATTCGGGCGGTGCCAAGCGGCGTCGCGAAGCCTTCCCCCGGATAGATGGAACATCCGTGGAACCCGAAGTGGTGGGAAGGGCCGATGATGACGACCGTTTCATAAGGACTGCCCTGGACGAGGGCATAAGCATAAGCGGCGGTCTGGCCGGAATAGACATGGCCGGCATGGGGTACGATCAACGCCCGAATTTTCCCGGAGACGGGGGCCGCCAGCCTGGCGTTCGAGAGGAAGAGCTCGATTTGGGCGGCCAGCCGGGCCGGGTCCTTGTCGTAGAACTGGCCGGCCACGTAAGCCGGCTTGATCTTTTCCACCGCGCCCGCGACGAGCGGGGCGATCAGAAACGCCATTAACAGGGCAGGGATTGTTTTCATGGCCGTCCTCGACTTTCGGAACCGTCTCTTTTCAATATAAGGATGTCGCCGTCAAAAAGCAAATTGACTTTTTTTGGGTTTTTGATATAAAAGATAGAGGAAGGTTGAGATGAAAGGCTTCTTCAAATTCCTGCTGGCGCTGCTGACGCTCGGCTCGGTTTTCTTCCTGGGGTTCTCCCTCGGCAAGGAGAAAGAAAAGGCCAAGATCCCGAAGTTCCAGGATGAGCCAGAAAGCAATGTTTGAGGCTCTGGAACCGACGCTTCGTCCAGCATAAAGAAAAAGGATTCCGCCATGAGCTGGGGAGCTTATGCCATCCTGGTCGTTTTCGGGGCTTTCGTCCTCCTCCTCATCCTCAACCCGAACATGTCGTGCTTCGGGAAGCGCATCCGATCGCCGTTCTACCCCCTGCGGCGGAAGAGGGAGATGAAGAAAGCGATCAAGGAAGACCTCAAGAAAAAGATGACGGACTACAAGTTCGACCTCGGCGAGGGGCCGGACCGAAAAACGGCCGCCCCGCCGAAGGCCGGGGCGGACATGGCCGCGGACAAGAAAGCGCCGGACAAGAAGACCGACGATTATGGCTTCCGCCTGGATTAGAGGCCGCGACGCCGCCGTGATCCCCCGCCGCCCGAACCGCGCACGCCCTTGAAAGACCGTCCAGAAGCCGGTTCCCCTGCACGGGGTCTTGCAGCCGGCGCTCTCTTCATCGCTCTCGCCCTGGCTTCGTGCGCGAAGCGCCCCCCCGTTCTGATCCCTCCGGCGACGGGCGTCGAGGCCGTCGCGGGCTTCGGCTCGGCCTCCTTCCGGGGCGAGGAAGCGGAGGTCAAGGGGAAGTTCGCCTTTCTCTTCCGTAAGCCAGGGTGGGGCCGGGTCGAAGCCTTCGACCCTCTCGGGCGGACGATCTATTATATGATCTTTGCGGGCGATGACGCCTATCTCGTCATCCCCCGGAAAAAGGTCTATGCCCAGGACCGGCCCGAGGCGATGATCGGCCGGTTCCTCGGTTTTTCCCTCAGGCCCGACGAGATCCTCGAGATCCTCGGCGGCCAGTGGGCCGGGGGCGGGGTTCAGAGAGAGCCCGGGCCCGGGAGCCTCTGGACGCTCGCCCGGGACGGGAGCGGCCGGGTCGTCCGGGGGGGGAAGGACGGCCTGGTGTTCGAGGTCCGCGAATTCTTCCCGGGCGCAGGGGTTCCCAGGGCGATCCTCTTCTCCCGCCCGGGGACATCCGGCCGGATGAAAGTCCTTTCCCTGCAGTTCAACCCGCCGCCGCGGCCTGAGGCTTTCGAAACGTCCTTCCTCAAGACGTTCACCCGGAGATCCTGGGAGGAGATCCAGGAGATCGTGAGAGATGAAAGTTAGGTCCTTCGCCAAGATCAACCTCGGCCTGGAGATCGTCCGGAAGAGGCCCGACGGGTACCACGATATCCGGACACTTTTCCAGTCGATCGACCTCGCCGACACGATCGAGCTGGAGCCCACCGCGGACGGGTCGATCCGGCTCGAGGGCGACGAGCCTATGGTGGCTTGGGACGCGACGAACCTCGTCTACCGGGCGGCCCGGCTGCTCCGGGAGCGGACCGGGAGCCCGGCCGGCGTGCGCATCCGGGTGGCCAAGGTCATCCCCCCCGGGAAGGGACTCGGCGGCGGGAGCTCCAACGCCGCCGTCACCCTGCACGCCCTAAACATGCTGTGGTCCCTCGGGCTCGGGGCCGAAACCCTGGCCGAACTGGCCCTCCTCCTCGGATCCGACGTCCCTTATTTCCTCCAGGGCGGGCTCTGCCTCGGGGAGTCCAGGGGCGAGGCCCTGAAGCGGCTGGCCGATCTCCCGCCCCTCCCCTGCGTTCTCGTCTTTCCGCCCTACCCGATCCTGACGGCCGGGATCTACGCCGGCGTCGGGCCGTCCTTGACTTCAGCCGCCAAAGACAGTAGAATTATGCGTTTTCTGGATACCGGGGACTTTGGTCTCTTGGAAAACGACCTGGAACTCGTCATATTCCGGCGATATCCCGAGCTTGAGGCGTTCAAGAGGTTTTTCCGGGACCATGGCGCGGCCCTGTCCCTGGTGACCGGCTCGGGCTCGGCGGTTTTCGGGCTCTTCACCGACAGGGACCAGGCCCGGAAGGCCTTCGACCAGCTCCGTGGCAAGTCTGAGGCCCGTCTCGCGGAAACCCTGCCGCGGGAGGGCTATTGGACGCAAGTCGGTGCTGGGGCGTAGCCAAGCGGTAAGGCAACGGACTTTGGCTCCGTCATTCGGAGGTTCGAATCCTCCCGCCCCAGCTCTGGTGATATAGGAAGGACGAGGTAGGAACGATGAAAGTATTCTCAGGCTCTTCAAACACGGCCCTGGCCAAGGAGATCGTCAAGTACCTGCAGATCGACCTCGGCCGGTCGGTCCTGGACCGGTTCAACGACGGGGAGATCCACTTCTACATCGAGGAAAATGTCCGCGGCGAGGACATTTTCGTCATCCAGTCCGGATGCCCCGACGCGAATTTCCACCTCATGGAGCTCTTCGTCATGATCGACGCCTTCAAGCGGGCCTCGGCCGGTCGGATCACGGCCGTCATCCCTTATTTCGCCTACGCCCGTCAGGACTGGAAGGACAGACCCAGGGTCCCGATCTCGGCCCGGCTCGTCGCCGACCTGATCGAAACGGCCGGCGCCAACCGCGTCCTGGCGATGGACCTCCATTCGCCCCAGATCCAGGGCTTCTTCTCCGTCCCCGTCGACAACCTCCAGGCTGCCCCGGTGCTGGCGAACCACATCCGGACGATGAAGCTGGACGACCTGACCATCGTCTCCCCGGACGCCGGCGGCGTGGGGCGGGCCCGGGTCTTCGCCAAGAGACTCGACGCGAAGCTGGCCATCATCGACAAACGGCGGCCCTCCCCCAACGTGGCCCAGGTCCTTCATGTCATCGGCGAGGTCCGGAACCAGAACGTCGTGATCTTCGACGACATGGTGGACACGGGCGGAACGCTGACCCTGAGCGTCGGCGCCCTGACCCGGAAAGGGGCCAAGAGGGTCTTTGCCGCCTGCACCCACCCGGTCCTCTCGGGACCGGCCCTGGACCGCATTGAGAAATCCAAGCTGGAACGGGTCTTCGTGACCAACACCATCCCATTAACGGAAAAAGCGAACGCCTCCGGGATGTTCACCATCCTTTCCGTGGCCGAGCTGTTCGGTGAAGCCATCCGGAGGATCAACGAGGGAAGCTCGGTCAGCTCCCTGTTCGCCTGAGGAGGAACACGTGAGCATCGTTGTCAAGAGCGAAAAACGCGAGGGTCTCGGCAAGAACGCCGCGCGGCGCCTGAGGGTGCAGGGGTTCATCCCCGCCGTCTTCTACGGCGAGGGCATGGAGAGCGTCCCCCTCGTCCTGAAAAAGAAGGACATCATCCGGATCATGAAGCTCGAGTCGCGGGAGAACACGATCTTCAAGGTGGCCTACGATTCCGAAGAGTTCGACGCCATGATCAAGGAGCTTCAGGCCGATCCCACCACGGATGAGCTCATCCACGCGGACCTCATCCGGATCAACCTGGAAAAGCCGATCCGGGTCACGATCCCCATCGTCCACAGCGGCGAGCCCATCGGTGTCAAAACCGAGGGCGGCTTCGTCGACTTCGTCACCCGCGAAGTCGAGATCGAATGCTTGCCCCGGGCGATCCCCGAGAGTATCGCCATCGAGATCTCCGACCTTCATATCCATCAGTCTTTCAAGGTGGAGAACATGACGGCCCCGGCCGGCGTCCAGGTCATCACCGACCCCGGAACCGTCCTCGTCCTGATCTCCCTGCCGCACAAGGAGGAGGAGGTCTTCCCCGGCGAGAAGCCCGAAGAGGCCGTAGTCGAAGAAGGGCAGGAGCCCGAGGTCATCAAGAAGGAGCGGGCGCCCAAGGAGGAGGAGGGGGAAGAGGGGAAGAAGGAAGAGAAGAAGAAGGAAAAGGAAGAAAAGAAGAAGGAAAAGAAGGAGAAGTAAGGCTTGTGGCTCGTCGTGGGGCTGGGAAATCCCGGCGAGGAATACGCGGCCACGCGTCACAATGTCGGCTTTCTGCTCGTCCGCCGCGTGGCCCGCTCCCGCGGCGTGGAGCTTCGGGGCCGGGCTTTCAAGGCCCGGACGGCCGTCGTCCAGGGCGGGGATGAGGACGTCCTGCTCGCTCTGCCGCAGACCTTCATGAACAGGAGCGGGGTCTCGGTCCGGGAGATCCTGGCGGGCCGTGATATCTCGGCCGGCCGGCTGGTCGTCGCCTACGACGACCTCGACATCCGTCTGGGCGAGATCCGGGTCCGGGCCAAGGGAAGCCCGGGGACGCACAAGGGCATGAAGTCGATCGTGGAAGAGATCCGGACCCGGGAGTTCCCGAGGATCCGGATCGGAATCGGCCCCCTCCCGGAGGGCCGGGACGCGGCCGCCTACGTCCTCTCGCCCTTCGGCCGCGACGAGCGGCCGCTCCTCGAGAACAGCCTGGACGAGGCCGAGGCGGCCCTGGACCTCATCCTGGCCGGCGGGACGGACAAGGCCATGGCCCGGTTCAACCGCCGCAACCCGGCGGCCTAGCGGACCGGCGCGCCGGTCCGCATCCGGCGGCGGGCGCGAGCCGGATCCGGGATTCCTTCCTGTCCGGACGGAAGCAAGAATAGGTTTTGACATTTCGGCCGGATCGTTTACAATAGAAGCCGCTCTCCTTGTTCCTTCCTTTAGAGAAGGAGCTATATCATCCAAAAGGAGCTCTGTATGAGACAGTACGAAACGGGGTTCGTTCTCTCCCCCGCCCTTTCCGAAGAAGAGACTACGCAGTTCATCCAGCAGATGGCCGCGATCGTCGCCCAGAAAAAGGGCCGGATGGTCAAGCAGGATGTCTGGGGGAAGCGGAGGCTGGCGTACATCATCAAGAAATTCAACGAAGGGGTCTACGTCTTTTTCACCTACGAAGGCCCGGGGGACATCTCGACCGAGATGGAGCGCCGGTTCAAGCAGACCGACGTCGTCATCCGCTTCCTGACGGTCAAGAAAGACCTGCGGGACCAGGCCCGCAAAAAGAGGAAAAAATCCGCCGAGGAGGCTCCCCGCGCCCCCGAGGCCGGCCCCGAAGCCGTCGCAACGGCCCCGGCCGTGACGCCCGGGGGACAAGAGGAGAAGTGAGATGGCAAGAGAAGACAGGCCCGACAGGCCCGAACGAAGCGAGCGCGGACCGTACCGGAAGTATTTCGCCCCCAAGAAAAAGTTCTGCCGTTTCTGCCAGCGGAACGTCCGCGGTATCGACTACAAGGCCGTGGAGATCCTGAAGAAATACATCCCCGATCGCGGCAAGATCTCCCCCCGGCGCATCACCGGCACGTGCGCCTTCCACCAGAGGAAGCTGTCCCTGGCGATCAAGCGGGCCCGGCTCATGGCGTTGCTCCCCTACGTCGAGGATTGACGTGGGCCGGATGCGGGAGGCAACATGAAGGTCATTCTGAAAAACGACGTGGAGAAGCTGGGCCGGAAGGGCGACATCGTCAACGTCGCCCCGGGCTTCGGGCGCAACTACCTCATCCCGAGGAAGCTGGCCATCGCGGTCACGGCGAGCAACCTCAAGATGATCGAGATCGAGCGCCAGGCGCTGAAGAAAAAAGTCGAGCAGGAGCGCCAGTCATTCCAGGGCGTCATCCAGAAGCTGAATGAGGTCACCCTGACCTTCCCCCGGCGCGCCGGCGAGAAGGATGTCATCTTCGGGTCCGTGTCCGCGGCCGACGTCAAGGAGGCCCTGGACAAGCTGGGGTTCGAGGTCGACAAGAAGAAGATCCATCTGGACGAGCCGATCAAGCGGCTCGGCCATTTCACGGTCCCGGTCAAGATCTTCCACGAGGACAAGGCCGAAGTGAAGGTCATCGTGGTCAAAGAAGAGGCCGGGGAAGACGAGACGGCGAAGGCCGGAGAGAAAGCCTGAGGCCGGGTCGGCCGGCGCGAAGGCCGGACCTCCCCGGCGGGGGCCTGAGCGAGCGGAGGTGGCCATGGAACTCGACCTGATGTTCCTGAAAAAGACGCCGCCCCACAGCCTGGAGGCCGAGCGGACGGTTCTCGGGGGGATCCTTGTCCAGAAGCAAAACCTGAACGTCACCCTGTCCATCATCTCACCCGAGGATTTCTACAAAGACGCCCACCGGAAGCTCATCGAGCGGATCATCGTCCTTGTGGACAAGGGACTTCCGGTCGATCTCCTCTCCCTGGTCGAGGAGGTCCAGAAGGTCGGGATGCTCGAGGACGTCGGCGGGGCGGCCTACATCTCCGGCCTCCTCGACGGCGTCCCCAAGAGCCTGAACATCGAGTACTACGCCCAGATCATCAAGGAGAAGGCCCTCCTCCGGCGCCTCATCGCCTCGTCGGCCAAGATCATCTCCGACAGTTACGAGCAGAAAGAGGACGCCGACGAGCTGCTCAACGCGGCCCAGGCGGCCATCGTCGAGGTCGCGGAACAGCGCCTCAAGCCCGGGTTCCAGTCCATGGCCCATCTCATGGGCCCGACCCTGGACATGATCCAGACCATGGTCGACCGTAAGGAGGCCGTCACCGGCGTCCCCACGGGCTTCCGCGAACTCGACAACCTGACGGCGGGCTTCCATCCGTCGGAGCTCGTCATCCTCGCGGCCCGGCCCTCCATGGGCAAGACCGCGCTCGCCCTGAACATCTCCCACCATGTCGGGCTCCGGACGGACAAGGCCGTCGGGTTCTTCTCCATGGAGATGGCCAAGGAGCAGATCGTCATCCGGCTCCTGTGCGCCGAATCCCAGCTCGACATCAAGAGGGCCCGGACCGGGTTCATCAGCGACCGGGAGTTCGAGAAGCTGAAGCTCGCCGGAGAGGCCCTCTCGCGGGCCCGGATCTTCATCGACGAGTCGGCGTCCCTCACCGTCATGGAAATGAAGGCCAAGTGCCGGCGCCTCAAGATGGAGCAGCGGCTGGACATCGTCTTCGTCGACTACATCCAGCTCATGCGGACCGGCGGCCGGTTCGAGAACAGGAACCAGGAGATGTCGTTTGTCTCCCGCTCCCTCAAAGAGTTGGCCAAGGAGCTCCAGATCCCGGTCGTCGGCATTTCGCAGCTCAGCCGCGCGCCCGAGAAGGGGCGCCGCGAGCCCAAGCCCCAGCTCTCTGACCTCCGCGAGTCCGGGGCCCTCGAGCAGGACGCCGACGTCGTGATCTTCATCTACCGGCCCGAGTTCTATCACCCCGACGACGACAGCCTCAAGGGAGTCGCCGAGGTCAGCATCGCCAAG